>Ga0134126_10006461_pt1 | contig 14689 bp, 16 predicted proteins | sample KB31752_FD_96881 | JGI IMG/M metagenome (GOLD analysis project Ga0134126, IMG submission 96881) | Terrestrial soil microbial communities with excess Nitrogen fertilizer from Kellogg Biological Station, Michigan, USA - KB3-175-2 | ecosystem: Environmental > Terrestrial > Soil > Unclassified ... | reverse complement strand
TTTTCAGAGCCGGGGCGTGTCGCCCCGGTCGTGCCGAAGGCACGATACGGACCTCCGGTCCGACCGGGCCGACACGGCTCGGCTCCGATTGTGATCCATTGCGTTGCCTCATTACTCATTTGCCCATGAAAATCCTCCTCGCCAATCCCCGCGGTTTCTGTGCCGGCGTCAATATGGCCATCGACGTCGTCGATCAGGTCCTCAAGCTCAAAGGCCCGCCGGTCTATGTGTTCCATGAGATCGTGCACAACCGGCACGTCGTCGACGGCTTCCGCGAGCGCGGCGTCACGTTTGTCGACAGCATGGCCGAAGTCCCCGAAGGGGGCCTGGTCGTCTACAGCGCGCATGGCGTCTCCCCCACCATTCGCGCCGAATCGAAAAAACGCCGGCTGATCGAAGTCGATGCCACCTGTCCGCTGGTCACCAAGGTACACCTCGAAGTCCTGCGGTTCGCGAAGGATGGCTATCAGATCCTGTTCATCGGTCATCGCGTACACGATGAAGCCGTTGGGACCGTGGGCGAGGCCCCGGATCACATCACCGTGGTCGAATCTCCCGAAGAAGTTGCGACGCTGAAAGTGCGCGATCCTGAGCGATTGGCGTATGTCACGCAAACGACCCTGAGCATCTCTGATGCGTCGCGCATTATCGCCGCGCTCAAGGCACGCTTCCCCAAGGCCAAAGCGCCGCCCAAGGAAGACATCTGCTACGCGACCACCAATCGCCAAAACGCGGTCGCCGAGCTGGGAAGCGAAGCCGATCTGGTGCTGGTCATCGGCAGCAAGAATTCGTCCAACTCCCTGCGCCTCGTCGAACGCGCCCACGAGATGGGCAAGGCCGCCTATCTGATCGATGATCAATCCGAACTGGAAACAGGCTGGTTCGACGGCGTGGAAACGGTGATGGTAACCGCCGGCGCATCGGCTCCCGAGCACCTGGTGCAAGCCCTGATTGACCGCCTCAAGCACGACTTTGGGGGAGAGGTTGAGCTCCGGACAGTGGTGCAGGAGGACGTCTCCTTCGAACCCCCGCGCTCGCTGAAGCGGCTGGCGGTAGTGGCGCTGTAGAAACACGAATCCAAAGCGCATCCGCAAGATGTCGGAAGTCGAGGAATTCCCGCTTGCGGTTTCGCAGCGTCACGAGGGCGAGAAACGCTGGAGACCGAGGAATTCCGCTTGCGGTTTCGTAGCGTCATGACCGCTCTAGCGCGAGGGACGCGGCGAAACCGCAAGCGGAGGAGAAGGACTCTTTAAATTCACCAAAATTTCCCAACAACTTGACAACTCCCGTGTGGTATAACGTGAGCCTGAGCCCGGTGGGGAATCTGCAGTGTTGCGGATGGCCACTTGCCGGGGGCATTCATATCCGCCGTTCGGCGGCAGAGGAGAATCTCATGAAATTCCTGATCACCGCGATCGCCATGGTCGCACTGCTCGGTTTCGTTACGTCGGCTCATGCCAAGGAAGCCAAGCCCAAACCGGGCCACTTCGTCAAAGTTGATGGAATGGAACTCACCTACAAGGGCGGAGCCAAGGGCACCGGCAAGGACCACACCGTCAAGCTCGATGACAAAACCAAGATCACCGTCGACGGCAAAGAAGCCAAGGTCACAGACCTCAAGCCAGACATGTACATCGAAGTGACGGCAGAGAAAGACGTCGCCTCCCTGATCGCCGCCAGCACGATGCCTCCGAAGAAGTAAGCTCAAAACCGCAATTATCCGCGGAGAAAAGATCCCACGACGCATTCGACCCCATGTCGAATGCGGCGTGGGATCGTTTTCGTCATTGAAGACTACACATCCGCTGCTTCGATTCCCAGGTCTTTCACTTTCTTGTTCAGCGTATTGCGGTTGATTCCCAGGAAATCCGCCGCTTTTGTTTTCACGTTGCCGCATTTGGCCAGGGCCTTGTCGATCAAGGCATGCTCAATCTGGTCGATCACGAGCTGGTAGATTTCTCCCTCGCGCATTTCGTAATCACTGATGGCCTGGTCCGCCAGACGGCGCGTGAGTTGTTCGATGGTTTCGCTCGACTGATTCGTCCGCCGTTGAGCGGCGAACATGCGGACATTCAACGGCAGCAAGTCCTCGGTAAAATCTTCGTCGCGACTCAACACCACGGCGCGCTCGATCGCGTTTTCCAACTCGCGCACGTTGCCCGGCCACGGGTAACGCAGCAGGACATTGAGCATGTCCCGGCTGATTCGCCGAAGCTTGCGATCATTCATCGCATTGTATTTGTCGAGAAAATAATCGATCAGCCGGGGGATATCCTCGCGTCGATTTCGCAGCGGCGGAAGATAAATATTCACGACATTCAAGCGGTAATACAGGTCCTCGCGGAACGCGCCCTTTGCCACTTCCTCCTGCAAATCCGCGTTGGTGGCGGCGATCACGCGGACATCCACTTTCATCGTTTGCGTATCGCCCACCCGCTCAAACTCGCGCTCCTGCAAAACGCGCAGAAGCTTCACCTGAAGCTGCGGCTCCATCGTGCCGATTTCGTCGAGGAAAATCGTGCCCTGGTCGGCGGCTTCGAATCGGCCGATCTTGTCGCGGATGGCGCCGGTGAAACTGCCTTTCACATGTCCGAACAATTCGCTTTCCAGCAGCGTCGTCGTCATGGCGCCGCAGTTGACGCGGACGAACGGCTTATCCCGCCGGGGCGAGTTGTAGTGAATCGCCTTGGCGATCATCTCCTTGCCGGTGCCGGTTTCACCGAGGATCAGCACCGTCGCCCGGCTATTGGCGACCTGCCCGACGACGGCAAAGACGTCGTGCATCGCGGGCGAATCGCCGATGACGTTTTCGAACCGATAGCGATCGCGCACCTGGGCGCGAAGCTGCGCGTTTTCCTCAAGGAGTTCTTCCTTCTGCCGAAGCACCATGCGGTTGATCTGGATCGCCTGCGCCAAAAAAGCCGCGACGATATCGACGAACTTGGCATCGCTGCGCAGTTGATCTTCGGTGGTGATCGCTTTGTCGACCGACAGCGCGCCCGCCGTCCGTCCTTCGATCTTGATGGGAACGCAGATGAAGCTGATCGGCTCAGTCGCATCAGGACCAAGCCGTCCGGTTCGATTCAGAAAATCGGGATCGTTGCGGACATCGGGAATAATGCGTCCGCGTCCGGTGGCGACCACATTTCCCGTGATGCCTTCGCCGACGGCATATTTACCTCGGTCCATTTCTTCCGCGCTCAGGCCCACTGCCGCTTCGGTACGCAATCGGCCTGTCGATTCATCGAGCAGGATCAAAGCCCCGCGTCTCATAAGCAGCTTATCTGAAATGAGTTGCATCACTTGGCCGAACGAAGCGCGCAGATCGAGGCTCGCAGAGAGAATCTTGCCGATTTCCGTCAAGATGGACAGTTCCTGATCAGTGCTGCGCCCGCCCGCCGTGATATTGGGCATTGAGTCGGAATTCATGTCTACAATGTACGCAAGTTCAAAAGAATGGCAACTAAAATACGCAATTCCAGATTGCGCCAAGTTGCCAAGAGCGCCAAGAATTGCAGGACTATTGGGATTGATTTCTTGGCGCTCTTGGCTTCTTGGCAACTTAGCGCGATCTTCTCTAGGCCAGAATTCGATCACCTGATCATGCAGTCTGTGTTGTTTGTAGCCGATATAACGATTGGACCAGCGAACCTCGCCGGTCGCGTGTCGAGAAGGACGTCCCGGAGGTTTGGGCGTGCGGCAAATCATTTCCAACACATCGCTTCGCACTCAGATCCTGGTGCTTTGCGGATTTTCCGCCCTCATCACCGCCATGGGGCCCGTCATCTCGATGGCTTGGGCCGAACCGCAAATCGCCTCTGCCAATGGCACTTGGACTTTCCTGCATTGGCGGCTGACGACTGCCGTCGTCCTAGCATCGGTGGGTGGCCTGATCCTCATGATGATCGCCATGAATCGCGTCGTCCGTTCGCTCTGGGCGCTGCGCGAAGGCATGAAGCGCGTCATCGGCGGCGAACTGGAGACCCGCCCTGTCCCAACTCCCGTCAGCTCAGACCTTGGCCAACTCCAAAAGACCTTCGACCTGATGGTCCGCAAACTCCGCGATGCCCGCGAAGAAAACGTCGCCATCCAGCAGGCACTCCAAGGCCGCAAACGCACGGTCGATCGCCTGCTCGATTTCTCACAGACCATCCAGGGCGCCGGCAAAGCCGAGCAGGTCTATTCAACTCTCTGCCATTTCCTTCAATCCGAATTGTCCCTCGCCGGCCTGACGATTCTCTGCCACGATCCGGATGCGCTTCCCTCGACGCAGGTCAAAGCTGTCCTGCCCGCTGACTTTATCTGCAATCCCGGCGTTGGTGACATGGACAGCGCCTTGTGCCCGTGCCTGCGTCAGAGTCAGCCGAGGCATTTCAAGGCGGATTCGCCGGTGCGCTGCTCGATCGATCAGTTCCTCAAAGACCCGCAGGACAAGCCCTCATATTGCATCCCTTTCACGATCGGGCGCAAGATGCAGTTCGTTATTCACATGCTGCTGCCCAGCAGTGAAACCTGGACCGAAGAACGCCGCCAACTGGCCCAAACCTACGTCAACACGGCCCAGTCCTCCCTCACCACGCTGCACCTGCTGGCCGAGGCCGAGCAGCAGAGCATGACCGACGCGTTGACGGGCCTGTACAACCGCCGGTCGATGGAGCATCTCCTGCAGCGTGAAGTGGCGCTATCGGAACGACATGGCCGACCTTTGACGGTCTTCATGGTGGACATGGACCTGTTCAAGCAGGTGAACGACTCCCACGGCCACGCCGCCGGCGATCACCTGCTCAAGACCTTCGCCGACTGCGTCCGCATCACCTTGCGCAAGACCGACCTCGCCTTCCGCTACGGCGGCGACGAGTTCGTCATCGCCCTGCCCACAACGTCTTTAGGTCAGGCCCAGCAAGTCGTCCAAAAGCTCCGCCAAGCCTTCGCGGCAGTCGATTTCACCAGCGCCATCGCCCATCTCGATCACCAGCCGACTCTAAGCATCGGCATCGCCGAGCGTTCCGCCTCGCAAAATGTCCTGACCCTGTCCGCCATTCTCGCCGCCGCCGACCAAGCCCTCTACGAAGCCAAGGCCGCCAACCGCAACTGCGTCCGCACCTACGCCCCCCCGCAAGCGGCGTAACTCGCTCACCCCCATTCACTCAGGAAAACGCGCGAGCCCACGCGATATGAATGTCCCCCCCATCGCGTCCCCTTCCAAAAAGATGCGCTAATGAGGAGGTATCGATGTATCATTCGATGATCGGATGACTTCCCGCGCCCCAAAGCGCCCCATTTTTTCGATTCCGATGGTGCGCCTCAGCCGCCGCGAACGTTTTTGGAACATTTGGCGACCAGAGTGTTTCATGGAACATCCAGGTCAAGTCCGTCGAGCAAGATTCGGCATTTCTCAATCGACCAGCCCCGGGATAAAGCGCGGATGCTCCTGCGCGTTCAGGCGCTTCGCGCGGTTTCTCCGCTCATGAAGACCTTGAGAAACGAAGATTGGACACACCTCGACAAGGCTTCGAGCGAAACCTGCGATCGCATCTGGTCCCACTATCTGCGCGACCAGCGCGTCATCGCGATCAGGTGGAATCAGGGGGAGCAACGTTTTGTCATCGCGCGATGATCGCGATCTTGAAAATGGCATCCTTACCAGACCATCCTCGTCCTCGGGCTTGGTCTGCTGTTTGGATCATCGCGGGAGTAAGGCCGTGGGAAAACAAAGCGCGGCTTTCATCGCTTGAATTGTCCCTCCGACGTATTGTAGATTCCGGCAATTTCTTTCGATATCGGATTGGTAACGTATGAAACGATGGGCTCAACTCATAGTTGTTGGTTCCTGCGTGATCGTAGCGAGCATGGTGATGGCGATTGTCGGCGTGAGCTTTTTCATTCCGCCGCACCCGCTTCCTCCCAAGATTCTTTGGTTAGGGGTGTCTTTGCGCATTGGTTGCCTCCCAGTCGGGATTCTGGGTGCTGTCTTGTTGATGATCGGATTGCAGAAGCGAACGAAATGAACATAGTGCATTGTCACGCTTGGAAATGAGGCACACCTCCGCCTCGCAACACGTTCTCAGTTCTGCGAACAATCATTCCCGCTTCTCGTCCAACTGAACTCGAGAATATGATTGGAAAGTACCTCGCGTTCCTGAGCGTGAAAATGGCATCCATGATCAAGACCATCCTCGCCTTCCCGCTTTTGCTGATCGTGATAGCCTTGGTGCTCGGCTTGTTTTTCGGTACGCCGCTTTGCGCAATCTTTGAGACGGTCGACATCCTCCGGATGCGCTGCACCGCTGTCGCTACCGTCACGAAGGTCGAAGTCGTCGCCGGAAGCGAGGGTGGATCGCGGCCACAGGTAACGTATGCGTACAGTGTTGGCGGCGTAAATTATGCCGGTGACCGCTACGCGCCGGGATGGTTTGCCAATGAGGGATCGTGGACGGGCGGCGGGCGCGGGCTTCGCCAGCGGTATTGGCCGGGGAAGGTTGTCAGCATCCATTATCGAGCGGCCAACCCCGCCCACTGCTGCCTGGAGTATGGCTGGTTCAAGTGGTCGATCGGTTTTTCCCTGGCCGTCTGGGGCGGAGTCCTGGCCCGGAAAAATTGCAACATCTTTCGGCGGGCAGTAGCGCAGTCCATGATATTCGGGGGCGCTGGGCTGATCTTCATCGGGCCGGACGTGATTCACGTCGATAAGGTGTATCAGTTCGTTGCGTACTACTTGGGTATTGTCGCCGCCTGCTTGCTGTATCTGTTGTTTCAACGGCATCGGGGAGAGCGGGCGGCAGGAATAGAGGAACTTCCCGGTCATAACCAAGACGTTGCTGGCGATCGGCGCGCGCTATGAAGATTGTGGTTTTGGAGGCATTGATTCCCCCTTACACCTCCTTGGCAATTGATCAAGCTGCGCATAATGTACAAGGAGTCAGAGGATCCCAATGCCAAAAGTATTTCGGAGCATGTTTGAGGACGCGGGCAGACCACGTATTGGTAACGACACCTGTGAGTTGGGCGTGCGTCCGCCCGGTCATCCGGTTAACGCCGATGTAAATGTGGATGCGAGCGGAAACGTCGTGCTGGACGGGAGTGGCATGTCCGTGTTCCCTTCAATCGTCCCTGCTGATCTGAAAAGAATCCCGAAGCGGCTGATCCCCCTTCGGCTTGCCAGCAAGGTTCCCGGCGCGGCTGGGGACAACGACATGAAGATCTGGACGATGGGCACGGGCGCATTCGCATCTCCGATGACAGGGAAGCTGGCGCTCAACGTAACCGGTCGTTCTCACGGCACGATGTGTCCCGCGCATGCCATTTCACTGGACGACCTTCAGACCGAATTTGCGAACACCCAATTGCACTGGAACGTTGAGGAGCCTTGAACTGCCCAAATGTTTGCCGACAACGTCCATTATCGAGAGTATCAGCGGCTGTTGGTGGAACTGCATGCATTGATCGCAGCCGGGCGGAACCAGTCGTCCGACGCGACGCAGCTTCGCAATCTGATGGAGCGTGCTGAAGCCAATCTCTCGGAAGACGAAATCGTGCGTCTCAACGCCTTGTCGGCCGACCTGTCGATGATCCATGACCGCGAGGTTCCTGATCCGGACGTTGTGGCGCACGTGCCCACACAAGATGTGCCCCGGCTAATCGAATCAGCGTTGAGAGGCCACAGATGGGAGGACGTTCTGGAGTTGCTCAGAGCCGGCGCGTCGCATCTGTGGAGCGCGGATCAAATCGCATATGTGCGCTCGCGCGCTTACGAGGGGATTGACGAACTCACGCCGTCGGTGGCGTTCATGGACGAGGCGGCGAGGCGTGCGCCGGACAATGCCAACTATCGCGCACTGTCGCTGCGGCTGCTGTGGCAAAGCAAACGGCACCAGGAAGCATACTCCCGTGCCCGTGATTACTTGACCGATCCCAAAACTGAGCCGCGACTGGTCCTGATCTCTGGCGGAATCCTTGCCCAGCGCGCTATGCAACTCCACGCCCCAGCCGACCTAAACACAGTTGCCAAAATGGCCGTTCAGCGGATGCAGCAGGTGCTGCCGTTTGAAACTTCGCCGAACTTGATCTTCGCAGCATTGGTGTCCCTTGGCCTTCTCGCAATTCAGGTCGATGATACGAGCGCCGCGGCTAATGCATTTCGCGATGCACTCCAGGTGGCAACGACGTCTGATGAGCAGGTGACGTCGAGCTGGGCCCTAAACCGAGAGCTTGAACTGGTGCGAAAAGGGAAGGCCAAGACAGCCGAAGAGCGCTCGAATGCCCGGCAATTGGCAGAGTTGGTCCAACCTTCACCCGTCGCGGCACCAGTCAGGACATAAGGTCCCCCCCGGTCGGCATAGCGGCCGGCCCAACCTCAGTTTAAGATCCTGATCATGAGCAAAACATTGCTGGCCATCGGCGCGCACTATGATGATTGTGTTTTCGGGGTGCCCGGCATCTTGCTGCAAGCCTTGGCTAAGCACTATCGCGTGGTGATTTTGTCGCTGATCGGGGATTATTCGAATTGGCCGCCGATCGGAAGCCGGCATCGCGAACTGGTGACGGGAACGACCGAGATTTCACGCTCTTATGGCATCGAGATGCGGTATCTCCATTTTCAATCCCATCTCTTTGACGTCAATACGGAGACGAAGCACGCCGTCGACGCGGCGGTCGATGAAATCGACCCTGACATTGCCCTGATGCTCTGGCGGCACGATCATCACGATGACCATGTCGTCGCATCCCAGTTGAGCAGCATCGCGTTGCGGCAAGTCCGCAAGTTCACCGGCAAACCTGCAGTCCGCCCGCCGCTGCAAATCTATCATTATGACAACGGTCCGCGTCACACGATTGGCTTTGAGCCGGACACGTTCGTTGATGTCAGCGGCGTGTGGCCACAGGCCAGCCAATGGCTCGGCAAAGTTATGGCCCTGGTTCGCAACGAGCCTTACAACGCGGACAAGCCCGACAAATCGCAGCAGACCAAAGAGGCCATCGCGCGATATCGCGGCATCACGTGCGGCGTGAGATACGCCGAGGCCCTCAAGGCCATGAGCGCCGAGCCTCGTGATATTCTTTAATCACCGCGCGCGGTGCACGTATCCCTTGCCTCGAAAATGGTCGAGGGCTTCTTCGACGCCGCCGAAGACTTTTGTTGCTGTTTCGGTGATGAACGGCGAGGGGGTGCTCTTGCCCGTCCAGACGACGTAGACTTCTTTTCCGCCCTCAAACGCATGATGCAGTTCACGCTCTACGCCGCTGGAGACGGCGGGCTTTCCTGACGGCAGCTCGGGGATCAGGCTTACGATCATGTCCGATTGATCCACCATCTTGAAATCGCGGGCGTAAATCTGGCCGAGGATGTCGCCGCTGATGTGCGCGACGTCGGCCGTCTTGAGCGTCAGTGGACCCTCGGCCCCCTGCACCTCAATCGTCGTGCGGCCTTCCTGCAACGCTTTCACCGCGTCGCGATGAATGCAGAATTCATCCACGTCGCCAGGGTCGAAACAGATGAAATCCTCGTGCATCACTTTTTTGAATGCGTCAATCTCGCCGAGCGTATCGGGAAGATCCATCACATGCGTCATGGGAAACGAGAGGTATACTTTTTTTCGCCAAGGCTCGAGGAGCAGGCGGTAAATCGTTTGCGTGGTCGGCACTCCTCGGCCGCGGCTGACCATGAAGAAGTGCCCGTATCCGCCAATCGCGTTGGCGAGAATTTCGGTGGCGAGCACTTCCTCTTCCCGCCAGACCATGATGTCCTTGAGCGTGTGATCGATCTCGTGCTCGCGCAACAGACGCTGATGCACGCTTTCGACATTATCCAGCAGCGTGAGATACGAGTCCGGCTTAAACGCCTTGATCTGATCGAAATCGAACGCGGCAAACAGCCCGTGTTTCCAGCGGAAAGTCGCATGCGTGTTGACCAGCACATGCTCGTGCTGCTCGGCAATCCGCAGGATTTCCTTGAAGACTGATCGCCGCAATGTGTTGAGCCGGCCGATGGGAAGATTCAGAATCCGCCCCGGCGGAACATCGGGCGCCTCGGCATACATCATCTGCCCGACATGACAGACCTCGACGTCGATGCCGCGCGTGCGCGCCTCGGCCTTGACCGCCTCGAGATAAGGGCCTTTGTCAACGCCAACCTGTCCGGTAACGATGGCACGCATGTGGGGATTGTACGACTATCCAAATCCGAAATCCGAATGTCTAAATCCGAAACAAATCCGAATGTCCAAAGAGAAAATCCGAAGCGAAGGAAGGGAATCATCGTCTCGGGCCTTCACGCCGGGGCAAGCTCTGCGCCGCCCCGGATTTCGTCCCGCGCTCGAAGAATCCAGGGCGACGCAGAGCTGGCCCCGGCGTGAAGGCTGTTGATTCTATGTGGGAGCTGGCGCGTGGAATCGCGTGCGTGGACACCCTGATAAACTCGCCCCTTCGGAATTTTCATCCTCCCCCGTTTGTCAGACTTGAAATCATACCTCCGGGGTCCTATATTTCATCGTTACCCGCTTTTGCGGGCTTTTTCAGGAAACGGAACGGCTCAATCTATTAATGCTGGCGCTTGGCAAGAAAATCGACTACGCCCTGATCAGTCTGGCTTGTCTGGCTGAACGCGAGGGGCGGTTTGTTTCGGCTCGCGAGATTGCCGAGGCTAACGACTTGCCATTACCGGCTTTAATGCAGATTTTGAAAACCCTGCATCATCATGGCGTGCTTTTGAGCACCCGGGGTGTTAAGGGTGGATATCAGCTCGGCGTAGACTTAGACTCAATCTCACTGCACAGTCTCAGCGAGATGTTGCACGCCGCTGATGGAAATGACGCAGTTCCGGGAGAGGCGGTTGACGTTCAAGTCCGCCATCTCCCGGTGGAAAAAGTGCGTGAAAAGCTTTCGCAGTTTCTCCGCGACGTTCGCGTCTCGGAGGTTGTAAGTCCCGCTCGGCGGATTGATGTGCCGTTGCACAGCCTCCGCATTGTCACTGTGTAATTTTAAGGAGAGTTGCCCATGTCTATTTCGCTGACGGAACTGGCCGCCACCAAGATCAAGGAAATCATCAAGGAGCAATCGCTGCCCGAGGGAGAGACCAAGCTGCGCGTCGCCGTTAAAGGCGGCGGATGCAGCGGCTTCAGCTACATGCTCGATTTGACCGAGGAAGCCCGCGGCGAGAGCGACGAAGAGCTCGACAGCCATGGGATCAAGATCCTGGTGGACATGAAGAGCATGCTCTATCTCAACGGGACGGAAATCGACTTCCGCGACGAGGTGATGGCCAGCGGATTCGTCTTCAAGAATCCGAATGCGACCAGCTCCTGCGGATGCGGCAGCAGCTTCTCCGCTTAAGAAGAAGTGCTGGGTGCTGAAGTGCTGAGTTGACCCTCGGCTGCAGCAGCGCGTGGCACGGGCGGCCCGCCCGTGTTTTCCGCCTGTTTCTTGGAAGCAAGAACATGGGCGGGCCGCCCATGCCACATTGTTTAGCCGCGGTTTGCAAAATCGCGAGAAACGTTTTGAGCGCGAAGGTGCGTCGGTGATGCATCGCGCCTCGCGCGGTTTTTCAAACCGCGGCTAAACAAAGTCGTTTTGATTCTTTTCAGACTCTGCATTCTGCACTTTGCACTCTGCACTGGATTTGCCATGCCCACTGAAACCTCTGAAATCGAACTGCTCGCCAACCGCGAGTACAAAGAGGGTTGGGAGACGACGATCGATTCCGACGCACTCCCGCCGGGACTGTCGGAAGAGACCGTCCGTTTTATCTCGGCCAAAAAGGGTGAGCCGCAATGGATGCTCGATTGGCGGCTGCGCGCTTATCGGCATTGGCTCACCATGGAAGAGCCCACCTGGGCGATGGTGCATTACCCCAAGATTGATTACCAGGCTTCCAGCTATTTCTCGGCTCCCAAGCCGAGCCTCAAGAGCATGGATGAAGTCGATCCTGAGCTGATCAAGACCTACGAGAAACTCGGTATCCCGCTGGCCGAGCGCGCGGCATTGGCGGGCGTCGCGGTCGATGCGGTGTTTGACAGTGTTTCGGTCACCACCACCTTTAAGAAGACGCTGGCCGAAAAGGGAATCATCTTCAGTTCATTCGGCGAAGCGGTCCGCGAGCATCCCGAACTGGTGCAGAAGTACATGGGATCGGTGGTCCCCTACCGCGACAACTTCTTCGCGACGCTCAACTCGGCGGTCTTCACCGATGGCTCGTTCGTCTACATTCCTAAGGGCGTGAAATGCCCGATGGAGTTGAGCACTTACTTCCGCATCAACGCCAAGAACACCGGGCAATTTGAGCGCACGCTGATCATCGCCGACGAAGGCGCGAGCGTGAGTTATCTCGAAGGCTGCACCGCGCCGATGCGCGATGAGAACCAGTTGCATGCGGCGGTGGTGGAACTGGTGGCACTGGATGATGCGAGCATCAAGTATTCGACGGTGCAAAACTGGTTTCCGGGCGACAAGGAAGGCAAAGGCGGAATCTATAATTTCGTGACCAAGCGCGGCGCCTGCCGGGGCCGCAACTCCAAGATTTCCTGGACGCAGGTTGAAACCGGATCAGCCATCACGTGGAAGTATCCAAGCTGTCTGCTCCAGGGCGAAAATTCCGTCGGCGAGTTCTACTCGGTAGCCCTGGCGAACAATCGCCAGCAAGCCGACACCGGTACCAAGATGTACCACATTGGCAAGAACACCCGCAGCACAATTGTGTCAAAGGGGATCTCGGCCGGGCGAGGGCAGAACACGTATCGCGGCCTGGTGAAAATCCTCAAAGGCGCGGCCAACAGCCGCAACTATACGCAATGCGACTCGCTGCTTCTGGGCGACAAATGCGGCGCCCACACGATTCCCTACATCGAGGTTGGCAACACCACCAGCCGGGCCGAGCATGAAGCCTCGACCAGCAAGATCGGCGACGATCAGCTTTTCTATTGCAAGACGCGTGGGATTTCGTTGGAAGATGCGGTGAATCTGATCGTCAACGGCTTCTGCAAGGAAGTGCTGGCGGCGCTGCCGATGGAGTTTGCGGTAGAAGCACGGAAGTTGCTTGGGGTGAGTTTGGAAGGCTCGGTGGGGTAACCGCCGATGCCGAAGAAAATACGAGAATTGAAGGCACTTTTGTCAAAGGCAGGTTTCCGATGGCGGCCAGGAAAGGGAAGCCACACAATCTGGGAGCATCCGCTGGCGGAAAAGTCGGCGACAATGTCCGGCAACGACAATCGAGACGCTCGGCATTATCAGGAGCAGCAAGTAAGAGAACAGTTGGAAATCGTAAGAAAACGGCAGCAATAAACCTTCAATACAGCATGCTCATTCGCTGGTCTGAGGAAGATCACGCATACATTGTTGCTCTTCCGGAATTCGACAATGCCAGGACGCACGGCTTCACTTACGAAGAAGCGGCACAGATGGGACGAGAGCTTATAGAATCTTTCGTCATGTGGTACCAGCAAGACGGTAAACCGCTGCCAAATCCTCGCCTGTTCATTTATCCAGGCGAAGCACCGACGCAGGGCAGGCTGACACTTAGTGGCAATGACGAAGACGATGCGTTGCCGTATCAGGAACACGACGTCGCGCTGGCGATTGAAGAGAAAGTCGGACGCTGACACGGTCAATCAATTGAGAGCGACAGAAACGATCAATGAGCTTACTCGAAATCAAAAATCTCCACGCCCGAGTCGCTGCCCCTGGCGGACGGGATATTCTTAAAGGCGTCAATCTCACCATTAACGCCGGTGAAGTTCATGCGATCATGGGCAAGAACGGTTCCGGCAAGAGCACGCTCGTGCAGGTGCTCGCCGGCCGCGAGGCATACGAGGTCACGCAGGGCCAGATCTTCTTCAAGGGCCAGGATCTGCTGGCGCTCTCGGCAGAAGAGCGGGCGCGCGAAGGCGTCTTTCTCGCGTTTCAATATCCTGTCGAGATTCCCGGCGTGAGCACGAGCTATTTTCTCAAGGCCGCGGTCAACGCCGTCCGCAAGCATCGTGGCGAAAAGGACCTCGATGCGATGGAGTTCCTCAAGCTTGTCAAAGACAAGATGAAGCTGCTGAAAATGGACCCGAGCTTTATGAATCGCGCCATCAACGAGGGCTTCAGCGGCGGCGAGAAAAAACGCAACGAAATCTTCCAGATGGCGGTCATGAATCCCACGCTGGCGCTGATGGATGAAACCGATTCCGGCCTTGACGTTGACGCGTTGACCACCGTGGCCGAGGGCGCGGCGTCGCTTCGCCGCGAGGACAACGCGTTTCTGGTCGTCACGCATTACGAGCGGCTTCTGGAAACGATCGTTCCCGATTTCGTGCACATCATGCAAGATGGCCGGATCGCCCTGACCGGCGGAAAGGAAGTCGCAACCAAAGTGGACTCGCAGCGCATGGGTTACGACTGGGTCGGAAAGGAAATCCCCCAATCCGTCTGATGACCCAATCCGCCTGATAGCCGAGAGCGGAAGCCCCGGATTTTGAATTTGCGTCCGCGGATTATGCAATGAGCTTGCGAAGCGTCGTGAAGACGGACCCCACGGAAAGATTGCCCCGGAATTTGCGTCAGTGGAACCGACGCGATCAAGGAAGAAAGTAATGACTCAGTTGGCCGACAAGAGCACTCACATGGCGAATTTCACCCGACTCGAAGAGTCGAGCGGAAGCGCGCCCCCGCCCGCGTGGCTCGACTCTCTGCGCAAGACCGGGATCGACCGCTTTGA
>Ga0134126_10006459_pt1 | contig 14693 bp, 17 predicted proteins | sample KB31752_FD_96881 | JGI IMG/M metagenome (GOLD analysis project Ga0134126, IMG submission 96881) | Terrestrial soil microbial communities with excess Nitrogen fertilizer from Kellogg Biological Station, Michigan, USA - KB3-175-2 | ecosystem: Environmental > Terrestrial > Soil > Unclassified ... | reverse complement strand
TCTACCGTCGCCGAGAACCAGACCCTGAGTTTCCCGATGTATGTCCACAGCATACCCAATAACAATGATAACCAGGATATCGTGAGCATGGGCAGCAATTCGGCGCTGCTGACGAAAAAAGTGATCGACAACGCCTTCGAGGTTCTCGCCATCCAGACCATGGCGATCGCCCAGGCGATAGACTTTCTCGAATGCCAGTCACGGTTAGCCTCGTTGACGGCTGGTGTTTATGAAAACATCAGGAAAATATTCCCGAGCTTTGTCGGGGACCAACCCAAATACAAAGAGCTGGAAAAGCTGCGGCATTTGCTGGAGCATTCACAGCCGGCCATCGGGTTTTAATCGATAAAATATGAAGTGTGCTCTAGTCACCGGCGGATCGAGAGGAATAGGAAAAGCCATCTGTCTCCGGCTGGCGGCGGAAGGGTATTTTATCCTCGTCAATTATCGCTCCAACAAGGTAGAGGCGGAGAAGACGCTGGCCGAGATCCGGTCCGCGGGCGCCGTTGGAGAGCTGCTGCCCTTCGACGTGGCGGACAAGGAACAGGTCAGAACGCGGCTGGGTGGCTGGATCGAATCACATCCTGAAGATTACATAGAGGTATTGGTCAACAACGCCGGTATCAAGGAGGATGCGCTGATGGTATGGATGGATGACGACCAATGGTCGCGAGTGATCGCCACCAACCTGGACTCGTTCTTTTATGTGACCCGTCTGGTGCTGAATAACATGCTGCTGCGGCGCTATGGGCGGATCGTCAATGTGGTGTCGCTTTCGGGGCTGAAAGGCGTTGCCGGTCAAACGAATTATTCCGCCGCCAAAGGCGGCGTCATCGGTGCTACGAAGGCGCTGGCGCAGGAGGTGGGCCGCCATGGCATCACCGTGAATGCCGTCGCCCCCGGATTCATCAAAACGGATATGATCTCGGGTCTCGACGAAAAAGAGATGCGCGTGCTGATCCCTATTCGCCGGTTTGGTTCACCGGAAGAGGTGGCGCATGCGGTAGCCTTTCTGGCTTCACCGCAGGCCTCGTATATCACGGCAGAAATCCTACAGGTCAATGGCGGATTATATTCCTGATATAACGGAGCTGATTCCCCAACGGCCACCTTTTATCATGGTCGGCGAACTGCTCTTTGCCGATGAGACCATCGCCCGTACGCGTTTTGTCGTCGATGCCGCGAATCCCCTCGTCGACCGGGGCCGGTTTACGGCGGGAGGACTCCTCGAAAATATCGCGCAGACGGTTGCGGCCGGCGCCGGATATAGGGCTATGCGTTCCGGCGGGCGGGTAACACCCGGGCATCTTGTCTCCGTGAGCCGTTTTACCATCGGCTCGCTCCCGCTGCCTGGTGACGAGCTGCTCACGGAGATCACGATTGGGAGCCGCGTAGCGGATATTATTGTAATTTCAGGGCGGGTGATGGCTGGCGGGGTCGAGATCGCCGCCTGTGAAATGAAAATCCTGACCAATGTATGAGGGCGCAAAAAGACATCTTTATAGTCGCGGATAATATTGTTTCGCCGCTCGGCGCGACGACGGCCGAAAACTTTTCCCGGCTGGTCGCGGGGAGCACGGGTGTGCGGTCTCAGGACCGGCCGGAGATGGCGGATCAGCCATTCTTTGCGGCGCTGTTCGGGGCGTTGCCGGCGGCTCCCTACACCAAATTCGAACAGCTGCTGATCTCTTCCATCACAGACGCCCTTCACCAGGCGCCCGGTATCCACCCGGCCGACGACCGTACCATCCTGATCGTTTGTTCCACCAAGGGAAATACACATCTGCTGGATGTCGACGACCATACCTCACCGGAACGCATTTCGCTGCCGGGCTCCGCTGCTGTGACAGGCGGGCATTTTGGGTTTACGCAAACGCCGATAGTCATTTCCAATGCCTGCATCTCGGGGCTGCTGGGGATGATCACGGGCATGCGGCTGCTAAGGTCCGGACTGTTCGACAATGCCGTGGTGACCGGCGCGGATGTGATCACGAAATTCATCCTTAGCGGCTTCGGCTCTTTTCAGGCGCTGAGCCCCGGCCATTGCCGCCCGTTTGACCGGGACCGCGATGGCATCAATCTCGGCGAGGGAGCCGGGACCATGATCCTTAGCACTCGCCGCGAATACCGGGATGGGCTTCGGCTCCGCGGCGGCGCAGTGAGCAATGACGCCAATCATATCTCCGGGCCTTCGCGTACCGGCAGGGAGTTGGGGGATGCCATCGAGATCGCGCTGCGGGAGGCAGGATGTGGCGCGGCGGAGATCGGCTTTATATCGGCGCATGGAACGGCTACTGCGTATAATGATGAAATGGAAGCCAAGGCCATTACACTCGCAGGACTTAATGCCGTTCCCGTCAACAGCCTCAAAGGATATTATGGGCATACCCTTGGCGCGGCGGGGCTCATCGAGTCGATCGTCACACTGGCGTCCATGCGCGAAGGAGTCGTTATTCCCAGCCTGGGTTTCGAGAACAATGGTGTGACCACGCCATTGAATGTCTGCCGGACCCTTTTGCGCGGACCATTGGATACCTGTTTGAAAACGGCCTCGGGTTTCGGCGGTTGCAATGCGGCCGTTGTCCTGGGCAAATGATATAAAAGCATGGAGTACATTACCGGAAGCTGCTTGATCGATGAGCGGGCCGCATACAGGAACGGTGATAAGATTTTTTCTGGTGATAAAATTTTATCGTCACTATATCAGCATTTCAACTGGCAATATCCCAAATTCTTCAAGATGGATAACCTGAGCCGGCTGGGGTTTGCGGCAGCGGAGCTCTTGCTGGAAGGATGGGACGCCGGAGCCTACCAGCCCCAGGAAGTTGCGGTGGTCTTATCCAATGCCAACTCCAGCCTGGATACCGACTACAGGTACACCCAAACGACCAAGGACATTCCGAGTCCAAGCGTATTTGTATACACGCTGCCGAATATCGTGATCGGCGAGATCTGCATCCGGCATCGACTCAAAGGGGAGAACGCCTTTTTTCTTTGCGCCGGTTTCGATCCGGCTTTGCTCACGCGATATGTCGGCCACTTGCTCGAAGCAGGCATCGCCCGGGCCTGTATAACCGGCTGGGTCGAGTGGCTCGGGGAGAGTTTCAAAGCGGCCCTCTTTTTGATCGAAAGAAAGGAAACCGCCGGCGCGGTGCCATTCACCGCCGGGGAGATGGATCGGATCTTTAAAACTTCCATGCCATGCGAATAACTTCGGCCACAACGTTCGAGAGCCGGGCAGCCAACGCTCCTGTGGCTATCGCCGGGATGGGTGTTATCTCGGCCATCGGCAGAAATGTCGCGGAATGTCTCGCCTCGTTCGAAAAAGGCGAGGCCGGAATGGGCGCGATTACCTATTTGGATACGGTCCATCGCGGGCAGCTGCCTGTCGCCGAGGTCAAGGCAGATAATGAGACGCTTGCCCGATGGGCGGGGGTGCAGAAACCAGTGAGCCGCACCGCACTCTTGAGTCTCATCGCGGCACGCGAGGCATTGGAGTGCGCGGCTATTCCCGACCGTGCCCGTTGGCGAACCGGTTTTATCAGCGCCAATACCGTAGGCGGAATGGACAGGACCGAAAATTTTTACGCGTCCTTCCTCGACGACCCGCGGCATGGCGGGTTGCGCGACGTAGTCTTGCATGAATGCGGCAGCGTCACGGAATGGGTGGCGAACCGCCTGGGGATCACACATTTTCATTCGACCATCAGCACGGCCTGTTCTTCTTCGGCCAATGCCATAGGTTTCGGCGCAAGGATGATCCGCCACGGCCTGCTCGATATCGTGGTGGCCGGCGGGACAGATGCCCTGACCAGGTTTACGCTCAACGGGTTCAATTCCCTGATGATCCTCGATAGTCATTTCTGCAAACCTTTTGACAACGACCGCATGGGCCTCAACCTGGGTGAAGGCGCGGGATATGTGGTGCTGGTCTCGGATGCCGTCGCGGCAACCCTGAGCAGATCCGCGGGCTGCGCCCTCAGCGGATTTGCCAACGCCAATGACGCCTATCATCAAACGGCTTCATCGCCGGACGGGCGCGGGTCCTGGCTCGCCATGAAGGGAGCCCTGCAACGCGCCGGCCTGGAGCCCGCCGACATCGGCTATATCAATCTCCACGGAACGGGGACACAGAACAACGATCTCGCGGAAGGAACGGCTATCCGTCGCTTGTTCGATCCGGTGTATCCGGCCATGAGCTCGACGAAGTCCTTTACCGGGCATACCCTCGGTGCAAGCGGTGGCATCGAAGCGGTGTTTAGCGTACTTAGTGTCCTGAACGGACTGGTCTATCCCAATATCAGGTTCCATACGCCGATGACGGAGCTTCCTTTTACGCCGAACGTCGAGTTCCGCAAGGGACAACCCCTGCGACATGTGCTGTCCAATTCATTTGGATTCGGTGGAAATTGTTCGTCTTTAATTTTTTCGAGGAAATGAGCATGAACATCTATATAAGATCGGCTGCCTGTATCGCACCTAGGACCAGCATCGAGCCCGACTACAAAGCGCTCCTCGACCCTAAGGTACTCCGCCGGATGAGCCGGATCATCCGCATGGGAGTGGCCGCTGCCAGGTCCTGTCTCGTGGAAGCCGGCCTGCCGATGCCCGATGCGATCGTCACCGGTACCGGCTACGGCTGTCTGGAAGACACCGGGGTATTTCTGAAGAACATGATCACGCGGAAAGAAGAGGCGCTTCAACCCGCGACCTTTATCCAGAGCACCCACAATACTGTGGGCGCGCAGATAGCCTTGATCCTGCAATGCACGGGCTATAACAATACCTTTGTCCACCGGGGTTTTTCCTTCGAGAATGCAGTGCTGGATGCGATCCTGCTTTTGCGGGAGGGCGAGGCGGCCACCGTACTTGCCGGTGGATTGGATGAGCTCACCGACGCCAGCTTTGCGATCCTCAGCCGTTTTGGATTGTATCGTCATGCCCAGGAGGGGGAGGGGGCTGCCTTTTTCTTATTGGCCAATCAACCTGGTCCGGGAGACTATGCGAAACTGGAAGGGATGACGACTTTCTACAAACCGGAAATTCCGCAGGAGATCGTTCGCGAGATCGTTGACTTTTTGCAGGCACAGGCTGTCGATCCCGCCTCCATTGACCTGGTGATCGGCGAGGAGATCCTTCCGGGTATACCTACCCAACCCTACAAGACGCAATGCGGCGAGTATCCCACTTCCACGGCATATGCCCTGTGGCTGGCGTCCCGCCTGATCAAGACAGGCGTCCACAACCGCATCCTCGTTTATAATCATTACCTTGGCATTCACCATGCGGCGTTCTTGCTCGGTGAAGCCTCCTAATAGTTGAATACATGAAACGGAAACTACCTATTGTTTTCATCGGTTTATTGAGCCTCGGCATCTTCATGACGGGCACCGCAGTGGCCCAGCTACCGCCGCCACCGCCCCATGGCCATCCGCCCCCACCGCCGCCGCATCCTAAGATCAAGTGGCCCAGGATCAAGAAGCCGCATGTAAAACTGCCGCCGCATCCGAAAACCAAGGGTGCACCACCGCCTCACGGAGCGCCTCCACATGGAGCCCCGCCACCTCCACATGGAGCCCCGCCACCTCTGCCCAAACTCAGACGCTGATGCTGTTGAACGATCTTTATACGATTGAGAAATGGTCCGCTTCCGACACTACGGCCGGGGAAGTGAACGCTACGCTGCTGCTTAACCCGGCCCACCCCATTTTCGCGGCTCATTTTCCGGGTCAGCCCGTGGTGCCCGGCGCTTGCCAGCTGCAGATGGTGGAGGAACTGTTATCGCATGTCCTGGCGAATGAATTCCGGCTCGCGGGTGCCATCCAGATCAAATTCCTAACGCCCATCGACCCTCGAACACACGTTCTGATCGAGGCGGTGCTGCAATATGCCCTCGACGGCCCGTTCCAGGTGACAGCCACCTTCCGGGCGGCCGATACCACCTTCTTTAAATTCAACGGAATCTTTCGAGCAGAATGAAACTATGCTGTGTGAGCTTATGGTTGTTGTAGAGGAGGATAGGCGCAGGCAGCGGCTGCGGGGCGACCAGCTGCAAGGCCAGCCAGACAGCAAAGGCGGACGCCGTAGGGTACTCGCCGCAGAGATGTTTGTAACGGACCACCGGAACCGCCGGATCGAGGACGGCGGCACATGCCGAATAAAAAGGCAAGCCGCGGTTATCGCCATTTTCTCCACTGAGGTACAGGGCCGGCGACCCGGATAGTTGCTGCCCCGGCTGCGACCCGGCTGGCAGGTGGCGGGCCAGGAATGCCCGCAATCGCGTCGCCACGACATGCTTATCGGTGCTATGAAAGGTCTCGATCTCCTTAATGGCCGCCAATGCACCGGCCGGCTCGCCGCTGACCAGGAAAAGCGCCGCACCTTCCCCGCCAATGGAGCCGGGAGAATCGTAGTCATACAGAGACTTACCGGGCGTCAGTGTGGTCTTGTACCAGCCGTCCGCCAGTTCGATCCGATAGTGGTAACCGGATAGCTCGTCGACACCACCCACCAGGTAACGGGTGCCGGGATGCTCGCTGATAAGCATGCTCGCGTCGATGAGGGCATATTCGAATCCAAGCCCACGGTGCACATAGGTGCTGTTGTAGCCCCTGTTGTGATCCGACAACCCGATTTGCGAGGCGATGGCATTGGGTATGCTTTGTACAAAATGACCGGGTGCCAGCATCCCTTCCGCATATTCGACGACCTGCCGCAGGAATTTGACGCTCTCTTCCATCCCGCCATTACCGGTGCCGATGAGGATGCCATCGATGCGTCCCTGCCGTATCAACGGCGTCGCCGCGCCCACGCCCAACCGAACGGCCTTGCTCATGCGCCGAAGGGTGTTGGCGGGAATGCCGGGATAAGCGGGTTCGACGATTCTGTAGACGCCATCCACGGGGCCGGTGCCGGGTTGCGGGGAGATACAAGTCGTGTGATGGATATATAACATGTTCAAATAGCTTTGGCCAGGCCGGCGGGCGCGGCTGAAAATACCAGCGACGTACAGTTCCCGCCAAAACCGAAAGAGTTGGATAACACCTGTTCCAGCTTCATCGGCTGGAATTCCGTGAGAGGGCGCAACCCCGTTTCCGGTATGGGCGTGGAAAAATTCACGCCGGGATAGGCTTCCTGATAAAAGAGGTTGAGGATGCTGTAGATCGCCTCGATCGCGCCCGATGCGCCCAGGGTATGCCCGGTGCTCGACTTCGTCGAGGCAAAAGCCGGCGGAGTCCCGAAGATGCGGATCATGGCCTGGCTTTCCGATGCATCGTTGTTCTCCGTCCCGGTGCCATGGGCATTGATATAGCCGATCTCCGAGACGTCCAGCCCCGCGGAGCGCAAGGCTCCCTTCATAGCCAGAAAAGGGCCCTCCCCTTCGGGTGAAAGCGACGAAGCATGATACGCATCGTTGACATTACAATAGCCCCTGAGTTCGGCATAGACTTTTTTCCCCGCGAGATCTTCCTCGCGCTCCAGCACCAGGAATCCCGCGCCTTCACCGAGGTTGAGCCCCTGCCGGTGCTCGTCGAAGGGTTTGCAGGCCGCGGGAGCCAGGATCTGCAAGGCATTGAAGCCATTGATGGTGTATTTTGCCAGACTGTCGACGCCACCGACAATGGCTCGCCGTACCAGTCCATTGCGGATCAGCCGGGCTCCATACTGGATCGCATTGGCCGAAGACGAACAGGCGGTATTGATGGTAGTCACGGGCCCGCTGAGCCCATAGCGGTTTTGCAGATACTGCTGCACCGATGCGCCATCGTACGACGCAAGATAGTCGGAACCCTGTGCTCCGCCATTGGTATCCCGGTAAAGCTCGTCCGTGAGACACATGCCGCCGACGGTGGTGGCGCCGATGAGCGCCGTATCGGTGGCGGTGAGTAGGGAAGCGCCGGACAGCCCGGCATCCCCGATGGCTTGCCGGAAAGCATGTGCCGCCAGCAGCGTGGTACGGGAGGCGCCCGCGTCGTGGATGCCCGTGTGCTCCCTGAGCTCCGCATTCGAAAGGGCGACGCTGCCAAATGGGATTTCGCCGGTATACCGGGAATTGGCCGGTCCCGAATACCCGATGCCGCTTTCTTTGTGGACAAGCGATTTCCGGTTGGCCGCTAAGCTGTCTCCTATAGCGCTGATGACGCCCATACCCGTTACGAAGACCCTGCTGGCCACTGAATTATTTCGTTCGGTGCTGCGTGATATAATCGACCATGGTATTGACGTCGACCAGGACCTTACGTCCTTCTTTGGGATCTTTGATGACGATCCCATACTCCCTGTTCAGCAGGACGATAAGTTCCAGGGAATCTATGGAGTCCAGCCCCAACCCTTCGCCGAACAACGGCTGGTCATCTGCGATGTCGGCAGGCGTGGTGGAAGGAAGGTTCAGGAATTCTATGATCTGTGCTTTGAGTTTTTCTTTAAGTTGCGTGCTTTCCATGATTCTTAGACCGGACCCGCAGTCCGCTTTGTTTAAATGAGATTTTTTCTTTTCAGCCCCCAAAAGCTCAAGCCCTGCAGAGCAGCAATAATAAGGAATAAAGGTAGGATATTTGCCCAAACATCCTTTAAACTACCGCCTTCGAGGAAAAGCCCGTAGTAGGCTTCCAGACACCAATGCAGGGGGGAGAGCGACATCGCCAGATGGAACGAACCGGGCATCGCAAAACTGGGAACCATCAACCCGCCAACTGCCGCCAGGATGACGATGGACACCGCGCCAAAACCATTGGCCTGTTCTTCGGTTTGTGCAAACACGCCGATACAGATCGCGTAGCTTACGGCACACCAGCCGCACAAAAGCGTCACGACGACCAGGGCGGCCCAGTCCCCGGGAAAATGAAGGGGTGGCAAACCGATCAGTGGAAATAACCAGGCCCCCAGCGCGAAGATCACGACCGCCTGGGCAAGCGTCACCACCAGATAGGTAAGCTGTTTGGAAAAAATAGCGACGGCATAAGAGGTGGGCAGGGTCTTCAGCCGGATAAAGCTGCCATTGCGTTTCTCGCGTACGATGCCGCTGCCCAGGGACAGGACGACAAAGAACATGGCGAAGATGGTCCATGACGGGATGTTGTGCTGCGTGGCATTGGGCAGATCGCGGTTGCCATCCCGGGCTACGGGCATCTCGTTGATGCGGGTCCGGTTGTTCAGCAGCTGTCGCTCGAGCGAATCGGGCAGCGCTTTTTCGTTCAATGAAAAATAGAGGGTCCGCAGGATCTGTTTACTCTCGACCAACTGCAGGGCGCTGTACAGCGCGCCTTCGGCGCTTCGGCGGAAGGACTCCTGGAGGACGGGGTGATAGTATAGGGAAACCGGTAAGCTATCGTTTACCAGGGAATCCGGCGCATTCACTGTACTATCGAGCCCAAAGCTCGCTTGGACCTTCCCTGTGACGCTTTTGGCCCTGGCCGCGACGCGCGCCGAAAAATCTGCGGGGATCACGAGTCCCAGCAAGGCGTCCTTGTGCCGGATACGCTCACGGATCAAATCCGCAGCGGCCGCACCGGATGACGGGGCTCCAGCCGTCCCGGTCGAGCCCGCCGCCATCGGCATCACCTGAAAAAGACCGATGGTTTCCACGGCCTGGATGAACTCGCGGCTGACGGCACCGGTGTCGCGGTTATAGATCAGCAGCGAAACCTTGTTCTTACCCACCAGCTCGAACGTGCTGTTCTGGATACTCGTGACGATCAGCACCAGCAGGATCGGCATGCCGAACATAAAGATCAGCCCGATCCTGTCGCGCAGGAGTACCCTGACATCTTTCGATATGGTGGCCGAGAGTTTAAACATCGATATCCCGGTAGGCCCTCCCTGTTAATTGTAAGAATAATCCTTCGAGGCCGCTGGACAGGTGAGCGGCAAGCAGCGCATCCAGCGTGTCCTGTGCTACGATCCGGCCCTGATCGATAAGCGCGACCCGGTCGCAAAGACTCTCCGCCTCGGTGAGCTGATGCGAGGTATAGATCAGGGTCATCCCTTCGCTATTCAGTTCCTTAAGATAGCCGATGATGGCCGCACGCGTCTGCACATCCACGCCCACGGTGGGTTCGTCGAGGAATAAAAGCCGCGGCCGGTGGATGACGCCGATGGCCAGGTTGACGCGGCGTTTCATGCCACCGGAAAAATTCGCGACTTTTTTATCGCGTACATCCGCGAGGCCCAGTATCACCAGCAGCTCATCGGTTCGCCTGCGAATGGTAGCGCGGTCCAGCCCCGACCAGGCCCCAAAAAAAGCGAGATTTTCCACCGGGCTCAGTTCCTCATAGAACGAAAGGTCCTGCGGGATGAGCCCAAAGAGATGATTGACGCGCCGCTCGCCACGGATCACAGGTTGCCCGAAGATGCGGATATCGCCCCGGGAAGGGGTGAGCAGACCGGTGATCAGCTGCATCAACGTCGTCTTCCCCGCACCGTTAGGGCCGAATAGCCCGAACCGGCTGCCTTCCGGTACCTCCAATGCAAAATCCGAAAAGATCGGTGGTTGCCCCGGATAGCCAAAGGAAAGATCGCTGATCCGCAGGGCGGGTTCCGCTGGCGGCTGCGGGGTGGAGAGAGAGGATTGCGGGTTCATGGGCGCCAATTGATTTTAGCCAATGCCTGGAAAGCCTGTTTCTCCAGTTCCGCTATCTCGAGGAGATAGTCGCCCATCCGGTTGAAGTCTTCCTGGCTGCCGATGCGACCTTTATAGATGCCGGCAGCCTGCACCGCGGCATCGCGCCAAAGATCACCCGACCGGGTAAAGGTATCCGAAATGCGGGACAGCGCCTGATCAGGATGAAAAGCCTGCGCCTGCTGCAGAAAGGCCGCATAGATATACCGGAATCCACCGCCGCCCGTGCCGATCTCTTCCTGCATCCGCACGAGCTGCGCCAGGTAAAGCCCGGCCTTTTTCGGTCCCAGCTTGTCGCGCCATCGTTTTATTTTTTTCCCGGTATACCGGATGCCGCTGACACCGGCGATGGGCCCGGGAATATGCAGCATGTCCCGGATATTCCTAATGACGCCTTTCTTAATGCCCCGTGCGATCTGTTCGTCGGTGACGGGGCTCCCTATCTTAGGATAATACAGCTGTCCCCGCGGCGCCAGCACGCCGCGGGCGAAACGCACCCGTTCCAACTCATAGGAGCTCAGGCTTGTCGTCATCTCCATCACCGGGTCGCTGATGAGGTAACGATCGGCTTCGCGACCATATACGATTATATTATGTGCGTTAAAATGAAACCGGTATTCTTTAGGGAAATAGGGTAAATAGAACACCCCAACCTGGCACCCCACCACGAGTCCTAAGTCCAGACAGGCATCCAGCACCTGCCGGGCTTTCTCCTTCGACCGGAACTTTTCGCGATGTACCGGAACACTGAGCGCAGTACAGGTACGCTTGAAGATAAGACCCGGCATCGTCCTAAAGGCGAAGGCAGGGCCATTGTTGACCTTGAGTAAGGGGATATAGGTGAAGAAAAGGCCCGAGCCAATGCCAAAGGCCAGCGGCTCCGTGATGCGGTCGATGCCGATGGTATGCAGTAAACTGGTAGTAACGCCATTCTCACAATGGGCGGCCTGGATATGTTCGAAAGGAAGCTTCATTGCGGGATCATGTTTTTCAAATCTTCGACCCGGACCTCAAAGACTTCTGCATAACGACGCAGCCGGCGGTCGGAAAGGTTTTTAAAAACTTCGGGGCGCATATGCCGCCGGACCTGCCAGGGCCAGAAGCCGGTGTAGCCGGCGAGTACCTTGATGTCCATAAGTTTCAGCTCCATAAAGTACAATAAAGGGGAGGCTTCGTTTTTCAGCACCCGCGCCTTTGCTGTCTTCACGCGTTCCTCGATATCCTGCCAGGCGGCATCATTGGCACTATTCTTCACGTCCCAGCCTTTGCTGAGATCCGTGGTATAGTGGCCTTCGGCATCCGTGGCATAACACACCTCTTTAGTGATCTTGCCAAAGGCGCCCGTATCCTGTGGAATATCTTCTTTTTTCATCGTCGATGAGATTAACACGCGGTCAACATCGCAAACATATAGGAGAACCGTGAACTTTCGGGAACCAGGCACAAGATGCGATCCCCTTTCTTCAGCTTACCGCTATGGAACAGCTCGGTAACCATGAGATAAACACTGCCGGCTCCTACGTTTCCCAGGGTGGTCAGATTGACGAACCATTTCTCATAGGGGATGGTGGCTCCATAATAAGCGATCTGTTCGAAAATTTTGCTTTTAAAGAACTCGCTCGACATATGCGGCAGGAAGTAGTCGATATCATCGGATGTCAAGCCTTTTCGGTCGAAGATCTCTTTGATCCTTTTAGCGCCCAGCGGTACGATATTGTCGCGAAGGAGCGAGATGTCCTGCTTGATGCTGAAGATGCTTTTCTCGATGATCTCTTCGGGCGAAAACTCCAGATAGCTTTTAACGGTGCCATCGGGCTGTTTGTCGCACGCCATATACATACAGGTCTCCATCTTATTAGCATAAGAGGCGCCTTCGATCCACTCGATCCGTAAGCTGAGGCCGTCGGGGTTGGGTTCGTCCGTCAACAAAAAGGCGGATGCTCCATCGGAGAGCATCCAGCGCAGGAACTCTTTATCGAAGCTGATAAAGGGATTCTTGTCCAGCTCCACCAGTTTGTGCGCTTCTTCCTCGAAGACATTGGCGACGAGCGATGCGGAGAATCGTTCGGAGCCCGTTGCTACGGCCTTGTGCGCCTCACCCGATTTGACGGACATATAGGCATATTTCAGAGCATGCATACCGGCACAGCAAACGCCGGATGGCGAGACGACCTCGATGGATTCCGCCTCGGGCAGCCAGCCATGGGTCATCACGGCATGGCTCGGCATCATCTGATCGGGGCTCGAAGTGCCACAGGACAGCAGATCGATAGTTTTTAATTCCTCAGGGTCCTGCTCGAACAATTTCTTTACGGCAAGCGCCGTCATCTCCGCATTGGTATGCGTGGCCTTCTGGTGCTTATCCAGCGCGTAGTACCTGGTTTGGATGCCGTTGTTGCGCAGCACGATCTTTTTCGACTTGGAAGGTTTGCCGTTGATGTAGCCCAGATAGTCTTCCATCTCGTCTATAGAGACGGGATCGTTGGGGAGATACATTGCGGTTTTGGTGATATAAACTGGACGGAGTGACATACGGGTTCGATTAATTCAACGCTAAATAATGTTGTTTCTTCACAAGTATACGCTTCTTTGAGAATGGGCGTATAAAAATGCTGTCCAGGATAAGGATCACGGGTGCTGCAACAAAGAGTGAAAATAGCAGATAATATTTGAATCCGGCCAGCCAGTCCTTCCTTTTTTTCCGCTTCACGATGAACCTGGCCCAGATAAGATAGGTGGGTACGGCCTTCGTTTCCAGCAGCAATAACGAATACTTCAGGTCCACGGCGCCTGCTTGCATCAAGGCTTGCTGGAGCCCAGCGAAATCGCTCTCGAAATGTCCCGACACGATCTCCCCAAATACCCGGGTATGTTCGATGTCGGCGGCCGATACACCCGGATAGGGAAGCAGTCCGAGCTTCCGGGTTTTTTTGCCGCCAAGGAGCCAATGGAAGATAGTCACATAGCTGATATGGTTCGGATGGCGGTCCACCAATGCAATATTTCCTACCAAATTCGCGCCAGCCTGTGCAAGCATTTTGCGCACTTCTGTAAAGGCGTTTACCCACATGTTCCTCGCGCCGGTGATCGTGATCACGGGCGTGCTCGAAAGGACGGCTCTGAAGGCGGGATGATGCAGCAAACTGTTCACGGGAATGCTGGGCCAGAGGAACCAGGCCTGATAGCCGAGGATGATCAGATCATACGAAGCATGCCGGAGCGAGAAAGGCTTCAAGGCGACCGGAACACCCAGCACACAGTCCGGCATCACGGCATAGAACCGTTGTGGCGTCCAGGGGAAATCGAAGGCAGGGTCCGTTTCGATCCTGACCTTTTCCACTTCGTGGCCGGCTGTTTCCAGCGACGACGTGAAGGTGTCGATGATCTCCGCCAGCTGGCCGCTCTGGGAGTAGTAGATGGCGAGTATTTTTTTACCCATGGAGATCTTTTGCGTGTAATAATTTGGAATGCGGGCAGTAATCCCTGATAGCCTTTTGCACCACCGGCGGCAGCATTTTGAAAACCCGGTAGATAAACGTACTGTCCTTTTCTTTGTCGTTGTGATAATGAACCACGGCAGGAGCATGCTCCTGGATGATCAGCCTGAGGAAATGATATTCGCCGTTGGTGCTGTCGGCGGCTATCGCTGTCTCCAGTTTCGTCGCGCCGGAGCGGAAAACGGCGAGCTTTTCTTTGGGCCGGTGAAGCAAACCCGCCTTTTTCATCTGCAGGGCGCCTTCATAGGCTTCTTTTTCTCTTATCGATGCGCGGTTGAGGACTACCAGCTCGGAGTCGATCGCCGTCAGATCCCCGGATGCCATCACGTGATAATAACCGCTTTTGTCGAAGATTTGCCGAGCTCCGGGCATTTTTCCGGCCTTTAAGATCAGGCCAGGCTTGAAAATAAAAGTGAGGGAAATAAGTAGGAATCCGATCTTCATAGCCTGGGTGCCGCCTTTGGGGCGGGCGACAAATATAAAGAATAATGATTTTTTGGGCAATAGAAAGGGCTTCTTTCCCTAATTTTACCGCCTAGCGGATTTTTCGAATGGAGAAACAATTTTCTGATCGGTGG
>Ga0134126_10006456_pt1 | contig 14699 bp, 11 predicted proteins | sample KB31752_FD_96881 | JGI IMG/M metagenome (GOLD analysis project Ga0134126, IMG submission 96881) | Terrestrial soil microbial communities with excess Nitrogen fertilizer from Kellogg Biological Station, Michigan, USA - KB3-175-2 | ecosystem: Environmental > Terrestrial > Soil > Unclassified ... | reverse complement strand
GCGCTGCCGGTGACGGTGGAAACCCGCACCGGAGACACACCCGTCGCGCGCCGCCAACGCCAGCGCCACACCCCGCCGGATTTCCTGCTCACCACGCCGGAACAATTGGCGCTGCTCCTGGCGCATCCCAAGAGCCCCCAATTGTTCGAAGGCCTGAAGGCCGTCGTGCTGGACGAGCTGCACGCGCTCTACAATTCCAAGCGCGGCGATCTTCTGGCGTTGGGGTTGGCGCGGTTGGCGCAACTTGCGCCGCACCATCGCCGGGTTGGCCTCTCGGCCACCGTTGCTGATCCGGTGCCGCTACAGCGTTTTCTGTTGCCTCAGCCCAACGGAGCCGAGAAGCTGGCGGAACTGGTGATCGCCAAGGGTGGGGCCAAGCCGCAGATCGCCATCAGCGCCTCGGATTCCTATGTGCCCTGGGCAGGACATCTGGCGCGTCATGCCATGCAGGATGTGATGGCGGCGATCGCCGACGCCAAGACCGCGCTGGTGTTCGTCAATACGCGCAGCCAGGCCGAGCGCACTTTCCAGGAATTGTGGCGGCTCAACGAAGACAATTGGCCCATCGCGCTGCATCACGGCAGCCTTGCCCCCGAACAGCGCCGCAAGGTGGAAGCGGCCATGGCCAAAGGCACGCTCAAGGCGGTGGTCTCTACCTCCACGCTCGATCTCGGCATCGACTGGGGCGCGGTGGACAAGGTGATCTGCATCGGCGCGCCCAAAGGCGCGGCGCGCCTGGTCCAGCGCATCGGCCGCGCCAATCACCGGCTGGATGAGCCCAGCGCCGCGCTCCTTGTCCCAGCCAATCGCTTCGAAGTGCTGGAATGCAATGCCGCCCGCGATGCCGTGCTGGCGGGCGAATTGGACGGCGAGCGGCTGAAACAGGGCAGCCTGGATGTGCTTTGCCAGCATATCTGGGGCATGGCTGTCGCGGCGCCATTCGATGCCGGTATGCTTTTCGACGAAGTGCGTTCGGCGGCGCCCTATGCGGGCCTCAGCCGCGCCGATTTCGACGCCGCGCTGAATTTTGTCGCCACCGGCGGCTATGCGCTCAAAAGCTATGATCGGTTCGCCCGCCTCAGACAGCTTCCCGACCAGCGGTGGCGGCTGGCCCATCCTCGCCTGGCCCAGGCCTATCGCCTGAATGTGGGCGTGATCGTGGAAGACCCGATGGTGGAAATCCGCCTTCAGTCACGGGGCAAGCCCATCGGCGCAGGCGGGCGAAAGCTGGGCCAGTTGGAGGAATATTTCGTCGAACAATTGTCGGTGGGCGACACTTTCGTCTTCGCGGGCGATGTGCTGCGCTTCGAAGGCCTGCGCGAGAACGCCGCCTATGTCACCCGCACCCAGGATCCGGAAGCGGAAATTCCCAGCTACAATGGCGGCAAATTTCCCCTTTCGACTTTTCTGGCTCAACGCGTGCGCGAGATGGTGTCCAGCCCCGAGAGCTGGCGCCATCTGCCCGAGCCGGTGCAGGAATGGCTGAAGATCCAGGAATGGCGCAGCGTCATTCCCAAGCCGGGCCAATTGCTGGTGGAGTTCTTTCCCCGCGGCAATCGCCATTATCTGGTCTGTTATCCGTTCGAAGGACGGCTGGCGCATCAGACCTTGGGGATGCTGTTGACGCGCCGGCTGGAGCGGGCGCGGGTCAAGCCGCTGGGTTTCATTGCCAATGAATATGCGTTGGCGGCGTGGGCGGCGCGCCCCATGGATGGGCTCGACATGGGAAAATTATTCGCCGAAGACATGCTGGGCGACGATCTCGACGCCTGGCTGGCCGAAAGCAATCTTTACAAGCGCACCTTCCGCAACTGCGCCATTATCGCAGGCCTGATCGAACGCAAGACGCCGGGCAATGAAAAAACCGGCCGGCAAGTGACTTTCTCGTCCGACCTGATCTATGACGTGCTCCGCGAACACGAGCCGGACCACGTGCTCCTGAGGGCGACCTATCAGGACGCGGGAACCGGGCTCTTGGATATCGTCCGGCTCTCCGACATGCTGAGGCGCGTCAAGGCGCGAATCGTGACAAGAAAGCTCGATCGGGTGTCGCCGCTCGCGGTTCCAGCGCTGTTGGAGATTTCCCGCGAGATGGTGGCGCGGGGCGAAGTGGACGAAGAAATATTGCGCGAAAACGAAGACGCGCTGGTTGCGGATGCGATGCGTGTGGACTGACCTCAACATCAATGTGAATGGCGAGACGCTGGTCTTGGATCGCACGGGCGCGGCGTGGTGGCCGCGCACATCGACCTTGATCGTGGCCGACCTGCACTTCGAAAAGGGCAGTTCCTATGCCCGCTTCGGCCAATTTCTGCCGCCTTATGACACGCGGGCGACGTTGCTGCGCATGGCCGAAGTGATGGCGCGGCGCACCCCCGCGCGCGTGATCGCGCTGGGGGATTCGTTCCATGATCCCTTCGCGGCCGCGCGGCTTCCCGCCCAGGAATTGGAAATGCTGCGGCTTCTGGCCCAGTCGGCGAACATGCTTTGGATTACCGGCAATCACGATCCCCACCCGCCCGCGTCACTGAGCGGCGCGGTGATGGCGGAATGGCGGGAAGGCGGATTGATATTCCGCCATGAGCCCCGTCTCGATGCGCGCCCCGGCGAACTGGCGGGACATCTCCATCCTTGCGCCAAGGTGGTCAAATATGGCCGGGGCGTGCGGCGGCGCGCCTTCGCGGCCGACGCGCATCGCATGATATTGCCCGCTTTCGGCGCTTATGCGGGCGGGCTGGATGTGGGTGATCGCGCCATCTCGGCATTATTCGACGACCGTTTCCACGCCTTCATGCTGGGCGAGGAAAGGGTATATGCGATCCCGCGGCGCGGAATCGGAAACAGCGAGGCCAATTTGCCGATGCGAGGAATTTTGGTATCTGGCTAGGAGCGAGGAGCGATGTGGACAAGACGTCCATGAGCGACGAGCGACAACGCCAGGGACAAAAAGGACCGCATCAGGCCGGACGGCGGAAGAGCAGCGACGAGATCCAACCCATGGCGATGGCCATCAGGACCGTCGCCAGGCCGTAGTCGAAGCCCTGATTGTGGGCGAAATTATAGAGCCGCCGCTCCAGTCCCGTCTGGTCGATGAACAGCGGCGTGGATTGGGCGCTGATCACGGTGGCGCCGCGGAACAAGAAGACTTCCACATTATATTGGCCGCGCGTCACCCCGGCCGGCACCGGCACATGGGCCCGAAACAGCGTGTCGCTCAGGAACTCCACGCCGCCCGGCGCCTCGGCATAGAGATGATCCTGGGTGAGATGACGCAGCGCCGCTTGGCGGAAAGGCTCGTAATCGTGATGGCTGTGAACGGTGTCGGGCTTGAGGCTCTGCACCCCGATGCCATAGCGCGCCAAGACGGCGGCGGGCGCGATTGTCCTCAGCGGCCGCGTACTCGCCAGGAAATAATAGGACGGCATGCCTGACAGATCGGCGGCGTCGTGATTGATCCAGATGCCAGCCACCCGGTCGCGGCGGCGCACATTGATGTCGATATCGGGGCCCCGCACCACCACCACCACATCCTTGGGTTCGCGGGGCGCGCCTTGATTCTGATTCTGGCCTTCGACTGCGCCGAACACGACAATGTCGCTGCCGGTATAATTGGAGGTGATCTGGATCAGGTCCTGGCTCACGCCGGAGACGAGTTCCTCCGCTTGAACCGGCGCGGCCATCATCAGGACGGCAAGAAGCAGGATCGACCGCATCACAGTCCCGCCAAGCTATAGACATCGGACGGGGGCAGCAGCAAACCCCACAGCAATCTCGCCGCCACCGCCAGCACCAGAAGCGCCAGCAAGAGCCGCAACTGCTCGCCCCGGAGTTTCTCGCCGGCCCGCACCCCGAATTGGGCGCCGATCACGCCACCGGCCACCAGGATGGCCGCCAGCACGATGTCCACCGCGTAATTGTTGGTCGCCTGCAGCAGAGTGGTGGTCACCGCCACGCCGATGATCTGCACCAATGATGTGCCGATCACCACATTGGTAGGCATGCGCAGCAGATAGATCATGGCCGGAACCAGGATGAAACCGCCGCCGATGCCCATGATCGCGCTCATCGTCCCCACCAGAAAGCCGATCACCACGGGCGGAATCACGCTGATGTAAAGCCGTGATTGGCGGAAGCGGACCTTAAAGGGCAGGCCGTGAATCCAGACATGATTGACGGGGTAGATGCGGGCGGGTGCATTTCCCAGCGCCTGCGCCCTCAGCGTTCTGAGGCTTTCGTTCAGCATGATGCCGCCAATGATCCCCAGCATCGGCACATAGGTAAGGGAGACGACCAGGTCCATCTGCCCGGCATGGCGCATGATGGCAAACAGCCAGACGCCCGCCCCGGTGCCGGCGATGCCCCCCATCAGCATCACGCCCGCCATCTTGAAATCGATGGCGCGCCTTTTCCATTGGGCGATGGCGCCGGAAATGGACGAAGCGGTGATGTGGCTCAGAGTGGTGGCGACCGCCACCCCCGACGGGATTCCGTAGAACACCAAAAGCGGCGTCAGCAGGAAGCCGCCGCCTACTCCGAACAGGCCTGAAAGGAACCCTACGCCCAAGCCCATGGCCAGAATGACGATCCACTGGACCGACATGTCCGCGATGGGCAGGTAGATTTCCATGAGCCCAGCCAGGATGAGTGAGTCGCGAACCCCTTCGCGATGAGAGAATGTGCGCGTCGATGGGGGGTGGGTCAACCGCGCCGCGGCTCACGGAACGTTGAAAAAATCAGTTTCCGATGTCGCCCGGTTCGGGAGGAACATTGGCGATGCGGTCGAGCGGCTGGGGTTGGAAACTCTGCGCCGCGCGTTCGGCGGCTTGGCGGTCGGCCGGGGAAAGTTGGGGCTTCAGCACCGCCATGCGCGCCTTGGATTCCACGTCACCGTCGGCTGCGGCGATGGCATACCATTTGTAGGAATCAACCAGGCTTTGCGGCACGCCGTCGCCGCGCTCGTAAAGAACCGCAAGATTGAACTGGGAATCCGAAAGTCCCAGCGCAGCGGCCTGTGCGAACCACCGCGCCGCCTCCGTTGTATCCTTGGGTCCGGCCGAGCCCTCGGCATAGGCCACCGCCAGATTATGCATCGCCTTGCGATTGCCTTGATTCGCGGCCGCCAGATACCATTTGACGGCAAGAGCTGCGCTGGCGGTCACGCCCTGGCCGCGCTCATACAATGTGCCCAGGCGATATTCCGCCACCGGCTGGCCTTGAAGCGCGGCTTTCTCAAGCCATTGGAATGCGGCTACCGCGTCGCCGGCATCAAGATTTTTGAGACCGATGATGGTTTCGGCCACGTCATTGCCGCCATTGGCCGCAGCCAGGATCGTGTCGGTGGCCGCGGTCGCGGAGACCGGCGCGATTTTCTCTTGACCGGGAAAGGCCGGCGACGCCGTTATAGGCTTGGCCACTTGCAGGCGCGGCACCAAAATTCCCGCAGAGCTTTTCGCGCCCACGAGATGTTTTGGCGCCGGAACAGCAGGATTGACGGATGGGCGCTGGTTCAGCGTCAGAATCGCCGCCGCGGCCAGAAGCAGCAAGAATAGCGCCGCAAGAACCACCAGATGGACCGGCCGTTTCTTTTCAGCCACGCCCAAAGAGGGGCGCGTCCAGCCCAGGAGGCTGCCGCGCGCATCATCTTCGGCGGCTTCGCGAGCAGAGCGGCGGGCGCTGTCCAGGAAATTCTGCTCGTTCGTGTGCAGGTCGTTGGCCGGCATGCCGTTTGCTGGTCCGTCATTCGCGGCATTTGCAGCCCCGTCGTTTGCGGGAAGAGGCCGCGTCATGGCGTCGGCAAAGTCCTGCGGCATGTCGAAATGATTCGCGAATGCGTACTGGGCGAGATTGTCCGGCCCCATGTCGGACACGGCGGTCGGCTGAGGCGGGAGCTCATCCTCCACCGGTTCGACGGAAGGCTCCGCTTGAACTGCCTCCGGTGAAACAGGCGTCACCGGCTCCGGAACGAAGACAGGTTGGGCGAATGCTGTCGGTTCCTCATCAGTTACTGGGACAACCGGCTCGGGGATACGCGCCAAACCCTCTTTGAGCTCGGCCAGCATGTCGCTGTGATTCTGTTCCGCGATGTCCAGCCTGAGGGAGACTTGCTGCAATGCCGCCGCCACGCTGGCATGAGGATCGGGCTGGTCAAGCTCCTGGCGAACGGCGATCAGCACCTGCTCGATCGCCAGGAGCCTTTGCTCCATCGCCAAATCGGGTTCTTCCAGCGCCTGAAGCCGGCTGTCGAGTCCGGCCAGCGCATCCTGGTGCGCGCTGTTCCGCCGCCCCAACTCGGCCATATCCTGATGATGCGCTTCGGCCTGGGCCTCCATGCGTTCCAGAATCTGTTCGATCGTGCCGTTGGTGAATGTTTGCGTTTCTTCGACTTGGCCCAGATGGGCATCCAAGGCCCCTGCGGCGGCCTCGGCGTCGGTGCGCAGCTGAACCAGCCTCAGCGCCAGTTGCTCTAGGTTGCGGGCAAGCGAGGCCACTTGTCCGCCCGAACGGGCGGTGGCTTGGCCGAATTGGTCGGCCAGCCGCGAAAGACCTTGATGCAGGCCTTTCACCGCTTCTTTCAGCCCGTCCTGGACGACGGCCCGCTCCAGCCCCTCCACCCTTTGATCCAGCCCCGCCATGTGGCGGCCCAACTGGTCGAAGGCATGGGCCTGTTCGGAGCTCGCCAGGGTGATCTCGGTTGCGGCGCGGCTCATCGCTCGGCTCATTTCCGATTGGCTGCGCTCGGCGTTATCGAGCCCGCTGCCCATGCCGTGGAGCTGTTCCTCGATACGGCGGTAGGCGTGCGAGGCGTCCGCCTCGGCTTGCGCCAAGCGCGCCAGCATCGCTTCGGTTTCACGGCGGTTGGCGCTGGAGACAAAATCCGGTCCCTGTTCGCCGGTGCTGATAGGGAGGGCCTCGGCGCCTTCCCCAAGCTCGGCGATGATGCGCCGGGTCAGCCATTCTCCCACCGATAGGCCTTCGCGCCTGGCCGCAGCGCGCGCGGCTTCCCGTGCCTCGGGCGGTATGCCGGCGACGTTCCAGGGCAGCTCTGCGCGCATCTCGAATGATTGGCCCTAATGGCCCCAAGGGACGGTAATGGCGGCAAGATATAGTGTAAAGGAACGATCACGATCCGATACGCTGTATCCCGTTCAGCCGGCCCAGTCATGCACAGATAGTTCGATGCGGACTTAAGGTTGGGCGGCCCCACTGCCGGCGGGGGAACCGCCCGGGGACTTTGGTTTCAACCCCAGATCGCTGGCGAACAACTGGGCGACATAGATGGTGTCGCCATTGACCGCGGCCCCCACGCCGGTCCGGTCATAAGCGGAATAAGCCAGATTCTCGCGGTGCGGATCGCTTTTGATCCATTCGTCCAGAAAGCGCCGGGCGAACACTTCCACCTCCACCCCGCCGGCTTTGACATAATGCTGGGCGGCGAGGTTTTCCCCTAGAAGGCCCTGCCAGGTGGCGTCGTCCGCCATCAGCAGCGACGCCGAGGTGTCGCCATTGGGCGCTGCGTGGGCCAGATAGTTTTTCTCGGCCATGTCGCGCGCCCGCGCCAGCGCGATCTTGGTGAGTTCTGGGTCGAGGATAAGCGCTTTGGCCTGCGGATCGAGCTTGAGGCGCTCTTCCTCCACCAGCGTTTCGATGCGGCCGGCAAGCGCCGCCATCTCTGTTCGCGGATCGGGCGGCGGAGCCGGTATCGGACCCGTTTCGGCGCAGCCCGCCAATAGCAAGCTGGTACAAACGGGAAAAAAGAGCCGCCGCATTCCGGTCAGGAAAGAATCTCGAACAGGCCGGCGGCGCCCATGCCGCCGCCGATACACATGGTCGCTACGCCATATTTGGCCTTGCGACGCCGGCCTTCCAGCAACAGATGGCCCACCATGCGCGCGCCCGACATGCCGTAGGGGTGGCCGATGGAGATGGCGCCGCCATCCACATTCAGCCTGTCATGGGGGATGCCAAGTTTGTCCATGCAGTAAAGCACCTGGCAGGCAAAGGCCTCGTTCAATTCCCAGAGATCGATGTCGGCGACGGTGAGATTATGCCGCTTCAAGAGGCGCGGCACCGCCAAGGCCGGTCCAATGCCCATTTCCTCGGGCTCGACACCCGCCACCGCAAAGCCCTTGAAGATGCCAAGCGGCTTGAGGTTTTTTTTCGCCGCGACCTCCTCGCTCATCACCACGCACGCAGAGGCGCCATCTGCGAATTGCGAAGAATTCCCGGCGGTGATGTATTTGCCCTGGGCGATCTGCTGGCCGCCCATATGCACGAGCTTGAGCGCAGCCAACCCTTCCAGCGTGGTGTCGGGGCGGTTGGCGTCATCGCGCGAGACTGTCACCTCGACCATGCTTTCGGCGCCCGTGCCTTTGTCCACATGCTTCATCTTGGTGGCCAGCGGCACGATCTCGTCGCTGAATTTGCCCGCCGCCTGGGCCGCGGCGGTGCGCTTTTGGCTTTCCAGCGAATATTGATCGGCGCGCTCGCGGCTGATCTTGTACCGCTCGGCCACGATCTCGGCGGTTTCGATCATGGTCATCCACAAAGCGGGCTTGACCTGAAGAAGATGCTCTTCCGTGAAATTCTTGAGGTTGATGCCGCCCATCTGCACCAGCGAGATGGATTCCACGCCCGAACCCACCGTGATGTCCGTGCCGTCGGTCATGATCTGTTGGGCCGCCATCGCGATGGCCTGCAAGCCCGAGGAGCAATAGCGGTTGATGGTGACGCCAGAGGTGGAAACGGGACAGCCCGCCTGAATCGCCGATTCGCGGGCGATATTGTTGCCGGTGGCGCCTTCGGGAAAGCCGCAGCCCATCATCACGTCTTCAACCTCGCGCGCGTCGATGCCGGCCTTGGCGATGGCGTGTTTGACGGCGTGGCCGCCCATCACCGCGCCATGGGTCTGGTTGAAACCGCCGCGCAGCGATTTGGCCAAACCCGTGCGCGCGGTGGAAACGATGACGGCTTGCTTCATGACCAGGCTCCCATAATTGCGCGCGAAACTACCGCGCCAGCCGTTCCGCCGCCAGCGCGGGATAAAGAAGCGTGAAGGCGATGGCGGTCGTCAGCGCCGCCACGCTCATCGCGATGCCGACATAGAAAGTCACGGAGAAAAAGGCGACCGCGCCGTCGGCCAGCGTCATAGCGGCCAGGCACAGTCCCCAAACCAGGGAAATGCGCTGGTTGACCCGCAGGAAAGTGGGCAACGGCCAGTGCGGAGGAGCTTGGGTATCCCGCGTGGCGTATTGCAACGAAAAAGGCAGGCCGCTGAGAATGGAAGCGAACACCGCCAAGCAAAGCACGCCATCCACCAGGGTCCGGACGATGGCGAGCGAAAGCTCCGGCACGATGAAGCCGCGGATCAGCGCCAACAACCCAAACAGGACAAGGCTGGTGCCGTCCAGAAGCCTGAGGCTGGGGCTTTCGACAAAGTCGCGGATGGTGACGACGAAGGACGCGGCGAAGGCCAGCCATAGCGCGAGGTCGGCGGAAAGCCGGGACAGCAGCGCGAACAGGATGAAAGGAGCAAAGCCGAAGAGAAGGGTCATGCGTCAGCCCGGGTTGGCTTCGGCGTTCAGAAAGAAAAAAGGCGGGACGTTTGAAACATCCCGCCTTTTCAGGCTTATTTCGCGGGTGCTGGCGCCGCCGCGGCGGTTTCGGCGGCGGGTGGATTCTTCTTGATGTTGCAATAGGCCACCCACAGGCGGGTGATGCGGGCCGTCGCGGGACCGCCGCCCTGGACCTGGCCGAACGCGGCGATCGCGTCGTCATACTTGCCCTGAGCCGCGAGCGCCTGACCCAGCACCATGGGCGCCTCGGTTGAGTCTGTGGCGCCGCTCTTGCTCATGGCGGTTTTGGCGGCGGCTTCCGCCTCTGGATACATGCCATAGCTGTAAAGCGCTTCCGCCAGCTTGGCGCTGTACTGGCCATTCTGCTTTTGCTCGAGCGCGATCTGCTGGGGCATGGTTTTTTTGTCGGCGTCGGCGCGCGCGCTGTTATCGGCGAAGCCGGTGCCGCCATGCTTGGCGGCTTGCTGGGCGTCGCCGAAGAAGGCCAAATGGTCGGCGGTCGAACCGAACAAGGTGAGATCCTGGGGCACGGGCGTCACGCCAACCAGGAACGCGAGCCGTCCCAGCCAGATCGCTTCCACGTCGCGCAGGCCTTTGGAGCTCAGCGCTACGTCGATCATCTGCCCCCAGTCCTTGGGATCGTTGTAGGCTGCAACCAAGGTTTCGAGGGTCTTTTCCGCGCCGGCTTCGTCCTTCTGCGCGACCTGGATGTCGAGCAGATTCTGCAGCGCTTCGCGGGCGGGTCTCTTGCCGGCCGCGGTATCCGCGTCGAGCTGTTTCTGGACCATGGCCTGCGCGTCGGGGAAATCCTTGGCGTTGAAATAGGCCACCGTGATCTGGCTGATTACGCCCGGATCGGTGGGATTGGTGGCCTGCATGGCCTTGGCATAGGTCACGGCCTTGTCGGTGTGCTTCTGGTTGTTGGCCAGGATCAGGGCCAGGCGCACCATTTCCGCCTTGTCCTCGGGCGGCATGGCGGGCGAATCGGCGGCCGCCTCGGCATCCTGGTCGGCGCCCGCCATGTTCTGGGATTTGACCTGGATATTGATGTCGATCTTGTTGATCCAGTAATCGTCCTCGGGCGTGCGGCCATCGACGGCACGGGCCTTGGCGACGGCGTCCGCGGCGGTCTTCATGTCGCCGCCGTTAAAGGCCTTTTGGGCATCCGCCAAGGCGTTTTGCACCGCCCTGGTGAGATGGGGGGCCGCGGCATGTGCCGGCAGGGCCAGCAGCGCCACGGAGGCGGTGGCCAGGAGCGCCGCCATCAGAGGGGCGCGAAATTTCTTGCTCGTCATGAAAAACTTCCCTTTAGATTGGCGGCTGGGCCGCGCGAAAACGCCCCTCGAACTTGCAGAAATATGGGGTTATTGCAACCTTAATGTGGCCGTCCCTTGTTTCCAATAGGGCGGGCGGGGCGCGACAAACGATCATGCCCGCGGGGTCGTTGCTGCATCGCAGCGTAAATCGCTTCTTTACCATGACAATGCGACCGTTCCGGGCTGGACGAGGCCAGCTTGCATGCAATTTCCTGCGCTTTTTCGCCTGGACGGCCGCGTCGCTTTCATATCGGCGGCGCGCGGGCATCTGGGCCAGGCCATGACGCGGTCGCTGGCTTCCGCCGGCGCCCATGTGATCGTCAATGGCCGTGACGATGCCAAGCTCGCGCAATTCGAGAAGGAATTGCGGGCTGAGAATTTTTCCGTAGCGCGCGCGACATTCGACGCCACGGACTTTAAGGCGCTCGGCGCTTTCTTGGGCGGCCTGAAGCGGCTGGACATTCTCGTCAACAACGCGGTCTCGATGCAGGTGAAATCCTTCGCGGCTCTCATGCCGGCCGATTTCGCCACGACGTATGAAAGCGCCGTCACGACCGCTTTCGAAGCGGTGCGCGCGGCGTTGCCCGCGCTCAAACGGGCGGTGGCGGCCGTTGGCGAGGCGAGCGTCATCAACATCTCCTCGATGTACGGCTTGGCCGCGCCTGACGCCCGGCTTTACGACTCGCCGGACGGCCAAAGCCCGTTCCATTACGGCCCAGCCAAGGCCGCGCTGCTCCAGCTCACGCGCCATCTCGCCGCCGAGCTGGGACCAGAAGGAATTCGTGTCAACGCGATCGCGCCCGGCCCGTTTCCCGCCCGGGCGCGCGAGCCGATGGCCGGGCGGCTGGCATCGCGCACCATGCTGGGGCGTTTGGGAAAGCCGGAGGAAATCGCCGGACCGGTTTTGTTTCTGGCGTCACCTGCCTCGAGCTATGTGACGGGCGCCACCATCAACATTGATGGTGGTTGGACCGCTTGGTGATAAAAGCATGAACATGGCGTTTCTTTCGTCCTTCCGCATTGGACAGCAAACGGTCTATCCCGAGGAGCTGCGCGAGAGGCTTGCCGGTTTCGCCCTGCTCAGGAATGTGGGGGATAGCGCGCTCAAGAATCTGCTGGCCGAGGCCAACTGGTTCGGCCTTCCCGGCGGCACGCTGCTTGACCGCCATGGCGAAAACGATTCCGCCCTGTTCCTGGTGGTCACCGGCTCGCTGGGCGTTTTCGTTCCCGACGCCCAAGGGCAGCGCCGCATGGTGGCGCTGGTGCCGGCGGGCGAGACGGTGGGCGAAATGTCCTTGATCGCCCAGGACCATCAGCACACCGCCCAACTGGTGGCGCTGCGCGATACCGAGCTTTTGCGGGTCAGCCCCGAAGGGTTCGAGGCGCTGATCGCCCGTCATCCCAAGGTGATGATGAATCTGATGCAGATCCTGGTGAAGCGGCTGGCCGCCGCCACCCGCAACAGCGGCCAGGGCGCCAGGCCCAAAAGCTTCGCCATCATTCCGCTCCAGGAAAATCTCGAAGCCGCGCCCATCGCCCATCGCATCGCCAACGCGCTGGCCGAAATGGGCGGACGCGCCGCGGTGCTCGACAACCAGGCGGGTGAACAAAGCGCGGAATGGTTCAACGCCTTCGAAGCCGCGCATGACGTGGTATTCTATCGTGGCGATGCGCCGGACAGCGCCTGGACGCATCAATGCCTGCGCCAGGCGGATCGCATTTTTCTTCTGGCCCGTTCCGATCAGCCGCTTCCGCTCCGGCCTCTTGATTTGCCTGCCTTCAAGGAACGCGCTTCAGGCCTGCCGGAATTGCTCTTGCTGCATCCCCCGGGCATGCGCGCCGGCTTGCCTGAGCATTTTTCGCTGCGCTCGGGCCTGTTCGAATCTCATCATCATATTCGCGCCGGCAACAAGGCAGATGTGGCGCGGCTCGCCCGCTTCATTGCCGGGCGCGCCGTTGGACTGGTCCTGGCGGGCGGCGGCGCCAGGGGCTTCGCCCATATCGGTGTCATCAAGGCGCTGCGAGAGGCCGATGTGCCGTTCGATCATCTGGGCGGCACCTCGATGGGCGCGATTATCGCCGCCGGCGTGGCCCATGAATGGAGCGTTGAGGAATTGACCGAGCGCATGCGCGAAGCCTTCGTCCGCCATGATCCGCTCAACGATCTGACCTTGCCGCTGATCGCGCTGGTGAGGGGCAAGAAGGCCTCGACCATGCTCCGGGCCGATTTTGGCGATGTCCGCATCGAGGAATTGCCCCTCCCATTCTTCTGCGTTTCGTCCGATCTCACCACCGGCCGCATCCATGAGCATCGTGGCGGCACATTGTGGCGGGCGTTGCGCGCCTCGGTGGCGCTGCCCGGTATCCTGCCGCCGGTCACCTATCACGGCCACCTCCTGGTGGACGGCGGCGTGATGAACAATCTGCCCGTGGACGTGATGCGCGAGCATTCCATGGGGTCAGGGCCCATCATTGCTTGCGACATCACCGGCGAACTGGATTTGCAGGCGCGCGACGACCGTTATGGCGAACGGCCCTGGTGGTGGCTGATTGCCCAACGCATGCAAGGCAATCCCTCCATCGTCTCCATCCTGATGCGGTCGGGCACGGTAGGCTCGGAAGCCCAGCGCCGCATCGTGCGCGAACAGGCCGATTACCTGATCGAGCCGCCTTTGCCCGATATCGGCCTGCGCGACTGGAAGAAATTCGACCAGGCGATCAAGGAAGGCTATGAGGCGGCCTGTGCGGCGATCGAAAAGAACGGCGTGCCGCTCACCAATGTCTGGAGCGACGGCCCCGCGCTGGCAATTCCTCAACGCGCCGGATCTTTTGCCCGCTGAGGTCTTCGCACGTGCTCACGTGCCTTCGCACGCGTCCCACGCGATGCTCCTACTCATCGGTCAAAATCTCTCGGCGCTGACCGGGCGGCGTCAAATAGACGTCGCTCCGTTTGCCGGCGCCAGAATCTGGTTGTGCAGCAGGTCATAGCGCCCGCCATCGGACGCGGTGAGGACCATGGCGGTGACATTGACGCGGCCGCCGCGCGTCTCCGCTTCCACTTCCAGCGTGCCCTCGCCCTTGCTGCCCTCAAGCCGCACCTCGTAATCGCTGTGGCCGCCCATGCCCGGCACATAGGAGAAGGCATTGCCGTACACGCCCGCCACGTGAACATCCCCGCCCAGCACCTGATGGGCCAAGCCGTCGCGGCGGATCAGTTGGGTGACGGTGCGCAACACCGGATCATGGCGGAAGCCTTGCCAGAGGAACCAGGTGCCGTAACCGCCCGCCAGCAGGGCCGGCAGGAACACCAGCGCCAGGATCGCCAGGCAACCCCAGAAACAACCATGCGAACGCGGCCGGGCATTTTGCGTCATGGGCGGAACAGAGCTTGGCTTGGAGGCGAGCGTCAAGGCACAATGGTTAGAGCCGTGAGCGACGAGGCGGGCACATGCCAATCGACTATGACGATATGATGCAAAGCGGCGCTACGGGTCTTGAGGCGCGCTATGACGAGAAAGACGTGATGCTCTACGCCCTGGGCGTGGGCTTCATGCGCGATCCCCTGGACCAAAAGGAACTCCCCTTCGCCTATGAAGGCCATGGACTCAAGGTGGTGCCTACCTTCGCCAGTGTGATCAATCGCGGCGAGGCGCCGGCCGAGCGCCAGCGCATGCCGCAAAAGTCGCAGGTCAATTTCATGATGGTGGTGGATGGCGAGCGCCGCATCACCATCCACAAGCCTTTGCCGGCGAAAGCCGCTGTGGTGGCTGATGAGCGCTATCTCGACATTCTCGACAAGGGCGAAGGCAAG
>Ga0134126_10006454_pt1 | contig 14699 bp, 13 predicted proteins | sample KB31752_FD_96881 | JGI IMG/M metagenome (GOLD analysis project Ga0134126, IMG submission 96881) | Terrestrial soil microbial communities with excess Nitrogen fertilizer from Kellogg Biological Station, Michigan, USA - KB3-175-2 | ecosystem: Environmental > Terrestrial > Soil > Unclassified ... | reverse complement strand
CCGCAATGCCCCCATGTGGCATCTGGCGATCGAAATGAAACGCCGTTCGCCGGGGCTGATGATGATCAACGATCCTTCGCATATCAGCGGCCGTCGTGACATCCTGCTGGATGTAGCGCAGAAGGCGATCGACCTGGATATGGACGGATTGATCATCGAGACGCATATCGATCCCGATAACGCATGGAGCGATGCCAAACAGCAGATCACGCCCGAGCGGCTGGCCGAGCTGCTGGACAGCATCAAATGGCGGCATGAGACCACGACGCAGCAGGATTTCAACTCGGCATTGGAAAAGCTGCGTGACCAGATCGATCATATCGATGATGAGCTGATCCAGCTTTTGGGCCAGCGGATGAAGATCGCCGACAGGGTAGGTCAATACAAGAAAGACAATAACATTACCATATTGCAGACTAACCGGTGGAACTCCATCCTGGAAAAGGCATTTGCAAAGGGTGAGAAGCTGAATCTAAGCAAAGAGTTCATCACCAAGTACTATGACGCCGTCCATATGGAGTCCATCAACCATCAGAACAAGATCATGAATAGTTGAATCTAATGACGAGTCCAGAGATTAACAGCCAAGGCCAGGAGCAATGATTATCCTCTATGCGCATGTGATCTGGGGCGTACGCGGACGGGAGGCGCTGCTGAGCAAGGCAGTGAGGCGGGTGCTTTTCGTACATATGCCCAAGGAGAGTGCGGAGAAGGGGATCAGGATCGTGGCGATCGATGGTTCGGACGACCATGTCCACTGTTTGTTGCAATTAATGCCGTCCCAAAATTTATCGCAGGTTGTGAAGAGCATCCGGTCTTCATCGATGGCCTGGTTGAACGAAACCCGGCTGTTGAATGTGGAGTTCGCGTGGGAAGAGGATTACTATGCCTATTCGGTGAGTCCGAGCGGGGTAAAGCAGGTGATCGAGTTTATCGGCAAACAAGAAGAATATCATAAGACCAAGGGGCTGGATAGTGAGCTGGAGATTTTTGAACGGTTTAAGGACTCTTTAGCATGAACAAATTACAGTATAAATTCTCGGGCAAGACGACGACCTACTATCTGGATGCCGATCTTTCCTATCTCGGGAAGCTGGTTGATCAGGATCATACGGTGCTGATCACGGACGAGCATATTTTCTCGAAACAGCAAAAGCGTTTTGGCGGTTGGAATACGATCGTCATCAATGCCGGCGAGCAATTCAAGGTACAGGAAACGGTAGACTCGATCATCGCTCAGCTGATCGAACTTGGAGCCGACCGGAAGACGACGCTGGTAGGTATTGGCGGCGGCGTGGTGACCGATATTACGGGGTATGTAGCGGCGATCTATATGCGCGGAGTGCCCGTGGGGTATGTGCCTACGTCGATCCTGGCCATGGTAGATGCGGCGATCGGCGGGAAGAACGGCATCGACGTAGGGGTGTACAAAAACATGGTGGGCATCATCCGGCAGCCGCAGTTCCTGCTGTATGACTATAGCTTGTTGAAGTCTCTGCCGAAGGAAGAATGGGTGAATGGGTTTGCCGAAGTGATCAAACACGCGGCGATAAAGGATTCCGCCTTGTTTAGAGAGCTGGAGAAAAATAAGCTGAGTACCTATCAACGCGATAAGAGCGCGCTGGCGAAGCTGATCCGGCGGAATATTAGGATCAAGGGCGATGTTGTGGAGAAGGACGAGTTCGAGCAAGGCGAGCGGCGGCTGTTGAATTTCGGGCATACGCTGGGACATGCTATAGAAAACCTTTATGAGCTTTCGCATGGGCAGGCCATTTCGATCGGGATGGTGGCCGCCTGTATGATCTCCGAGCAATTCACACCTTTTGGCGAGACGGATAGGGTTATCGACACGCTTAAACGGTATGGATTGCCTACGCTCGCCGAATTCGACACCAGGGAGGTCATGAATGTGCTGAAGATGGATAAGAAAAAGGTGCGGGACGCGATGAATTATGTTTTGTTGAATAAGATCGGGCAGGGTGTGGTGAAGACGATACCGATAGTCGAACTGGAAAAATTATTGCAAAGTATTATTACCGCACGATGAAAGCTACGATAGAACCAGGCGGATTAAGAGGGTTGATCCTGGCACCCGCCTCGAAAAGCAGTATGCAGCGGGCTTGTGCGGCGGCTTTGTTGAGGGCAGGTGAGACGGTGATCCATCATCCGGGACATTCGAATGACGATAAGGCGGCTTTGCGGGTGATACAGGCATTGGGGGCTAAGGTAGAGACGCTGGCCGATGGGAGCCTGCTGGTGAAGAGTAAAGGTAAGGTCGACGGGACCCAGGAGGTGAATTGCGGCGAGAGCGGACTTGGTTTGCGGATGTTTGCACCGATCATCGGGCTGAGCGATCAAAAGATACGGGTCGTGGGTGAGGGCAGCCTCGTGAAGCGGCCGATGGATTTTTTTGACGAGATCTTTCCGCAGCTTGGGATACGGGTGGTTTCGAACGGTGGCAAGTTGCCGCTGGAGATCCGGGGACCTTTGCAGCCGCGGGATATCGAGATCGACGGGTCATTGAGCTCGCAATTCCTTACGGGGTTGTTGTTCGCCTTTGCGGCGACCGGTGCTGCGGGTGTGACGATCCGGGTGCGTGATCTGAAGAGCAGGCCCTATATCGATCTCACGTTGCACGTGATGAAACATTTTGGTTGGGAGATCGGGAATGACAATTATGAGGCCTTTACTTTTCCAGCCGAACGGAAAGCGGGCGTCCGCGATTATACGGTAGAGGGAGATTGGAGCGGCGGAGCGTTCCTGCTGGTGGCGGGTGCCATTGCGGGACCCGTGACGGTGCGGGGTTTGGATACTTCGTCGACACAAGCGGACAAAGCGATCGTGCGGGCTATTTGTGATGCCGGCGCTTTCTTCGAGGACCGGGAGGATGGAATGGTGGTAGGGCCCGCAGCGTTGAAGGCTTTTAAGTTCGATGCCACGGATTGTCCGGATCTTTTTCCGCCGCTGGTAACGTTGGCTTCGTTTTGCAGTGGGACGACGGAGATACTCGGGGTGAGCCGGCTTGCTCATAAAGAGAGCGACCGGGGAGTGACCCTGCAGGACGAGTTTGGGAAGATGGGTGTGAAGATAGAATTGGATGGAAACCGGATGCACATACATGGGGGTGGTGGAAGTCCGACGGGCGCCCAAGGCAGTGGGGCGCCGCAGGGCGCGACGGTCCATTCACGGCACGACCATCGGATCGCCATGGCCTGTGCGGTGGCGGCGTTGAAGGCGGCGGGGCCGGTGACCATCGAGGAGGCGGATGCGATCAACAAATCGTATCCCGATTTCTACTTTCATTTACAGCAATTAGGAGCGCAAGTAAACATACAAGCATGAACAGTTTTGGCCGTCTTTTCCGCGTGAACATCTTTGGCGAATCCCATGGGGAGAGTGTCGGTGTGAATATCGACGGGATCCCGGCGGGGTTGTCGCTGCCGCTGGAGGATTTTCTACCCGATCTGGAACGCAGGAAGGGGGGGATACAAAAGGGGACGACACCGCGGAAAGAGGACGACCTGCCGATCTTCAAGAGCGGCTTGTTCCATGGCTTGAGCACGGGATCGCCGATCACGATACTTTTTGAGAACAACAATACGCGTTCGGGTGATTATGAGAAGCAACGGGCCGTGCCGCGGCCGGGGCATGCCGATTTTGTCGCGCATGAGAAGTTCGGGGGATTCGAAGATTATCGCGGCGGTGGACCGTTTAGTGCACGGCTGACGGTGGGGCTTGTGGCGGCTGGGGTGATCGCTAAGAAATTAATGAGCGATGCCACGGTCACGGCGACGATCCTGGAGATCGGCGGCGAGCGGGATCTGGACAAGGGGCTGCAAAAGGCCATCGACGCCAAGGATTCTATAGGCGGGATCATCGAATGCCGGGTGAGCGGATTGCCGGTGGGGCTGGGCGAGCCCTTTTGGGATTCGGTGGAGTCGCTGGTTGCCCATGCGATCTTTGCGATTCCCGCGGTGCGGGGCGTCGAATTTGGGACGGGTTTTGCGGCGGCGCGGATGTTCGGCAGCGAGCACAACGATGCCATCGAAGATATGCAGGGTCATACCCGGACGAATCATGCCGGTGGCGTGGTCGGGGGGATCACCAATGGCAATGAGCTGGTCTTCCGGCTGGCGATCAAGCCTACTTCGTCCACACCCAAGGACCAGCGAACGCTCAACTGGGAGACGGGGCAGCAGGAAACCTTCTCGGTGAAGGGAAGACACGATCTGTGTGTCGCGTTGCGCGCACCCGTGATCGTAGAGGCCGTTACGGCGATCGTCCTGGCCGATCTTTTGCTGCTGGAACAGCGGGTGCGACGCGTGCCGGGAACAGGCTTTGAACGCTGAAGAAAAATGTATTATATTGAGGCATATATGAACCATCGAGAGCTTCGTAGCTTAAAATTTACCCTGATTTTCCTGATACCGGCGATCTTTTTTGGCTGTCACGGCAAGCAAGGCTCCGTGGCCAGCGATGATGTCAAGACTCCTGCGCAGATGGATGCCCATGTGGGGTCCGATCTAAAATCCATGCTGGAATATACCGCGGACAACAAGGACCGGCTAAACGATTCCGTATCGCTGGTCTATCGCCGGTTGGAAGACAGCATTTATGAAAGCAATAGTTATTCGCCGATCTGGAGCGAAAAGGAACAATGGCTGCCCCTGGCCGACAGTCTGTTGCAATTCATAGACAGCAGCAAGAATTACGGTCTGTTCCCCAGCGACTATCATTACAATGCCCTGGCTTTTGTCCGGCGCATCATTAGTGAAGACACCATGGCGCGCAAGAATGCCGCGATCTGGACGAGGGCCGATCTGATGTTGACCGATGCTTTTTTCAGCCTGGTGAAGGACCTGAAACAGGGGCGATTGCCCTTTGATAGCGTGACGATGCGGAAGGACTCGGTATTGACGGATAGCCTATTTCTGCAGACCCTTGCCAGGGCCCGGCAGAACCGGGGCGTTTACGCTGCGCTGGACAGCCTGGAGCCGCGGCATCCGGGGTATGACTCGCTAAAGGCATATCTGCGGGATTTTCTGGCTACGGCGCATTTCAAGAATTATACCTGGCTGGAGTATCCTTACGAAAAAAAGGATTCCGCGGCTTTTGCCATGGCGCTCACGAAGCGGCTAAAGGAATCGGGATATCTCGATTCCTCCGTCACACGACCCGATACGGCTGCCCTGGCCCGGGCCATCCGTGCCTACCAGACGAACAATAAGATCAAGGTAACGGGGAAGGTGTATGGCGACATGGTGGCTATGATGAACAATGCCTCGGATTGGGAGAAATTCAAGCGGATCGCCATCAATATGGACCGGTACAAGCATTTGCCCGATACCATGCCCAAGATCTATGTCTGGGTGGATCTGCCGGCCTTTATGTTGCAGGTGGTGGATTCGGATTCTGTGGCCTTGGAATCGAAGGTGATCGTAGGGGCGCCCAAGACCCGGACGCCGTTGCTGACGAGCGAGATCTCGAACTTCGTGACCTATCCGCAATGGACGGTTCCGGAGAGCATCATTTTCAAGGAGATGTTGCCGGCGATCAAGCGGGATGGGATCGCTTACCTGATCAAGCAGAACCTAATGGTGGTGGATGACAGGGACAGTGTACGGGACCCTAGTACCATCAACTGGCGAAGGTTGAACAAGAACAATTTCCCCTACCAGCTCAAACAGCGACAAGGTGATGATAACTCATTGGGTGTGATGAAGTTCAACTTCAGGAATAAGTACGATGTGTATCTTCATGACACGAATGGCCGTTGGATGTTCGACAAGACCTTCCGGGCACTGAGTCATGGCTGTGTACGGGTAAAGGAATGGCGGAAGCTAAGCGCTTTCCTTATACGCAATGACACAATGCGTTATCACCCCGATACGTTAAAGGCCTGGATACAACGGCAGGAGAAGCATACGGTTTGGGGTTTTGCCAGGGTCCCGATCTTTTTGCGTTATTACACAGTGGAAGGCAAGAAGGGGAAACTGGTGTTTCATGACGATATCTACGGCGAAGATAAAACGTTGAGAAACAGGTATTTTGCGAATGAACCGATCATGTAGCTGCGCGTCCGATCCTATTAAATCCAATATACATGGTTGTAAGGCTAATCAAACTGCTTGTCGTTTTCCTATTGCCGGTGGCCGTAATGGGCCAGGCAAAAAAAGCGAAGAAGGCAAAAAAGGAAATTCCCAAAGTGCAATATGGCACGGCGAGCTATTATGCCAATAAGTTCGAGGGCCGCAAGACGTATACCGATGAGATCTTCAGACAGGACAGTCTCACGGGGGCCAGCAATACCCTTCCAATGCATACCTGGGTCAAGGTGACCAATCTCCGCAATCATAAGGTTGTCTATGTCCGCATCAATGACAAGATGCATCCCCGGAACAGACGGATCATCGATCTTAGCCGGGCCGCAGCAACCGTTCTGGGTTTTTGCGGTAAGGGGCTTACAAAAGTACGGATCGATGTCTTTGGTAAAAAAAGGCCGCCGGAAGCCGATGATGAAATAGCTGTCCAGCGGCCAGAGTAGGATTAATTTTTCATTTTCTTAAACACACTAATAGTGCCGCTTGTAGAAACACGCAGCAGGTAAGTCGCTTTTGGCGTGAGCATGGTGACATAGTAGCTGACCCCGTCATTAGGATCGTTGTATTCTATGCAATCCTTGACGACACCGCCGGAGTATTGGTCTTTGAGGCTAAGTTGCGCAGCCACGGGCAGATTGGCCATGGTGAGGGGGCGGCAGGTGGCCAGCAAATTCCCTTCAACGTCGTAAAAAGCCTGTAGATCCATGTTGTTCCACACGAAGTTTACTTCTGTGAATTGTCCCTTAACTTTGTAGCTGATCTTTGTAGCCTGCGGGAACTGATGCTTGAAGTTCGAGCTGCCGATAAAATTCAGATCACCTCCGCCGAAGGGGTTAGCATTGGCTGTGCCGATGACGGAGAGGAAAAGTATAACGGCAATAGATAAGTGTCGCATAAAATTGGTGTTTTGTTGTATCCTATAAGACTAATGCAATGCCAAACCGGTTACAGGTGCGTAAGCCGTTGATAGTTAATGGAGTCACTCTTTGGGGGGATGGGGAGAGTGTACGGTTCCGGACGATAGACTGTTCGATTTAGGACATAAACCGGTGATTATAGAAAAGGGTCGGCGCCAGCCGACCCTTTTCTTTTAATGATGGCCGAAAAGTTTTTTGAAGAAACCTTCCTTTTTCTTTGGCGGCGGCGGGTTCTTGTCCGCGTCGGTGACGGTGATGTGCACCGAGCCTTCTTTGCTGGACCTATTAGCCTCCTGCAATATCTTTTGTTCTTCGGGACTCAGTTTTGAATCGATGGGTACAGTCGGCGGGCTGGTGTCGAGATATTTATTGGCATTGATGCTGCCCTGGTTGGCCCCTTCGGCTCCTGCGGGGGCGATGCGTTCGATGGTCTGTTCCGGATCTATTTCGTGATGCATGTCTTCGGGCGGGAGGAAGCGTGCGTTGCGGTCGATGCCGAGCGTTTTATCGCTGAGCACCTTGGAGAAGAAATATTCCCAGATGGGGCGGGCGGCCTGTGCACCGTAACCGAGTCCGCTTTCGAGATGGATGAAGCGGTCGTCGCAACCGATCCAGGCGCCGGCCATCAGCTGTGGGGTATAGCCCATGAACCAGGCATCGGAGTTATCGTTGGTGGTCCCGGTCTTGCCGCCCATTTCGGCGACGTCGAGGCGGTTGCGCAGACCTGCGGCGGTGCCGAAGTCTACGGGGCCCTGCATCATCCGGGCCATAGTGTAGGCGGTGTTCGCGCTGATGACCTCTTTGCGTACGACCTTGGTGTCGAAGCGATCGAGTACGTTGCCATTTTTGTCTTCGATTCGGGAGATATAATAAGGCTTCGTGCTAAAGCCGCCGCTGGGGAAGATCGTATAGCCCCAAAGCATTTCGAATAGGGAGAGGTCGCAGGCGCCGAGGGCCATGGAAGGGTAGGGATCGATCTTCGTGGGGATGCCGATCTGGCTGATGTAATCGGCAAAGCGTTTGGGGCCTACCTGTTTCATGATATAGGCGGCGACGCCGTTGATCGACCAGGCGAGGCCGGAGGCCATGGTCATGGAGCCCCCTTCGTGTTTATCGGCGCGTGCGGGTACGTAGCCAAAGCCGGGGAAGTATTGCTGGCTGGTCTCGCATTCCGTTTCAGGCGTGAAATTATAGTCTTCGATCCCGAGGCTGTAGAGGAAGGGCTTGATCGCGCTACCCACCTGGCGTTTCGTATTGATGTTGACGTGATCGTACTTATAGGTCTTGAAGTCGATACCGCCTACCCAGGCTTTCACGGCGCCCGTGACGGGGTCCATGACCATGAAGGCGGTCTGGAGCATCTCCTGGTTGTATTTGATGGAATCCAGCGGCGTCATCACGGTGTCTTTCTCCCTTTTCGTATTCCACGCGAAGACCTTCATGGCTACGGGCTGGTTGAACGTCTTGCGGATATCGGCGTCGCTGAGGCCATCGTCTTCCTCGGTGTGCCAGCGGTCGCTGTTGCGCATGGCCTGTTCGAGGATATTCATGTGGTCTTTCCAGATGAGGCCTTTGCGGATATCGTATTGCGAGCTGAGGGCGCGTTGGAGGATGGGCAATTGTTTTGCTACGGCTTCGTCGGCATATAGCTGCATGCGGGGATTGATGGTCGTATAGATCTTGAGGCCATCGCTGTAAAGGTTAAAGGGCTGGCCGGTGGCGGGATTCTTGTGCTCTTTGCACCATCGCTGCAGATCGTTGCGGAGGACGTCTCTGAAATATGGAGCGAGGCCGTTGTTCTCGTCGATCTTTTTGTAGTTGCTCATGTCGATGGGCTGGATCTTCCATTTAGCGGCTTCGGCTACGGTGAGAAAGTTGTTTTTCACCATTTGGTTGATCACGGTATTGCGCCGGTCGATGGCCATCTTGGGATTGCGCCGGGGATTGTAGAGGGTATTGCCTTTGAGCATGCCGATAAGGACGGCGGCTTCGTCGACATTGAGGCGGTCCGGTTCCTTGTTAAAGAAGGTGCGGGAGGCATTGCGGATGCCGTAGATATTATCGCCGAAGGGGACTTCATTGAGATAAAGGGCGAGAATCTCCTGTTTGGTGAAATTGCGTTCCAGCTTAATGGCGATGATCCATTCTTTGAGCTTTTCGATAAAACGGCGGACGAAGTTCTTTGAACCCTGTTCGAGGAGATTTTTTGCCAGCTGCTGGGTGATGGTGCTGCCGCCGCCGTCGCGGCCCAGCTTGAGGACTGCGCGCATCACCGAATAGCCGTCGATGCCGGAGTGTTCATAGAAGCGTTCGTCTTCGGTGGCGATGAGGGCATTGACGACATTGGGCGAGATATCCTTGAATTCGACGTTGCTGCGGTTGCCCTTGTCCTTATAGTATTTGCCCATGGGGGTGCCGTCTTCGGCGAAGACCTCGGTGGCCAGGGTGATGGAAGGGTTCTCCAGCTCTTTGAGGGAAGGCAGGGAGCCGAAGACGCCCAGGTTGATGAGGATCAGGAACAGGACGAAGGCTCCCAGTCCATAGAAAAAGATCTTCCAGAAAATTCGGACGAATCTATTAGTCGAGGTCATAACTGCAAATTTAAAACTTACCGGGATAGGCTGCCGACAGGAATTTAAGGTAGGCTGGCATATCCTTGTTGCCCAGCAGCAGTTCAAGGTTGGTATCGGAGATGATCAGGAAGGTGTATTTGCCCGCTGGCATCCAGGGGATGATGGCCTTTGGCGCCATGGGTTTTACATTCCTGATATAATCCTGTGCTCCGCTCGCATCCGGGAAATCGCCGATGACGACCAGTTTGAGCGAATCGTTGAGGGAAGCATTTTGTGTCTTGAGGCCCAGGCTATAGTAGTTCTCTGTATTGTAGCGGCCGAAGGCGTTGCCGGCTTCGTTGACGTATACGGGATCTACTTTATCGAGGACCATGATCACTGAATGTGGTTTATCCGGGGTCAGGGAGAATACCGAGTTGAGTGTACGCAATTTTGCGGCCAATTGTGCCGTATCGGCCCTCAATTTGGCCTGGGCCGCGGCTACGGAATCCGCCTGTGCCTTGATCAGGGCTGCCTTGGCTGAATCGGCCTGTGCCAGGGCCAGGGCCTTTGCCAGGGAGTCCTGGAGGTGTTTGAGGCTGGCCAGCTTGCCGGCGTCCATGGAGATGCCATTCTTAGCCGAGTCCGCGTCGAGCTTGCCGCCGATGTCCGCTGCTACGGAGGGCTTGGCGGTGACGTTGGCGAGGGCCTGTTCGCGCTGTTTGGCCCGGGCCCAGTCGGACGTGGTATCCGCCTTGAGCATGTTGGAATCGTTGCGGACCAGCCGGGGCCGGTTGTCGGCGGGCCGGACGGAAGTCGAGGTATCGATCGTCTCGTCCTCGTCTTTGGCACGGGTAACCTGCAGCCGGGTAAGATAGGCTTCGATCTGGCGGCGGCGGCCGAGCACGTCGATGAGGGTGGAGGCCCTGGTTGCCATAGGTGTTCTTGGCCACCGGGCCACGATGTTCAAAAGGACGTTCTTCGCCTTGTCATCGGCGCGGTTGTGGATATAGTAAACCGCCTCGATATAGAGCAGCTGCGGGGTCCAGTACCTATCGCCGTAGATGCTATCCGCCCTTTTCTTGCCGGAGATCGCTTCATCGAAGCGGCCTTCGATAAAGGAGGTATAGACGTCCTCGTATTGGTGCGTGGCGCCCGTGCGGCGGTTCTCTTCGGCCATGCCGACGGTATCCGGATGGGTGATCCGGCCGGTGTAGGCGCCGCGCGGATATTTTTCCTGCATCAGGCGGAGGATGCGTTCGGCATTTGTTTCGTCACCGAGCTGTTTATAGCAATAATATTCGTTGAAGAGGGATTGTTCCCGGCGGTTGGTCGCGGGGAATTTCGCCAGCAGGGTGTCGTAGGCATTGATCGCATACGGATAATCGGGTATGCCATCCTGGTAGGTCCGCCCGAGGGTGAAGAGGGCGCCTTCGATAGAATCCATGGATCTTTTGAGCTTATCCGCGGTAAGCGGGAGACGGCTAAGCAAGGTTTTAAAGTCGATCTTATTTGCGGCGGCCGCGGCTTTGGCGGCGCTATCCGAGAGATCGGGTCTTCCCGGCCGGCTGGCGATATTGACCTTCATGATCGAGGAGACCTGCCAGTTGTCGACATTGGGCCGGGTGCCCCATTTCGTGCGGAAGTCGGAATAGCCTTTGGCTACGAGTGTGGGGTTATCGAAGTACCATGTGGACGAGGAGCTGTTGCTGAACAGGTCGGGGACCGAGTTGTTGTTCCTGATAGGCGCGTTGTTGGAGCCGCTGTCCGCCTCGTCGCGCAGGCCCTGCTGGCGCCGGAGATAGCGGACCAGTTTTTTGATATAGGCATCGCGCCCGGCCGCGGGGAGGGCGGCGATGCGTTGCAGGCTATCCTGGCGGTCGATGACGTCGAGGCTGCGGACGATGGTCGTGAGCGCGGTTTTGCGGTCGGGCAGCCAACTGATGTCGCCCAGGCCAGCGGCTTCGGTGCCGGAGAGGGTAAGGCTGTCGTAGAAGTTTTTGGCCGAGCGATAGTCTTTGGCTTCGAACGACAGATTGGCCAGCTGCATAAAGGCTTTGTCGCGTTGCTGGTTCTGGGAGCCAACGGTGTATTTGATACAAAGCCGCAGGAAGGCGATGGCGCCTGGTTTGTTGCGGCGTTCCAGTTCCATTTGCGCGGCGGTAAAGTAGATGATGTCGCGATAGGCGGCATAGCGATCGCGATGGGCCATTTTGACGAGGGCCGCTATATTCTTAGTGATATAGTCCTGGCTGGCGTCCTTGTTCTGGCGGATGGCGTTGAGCCGGGCGTAGACATCGAGGATGGGGTTATAGGTATGGCCGACGCAGCGTTCATAGAACGTCTTTGCCATATAGCTGTTGCTATCCTTTTCGTAGAGCTGGGCGATCAGGTATTCCCAGCGGGCCTGTTCTTCATGGTTGCTGGCGGCGGGAAGCGCTTTTTCCAGGAAGATGGCGGCGCTATCGCTGATGCCCTGATTGTAGAACCAGAGCGCACGCACCTCATTAAGGCTGGCGGTCAGCCGGGGCGGGAACTGGGGGTCGTGGAGCAGGATCTGGATGAGCGCTGATGCTTCGGCGTATTTATCCTGGGCGATATAGTTGCGGATCTTCCAGATGAGGCCGTCGTTGCGGCTGGGTGGAAGGGAGAAGGCTCTATGGAGGAAATTAGGATCTTCCCTGGTGGAGACGATACTGGCGTTATCGCCCTGGACCTCGTTCTCGTTGCTGCCGATGGGCAGGTAATAGGCGTCCTTGTCGCGGGGGGCGAAGGCCCAGTTGAGGAACTGGAGGCTGATATAGGCCGAGTCGAAATCTTTTTTGAAGTAATAGGTCTCGCCGATGAGGAGGTAGAGGTTGTCCGTCCAGTCGTTCCGCGTGTCGTGGATGAGGATGCCCATGGTACATTTGTAAATGACCGAGTCGAGCTCTCGTCGCTGGGCGGCGGTGGCGTCGAGGCTGTAGTTATAAAAACTAAGGAGTTTGGAATAGTCTTCGCGATAGCTCAGCTTGGCCCGGGCGACGATCATTTTTAACTTTTCGTTGGCGTTGTACCAATAATTGTAGTGAGTGATCGTATTCTGGATGAAGCGGCGGCTTTTTTTGAATTTCTTGCCGTTGTTGGAGGTTTCGGAAGCGAGGGTGCGGTTCTCGAATCGCGGGGGTTTGGTGAGGTCATAGTCCACGCCTACCTGGGCCGAGGCGGCCAGGTAAAGAAAAGAAAAGAAACCTAATAGCAATAACTTACTATATGACACGTTGCAAATAAAGGCTATAACTACTTTTCAGTAAAATTATTTTATCTTGTAGGCGTATTCAATAATTTTAAACGGGCGCTGCCGAAGCAGTATCTATCGTTCCCAATTAATCCTATATGGCTAAATTCTCTGCCAATTCCACCTTAAAACGTCTTCAGAATCGCTATCGGCTTGTCGTGATGAACGACGATACTTATGAAGAGGTGGTCACATTCAAATTATCCCGGTTGAGTGTCTACACCGTTCTCTGCACGATTTTTGTATTGTTGACGGGGTTGACAGTAGCGTTGATCGTTTTTACCCCCCTGAAGCTGTATATCCCAGGGTATGGCGATGTGAACAATACGCGGGATCTCCGTGAACTAAAAATAAGGACTGATTCGTTAGAGCAGGAGGTACGGTATAAAGATCAGTACCTGGAAAGTATTCGTAATGTGTTGCAGGGTAATACGACCGTGAAGTTGGATACGACTACTTTAAAAATCCCCAAACCCGAGAAAATAAATGACTAAAATCCATATTTATTATGTTTAACGGAAAAACAAAATCTGACTCCTTTGAGATCGGGGCCGCCCCAGTAAGCGCGAGCGCCAGCCTGATCGGCGCGGGTACGACCATGAAAGGTGATATTACCAGCAATGGCGATCTGCGTATCGATGGTACCCTGGTAGGCAACATCAACTGTTCTGCCAAGGTGGTTATCGGTGCCAACGGGAATGTACAGGGTGATATCCAAGGCCAGCAGGCCGATATCATGGGAAAAGTCACTGGCACCATCAAGGTAAAGGATCTCCTGATGCTGAAAGGTGGCAGCACTGTCAACGGCAATCTGGAGGCTGCCAAGCTGCAGATCGAGCCGACGGCGAATTTCAACGGCCAGTGTCATATGACTACGCCGCCTGCGACGGCAGCTGCCGGTTCCGGCAAAACTTCCGAAAGCAAGAAGGAATCGACGAAATTCGAGGCCGCTATAGGGTAGCGGTCGAAAAAGCTTATGCCCAAGGATCCTAGTTCTCCATCCGGGGATGATGGTTCTTCCGGTGGTCCGAGTGACCGCCGCAAGGAATTATTGCGTTATGCGGGGTTGTCCTCGGAGGTGGTAGCTTCCGTGGGTATCTCCGTGTTCCTGGGAATGAAGGCGGATAAATGGTTGAAGCTTTCTTTTCCAATCCTTTCCTGGGCGTTACCTTTGCTGGTAATCGTGGTCCTGCTGATCAATTTGATCCGGCAGGGTACGGGTAAGAAAAATGGAAAGTAAAGCAATCGTTCGGGCGTATCAGCCTATTTTATTGATCTTTATCGTTTTAGAGGCGGCCTTTCTCCTGCTTGCGGCATTGTTGCTGGCGTGGGGGATCGACTACCGGGTGCTAATGACCGGCAATGTATTGTTGTTCGCGGTGACGACTATCTCTTTTGTGCTCTATATCAAAGGGTTACGTAACCAGAATCCGCATGTTTTTGTTCGGGTCATGATCGGCAGCATGCTGGTCAAATTCTTTGTGTGTCTGATCGCGGTAATGATCTATGGGATGATTGCCCGGGCAGCGGTGAACCGAAACGGGGTCCTGGGTTGTTTTGTGCTTTACGTGATCTACACGTATCTGGAGGTGCGGATGCTGCTCCGGATGACTAAACGGTCCCGTGGACCGTTCGCCGAAGGCGAGTCATAAGAGGGCCGCGCTGGAGGGCCGATATTTGATCTTCGGACCGGAAGCGCGTGCCAAACAAGCCTAAAAATGTCTAAGAAAGAAGCACCTATCGAATATCTGAGTCGCTGGATACCTGAAAAGGCGGCCCAGCTGAGCCTTGACTACCTTAATCATTATCATGTCCATCTGACGATCACGCGGGAGCGCAAGAGTGTGTTGGG
>Ga0134126_10006452_pt1 | contig 14700 bp, 7 predicted proteins | sample KB31752_FD_96881 | JGI IMG/M metagenome (GOLD analysis project Ga0134126, IMG submission 96881) | Terrestrial soil microbial communities with excess Nitrogen fertilizer from Kellogg Biological Station, Michigan, USA - KB3-175-2 | ecosystem: Environmental > Terrestrial > Soil > Unclassified ... | reverse complement strand
GCGGGTGTATGGGCGTACACCATGTGCCCCGACTCATAGTAGTGGTATGAGATGTTGGCTTGCAGCTTGTCCGGCATCGGCAGGTGCGCCATCTCGTACATGCCCTGGTAGAAGGGTGTCGCCAGATCGAAATAGCCGCCGTTCAGCATGACCTTGAGATTGGGGTTGTACTTCATCGCGTTGGCGAGGTCAGGCATCACGTTGAGCGCCCGAGGGAATGCGGGCGGCGCATTCGGCTGCTTGTGCTTGAAGTCCCACTCACGGATGTTGCGGGCTGAGGGCTTGTAGCGCATGTTCATGCCGTAGTGCAGATCGTTGCGCACATAGTCGTTGAAGGCGGAGACATACGCCGAGCTGATCGCGGCAGACTGCGGGTCGTACTCGGCACGCTGGCTCAGTGGATCGAGTGAAGGTCCTGAGAAGCGGGAGTCCAGCCGGCCCGTCGTCGTGTCATCGTCCGCCTGCAGGGCATGCTCGAATTCTCCGGCGTCGACCCGCAGGTTCGCCTTCTCGATGTAGGCGACCGGCAGACCGGTGTAGTCGTGCAGCTTCGCGGCGATCGCATCCCGCTGATCGGAGCTCAGCGCCGAACCGGCGCGCAGCGCGCGCGCATAGTCGGTCATGGCGAAGTGCTCGACTTCCGTGAGGAGCGCATCGAGCGGCTGGCTGCTGCTCGGCAGCCGGTGGTGATACCAGGCGGTTGCCGTGTAGGTGGGCAGCGCCAGCTCGAAGGGCAGGTTGTCGCCCGGATTGTACTGCGAGCGGCCGGGAGAGTCGTCGTAGTTGAGGATCTGCGACAGCAGGATGACGCCGTTGAAATCGGTGTCATCCTCGGTCTCGAGCACGTTGATCAGGTTGGCCGAGCGGGGCGTGCCGTAACTCTCGCCGAAGAGATATTTGGGTGAGTTCCAGCGGCTGTATTTCGACAGGAACTGCATGATGAACTCGGAGAAGGCGTGCACGTCCTGGTCGGCGCCGAAGAAGTCCTTGGCGCCGTCCTTGCCCTTCACCCGCGAGAAGCCGGTGCCGGGAGCGTCGACGAAGACGAGATCGCTGGCATCGAGCAGGCTGTAGTCGTTGTTGACGAGCTGGTAGGGGGCGGCGGGGGAGTGCGTGTGGTCTGCCGTCACCACCCGGCGCGGCCCGAAAGCGCCCATGTGCAGCCACATCGAGGCCGAGCCCGGACCGCCGTTGTAGAGGAAGGTGATCGGGCGATCGCCGGGCTTCTCGCCATCCTTGAAATAGGCGACGTAGAACATCGACGCCTCACTCTGCGTGGCCTTGGCGTCCTTGTGGCCTCCTCCCATGGGATCCTCACCGGCGTTCTTGCCGGTGGCATCGTCCCAGCCTTCCGGATGAACGACGAGGAGCCCCGCGACGGCATGGTAGTGAATGCTGTTGCCCTCGACGGTGACCGTACTTGCCGTGGTGCTGGTCTGTGTACGGAAGTAGGGGCTCATCTCGTGGTCGTGGTGCCACGGCGCGCCGTGGTCTTTGCCGGCGGACGGGTCGGCGGCGGGTGCCGAATCCGAGGCCGGCGGATCCGCCGGCGTGTAGTCACTCGCGCTGGATTGGGAGGGTTGCGAAGGCTGGATCGCGCAGCCGGCGAGAATGAGGAGGGATGCCGCGGCGGCTGCGGAAACTCCCTTACGGACGAGCGTCTTGGTGCCGGTCATGCTCATTCCCCCGCCTGATTCGTCTTGCGGATGAAGGCCGCGACGTTGTCATGAATCTGATGGAGCGAAGCCTCGTTGGCGTAGACCATGTGGCCCGATTCGTAATAGTGATACTCGATGTTGGACTCGAGCTTCTGCGGGATGTCCAGGTGGTGCATCTCGTAGATGCCCTCGTAGAAGGGTGTCGCCAGGTCGAAGTAGCCGCCGTTGAGGCAGATCTTGAGGTTGGGATTGTATTTCATGGCCGTGGCGAGGTCCGGCATCACGTTGGTCGCGATCGGCACCGCGAACGGGGCGCCCGGCGGCTGGTGCTTGAACTCCCACCACTTGAAGACGTCGATCTCCGGCTGGTAGGCCGCATCGGTCGTGTAACGGAGCGTGCGGCGGGCGTAGTCGTTGAACGCGGAGACGTACGCGGAGCTGATTGCCGCAGACTGCGGATCGTAGTCGGCTTCCTCGCCCAGAGGGTCCATGGTCGGGCCGGAGAAACGCGAGTCGAGGCGGCCCGTGGTCTCGCCGGAGTCGATCTGCAGCTGCTGCGCGAACGCGCCGCCGCTGATGCGAAGGTTGGCCTTCTTGATGTAAGCGACCGGAAGGCCGGTGTAGTCATGGAGCTTCGCGGCCACGGCGTTGCGCTCATCGGCGGAGAGCTTCGCGCCCTCCCCGAGGGCCTGCGCGTAATCACCCATGGCAAAGCCCTCCACCTCGGTGAGGAAGCTCTCCAGGTTGTCCGGCTGCGAGGAGAGCTTGTGGTGGTACCAGGCAGTGGCTGCGTAGGTCGGAAGGGCGATCTCATAGGGCAGATCCATGCCCGGGTTCGTCTGCGGACCATCGATGCTCAGATCGAAATCGAGGATCTGCGAGAGGAGGATCACACCATTGAAGTCGATGTTCCGGTCGGTCTCGAGCACGTTGATGAGCGCCGCGGAGCGGGGCGTGCCGTAGCTCTCGCCGAACAGATACTTGGGCGAGTTCCAGCGGTCGTACTGCGAGAGAAACTGGGTGATGAAGTTGGCAAAAGCCTGTACGTCCTGATCCACGCCCCAGAAGGCCTTCTCCTTGTTCTTGCCCTCGATGCGGCTGAAACCAGTGCCCGGCGCGTCGATGAAGACCAGGTCGGAGGCGTCGAGGAGGCTGTAGCTGTTGTCCACCGTGTGGTAGGGAGCGGCCGGCGTGTGGGTGTCGTTGCGGGTGACGATCCGCACCGGGCCGAAGGCGCCCATGTGCAGCCACACGGTCGAGGAGCCGGGCCCTCCGTTGTAGAGAAAGGTGATCGGCCGTGTGCGCAGATCCGCGCCGTGCTTGAAGTAGGCTACGTAGAACATCGAGGCGACGGGCGGGCCGCCTGCGGTGCCGATCGCATCCTTGCCGCCGTCGGGCTTGGCTGCATCATCCCACCCTTGGGGGTGGACGATGATCCTGCCGGCCACGGCATCGTAGGCGATTTTGTGGCCCTCGACCGTCACGGTTCCCGTGCTCTTGACGGCTCGCGGCGCGAACACTCCGGCCGGGGCCGGTGCGGATTCGGCCGGGCTCTTGCCAGGTGCGGGTTTCTCCGGGGCAGCCAGGGCCGCGGCGCTGGTGAGCGCGAGTGCCGTGAGGAGTGCGACCGCTGATTTCATCGAATGACCTCCAATCGACACGCACTTCATTGCTGGCCGTCCTGCTGCTGACCGCCCGGGTGCTCAGTGTTGGCGATGAACGCAGCCACGTTGTCGTGCAGCTCCTTCAGCGCGGGGATGTGGGCATACACCATGTGGCCGGACTCGTAGTAATGGTATTCGATGTTCGCCTGCAGCTTCCTCGGCATCGGCAGGTGCGCCATCTCGTACATGCCCTCATAGAAAGGGGTCGCCAGGTCGAAGTAGCCGCCGTTCAGGCAGATCTTCAGGTTCGGGTCGTACTTCATCGCGTTGGCGAGGTCCGGCATCACATTGAGCGCCTGGGGCAGCGCAAACGGCGCCCCCGGAGGTTGATGCTGGAAGTTCCAGGTGCGGTAGTACGAAGTCGATGGCCTGTAGGTCATCCGCATTCCGTAATGGAGATCCTCGCGGACATAGTTGTTGAAGGCGGAGACGTAGGCGGAGCTGATCGCCGCGGACTGCGGGTCGTAGTCCGCGCGCTCACTCAATGGATCGAGCGATGGCCCGGAGAAGCGGGTATCGAGCCGACCCGTGGTGGTGTCGGTATCACCCTGCAGGCTCTGCTCGAATTCGCCGCCGTCGATGCGCAGATCCGCTTTTTTGATGTAGGCGACCGGCAGGCCGGTGTAGTCGTGCAGCTTCGCGGCAATCGCATCGCGCTGCTCGGCGCTGAGCGCCGAGCCTTCGCGCAGTGCCTCCGCGTAATCGCCGATCGCGAACTGCTCGACTTCCTTCAGGAAGCCCTCGAGGTCCGCGGGCCGCGAGGCGAGCTTGTGGTGATACCACGCCGTCGCGGCATAGGTGGGCAATGCCAGCTCGTAGCCGAGATCGATGCCTGGATTGTTGCGCGGTCTTCCCGGGGAATTATCGTAATTCAGGATCTGCGACAGGAGGATCACGCCGTTGAAGTCGGTGCTGTCCTGGGTCTCGAGCACGTTGATGAGATTGGCCGAGCGTGGGGTGCCGTAGCTCTCGCCGAAAAGGTACTTGGGCGAGTTCCAGCGGCCGTACTTGGCGAGGAACTGCATGATGAACTCGGAGAAGGCATGCACGTCCTGGTCGGCGCCGAGGAATTCCTTCTCGGCGCCTGGCGTCACCCGCGAGAAGCCGGTACCCGGCGCGTCGATGAATACGAGGTCGCTCGCATCGAGGAGGCTGTAGTCGTTGTTGACCAGTTGGTAGGGGGCGGCCGGCGAGTGGCTGTGGTCCGCGGTCACGACCCGCCGGGGGCCGAAAGCGCCCATGTGCAGCCACATGCTCGCAGAGCCCGGCCCACCGTTGTACACGAAGGTGACCGGCCGATTGCTCGCGCTCTCGCCATCCTTGAAGTAGGCGACATAGAACATCGAGGCCTTGGGCGAGGGCTTGCCCTGCGCGCCCTCATCGTGCGATGCCCCGTGCGAGCCATCGGATGAATCGCCGTCGACCGATTTACCGGCGGCATCGTTCCAGCCCTCCGGATGCACGATCATGAGCCCCGCGACGGCATGATAGTGGATCGTGTTGCCTTCGACGGAGACCGATCCCGCGGTGGTGCTGGTGGCAGTATGGAAGTAGGGGTTCATCTCATGATGATGCCAGCCCTTCTTCGCAGCCGACTCATCCCTCTCGTGCATGCCGTCGTTCGAGGCGGAGTCCGAGGCCGGCGGGTCCGACTGCGAATAGTCGGTTGCCGATGACGAGGATCGAGTCGGCTGCAGGGCGCAGCCCGACAGCGCGAAGACAGAGGCGGCGACGGCGGCAGACAGGCCCTTCATGGCGAATTTGGTACGTACTGAGTCGCTCATGATCACTCCCCCGCCTGGTTGTCGGTCCTGCGGATGAAGGCCGCGACGTTGTCATGAATCTGATGGAGCGAGGCCTCGTTGGCGTAGACCATGTGGCCCGACTGGTAGTAGTGGTACTCGATGTTGGATTCGAGCTTTTGCGGGATATCGAGGTGATGCATCTCGTAAATGCCCTGATAGAAGGGCGTCGCCAGGTCGAAGTAGCCGCCGTTGAGGCAGATCTTGAGGTTGGGGTTGTACTTCATGGCCGTGGCAAGGTCCGGCATCACGTTGGGCGCGATCGGCAGCGCCATCGGCGCATCCGGCGGCTGATGCTTGAACTCCCAGGAGGTGGGATTGATCTCGGGGTAATACTCCTGGTCGGTCGTATAGTGGAGCGTGCGCCGCGCGTACTCATTGAATATCGAGACGTAGGCCGAGCCGATGGCCGCCGACTGCGGGTCGTACTCTGCCTCTTCACCCAAGGGGTCCATGGTGGGACCGGAGAAGCGTGTGTCGAGGCGACCCGTCGTGAGGTCGGAGTCGTTCTGCAGCTCGTGCTCGAACTGCGGACCGTTGATGCGCAGATTCGCCTTCTTGATATAGGCGACCGGCAGCCCCGTGTAGTCATGGAGCTTCCCGGCAATCGTGTTGAGCTGATCCTCGGGCAGGTTGGCGCCCTGATCGAGCGCATGCGCGTAGTCTCCCATCGCGAACTGCTCGACTTCCTTCAGGAAGCTCTCGAGATCGGCCGGCTGCGAGGGAAGCTTGTGGTGGTACCAGGCGCTGGCGGCGAACGTCGGCAGCATGACCTCATAGGGCAGATCCACCCCGGGGTTCGACTCCGGCCCATCTGAGTTCAGGTCGAAGTTGAGAACCTGGGAAAGGAGGATGATGCCGTTGAAATCGATGCTGTCATCGGTCTCGAGCTCGTTGACCAGCACGGCGGAGCGCGGCGTGCCATAGCTTTCGCCGAAGAGGTACTTCGGCGAGTTCCAGCGATCGTATTTCGACAGGAACTGCTTGATGAACGAGGCGAAGGCGTAAACGTCCTGGTCGACACCCCAGAAAGCCTTTTCCTTGTCCTTGCCTGCGATGCGGCTGAAGCCCGTGCCGGGCGCGTCGATGAAGACCAGGTCCGAGGCATCGAGCAGGCTGTAGGTGTTATCGACCGCGCCATAGGGGGCGGCGGGCGTGTGCGAATCATTCCGGGTGACCACGCGCACCGGACCGAAGGCGCCCATGTGAAGCCACACGGTCGATGAGCCCGGGCCTCCGTTATAAAGGAAGGTGACCGGGCGTGTACGCGGGTCGACCCCCTGCTTGAAATACGCAACATAGAACATCGAGGCGACGGGCGGTCCATCCGCGGTGCCGATCGCATCATTGCCACCCTTAGGTCTGGTGGCATCGTCCCAGCCCTTCGGATGGACGATGATCCTGCCGGCCATGGCGTCGTAGGCAATCCTGTGGCCTTCGACGGTCACGGTTCCCGTGCTCTTGACCGCCCGCGGCGTGAATACGCTCGCCGGAGCTGCAGACTCGGGAGGGCTCTTGGCCGGTGCGGCTTTCTCGGGGGCGGCCAGCGCCGCGGCGCTCGCGAGCGAGATCGCAGCGATCAGTGCGAACGTGTGCTTCATTTCAAAAACCTCCAATTCAGCCCCGGCGCCGGCCCCGGCCGGCCCCGGCGCCGGCCGGGGCCGGCGCGAGTCTTCTTTAGATGCTGCAGCCGGGTCCGCGGTTGCCGCCCAGTGGGATGGTGCGCCGAGCCGGGGCGGCGCTCGGCGGGCGCTCGAGCCCGCACGAGCGCCATTCCAATCTATTGCTGCCCGTCCTGCTGTCCGCTGCCCTGCGAGTGCTCGGTGTTGGCGATGAATGCCGCGACGTTATCGTGCAGCTCCTTCAAGGAGGGGATGTGGGCGTACACCATGTGCCCGGACTCGTAGTAGTGATACTCGATGTTCGCCTGCAGCTTGCGCGGCATCGGCAGGTGCTGCATCTCGTACATGCCCTCGTAGAAGGGCGTTGCGACGTCGAAATACCCGCCATTCAGCATGACCTTGAGGTTGGGGTTGTACTTCATCGCGTTAGCGAGGTCCGGCATGACGTTGAGCGCCTGTGGCAGGGCGAACGGGATCCCGGGAGCCTGATGCTCGTAGTTCCAAGTGCGGAAGAGCCCGATCGATGGCTTGTAGCGCATCCCCATGCCGTAATGGAGGCCATTGCGAACGTAGTTGTTGAAGGCTGAGACGTACGCGGAGCTGATCGATGCGGATTGCGGGTCGTAGTCCGCGCGCTGGCTCAAGGGGTCGAGCGACGGGCCCGAGAAGCGCGAGTCGAGCCTTCCCGTGGTCGTGTCGGAATCGATCTGCAGCTGCTGCTCGAACTCACCGCCGTCGATGCGCAGGTTCGCCTTCTTGATGTAAGCCACCGGCAACCCCGTGTAATCGTGCAGCTTCGCCGCGATCGCATCCCGCTGGTCGGGACTGAGCGCCGAGCCCTCGCGCAGCGCCTGCCCGTAGTCGTTCATCGCGAAGTGCTCGACGTCGGTGAGCAGTGTCTGCAGCGACTGGCCGCCCTTCGGCAGCTTGTGGTGATACCAGGCGGTCGCGGCGAAGGTGGGCAGCGCCAGCTGGTAGGAGAGGTCGATGCCGGTGTTGTTGTGTCCGATGTCCGGGAGGGCGTCGAAGTTGAGGACTTGCGAGAGGAGGATCACGCCGTTGAAGTCGGTGCTGTCCTTGGTCTCGAGCACGTTGATCAGGTTGGCCGATCGCGGTGTGCCGTAGCTCTCGCCATAGAGGTACTTGGGCGAGTTCCAGCGCCCGTACTTCGAGAGGAACTGCATGATGAACTCGGAGAAGGCATGCACGTCCTGATCGGCGCCATAGAAGTCCTTCTCGGCACCCGCCGTCACCCGCGAGAACCCGGTGCCCGGCGCGTCGATGAACACGAGATCGCTCGCATCGAGGAGGCTGTAATCGTTGTTGACGACCTCATAAGGGGCTGCCGGGGTGTGGGAGTGGTCGGCCGTCACGACGCGGCGCGGGCCGAAGGCGCCCATGTGCAGCCACACCGTCGAGGAGCCCGGACCACCGTTGTAAAGAAAGGTGATCGGACGGTTGCCCGGATTCTCGCCATCCTTGAAGTAGGCCACATAGAACATCGAAGCCTTGGGTGAGGGCTTGCTCTTTGCGTCATGGCCCGGCGCCATCCCATGGGAGCCATCGCCGTCATCGCCACCGTCCGACTTGCCCGCGGCATCGTTCCAGCTTTCCGGGTGCACGATCATGAGGCCCGCGACGGCATGGTAGTGGATCGTGTTGCCTTCGACGCTGACCGAGCCTTCGGTCGTGCTGGTGGCCGTGCGGAAGTACGGATTCATCTTGTGGTGATGCCAGTCCTTCTTCGCATCGGCATCATGCTTCTCGTGCATCCCATCGCCCGAGCCGGAATCCGCCGGGGACGAGTCCGCCTGCGCATAGTCGGCCGACGATGAGGATGACGATGAGGACTCGGTCGGCTGCGTGGCGCAGCCCTGCACGAGGGTGAAGAGAGAGGCGGCCGCGACCGCGAAGAAGCCTCTCACGAGCAACTTGGAACGAACGGGATCGCTCATGGTCATTCCCCCGCCTGGTTGTCGGTCTTGCGGATGAAGGCCGCGACGTTGTCATGGATCTGCTTCAACGAAGCCTCATTGGCGTAGACCATGTGACCCGACTGATAGTAGTGGTACTCGATGTTCGACTGCAGCTTCTGCGGGATGTCCAGGTGGTGCATCTCGTAGATGCCCTCATAGAACGGCGTCGCCAGGTCGAAGTAGCCGCCGTTCAGGCAGATCTTGAGATTGGGGTTGTACTTCATCGCGGTGGCCAGATCCGGCATCACATTGACGGTGATGGGCAGCGGCATGGGCGCATCCGGCGGCTGATGCTTGAATTCCCAACCCGGAAAGACGTTGATCCCCGGGTGGTACTCCTGGTCGGTCGTGTAATGGAGTGTCCGGCGCGCATAGTCGTTGAACACCGAGACATAAGCCGATCCGATGGCAGCCGCCTGTGGGTCGTAGTCGGCGTCCTCACCCAGCGGATCCATGGCCGGACCCGAGAAGCGCGTATCGAGCCGGCCGGTGGTGAGGTCGGCGTCGATCTGCAGCTGCTGCTCGAACTTCGGGCCGCTGATGCGCAGGTTCGCCTTCTTGATGTAGGCCACCGGGAGGCCCGTGTAGTCGTGGAGCTTTTCGGCAATCGCGTTGAACTGATCCTCGGGAAGGCTCGCGCCCGCATCGAGCGCATTGGCGTAGTCGCCCATCGCGAACTGCTCGACTTCCTTGAGGAAGCTCTCGAGGTCGGCAGGCTGGGAGGCGAGCTTGTGGTGATACCAGGCGGTCGCCGCGTAGGTCGGCAGGGCGACTTCGTAGGGCAGCTCCACGCCGGGATTCGAGTCGGGAAGATCGGCGTTCAGGTCGAAGTTGAGGATCTGAGAGAGCAGGATGACGCCGTTGAAATCGATGCTGTCATTCGTCTCCAGCTCGTTGATGACGATCGCCGAGCGCGGCGTCCCATAGCTCTCGCCGAACAGATACTTCGGCGAGTTCCAGCGATCGTACTGTGAAAGGAACTGCTTGATGAACGAGGTGAAGGCGTACGCATCCTGGTCGACACCCCAGAATGCCTTCTCCTTGTCCTTACCCGCGATGCGACTGAAGCCGGTGCCCGGGGCGTCGATGAAGACGAGGTCCGAGGCATCGAGGAGACTGTAGCTGTTGTCGACCCGGTCATAGGGCGCAGCGGGCGTGTGCGAGTCGTTCCTGGTCACGACGCGCACCGGACCGAAGGCGCCCATGTGCAGCCAGATGGTCGCTGAGCCCGGACCACCGTTATAGAGGAAGGTGACGGGACGGGTGCGCGGGTCGACCCCGTGCTTGAAGTACGCAACGTAGAACATCGAAGCAACCGGCGGGCCATCCGCGGTGCCGATGACATCCTTGCCGCCCTTGAGCTTCGTGGCATCGTCCCAGCCCTTCGGATGCACGATGATCCTGCCGGCGATGGCGTCGTAGTCGATCTTCCGACCTTCGACGGTCACGGTGCCGGTGCTCGTGACAGTCCGGGGCGTGAAGACGGTCGCGGAAGTCCCTTCAGCGTCGGACGGGCTCTTGCCCGGCATGGGCTTCTCGGGGGCAGCGAACGCGGTGGCGGCAGTGAGCGAGAGCGCCGCGACGAGTGCGACCACTGGCTTCATATCGAAATACCTCCATTCGGCTGGCCGCGAGTCAGGGCTGGCGGCGCGATCTCCCTATGATGCCCGATACGCGCCCCGCCCGAGTACGCGCCGGCGGTGAGCTGGGACGGATCTGCGGCAAACGCCCATCGCGCCGCGACGAAACGAAGCCGCAGGAGCTGTCACCGGGGCGTCACACGGCATCGCTAGAGTCGCTGCGACCGGACCCGGATCGAAACTCGGGCACCGATACGCATCCATCCGGCCCAAGTCCATACAAAGCGCCTGATGAAGGGAGCCCCGGTAATGAGAACCCTCTGGCGTACGCTACCCAGTCTCGGCGCTGCCGCTGTGGTCGCCTGCGCCGGCGCATCTGCGCTCGCCAACGACCACAACTAAGGTCGGAGCGCCTGCAGGCCAGGCGGCCACGGCCGACCAGAACCATGCGTATACGCCGGAGCAGCAGGCGTACCGCGATCCGCGTTACTACGATCTTGGCGTCTGCGGGCCTTATCGGCGGGATCTGCGCGCGCAGACCCAATACTGCGGGATGTTTCTCACCCTGAGTCTGCGCAACGTCGCAACGAGACATGTCTTCTTCCACAACGGCGTGTTCCACTCGCTCGCGCAGGTGCTCGATTTCTACGTCAACCGCGACCTGCATCCGGAGCGCTTCTATCCGCGCGATGCGGCCGGCCGCGTGCGCCGCTGCGATGATCTGCCGGCGCGCTATCGCGCCAACCTCGATAATAGCGATGCGCCTTTCAATCGCGGTCCGGGTGATCTCCCTGCGCTCACTCGTGCGCAGATCCGCGACGTGATCGCCTTTCTGGGTACACTCAGCGACGGGTATCGCGGCGCCGGCCGCTGACGGGCCGGCTCAATAGCGGATTTCCTGCGCCCAGCCGTCGTCATTGGATGAGCGGCCCGCCGGCCCGCTTGCATTCGGCTTCCGGAGGGGATTCGCAACATGAGGCTAGCGCTCATTCTCGGCGTCGTGGCGACGGTGCTTGCCACAATCGGTGTACCGGCGGGTGCCGCCGCTTCGGGCCTCTCCACCACGACCCGGGTCACTGCGGGGCATGCGCGCTTCGAGTTCCTGACGCCCTCACTGGTGCGCATGGAGTACTCACCAGGCGGGACTTTCATCGACGCGCCGACCGCCGTAGTGGAAAAGAGAGACTGGCCCGCCGTAAAGGTAAGGACGACACGCGTGGCAGGTTGGGTGAGCGTCGAGAGCTCCGAGCTGACGCTGCGCTATCGGCCGCAGGCGGGCGCCTTCACGGCCGCCAGCCTGTCGGTGAGCTGGCGGGATCCGCAGGGTGGCACTCACCTTTGGCGGCCGGGTCAGGCGGATCCGGGGAATCTCGGCGGACTCACGTACTCGCTGGACAACATCAGCGCCGCGACCCTGCCGCCACCAGGTGATGATCTCGGCAGCCCGATCAACGATGTCATCCCCGGGATCGAGGTGCGCCTGCAGCCGGCGACGCCGGGTCTCATCAGCCGCAGCGGCTACGCCTTGCTCGATGACAGTGTGAGCCCGGTCTGGAACGCGGCACGCACCTGGATCGAGCCGCGCCGCGGCGCGCAAGGCCAGGACTGGTATCTCTTCACCTACGGGCACGATTACGGCAAGCCGCTCGCGGAGTATGCGCAGCTCTGCGGGCCGGTGCCGATGATTCCCCGCTATGCCCTCGGACCCTCGATCACCGATCTGAACTTCGAATACTTTCCCGGCACCGCCGATTCGCGCTCGCCGGCCATGCGCCGTTACGGCCAGCAGCATCTCGAGAGCGAGGTGGCACGCCTGCTCGCGAGTCACATTCCGCTCTCGGGGCTCGTGCTCGATTTTGCGTGGCACAACTACGGCTGGCAGGGTGGATACGACTGGAGCCCGCTCATCCCGCATCCGCGCGAGCTCATCGACTGGCTGCACGCGCGCGGCGTGAAGCTCTCGCTCAACGATCATCCGGGCTATGCCAACACGCAGGAGAGCAGCCTGTCCTACAGTGACAGCCGTGCGCCTGAAGTGTTGCGGGCGCTCGGGCGCCACATGCCGCCGGCGCCATCCTATGACCAGAGTCTCGCCGGAAGTTGGAAGTTCTCTCCCGACCCCAACGATGCGGGCGTCAAGGACCATTGGTACGCGAGCGGCTACGATGATGGCCGCTGGCATGCGATCCGGACCGATGCGCCCTGGCAGCAGCAGGGCTTCCCCGACTACCACGGCATCGGCTGGTACCGTGCTTCGTTCCGTCTGCCGGCTGCGTTACCGCGGAGCGTCTACTTCTATCTCGGTGAGGTCGCAAGCGCCTACCGGCTCTTCGTCAACGGGCAGGAGGTCGATCACAGTCACGTGCAGTGGCCGCGCCGGCTCACCTACGCCGATGTGACGGCCGCTCTCCATGCAGGAGGGCGCAACGTCATAGCGTTACGCGTCGAGCCGCCGCAACCGCCGCTCCTCAATCGGCCGGCCGGCATCCTGCGCGGGCCGGTCGCGCTGCGCAACCTCGAGCCGCCGCCGCGAATTTACCTCAACCTGGCCGACCGAACGCAGGCGCAGATCTCCATGAGCGACCTGCACGCGCCGCTCATCCGCCAGGGCATGGACTACTGGTGGGTCGACGGCGGCGGTGGCGCGGCGCAGATGCCCGGCCTCGACCCCCAGCTCTGGACCAATGAGGTCTTCTACGATGCCACGGAGCGGCAGACGGGCAAGCGGGCGTTCATTCTCAGCCGCTACGGCGGCTGGGGCAGTGAGCGGTATCCGGGATTCTTCACGGGGGACACGTACTCCGAGTGGCGGGTGCTCGCCTACGAGGTTGCCTACACGGCGCGCGGCGGCAACGTGCTCGTGCCTTACATCAGCAACGACATCGGCGGCTTTCACGGGGCGAAGATCCCCTTCGATCTCTACGCCCGCTGGATCGAGTTCGGCACCTTCAGCCCCATCCTGCGCATGCACGCTGCGCACGAGAATCCTCTCGAGGGCAACACGCGCATGCCCTGGGTGTACGGGCCGAAAGGCACCGCGCTCATGAGAAAGTACTTCACCCTGCGGATGGAGCTCATTCCTTATATCTACAGCTACAGCTGGCGCGCGCACGAGCGCGCTCTGCCGCTGCTGCGGCCGCTCTACCTGGAGTGGCCGCAGCTCGATGAGGCCTACCGCCACTCACACGAGTACTACTTCGGTGAGGAGATGCTGGTGGCTCCGGTGCTCGGGCCGGGTGGCGAGCGCAGCGTCTACCTGCCCCCGGGCAGTTGGATGGATTTCTTCAGCGGCAGGCGCTATCAGGGCAACACTACGATCACGGCCCGCTACGCGGTCGATGCGACGCCGGTCTTCGTGCGTGAGGGGTCGATCGTCCCCGAGCAGCCGGTGGCGCGAGACAACGGGGATGCAGCGCCGGGTGTCCTGACAGTCAATGTCTATGGCGACGGCAACAGCCGCTTCGATCTCTACGAGGACGACGGCATCTCACTGGATTACGAGCATGGACGTTATGCGCTGACACTCCTGAGGCATACTACCTCGGGTACGGATCACCGCCTCGTCATAGGACCGACCGCCGGCGCTTTCACCGGCCAGCGCGAGCAGCGGGCCTACGATTTTCGAATCCATTGCGCGCGGCGGCCCGCCGCGATCTCCGTGAACGGCAGGCATGTGACTCACTGGCGCTGGGATGCACGCGACTCGACCGCATATTTGATGCTGCCCGCCGAGTCCATCCGCCAGCCGCTCACTGTCGCGTGGTAGGCTTCCGGGCACCTCGAGGAGGCTCGATGCCCTACAAACAGTCGACTCCCGCCGCCGTCATGGCCACAGTTCTGGCCGCGATGGTGCTGGCCGCGCTCGCGGGCCAGGCGCGGGCTGCCGCGGTGGCCGACCCGAATCCTTATCTCTGGCTCGCGCAGATCCACGGAAAAGAGGCGCTCGCCTGGGTCGAGAGGCAGAACGGGCGCAGCGATCTCGAGCTCGAGGGCGATGCCACCTACGCCCGCGACCGCGCGCAGATCATGGATGTGCTCAACGCCGACACCCGGATTCCGCAAGGCGAGCTCGATCATGGTTGGGTGCTCAACTTCTGGCAGAGCGCCGATCACGTGCGCGGCATCTGGCGGCGCACGAGCATTGCCGAGTACGCGCGCAAGGCGCCGCGCTGGCAGACACTCCTCGATGTCGATGAGCTCGACAGGAAGATGCATCAGAGCTGGGTCTGGCACGGCGCCGACTGCACGCCTGCCTTCGATCGCTGCCTGGTGAGGCTCTCTCCCGGCGGCGGGGGTGCCGCCGAGATCCGGGAATACGATCCCAGAGCCCACGGCTTCGTCGCAGGCGGCTTCGAGGTTCCCCTCGCCAAGGGCGGCGCGGAGTATCTCAACCCCGAT
>Ga0134126_10006451_pt1 | contig 14700 bp, 12 predicted proteins | sample KB31752_FD_96881 | JGI IMG/M metagenome (GOLD analysis project Ga0134126, IMG submission 96881) | Terrestrial soil microbial communities with excess Nitrogen fertilizer from Kellogg Biological Station, Michigan, USA - KB3-175-2 | ecosystem: Environmental > Terrestrial > Soil > Unclassified ... | reverse complement strand
TCGCGGTGGCCTGGCTCGGGAAGGATCCGTTGCTGCCGGGGCGCCGCTACCGCGTGCGGATCGGTACCGAGTCGGTTGGTGCGACGTTCGCCCAACTGAAGTACGTCGTCGATCCCGGCACCCTCGATCACCTCGCCGCGCGAACGCTGGGCGACGGAGCGATCGGCGTCGGCACGCTGCTCTTCGATGCGCCGATCGCGTTCGACGCGGACGAACGCGACGCTGCAGGCGGAGAGCGAGGTGCCGGCGCAAGCTTTGTCATCGTCGACCGCTCCGAGGCAAGGACGCTCGGCGTCGGGCGCCTGCATTTCGCACTGCGGCGTTCGCACAATCTCGCATGGCAAGCGACCGACGTCGACCGCGCGGCGCGCACCGTGCTGCACGGTCACCGACCGTGCGTCGTCTGGTTCACCGGTCTTTCCGGCGCCGGCAAGTCTACGATCGCCAACCTGGTCGAGAAGGCGCTGCACGCGCGCGGATGCCACACCTATCTCCTCGATGGCGACAACGTCCGTCATGGCCTCAATCGCGACCTCGGCTTCACCGACGCCGACCGTGTCGAGAACATCCGCCGCGTCGCCGAGGTGGCGCGCCTGATGGCGGATGCCGGTCTCATCGTACTGGTGTCGTTCATCTCGCCGTTTCGCGCCGAGCGGAGAATGGCACGCGCGCTGGTCGGGGCCGGCGAGTTCTGCGAAGTCTTCGTCGACGCGCCGCTTGCGGTTGCCGAGGCACGCGACGTCAAGGGCCTCTATGCGAAAGCGCGGCGCGGCGAGCTTCCGCATTTCACCGGAATCGATTCGCCGTACGAGCCACCCGAGCGTTCCGACGTGCACATCGACAGCGCCGGAGCGACCGCCGAGGACGCGGCGCTGCGCGTCGTTGCGTGGCTGCGCGAATCAGGCGTGTTCGCCTGACGTCAGAGCTTCAACGCGGCAATGCCCGCGACCACGCTCGCGGCACCGGCGAGGCGCATCGCGCCAAAGCCCTCGCGCAGCCAGATCGCGCCGATCAGTGCGGCGAACAACACCGACGTTTCGCGCAGTGCCGCCACGGCGGCGACCGGCGCGCGGGTCATCGCCCACAGCACGATCGCGTAGGCGCCGAGGCTGCATGCCCCACCGAGGACGTTGCGGCGCCAGCTTCGGCGCAGATAGCGTGCCGTCGTCCAGCCACGTTGCCACGCGACCCAGGCGAGGAACGGCAGGCCCTCGAGCGCGATCAGCCACGCGACGTAAGCGAGCGCATTGCCCGATGCGCGCGCGCCGCTGCCGTCGATCAGCGTGTAGGTTGCGATGATCGCGGCGTTGGCAAACGCCCAGCCCGCTGCGACGCGCGAATGCCCGCGACGCCGGACGAAGGCGATGCTGACGATGCCCGCAGAGATCAGCACGATCCCCGCGGCGACATGCCACGACGGCAGCTCGCGCAGGAACACCGCGCCGAGCAGCGTGACGATCAGCGGTGCCGTTCCCCTCATCAATGGATAGGCGAACGACAGTTCGCCGGTGCGGTAGGCATGCGCGAGCGCGATGTAGTAGCCGAAGTGGATGCACATCGAGCCGGCGACGAACTTCCACGCGGCGGGGTCCGGCAGCGGCAGCCACGGCAGCACGACGAACCCCCACACCGACGACGCGGCGACGACGCCGGCGGTGTCGAGCACCGGGTCGCCTCCGGGTGCCGACTTCAGAAGGGCGTTCCAGCTCGCGTGCAGCAGCCCGGCGCCGAGCACGGCGAGCGTGATGGGAAGCGTCAGTCCGTCGATCAAGGATGTGGAACCGCTCCGGGGTCGGGCGGTGTCGGACGCGGACCGCCTGTCGACGCCGCTCAGGCCGCGTGCGGTTTGCCCTTCTGCCACCCCGGCTTGCCCGCTTCGTCGGCAGGCGTCGGTACTGGCGGCGCCGCCGGCGCGGGTGCAGGCGTGAACGCCGGCACGGGCGCGGCAGCGCCGTCGGTCTTCAGGCGCGTGTGGGCGAGCACGCCGGCTTCCTCGAGAATCGGGTAGGCGATCGAGCAGATGTGCGAGTTGATGCGCCGCATGTCCGAGATGAGGTCGAGGTGCAGCGACGACGTCTCGATGCTGTCGATCGTGTTGCCGGCAAGCCGCGCGAGGTGCGAATTGGCGTAGGCGCGCTCGAGGTCGCGGAACAGTACCTTCTGCGCGAGGAGCTCCTGCGCGTTCTTGAGGTTGCCGTTCAGGAACACCGACAGCCCGAGGCGAAGGTTGGAGATGACGCGCGCGTGCAGGTCGCAGATCTCGGCCATGCCGGCTTCGGAGAAGTTGCGTCCCTTGTCGATCTTCTTGTCCTCGAGATCGGACACGATGCGCTCGACGATGTCGCCGATCTGCTCCATGTTGATCGTGAACGACACGATGTCGGCCCAGCGCCGCCCCTCGCGTTTGTCGAGGGCTTCGCGCGGGATCTGCGTCAGATAGAGCTTGACCGCGGTGTACAGCTCGTCGATGACGTCGTCGGTCTTGCGCAGACGCTCGGCGAGGGTGCGGTCGTTGGTCGTGAGCACGGTCAGCATGCCGGCGAGCATCTGCTCGACGACGTCGCCGATGCGCAGCGCCTCGCGTGCCGCGCAGCCGATGGCCAGTGACGGTGTATCGAGCGCCGACGGATCGAGGTGGCGCGGCTTCGCGGGATCCTCCGAGACGGGTCGCGCCGGAAGCAGCCGCTCGGCAACCTCGGCGATCGGCTTCGTCCAGAACAGCAGCAGCGCCGCGAGCGCGACGTTGAAGGCGAGATGGAACAGCACGATCTCGCGCGCCGGGTCGATCCCCAGCCCCGAGACCCAGTGGTCGAGGTGGCCGACCAGCGGGACGCAGATGACGCAGCCGATCAGGCGGAACAGAAAATTGCCGAGCGTCACGCGCCGCGCTTCGGGAGTCGAGCGCATCGTCGACAGCATCCCGAGCACGCCGCTGCCCAGATTGGCACCGAGCACGAGGCCGAAGGTCACCGGCAGCGCGAGCACGTGCGAGGCCGCGAGCGTCGCGAACAGCAGCACTGCGGCGAGGCTCGAGTAGCAGAGGACGGTGAAGAGCGCCGCGACGAGCATGTCGAGCAGCACGTCGCCGGTGAGCGAAGCGAAGATCACCTTCACTCCGGCGGCGTCGACGACCGGGCGCGCCGCAGCACCGATCCACTGCAGCGCGAACATGATGAGGCCGAGGCCGATCAGGATGCGTCCGAAGCGCCCGGCGCGGCTCGCCTCGCGCGACAGGTACAGCACGATGCCGGTGAAGATCAGGAGCGGCGCGAGCCACGACAGGTCGAACGACAGCAGTACGGTGACGAGCGCGGTGCCGACGTCGGCACCCAGCATGACGGCGAGCGCCGGCGCGGTGCCGATCAGGCCCTGGCCGGTGAACGCCGCGACGATCAGCGCGGCGGCGGTGCTGCTCTGGATGAGCGCGGTGACGCCGACTCCGGCGAAGAATGCCGAGAAGCGGTTCGACACGCTGCGGCGGAGCACGCGGCGCAGGTTCCCGCCATACAGGCGCAGGATCCCCGTGCGCACGATGTGCGTGCCCCAGACGAGGAGCGAGACGCCGGCGAGGAGGTTAAGCAGTGTTTGCACCGTGCTACCAGGGCAGCGAATACGTCTTGACGCTCGTGAAGCTCTTCATCGCTTCCTGGACGCCTTCCTTGTAGCCGAGTCCCGAGTCCTTGATCCCGCCGAAAGGCGTCAGCTCGAGCCGGTAGCCCGGCACCTCGCGGATGTTGACGCTGCCGACCTCGAGCTCGCGCACGAAGCGCGTGATGTAATCGAGCCGGTTCGTGCACACCGATGACGACAGCCCGTACGCGGTCGAGTTGGAGATGCGGATGGCATCGTCGATGTCGCGAAAGCGGATCACCGGCGATACCGGGCCGAACGTCTCGGTGCGCGCGACATCCATGTCGGGCGTGACGCGGTCGAGCACCGTCGGCGAATAGAGCGCACCCTCGCGCTCGTTGCCGACGAGCAGCCGCGCACCGCGCGCCAGCGCATCGTTGACCTTGGCCTCGAAGCCAGCCGCCGCGCGCGCGTCGATGACCGTGCCCATCTCGACGTCGGGGTCCATCGGATCGCCCCACGTCCATGCCCGCGTACGCGCGACCAGCCGCTCGATGAACGCGTCGGCGATCTTCTCGTGGACCAGCATCCGCTTCACTGCGGTGCAGCGCTGGCCCGAGTTCTTGTACGAGCCGGTCGCAGCGAGCAGCGCGGCCTCGTCGAGGTCGGCGTCGTCCATCACGATGATCGGGTCGTTGCCGCCCAGCTCCAGGACCTGCCGCTTGTAGACCGCCTTCGCGGCGATGTACTTGCCGACGGCGACGCCGCCGGTGAACGTGACAAGATCGACGGCGTCATGGGTCAGCATCTCGTCGGCGACCTCGCGCGGCTCGCCGGTCACCACCGAGAACATCGGCGGCGGCAGCCCGGCCTCGTAGAGGATGTCGGCGAGGACCAGCGCCGAAAGGGGCGTCTTCTCGGTGGGCTTCAGCACCATTCGGTTGTTGGTGGCGACCGACGGGGCGATCTTGTGCGCGACCTGGTTCAGCGGGTGGTTGAACGGGGTGATCGCGGCGATGACCCCGAGCAGGGGCTCGCGCAGCGTGTAGACCTTGCGCGACTTGCCGTGCGGAGTCAGGTCGCACGAGAAGATCTGCCCGTCGTCGGAGAGCGCGGCGTTCCCCGCGAACACGAACACGTCACAGGCGCGTCCGACCTCGTAGCGCGAATCCTTGAGGCAGATGCCGCACTCCGCGGTGATGAGTGCTGCGAGCTCGTCGGTCCGGCTGCGGATGATCTCGGCGGTCCGTCGGCAGATCGCGTAACGGTCGTAGCGCGTCAGTGTCGGCCGGTACGCCTTCGCCGCATCGATCGCGCGGCGCACGTCGTCGACGGCCGCCCGCGGCACCGTGCCGACCAGCGCGCCGCTCCATGGATTGCGCACCTCGATGTGCTGCACGCCGCCGACACGCTCGCCGGCGATACGCATCGATTCGTGGCGCGGGGCGGCGCTTTGGGAGGGGAAGCGGTCATTCATGTTCGAAGGGTCCGTGTCAGGCCGCGCAGTAGTTGAGCGCGAGGTCGAAGATGTCGAAATTGCGCCAGCGTCGTCCGACGGGAAGCCTGGCGAGTGGGCGGTTGAACACCAGCGGCACCGTCTGCTCCGATTCACCGCCGTGCGAGCGCAGCGGCGCGTCGAGCTGTGACAGGTCGTGGCGTGAGGGCGCCGTGCCGAGCACCGTCATTCGCCGCGCGAGCACGACGAGGTCGCCGAGGCGGTCGGGCGGCAGCTCGAAGCGCCGCGCAGCCTCGTCGCGGGTGAGCACCGCCGAGATTCCCAGTGTGCCTGCGAGCTCGGTGGAGATGGCCGAGGGGTCGATGTCCGCCGGGAGGTAGCAGGTCGCAAACGAGCCGAGCGAGCCGTGGTGAACGACGTACGGATCGGTGATCGGAAGGATTACCCGCACGCGTCCGGCGCCGACGCGGGCATCGAACCACTCCTGCAGGTAGATGATCTGCGGGCGCCCCGCGGCGTCGGTCTTGGCGTTCATACCGTGATCGGCGGTGAGGGCGATCGTCGCGCCGAGCGCGTCGAGTCTTTCGAGGTATCCGCTCATCATTGCGTAGAAGGCATTCGCCTGCGGCGTTCCGGGTGCGTGCTTGTGCTGCACGTAATCGGTCGTTGACAGGTACATGAGGTCGAAGCGCTCGCGCGTGAGGAGCGCAACGCCGGCGGCGAACACGAATTCGGACAGGTCAGCGCTGTACACCGACGGAACCGGCCGCCCGACGAGCTCGACGACGTTGCCGATGCCGTTCACCTCGGGCGTCGCCTGATCCGCCTTCTCTGCCGAGAAGCACACGCCGCGCAGCCGATGACCGAGGAGGGCGCGCAGCTTGTCCTTCGCGGTGACTACGGCGACGCGCGCACCGGCGTCGGCAAAGCGCGCGAGAATCGTGTCGGCGCGCAGGTAACGCGCGTCGTTCATCATCACTTCCTCGCCGCGCTCCGGGTCGTAGAAAAAGTTGCCGCAGATGCCGTGCACAGACGGCGGCGCACCGGTGACGATCGACAGGTTGTTCGGATTGGTGAAGCTCGGGATCACGCAATCGCCGAGGAGCGACGTGCCCTCGTCGCACATGCGGCGCAGGTACGGGGCGACCCCGGCTTCGATCGCCTGGGTGATGTAGTCGGGCTCGCAACCGTCGACGCAGACGATCACCCGCGGGTGGCCGTCGTGGCGGTAGCTGCGTCCGTTCGCAGTGACGAGGGGTCGGGTCGATTCGGTCATCGTTGGCTGGGTTGAGCGTTGATGGGGCGTCGCAGTCTGCGGACCACGTCGATTACTTGCCGGCGGCGACGCGGCTCCTGCGCGCGCGCGCGGCGGCGACAGTCCGTCCGGCGGGCGCCGCGCGGGGCGCCGCGCGGGGCGCTGGTCCGGAGACGATCCGATGCAGCCGGTCCTGGCTGTCGATCGCGTGGGCATAGAGGAGCCGGCCGGCCTCGTCACCGTCGCCTCGCGCCAGCGCATCGACGATCTGCCGATGCTCGCGTACCGAGATCGGGAAGCTGTCCCTGCCGAGCGCCAGCGTCTCGCGGCGGAACAGGTGCAACTCCTTCACCAGGCGCCGGTAGGTGGCGACGAGGGTCCGGTTACCGGTGATCGAAGCGAGCAGATCGTGGAACTCGAAGTTGAGCGGCGTGTAGGCGTCGACGTCACGCGCGGCCGCCGCCTGCTCCATGCCCTTGATGAGGCTGCGCAACCCAAGAATCTGGTCGCGGGTGATCCGCGACGCGGCGAGTCGCCCGATCAGCTCGTCGAGTCCGGCGCGCAGCTCATAGATCTCGTCGGCCTCGGCGACCGAGATCGTGCGCACCGAGACGCCGCGGTTCTTCTCGATGCGCACGAGTCCGATCTGGTCGAGCGCGCGAAACGCTTCGCGGACCGGCCCGCGGCTGACGCTGAGACGCAGCGCCACGTCCTCCTCGCCGAGCTTCACGCCCGGAGGCAGCTCGCCAGACAGGATCAGCCGCTCGAGCTCGTTCTGCACGAGCGTTGCGAGCGAATGGTTGCGGACCAGCCTGATTGCGTCCGACGCCGACGGCCCGGGAGGGTCCGCGCTCGTGATCGGGGGGAGCAGAGTAGTCGAGGGCGTACTCAAGTTGACAGCATAGCAAGTCGATCGTAGATTGTCTACAATCGACAATCGGACTCGCGCCGTCGCTGCCGTCATCGAACCGAAACGCGAGCGGCGTAGGATTGCGCGCTGCCGTTGACGGGCCGCGCTGCCGGCGGCCGCGAAGGTTTGCGAGTTCGGGTATCGTCCAACCACGGGAGGAGAAACGAATGAAGCGTTCACTGTTGTTGCTCTCAGCGCTGGTGCTCGCCGCGTCCGCGTTCGGCCCGGCGATCGCCGCTGCCGCCGGTGTCGTCACCATCTATTCGGCCGACGGGCTGCGCGACGGCAAGCCGAACTGGTACGACACGCAGTTCGAGGCGTTCACGAAGGAGACCGGCATCAAGGTGCAGTACATCGAGGGCGGGTCGGGCGAGGTCGTCAACCGGCTCGAGCGTGAGCGCACCAATACGCAGGCCGACGTGCTGGTGACGCTGCCGCCGTTCATCCAGAAGGCCGCTGCCGACGGGCTGCTCGCCGCCTACACGCCTGCCGAAGTCGACGCCATTCCGGCGGGGACCCGTGACCCGAAGGGCGTCTGGTATCCGATGGTCAACAACTACTTCTGCTTCATCTACAACGGCAGTGCGCTGTCGGCGTCGCCGAAGACCTGGGACGATCTGCTCGACCCGAAGTACAAGGGCAAGATCCAGTACTCGACTCCCGGCCAGGCCGGCGACGGCACCGCGCTCATGGTGCTCGCGTTCCACGCGATGGGCAGCAAGGATGCGGCCTTCGCGTATCTGAAGAAGCTGCAGGTCAACAACGTCGGCCCGTCGTCGTCGACCGGCAAGCTCGCCGCCAAGGTCAACAAGGGCGAGTTGTGGGTGGCGAACGGCGACGTGCAGATGAACTACAGCCAGATGACCGACAACCCGAACCTGCGCATCTTCTGGCCGGCCGACGCGAAGGGGCAGCGGACGACGTTCTCGGAGCCCTACGACATCGCACTCGTGCACGGTGCCCCGAACTCGGCCAACGGCAAGAAGCTGATCGACTTCCTGCTGAGCAAGCGCGCCCAGGAGACGGTGAGCTCGATCGCGCGCGGCTACCCGGCGCGCTCGGACGTCAAGCCCACCGACAGCAACTTCAAGCAGCTCAACGCCTACATGGAAGGAGTGACCGTCTGGACGCCGGACTGGGATGCGGTGCTGCGCGATCTCAAGGGCGACGTCGCGAAGTGGCATGAGGTGACCGGCAGCTGATGGCTGATGCAGCAGTGATGCCGGGCCTGCCGCGCGCCGCCGCAGGTGCGACGGCGACAGCACAGGTCCGGTCCGGGATTCGTTTCGACCGCGTCACCGTGGCCTACCGGTCCACGGTGGCGCTCGCCGATTTCAGCCTCGACGTCGAGCCCGGCGAGGTGATGGCGCTGCTCGGTCCGTCGGGATCGGGCAAAACCACCGCATTGCGCGCGGTGGCTGGCTTCGTCGCGCCGACGGCGGGACGCATCCTGCTCGGCGACACCGACGTCACCACGATGCCGCCGTTCCGGCGCGGCATCGGCATGGTGGTCCAGCAGTACGCGTTGTTCCCGCACATGCGGGTCGAGCAGAACGTGGCCTTCGGGTTGCGCGCGGCCAAGGCCGCGCGGTCGACGATCGCTACGCGCGTGGCCGAGTGCCTGACGATGGTCGGCATGGCGGCGTACGCGCGCCGCTATCCGCACGAGCTCTCGGGAGGACAGCAGCAGCGGGTGGCGATCGCGCGCGCGCTCGCGATCCGACCCCGCGTGCTGCTTCTCGACGAGCCGCTGTCGGCGCTCGACGCACAGTTGAGGAGTGGCATGCTGAACGAGATCGCGCGGCTGCATCGCGAGCTCCCCGATGTGACGATTCTCTACGTCACCCACGACCAGGTCGAGGCGCTGACGCTCGCCGATCGCATCGCGGTCATGAACGACAGCCGCCTCGTCGACGTCGGCACCGCGCAGTCGCTCTACCAGCAGCCGCCTTCCGACTTCACTGCGACGTTCGTCGGCAACGCCAATCTCGTTCCGGTCACCGTCGAGGCCTACGACGCCACGCGGGAGGAGGCGCGCGTGCGCTTCGCCGCGTGCAGCGTGGTCGTGCGCGCGAACGGCGGCGTCACGCCGGGCGAGCGCCGTACGCTGTGCGTCAGGCCGCACGCACTGGCGCTGGAGTCACCAGGTTCGGGCGCCAACGCGATCGAGGCGAAGGTCGTCGAGGTGCAGTGGCGCGGCTCTGCACACCGGTTGTACCTCGACATCGACGGAATCGAGCTGCGCGCCGACAGCAAGCCGCTGCGCGAGCCGCCGCACCGCGGTGAGCGTCTCACCGTTCATTTCGCCTCACACGATGCGACGCTCCTCGCCGCCACGGGACCCGGTCGCGGCGCGGAGCGCGGCCGTGGCTAGGACCGGCTGGGTGTGGGTTGTCGTCCCGCTCACCGTGCTGGTGGTGATCTTCTACTATCCGCTGTTCTTCATCCTGCGCCAGTCGTTCACCGGCGAGGGCGGCCACGTCGGCCTCGCGCCGTATGCGGAGATGCTCTCGTCGTCGCTGTTTCGCGGTGCGCTGCTGCGCACGATCCAGATCGCTTCGCTGTCGACGCTCGGCTGCCTCGTCCTCGGATTCGTGCTGGCGCTCATCGTGTCGTTCGTCCCGTTCCCCGGCGCGCGCGTGGTGAGCGGGTTCATCGGCACGTTCCTCGCGTTCCCGTCGTTTCTGATCGCGCTCGCCTTTACGTTCCTCTATGGCTCGGCGGGTGTGTTCAACTTCATCGCGATGGACCTCTCGGGGGCGACCCAGCCGCCGATCGATTTCGTCTACACGAAGTGGGGCGTGATCCTCGCCGAGATAACCTTCTACACGCCGTTCGTGATGCGCCCGCTCCTCGCGGCGTTCTCGCAGCTCGACACGGCGCTGATCGAGGTCGCGTCGAGCCTTGGCGCACGGCCGCTGCGGATCATTCGCGAGGTGATCCTGCCCGAAGCCGTCCCGGCGCTCCTCGCCGGCGGAAGCCTGTGCCTGCTGCTCACGCTTAACGAGTTCGGCATCGTGCTGTTCATCGGCGCGAAGGGGGTGATCACGCTGCCGATGGTGATCTACGGCAAGGCGATTCAGGAGTTCGACTACACGGCGGGTTGCGTCGTCGCCGTCGTCAACATCGCGCTGTCGGTCGGGCTCTATGCGCTCTACCGCTTCCTGATTTCGAGAACCGGAGGGGGCCGTGCTGTTGCCGTCCAGGGTTAGCCGCGTCGGCGCCTGGGCACTGTTCTTCGTGCTCTTCGTTCCGGTGTTCGGGCTGCCGATCGTAGTGGTCGGCGCGGCGAGCATTGCCGGCCAGTGGAACGACGTGCTCCCGAGCCACCTGACGCTGCGTCATCTTCACGATGCGTTCGTCAGCAATGCCGGCGTCGAGCTCGTGACGAGCCTCGCGACCGGGGTGATTGCGAGCGTCGTCGCGCTCGTCATCGGCACCTGGGCGGCGCTCGCGGTGCGCGCGCTGCGCAGGCGCGGCGCCAAGGTGATCGGCACGCTGTTCGTGCTGCCGATCGCCGTGCCGTCGGTGTCGGTCGGCCTCGGATTGCTGGTCGCGTTCAGCCGGCCGCCGTTGCTGCTGAACGGCACTGCGACGATCGTGCTGATCGCGCACGTCGTGCTCGTCACGGCGTTCGCGTTCAGCAGCGTTTCGGCCGGCCTCGCGCGGCTGCCCGCGCATTACGAGCAGGTCGCGGCGAGCCTCGGGGGTAGGCCAGCCTACGTGCTCTTCCGGGTGACGCTTCCGCTCCTGACGCCTTCGCTCGTCGCGGCCGCCGGTCTGTGCTTCGCGCTGTCGATGGGCGAACTGGGCGCGACAATCATGGTGTACCCGCCCGGCTGGGTGACGCTGCCGGTCGGAATCTTCGCGCTGACCGACCGCGGCGCGGTGTTCGACGGCGCGGCGCTCACCGTTCTGCTGCTCGTTCTCACGCTCGTCGTGCTGGTTGCGGTGTCGCGCATCCGCACGCGGGCGAGCTATCGCTAGGAAATTGCCATGCCCAATGCAAGCCGCGACCCGATCCTGCTCACTCCCGGTCCGCTTACCACCGCCTTGGCGACGAAGTCGGCGATGCTGCGCGACTGGGGCTCGTGGGACTCCAATTTCAATGCCGTGACGGCGCGAGTGCGGGAGCGCCTGCTCGCGATCGTCGACGGTCACACGACGCACACCTGCGTGCCGCTGCAGGGTAGCGGCACCTTCGCCGTCGAGGCGGCGGTCAATACGCTGGTGCCGCGTGACGGGCACCTCTTGGTGCTGGTGAATGGCGCCTACGGCCACCGCCTCGCAAAGCTCGCCCGGATGATGGGGCGGCGCGTCAGCGTGCACGAAGTTCCCGAGGATCAGGCGATCCGCCCGGGCGACGTCGCGTCGCTGCTCGCTGCCGATGCGACGATCGGACACGTCGCGGTGATTCACTGCGAGACGTCGACCGGCATTCTCAATCCGCTCGTCGATATCGCGCGCGAGGTCGCGCGGCAGGGGAGGCGCCTTGTCGTCGACGCGATGAGCTCGTTCGCCGCCTTGCCGATCGACGCGCACGCAATTCCCTTCGATGCGCTCGTCGCGTCGTCAGGCAAGTGCATCGAGGGGCCACCGGGCGTCGGCTTCGTCTTCATCAGGCGGTCTGCGCTCGAAGGCTGTGCCGGTCATTCCACCTCGCTGTCGCTCGACCTCCACGACCAGTGGCAGTACATGGAGAAGACGACGCAGTGGCGCTACACGCCTCCGACGCACGTCGTGGTGGCGCTCGCAGCGGCCCTCGAGGCGTTCGAGGCCGAGGGCGGCCAGCCGGCGCGGCTCGCCCGCTACACGCGCAACTACGAAGTGCTGGTGCGCGGGATGGAGGAGCTCGGCTTCCGCGCCTTTCTCGCGCCGTCGATCCAGGCGCCGATCATCGTCACCTTCCATGCGCCCGCCGATCCGCGCTACAGCTTCCGCGACTTCTACGACCGCGTACGCGATAAGGGATTCATCCTCTATCCGGGCAAACTCACCAAGGTCGAGACCTTCCGCGTCGGCTGCATCGGCGCGATTGGCCCCGACGAGATGCGTCACGCGGTCAACGCGGTGCGCGACACGCTCGCCGAGATGGGCATCCACGATGCTCAGCCGCGCGAGCGCTCGCCGAAGGCCGCGTAGCGCCGGAGGAAGTCGAGCACGACGACGCTTGCGTCGACGGTGACGATGTCGGGGCCCGCGGTCGCGGCGATCAGCGCCGCCGCGCCGTCCAGCGCCACCCGGCGATATTCGACCACCTCGCCGTCCTGGTTTGCCGGCACGAAGCTCGCCGGAAGGTCGAGATCGTGCACGAAGATCGTCTCGCGCTGCAGTCCGTCGGCGTGCAGGCGCTCGACGTAGAGCGACCCGGCGAGTCTCGCCGTGGCGGCGAGGGCAGCGTCGATGCCTGCCTCTTCGGACGCTTCCTTGACGACGGTATCGACGACCCCGCGCCCCGCCGCGATGCCTCCGCCGACGAGGTTGTCGAGCTGGCCCGGGTCGATCGCCTTCGATGGGCTGCGCCGCGCGAACCAGAGCATTGCGGGGTCGTCGCCGGCGACGACGCCGTTGACGTGTGCGGCAAACGTGTGGATGCCGAAATAGCGCGCGGCCGCACGCTCGAGCAGAAACAGCGGCGCTGCGCCGAATTCCTCGCAAACCGCGTAGAGCTCTTCGCGCCACGCTGTGAGCGCGCCCTCGCGCGCGAGGGCGCGCGCGACTGCGGCCATCGCCGCGGTTCGTGACGGCGCGTCGGCGAGCGCTTCGACGAATCCGATGGTATCGCGCTCGACCCGGAACACTTCGTCGAAGTGCGCGAGCCTCGCCGCCCTTGCCGCGTCGACGTAGCCGGCGGTGACGCCGTCGACGCGCAGCGCAAGCATGCCGCGCCGAAGGTCCTTCGCCGGCTTCGGCCAGGGGATGCGCGGTGCCGATGCGCCAGCGTCGAATGGCGATGTCGCAAGCGCGTCACCGAGGCGAGCGAGGATCGCGGTTAGAATCGCGCCTTCCATCTGCTGACCCTCTGGAAATTGACGCGAGCATGCCCGCCCGTCTCCTCGACGGCAAGGCCCTTGCGGCTCGGGTGACCGCCTCGATACGCGAGCGCGTGGCGGCACGAGTCGCGGCCGGCGGCAGCGTGCCGACGCTCGCCGTCGTCCTCGTCGGCGAGCACCCGGCCTCGCAGGTGTACGTACGCAACAAGCGCAGGACGACCGATGCGGTCGGCATGGGTTCGCGCGCGTTCGACCTTCCGGCCGACGTTCCCGAGCGCGAGCTCCTCGAGCTGATCGCACGCCTCAACCGCGATCCCGACGTGCACGGCATCCTCGTCCAGCTCCCGCTGCCGCCGCAGATTGCTTCCGAGCGGGTGATCGAGGCGATCGATCCCGCGAAGGACGTCGACGGCTTCCACCCGTACAACGTCGGCAGGCTGGTGCTGCGGATGCCGCTTTTGCGCCCGTGCACGCCGCTCGGCTGCATGAAGCTCCTCGCCGAGACCGGCGAAGCGCTGGCGGGCAAACACGCGGTGGTGATCGGGCAATCGAACATCGTCGGGCGGCCAATGGCGATGGAGCTCCTGATGGCGCGTTGCACGGTGACGATCTGCCATTCGGCGACCCGCGACCTGCCGGCGCTTGTGCGCGGCGCCGACATCCTCGTCGCGGCGATCGGCAAGCCCGCGTTCGTGCGCGGCGAGTGGATTCGCGACGGCGCGATCGTCGTCGACGTCGGCATCAACCGCGGCGCCGACGGCAAGCTCTGCGGCGACGTCGAGTTCGCTGCGGCGGCGGAGCGCGCGGCGTGGATCACCCCGGTGCCGGGTGGTGTCGGCCCGATGACGATCGCAATGCTGCTATCGAATACGCTGCAGGCGGCGGAGGCGATCGATGATCGTCGGTCCGGCTGATGGGTTGCGGCCGCGCTTGCGCGCCATTGCTACGTCGACCGCAGGTGCCACGCCTTCGTGCGTGCGAAGGTCTCGATGCCGAGCGTGGAGAGCGTGAGGCCGATGCCCGAGCCCTTGACGCCCGACCATGGGAGCCGCGGGCTCACGCGGTCGCAGCAGTTCCAGTAGACGCTGCCCGCCTCGGCGCGGGCGAGAATCCGCCTCGCGCGCGCCGCATCGGGCGTGTAGACGCTGGCGGTGAGCCCGTATTCGCTGTCGTTCATCAGTACGAGCGCCGCATCGTCGTCGGCGACGGCCTCGATGCCGATGATCGGCCCGAAGCTCTCGTCGCGCATCAGCGCCATCGAGTGGTCGGCGTCGGCGAGCACCGTCGGCGCGAACCAGTTGCCCTTGCGCTTGACGACGTCGCCGCCGGTCAGCAGGCGCGCGCCCTTGCGCACCGCGTCGGTCACCTGCCGCTTCAGCACCGCGAGCTGGGCACCTCGCGTCAGCGGGCCGATGTAGGTGCCTTCGTCCAGCGGGTCGCCGAGCTTGAACGTCTTGACCTCGGCGACGAACGCCGCGAGGAATTTCTCGTAGATCGACGCGTGCACGTAGATGCG
>Ga0134126_10006450_pt1 | contig 14701 bp, 13 predicted proteins | sample KB31752_FD_96881 | JGI IMG/M metagenome (GOLD analysis project Ga0134126, IMG submission 96881) | Terrestrial soil microbial communities with excess Nitrogen fertilizer from Kellogg Biological Station, Michigan, USA - KB3-175-2 | ecosystem: Environmental > Terrestrial > Soil > Unclassified ... | reverse complement strand
CGTGGCGCGCTGGGGAATCTCGATCGAGATGGGCCGGCCTTCGAAGCTTTGCAGCTGCACTTCCATATTCTCGGTGAGATAGGGCGCGCGATCGCCGATCACATCGGGGCCCACCGTGACCTGGTCGAAGGTCTCGGGCTGCATGAACACCCAATTGTCGCCATCGTGATAGAGATAATTGAAGGACCTGTGTTCGACAAAGGCCTTTTCCACGCTGTCGGTGGTCCGCAGCCGCTCCACCGTCTTCACGCCGTCGGAAATGCGGCGCATTTCCAGATGGGTGACGGGCGTACCCTTGCCGGGGTGGATGTTCTCGGCGGTCAGCACCAGATAAAGCTTGCCGCCCTTCTCCAGGACATTGCCTTTGCGCACGGAGCTGGCGATAACCGAAACCACGGAAACCTCTTCTTAATATGGGCGGGAAAGCCGATTTGGCGGGGTCTTTAGCAGGGAGGGGGGCTTAAGACAAATGCCCTGGTGGGACGCCCAAAAGCACGCTGACCGCCGTCCGCTTCTCGCCCTTCGCGGCCGGATCAAAAGCGATTTGCGCGCCTGGTTCGAGGAAGAGGGGTTCACTGAGGTCGAGTGCGGGATTCTCGCCGCCTCGCCCGGCAATGAGGCGCATCTTCATGCTTTTGGCACCAGCCGGGTGCGGGCCGACGGAAGCCGGGAAACGCTCTATCTTCATACCTCGCCGGAATTCGCCGCCAAGAAATTGCTGGCGGCGGGCGAAACCCGAATCTTCGAATTCGCCCGCGTGTTCCGCAATCGCGAGCGCACCCGCCTGCATGCGCCGGAATTCACCATGCTGGAATGGTACCGCGCCGGCGAAGAGGTCGAGAAGGTGATGGCGGATACGCTGGCGCTCGCGCGCCGGGCCGCCGAGATTGCCGGAACCAGGCGGTTCATTCATCGCGAACGGGAGTGCGATCCCTTTGCTGACGTCGAGCGGTTGGGCGTGGTGGATGCGTTTCGCATACATGCCGGCATCGAGATTCTGGATACGCTTGACGAACGCGGCGATGGCGATCGCGATCTCTTCGCCACCCGTGCCAAGCGCGCGGGTTTTTCCATCACCGCCGCGGATGGCTGGTCGGATATTTTCTCCAAAGTGCTGGCGGCGGCGATCGAGCCCAGGCTGGGGCAAGGCCGGCTCACGCTCCTCACCGAGTATCCCCGGATTGAGGCCGCATTGGCGCGGCCCAAGCCGTCCGATCCCCGGCTGTCGGAACGATTCGAGCTTTATGCCTGTGGCGTGGAGCTGGCCAATGGTTTCGGTGAACTCACCGATCCCGCCGAACAGCGCAGGCGCTTCGAAGCCGAGATGGCAGAAAAACAGCGCGTCTATGGCGAACGCTATCCGCTGGATGAAGATTTTCTCGCCGCCTTGGGCCATATGCCCAAGGCCTCCGGGGTGGCGCTTGGTTTTGATCGGCTGGTGATGCTGGCCGCGGGCGCGCCGCAGATCGACGATGTTCTGTGGACACCTTTCCCCCCTGATTTATAAGGCCCCCGATCTTTGAGGGACCGCTTTGCGAGGAACGGGGTGGCAAAACCTGCCTTCTCGCGGCATTTTCCAAGCGCCATGACCGATACCACCGCAACCCGCCAGGCCGTCCAGAACACCACCTTCGCGGTGCTGTTCGCCATCGGCTTCTGCCACATGCTGAACGACATGATGCAGGCGCTGTTGCCCGCCATCTATCCCTCGCTGAAGCAGGAATTTCATCTCAACTTTACCCAAATCGGCCTTATCACCCTGGCTTATCAAATTACCGCCTCGCTGCTGCAGCCGATGGTGGGTTATTTCTCCGACAAAAAGCCCATGCCTTATTCGCTGGCGACCGGCGCGGTTTTCACTCTGATCGGGCTTCTGGGCCTTTCCATCGCCGGGTCCTACGGCGCGATCCTGCTCTGCGCCATGGTGATCGGCATCGGCTCGGCCGTGTTTCATCCAGAATCCAGCCGCGTCGCGCGCATGGCGTCAGGCGGCCGGCACGGCTTGGCGCAATCGGTTTTTCAGCTGGGCGGCAATACCGGCTCGGCGCTGGGCCCGCTTTTGGCGGCGGCGCTGGTGGCGCGATACGGCCAAAGCAGCATCGCCTGGGCGGGACTGTTGGCGCTCGTCAGCATCATTGTCCTTTATAATGTGGGCACCTGGTACAAGCATCACGGTCTGGCCCGGATGCACCATCATGCCCAGGCTCATCACAATCTGTCGTCGATGAAAGTATGGGTGTCGATGACGGTTCTGTTGATGCTGATGTTTTCCAAATTCTTTTATCTCGCCAGCATCACCAGCTATTACACCTTCTACCTGATCCAGACGTTCCACGTGTCCGTGGCGAACGCGCAGGTGCACCTGTTCCTGTTTTTGGGCGCGGTGGCGGCCGGCACCATGGCGGGCGGACCATTGGGCGACCGGTTCGGGCGCAAATATGTGATCTGGCTTTCGATCCTGGGCATCCTGCCTTTCACCCTGGTGCTGCCTTACGCCAGCCTGTTCTGGACCAGCATCCTGTCGCTCTTCATCGGCGTGGTTCTGGCGTCGGCCTTTCCCGCCATCGTGGTCTATGCCCAGGAGTTGCTGCCGGGCCGGGTTGGCATGATTTCGGGCATGTTTTTCGGCTTTTCCTTCGGCATGGGCGGCATCGGCGCCGCGGTGTTGGGATGGCTGGCGGACCAGACCAGCATCACCTTTGTTTATAAGGTGTGCGCCTTCCTGCCGGCGATCGGGCTTTTGACAGCCTTTCTGCCCAATATCGGCGGCGAAAAGCACGCGATACCGGTGGTGGACCCCGAACCGTGACCATCCAGGATGTCGCGAAGAAATATGCGGTGGCGGTGTCGCCTACCATCCGCGCATTGATTGACGCCAACGACCCCGCCGATCCCATCGCCCGTCAGTTCTTGCCCGACATGGCTGAACTCACGGTCATGCCCGAAGAATTGCGCGATCCCATCGCCGATGAAGCGCACGCCCCTGTCAAAGGCATCGTCCATCGTCATGCGGACCGCGTGCTCTTGAAGGCGGTCAACGCCTGCCCGGTTTATTGCCGCTTCTGTTTCCGCCGCGAAATGGTGGGACCCGGCAAGGGCGGGTTGGCTGCGTCCGAGCTGGCGGAGGCTCTGGCCTATATCCGCGGTCACACCGAAATCTGGGAAGTGATCCTCACCGGCGGCGATCCCTTCATCTTGAGCCCGCGCCGAATGCGGCAGATCACCGACGCGCTGGCGGAAACCGGCCATGTCAAGATCGTCCGCTGGCATTCGCGCGTGCCGGTGGTCGAGCCGGAACGCGTGACCGAGGAGTTGGCATCTTCATTGATCGCGCCTGGCGTCACTGCCTGGGTCGCCATCCACGCCAACCATCCCCGCGAGTTAAGCGGCAACGCGCGCGCCGCCATCGCAAGGTTGGCGAAAGCCGGCGTAAATCTGGTGAGCCAGACCGTGCTGCTCAAAGGCGTGAATGACGATGTGGAGACACTTGCGTCATTGATGCGGGCTTTCGTTGAAGCCGGCATCAAGCCTTATTACCTGCATCATCCCGATCTCGCCCGCGGCACGTCGCATTTCCGTGTGAGCATCGAGGATGGCCTGGCGCTGACGCGAGCCTTGCGCGCGAACATCTCCGGTCTCGCCCAGCCGCTCTATGTGCTCGATCTGCCCGGCGGCTTCGGCAAGGTGCCGCTGGAATCGCAGAACGTGGTGAAGACAGAACGAGGCCATCGCATCCGCGATTTCGCGGGTGGATGGCACGATTATCCGCCGCTACATCCGGTTTGAGGCAGCAGGCTCTCTCCCGCGCAAGCGTTTGAAGAAAGCGCTTACTTTGTGGCGGTTCTGTTCGCGCCACACCACGCCCTTGTCCGTCACCCAATTGAGCTGAATCACCCGGCGCGGGCCCTCGAAAGGGTAGAATCCGTGCCAGGCATTGGGCTCGTTCTTAAAGATCAGCAGCGTGCCTTCGTCCGGCGGCACTTCGGCGATCACATCATCCAGATTGTCGGGGCCGCGCAGCAGGCGCAGCCGGCCGGTCGAGGGTTCCCACGCATTGTTCATGTAGATCAGCACGGTGATCAGCTTGGTGCGGCTGTCGGTATGAATCTGGCCATCGCGGGCCGCCGAGTGCCCACGTGCCGTCACCATGGTGGGCCGGTTTGCCAGGTCCACACCCAGTTTCTTTTCCACGGCCTTGGTGAATTCCCTTCCCTCGATGGCGGCGATCATCTCGGCGAATGCGGGGCCATATTTCAAAGTCGGCAGGGGAAAGGAGCCGGGATGGGTGACGCGGGGATAATCGGCGTTGATCGCGGCCATCGCCTCGGCGCGCACGAAACGCGGCACCATGGCGAAAGGAAAAGGCTCACGCGTGAGCGGCGCAGCCTCGAAAGCGGCAAGATCGATGGGCAATCGGGACATGAGGGGGGACATACTATCCCAATCCAAAAAACGCAAAATTCCCCAAGGATGCCGGAACTTGCGGCTCTTTTGACGGTCCCTTGGGGCCCCACCGCATTGCGCACGGCCACGGAAACCTTAGATATAGGCCATGTCTTTCCTGCAGTCCCCCCAGTCATCCAATCCTTGGACTCGCCAACCGATTTTCCGCATTCCGGGCGTGGTGGCGGGACTGATTCTTTTCCTGGTGGCGGCCCATGTTGCGCGCGCGATGATGCCCGATGCGCTGTCCTATCGGATCATCACCCGCTTTGCCTTCATTCCGGCGCGCTACAGCCATGCGTTCCTGGCCGCGCACAAATATATCGATCCCGGCAACCTCTTCGATCGTGCGGTGCCGTTCGTGAGCTACATGGCGCTTCACAACGACTACACCCATCTCGCCATCAACAGTCTTTGGCTCTTGGCGTTCGGGCCGATCGTGGCGCGGCGCTTTGGCGGGATTTTGTTTCTGGCGTTCTTCTTGATTTGCGGTGTCGCCGCCGCGCTGGCCCACCTTGCTTTCAACTGGGGCTCGCTCACGCCCGTGATCGGCGCCTCAGGCGCCATCTCCGGCTTGATGGGTGCCGGCATGCGCCTTCTGCCCACCCAGGCGCCCTGGGCCACGCCGGGCGAAGAGGAACTGGCGCCGATCTTTTCGCGCCAGATCCTGATCTTCACGGCGATCTGGCTGGTGATCAATCTGGCCGCTGGTCTCACCGGTTTTGGCGTGGGGCCGGGCGAGTTGGGCCTGATCGCCTGGCAGGCCCATATGGGCGGGTATCTCACGGGCCTGCTGCTGGCCGGTCCGTTCGACCGGCTTCGTCCCCGCACCGGTCATCTAACACCTTGAACTGACTTTGAATTATTTGTGGCACAGCCCCGATTGCGGGCGCGTCCCGCCCTGTCTATAAGCCCCCGCTCCCAAACCGCCCGAACCTGATTCATGGAAATCCGCAATATCGCCATCATCGCCCATGTCGACCATGGCAAGACCACTTTGGTGGACCAACTGCTCAAGCAGTCCGGTTCGGTGCGCGAGAACCAGCACATGGCCGAGCGGGCGCTGGATTCCAACGACCAGGAACGCGAGCGCGGCATCACCATCCTCGCCAAATGCACGTCGGTGGAATGGCAAGGCGTGCGCCTCAACATCGTGGACACGCCAGGCCATGCCGATTTCGGCGGCGAGGTGGAGCGCATCCTGTCGATGGTGGATGGCGTGGTGCTTCTGGTGGACGCGGCCGAAAGCGTGATGCCGCAGACCAAATTCGTGCTTTCCAAGGCGCTCAAGCTGGGATTGAAGCCCATCGTGGTGGTCAACAAGATCGACCGCTCCGACGCCCAGCCCCAGGAGACGCTGGAATCCATCTTCGATCTTTTCCTGGCGCTGGAAGCCAACGACTACCAGCTTGACTTCCATCATCTCTACGCCTCGGGCCGCAATGGCTGGGCGGTGAACGAATTGGAAGACGAGCGCAAAGACCTCTCGCCGCTGTTCCGCCGCATCGTCGAAGACGTGCCCGCGCCCACGCCCCAACGTCTCGCCGGCGATGCGCATCCCTTCAAGATGCTGGTGACCACGCTCGAAGCCGATAATTTCCTGGGCCGCGTTCTGACCGGCCGCATCGAATCGGGCGCCATCACGGTCAACCGCCAGATCAAGGCAATTACGCGTACCGGCGACGTGATCGAGCGTGCTCGCGCCACCAAGCTCTTGGCCTTCCGGGGACTGGCGCGCGTGCCGGTGGAGCGCGCGGAAGCCGGCGACATTGTCGCCATCGCCGGGCTCGAATATGCCACCGTCGCCGATACGCTATGCGACATCGCGGTGGAAGAACCCATTCCCTCTCACCCCATCGATCCGCCCACCCTCGCCATGACCATCTCGGTCAATGACTCGCCGCTGGCGGGCCGTGAAGGCGATAAGGTGCAAAGCCGCGTGATCCGCGACCGGCTCTTGCGCGAAGCCGAAGGCAATGTGGCGCTCAAACTGAAGGAAACCGGCGAGGGCGCCTTCGAAGTGGCAGGACGGGGCGAGTTGCAGTTGGGTGTCTTGATCGAATCCATGCGCCGCGAAGGTTTCGAGCTCTCCATTTCGCGCCCCCGAGTCCTGTTCAAGACCGAGAATGGCGAAAAGCTGGAGCCGATCGAGGAAGTCACGGTGGACGTGGACGATGCCTATACCGGGGTGGTGATCGAGAAGATTTCCAGCCGCAAGGGCGAGATGGTGGACATGCGCCCCACCGGCGCGGGCAAGACCCGCATTGTCTTCCATGGCCCGGCCCGCGGCCTGATCGGCTATCACGGCGAATTCCTGACCGACACGCGCGGCACCGGCGTGATGAACCGCATGTTCCTGAAATACGCGCCGCACAAGGGCGCGGTCGGCGGGCGCGTCAATGGCGTGCTGGTTTCGACCGAGGACGGCGAGGCGGTGGCCTATGGTCTTTGGTATCTGGAAGAGCGCGGCAAGCTGTTCGTCATACCCGGCACCAAAGTCTATGAAGGCATGATCATCGGCCAGAATGCCAAGGACAATGATCTGGACGTCAATCCCACCAAGGCCAAGCAGCTCACCAATATCCGCACCACCTCCAAGGACGAGGCGGTGCGGCTCACGCCGATCGTGCCCATGACCCTGGAACAGGCGATGGCTTATATCGAGGACGACGAGCTGGTCGAAGTGACGCCGAAAAGCATCCGGCTTCGGAAGCGCGAATTGCTGCCCCATCTGCGCAAGCGCGCCAAACAAAGCGCCGAGGCTTAGGTCTTGAACGGAACGATGAGGCGGGCGAGGCTTAGGTCATGACCGTCGCGCCTGACCTTGTCGCACCGGAATTGGTCGCATTGGCCCATCGCCTGGCCGATGCTTCGGGCCAGGTGATCCGCCCCCTGTTTCGTCAGCGCATCGACGTGACGCACAAGCACGGCAAGCGTGCCTTTGATCCCGTCACCGAAGCGGACCGGGGCGCGGAACGGGCCATCCGCGAACTTCTTTCCCGCGAGCGGCCCGATGACGGCGTGCTGGGCGAGGAATTCGGCGAAGGCAAAGGTTCGTCCGGTTATCGCTGGGTGCTCGATCCCCTAGACGGCACCCGCGCCTTCATCACCGGCCGCCATGAATGGGGCTCTTTAATCGCGCTGGAGCGGGATGGCATGCCGATTCTGGGAATCCTGGACCAACCTGTCCTGGGCGAGCGGTTCATCGGCGTGAATGGCGCGTCGCACCTGATCCAGGCCGGTCAATCCACTCCTCTCAAAGTGCGCGCCTGCGCGAGCTTGAAAGAGGCCGTGCTTTGCGCCACCGATCCGGGCGCCTATTTCTCCGCCGCGCAGCTTTCGGCCTTCTCCCGTGTCGAGCGGCTGGCGAAGATGACTCGCTATGGGGGGGATTGTTATCTCTTCGCGGCGCTGGCTTTGGGCTTCGTGGATGTGGTGATCGAAGCGGGATTTCATGAATGGGATATCGCCGCGCTTATTCCCCTGGTCGAAGGCGCGGGGGGCGTGATCACCGGCTGGCAAGGCGGCTCGGCGCGCGACGGCAAGACGATTCTCGCCGCCGGCGACCGGCATGTGCATGACGAAGCGATGAAGCTTCTCGCAGGCTAGCGCGTTCACAATTGCGGCGAAAATGGCGCCGCTTTTCCCCTTCCATCCTATTATCGCCGCAATGATGCCTTGGCGGTTCCCGCAACCGTGGATCGTGGCTTCACGTTTTCTTACTTGAAACCATCAAGTCAGGGCAGGAGATCGCATGAGCGATATGCGCAATTTCAGCGGGAATAAAGAACCGGCCAGGTCGGAAAAGATTCCCGAGACCAATCTCGGTGGCCAGCCGAAATTCCGTGACACGGGCGGGCTTTCCCATTTTCACCACTCCGCCGAGATGGAAGAGGTGGGCAGCAGCAACACCGCAAAACTGATCGGCGGCGCGGCCGTGATCGTCTTGCTGTGCGGCGCGGGCGCCTACGCCTATATGTCCATGTCATCCACGCCCGCGCCCAAGCCCGCGGTGGCGACCACCAGCAGCTCGCAATCCATGGCCGCCAATGCGCCAGCCCCGGCTGCTTCTCCGGAACCGGCGATGCAGACGCCGGCCACGCCGCCTTCGGGTAATGACACCGCGGCGGCCAAGTCGCCTTATGGCGGGGCTCCCGCGCGCGCGCCGATGGGCAAATCTTTGCCGCCGCCTGCGGCCACACCTGCTTCGGCCCCGGAAGACACGACCGTGATCAAGCATCATCACGTGAGGACGGCCCGCACGGCGAGGAAGAAGGAAGCCATCGAGAACACCCAGGAAGCGGAAGCGACCAGTCAGCTGAACGCTCAGGAATCGGCGACCGTGGCGCAGGAAAATCGCGCCGCCGTGGAACGGGGCAAGGCGGCATTGGCCGCCCAGGCGCCCTCCAGCACGACGCCGGCAACGCCTGAGACGGCGGCAGCCACGCCGTCCACCGGCGCTGGGACTGCAACCGCGCCCGCCACCACCAACAATAATGTGGCGAGCAACGGCACGGCGACCACTAGCAGCAATACGGCCAGCACCACACCGCTGCCCAATCCGCCGCCGGCGCCGTCTTCGTCCATGGCCAGCAACGGTCAGCCTTCCGCCTCAACGCCGCAGGCCCTGCCGCCGGCGCCCAGCGAAACGCCAACCCAACCGGCTCCGACCACGCCGGCTCCCACAACCGGCAGTCCGCAACAGCCGGACCAGGCGTCACAACCTCAAGCCCAGCCCCAGTAATTCTGGCGTGAAAAAATACGCCTCAGCGGGAAACCGCTGGGGCGTTTTGCGTGAGAAACGTGTCCACCGCCGCCCACCATTTCGCCCGCAACGGATCGCGCTCCATCAGAAGTTCATGCTGGGCGCCGTCGATCTCCACATATTCCCCATGCGGCATGCGGGCCGCGAAAGCGCGGATCGCTCCCGTATTGCAGACGCGGTCGCGGCCCGCGCCGATTACAAGTGCGCGTGTTCTGATCGCTTCGGCATAGCCGGGTTTTTCCAAGAGCGCGATGGAATGGAGCGCCGCTCCCAGCCAACCCCAGGTGGGGCCGTTGAGACGCAATTCCGGATCGGCCGCCAGCAGCGCCTGGTTGCGGGCATAGCGCCGGGCATCCGAAGTGACGATTTGGAGCGCGAAGGGCAGTTTCAACTGATCGCGCTTGCCCATGCCCCAGACAAAATCCGGCGAGGGTCCATTCTGGTTGAGGCGATCGGCGATCCGTTCGACCAGCCACCAGGGCACGCCGCGTGGTGTGATGCCCACCATGGGCGCCGAAAGAATCGCGGCGGCGAATTCACCTCGAACGTCATGCAGGCGGCGCAGAAGGACATTGCCGCCCATGGAATGGGCGACGGCGATAGGTTTTATTGTGTTCCCCTCCGCCATCATGGGCTTCAACACTTCGCGGATCACGGTGTTCAGATCCTGGTCGTAAGCGCTGAAGTCCTCGATATGCGCCTTGCGGCGGTCCGGCAAAAGCCGATCCGAGCCGCCCTGGCCGCGCCAATCGAACGTGACCACGGCAAAGCCCCGACCCCGGAACTCGTCGATCACTTCGAAATATTTTTCGATGAATTCGGTCTGCCCATTGAGAATCAGGCAAAGCCTAGAACCGTCGCCCTCGAATCGAGCCGCGCGCAATTGGACCGCGCCGGCGGTGAGATAGAAGGGCGAAAAGCTTTGCGCGGCGGGGACCATCGGAGCCCAGTTTGCGTGTCCGCCCGTCTGCGTTCAAGCTTGCGGGATGCAGACCAGGCGCGACGCCGTGGGACAGACATGCTTTCTTGTCCACATCCTCATTTTGATGGCGGTGGCGCTGGGCTGGCTTTTGCCCGCGCGGGGCTGGCTGATTGCCTATCTGATCTTCCTGCCCGCCATGGTTCTGCACTGGAAGCTCAATCGCGACGCCTGCGTGCTCAACAATCTGGAGAATTGGCTGCGCCATCGCCGCTGGCGGGCGCCCGAAGCCAACCGGGAAGAAGGCGCCTGGCTGCGCACGCTTCTGGCCGATGCCACCGGGATCGCCTGGACAAAAAACCGGATGGACGCGGTCATCTATGGCGCCATGAGCCTGTTCTGGCTTTTGGCGCTGGCCCATTTCTTCAGGAAATTTTGAGGTTCAAGGCCGCTTTCGGGCCTTGAAGGCCAACGGTTCCAACCCCATCTCCAACACGTTCCGGGGGCTTTATGCACCGGAAAAACCGCAACGCTTTTAGGAGGTTGTCATCATGCGTTTGGATTATTCGCCTTTTTTCCGTTCCACCGTCGGTTTCGACCGTCTGCTGGATCTGCTCGATTCCGCCGATACCGCCCAGGGCTATCCGCCCTACAATATCGAGCGCAGTGACGAGAATAATTATCGCGTCACCATCGCCGTCGCGGGCTTTGGCGAAAAGGATCTCGGCATCGAAGTCGCCGACGGCGTTCTGACCGTCACCGGCAAGCGCGAAACCGCCGCCGGTCAGACCTATCTCCATCAGGGGATCGCCGGCCGCGCTTTCGAGCGCAAGTTCCAACTGGCCGAGCATGTCGAGGTCAGAGGCGCCAAGCTCGAGAATGGGCTGCTTCATATCGATCTCGAGCGCGTCGTGCCGGAAGCCAAAAGGCCCCGCAAGATCGCGATCAATGCGCCCGAGCTCAAAACCATCGAAGGCGCCAAAGCCGCCTAATTGAAATATTCGGATTGAACTGTTTCCCCCGCGCCGAAAACGACGCGGGGGATTTTTTATGTCCCATGGATCGGGCGGTTTGGCTCGGCCGAGACCGTCTTCCCCGCATGGAGAATCCATCGGCGGGAATCGAGGCGGCCAAGGCCGCCGGGCATCTCTGAGCGCTTGCGCGAAAGAGACAGATGGGGGAGCCTTAATCTTCGAAGCAGCCGGGGCATCCATGGCCTTGTGGACACCTTCCCGCAAAGGCGGGATGAGCGAGATCGAGGAGCTGCGGGCCCAGTTCGCGCAATTATTCGCGCGTTTCGGTTCTGCGCCTTCCGACATGAGTTTCGAAGCGGCGCAATTGGGTCCCGTCGCCGGCGAATGGCAGCGCCCCGCCCATGTTCATCCCGGCCGCGTGATACTTTATTTCCACGGCGGCGGCTTCATCACCGGCAATCCGCAGACGCATCGGGGATTGGCGGGACGGCTGGCGCAGATCGGCGAGGCCGAGCTGTTTTCGGTCGAGTATCGCCTGGCGCCGGAATATTTCTTTCCCGCCCCGGTGCGCGACGGCATTGACGCGTATCGCGCGCTTCTGGGCCTGGGGATCGATTCCCGCCAAGTGGTGCTGGCCGGCGACGGTTCCGGCGGGGGCCTGGCGTTCGCGGTAGCGCTGGCGATCCGCAACGCCGGTCTCGCCATGCCGGCAGCCATCGCCGCCCTGTCGCCTTGGGCGGATCTCTCGCTGTCAGGCTGGTCGCTCCTCACCAACCAGAAAAGCGACGCTTGGCTCAATTGGTCGCTGCTCTTCCAGTGTGCCCGCCATTATCTGCGCAAGGCCAATCCCGCCGACGCCTATGCCTCGCCGGTCTTCGCCAATCTCAAGGATTTCCCGCCGGTCATGGTGCATGCCGGCTCGGCGGAAATTCTGCGCGACGACGCCTCCAAGCTGGGCGACCGCGCGGCGGAAGCGCAAACGGCCATGAGCGTGGAGATTTATGACGGCATGGGCCATCTCTTCCAATGCGACCGGGAGAGCAACGAAGCTAAAGTGTCACTGTCGCGGCTGGGCCAGTTCATCCGCAACAAGACCCGAATCGAAGAAGCGGCCTCGGCTCAGCCCGAAATGCCGGATTCCAGCCTATCTCAAAGCTAGGCCCAGACTTTCTTCCCCCGCGTGCGGAGCACTGGCGGGGGATTGAGGCGCACGGCCAAGTGCGCCGAACGTCTTGTGAGCGCTTGTCGCGAACAAGACAGATGGGGGTAACTAACCGACCGCCGCCACCGCGAATTTCATGGGCAGCTTGGCGCCCTGAAGTTCCACGCTGGTCATGTCGGCGTCGCGCAGATCGGCGGTGCTGAGATTGGCGCAAGAGAAATCGCTGCCGGTCATGCGCATGCGGCGCAAATCGGCGCCGCGGAAATCCGTGTAGCGCGCTTCGGCATGATCGAGCCGGGCCGGCAACAGCCTGTCGCTGGCGATCAGAAGCGGTCCCAGCTTGGCATCGCGCAAATCCGCGTGATTGAGTTTGGCGCCCGACATGTTGACGCCTCTGAGATCGGCGCCCATGAAACGCGCGGAACGCAGGTCGCAAGCGGACAAATTGCTGCCCTGGAGCGACGCACCGGTGAAATCCACGCCATAAAAGGTGGCGCCGGGCGCGATCAGGGCGGTGAGCTTGCGTTTGGAAAGATCCTTGACCCAGCGCAGATCCAAGCCCGAGAAATCCGCTGGCTTGCCTTCGCGGCCGTCGCTTTCGGCCCAACGCATATGCGCCCTGAGCATCGCGTCGATCCGCTCGCTTTCCGATGGGTCCGGCTTCGGCCGCTCGGTGAGGATGCCGGAGAGGTCGGCGCCATGGGTGTTGGCCAGATCGAGCTTGGCGCCAATCAGGATCGCGCCGGCAAGATCGGCGCCGGTGAGATTGCAGCCCGAAAGATCGGCATTTTCCAGGTTGGCGCCGGTGAGGCGCGCCTGGCGCAGATTGGCGCGCGTGAGCCGGCAGCCTTTCATCATCGCGTCGCTGAAATCGGCCTGCACCGCCACGGCGCCGGTGAGCTTGGCGCCTTCGAGATTGGCCGAATTGAGCATGGCGGCGGGAAGTTCGGTGGGGCCTACATCGTGCTGCAAAAGGCGCAAATTTCCGTGACGGTCTTTTTCCGCGATGGTGCCTTCGCGCATGTCGGCTTCGAACAGATCGGCGCTGATCAGGTTGGCGCCGCGCAGCGACACGCCCCGAAGATCGGCGCGCCGCATAAGCGCGCCTTCCAGATTGGCGCGGCGCAGATCGGCGCCGAAGAAGCTGGCCGATTCCAGCCGGGCACCGGCGAGATTGGTTTCCTCCAGCACCGCGCCGGTGAAGTCGGCGTCCACGAGATTGCGCCCCGCCAAGTCCAGGCCCGAAAGGTCGCGGAAGGCAAAAGTGGCGCGCGCTCCGCCCACTCGGCCGGAATGGAGCGCTTCGTGGCGGGTGACCGCCTCCAAAACCTCCTTCTGACTCAATTTGGAAAAGCCGGTATGACGGGCTTTGATCATGCCGAAGGGCGCTCGATTAAGCCTTTTTCACCCTCGGATCATGGCCCGGACAGGCCTAACACCTGATTAAAACGTGAAAATTTGCTGTTGAACGCGGATGCGGGCCGGGTACAAAGGCGGGCCGGGGCAAAGCCCGGGCGGACCAAGGCGGAGCGAGCCAAGGCGGCATCCGAGAGGCCGGAGCAAATCAAGGGTTTGGTAAGCAAGACTTGAATGGCTCTGGTCCACGGGACCTTGACCAACATTTTAAAGAGGTTTGGATTTTGAAGCACCGCTTGATGCTTTCCGCCGCCACGGCAGCGCTGCTGGCTGCGCCGTTGACGCTTGGCGCGCTGGCCGACACCACCATCACGACCGGCACCAAGACCGCGCTCACCACCAGCACCGCGGGCAACATCACCATTCAGGCGGGCGGCGGCGTGGAGATCAAGGCCGCCTCTCCTGCGGTGATCATCAACAGCAACAATTTCCTCTTCAACCAAGGCGGCATCTCCAACAACAACACTTCCAACGCCATCGGCATAGAAGTGAATACCGCCGGCGGCAATATCGTCAGCTCGAGCGGCATTTTTAATGTGGGCGGCATCTCGCTCACCGGTACGGGCGCGGGCAAATCCGCGGTCCTTATCGCGGGCGGCAACACTTTCTTTGCGCCCATTACGTTCGAAACGGTCACCACCACCGCGGGCGCCGCCGCCACCACGGTCTCCGGCTCCTCCGTCCAGGTCCAGGGCGACCAAAGCAACGACTTTACTCTGCTCCAAGGCACCACCATAGACGGCGATGTGATCGTCGCCGGCAGCATGGGCCTTTCCCGCAGCTTGAATTCGAATGCTGTCGGCGACACCGCCGTGGATCTCGAAGGCAATCTTCAGGGCAATTTCCTGATCTCCCAAGGCTCGGCCATCAGTGCGCTGGGCAACCAGGCGCGCGGCATCGTGATCCTGGGGTCCATCAGTCCGTGCCAGAACAATGCCAGCGTGGGCTATACCTGCGCCGGTAGCGGAACCGCGCTGGCTTCGACGGGCGGCTTTTACAATTTTGGCACCATCAGCGTCGCG
>Ga0134126_10006449_pt1 | contig 14701 bp, 10 predicted proteins | sample KB31752_FD_96881 | JGI IMG/M metagenome (GOLD analysis project Ga0134126, IMG submission 96881) | Terrestrial soil microbial communities with excess Nitrogen fertilizer from Kellogg Biological Station, Michigan, USA - KB3-175-2 | ecosystem: Environmental > Terrestrial > Soil > Unclassified ... | reverse complement strand
GGGCGGCGTTGAGGGCTTCCTGCATGGTTGCTTCTCGGATAAAGGAGGTGGATTTCTTGCCGGAAAGTCACGTCTCCGACTTGTGTACAAAAATTCCACCAAGTTTCCAGACGCCCACACGAGAAGCGCGGGCGCGGGCGGATCGGTTTGGCAAAGCGCCGTCTCTCCTGCGATAATGGCCGCGCCCCACGGACATTGTCTCGCCCTCACAGGAGAAACGCATCCATGGCTCTACCACACCGTCGCGCCATCCTCGCCGGAGGGCTGGCCGGCCTCGCTTGTTCCGCGCTATCCGGCGCCGAAGAGCGCGCCGCCAAGGACGCGCCCATCGCCCGCAAGGACGCGCTCAAGATCACCAAACTCGAAACTTTCCTCGTTAAACCGCGTTGGTTGTTCCTGAAAATCCACACCAACGCCGGCATCACCGGCCTGGGCGAACCGATCCTCGAAGGCCGTGCCAAAACCTGCGCCGAAGCCGTCAAGGAGATCGAGCGCTATCTGATCGGCAAGGATCCGCGTCAGGTCGTCCATCATTGGCAAGCCATCTATCGCCACGCTTTCTACCGCGGCGGTCCTCTTCTTACCAGCGCGCTGAGCGGCATCGACATCGCCTTGTGGGACATCAAGGGCAAGGCGCTGGGCGTGCCGATCTACGAACTGCTCGGCGGCCCGACGCGCCAGCGTGTGCGCGTTTACGCCCATGCTCGCACTCCGGAAAAACTGAAGGAACTGAAGGGGCAAGGCTTCACCGCCTTCAAGACGACGCCCGCCAAGCGCCGGCCGGCGCGCTATGTCGAGACGCCGGCCGAGGTGCGCCACATTGCCGACAAGTTCGGCGAGTTGCGCAAGGCTGGCGGCGAGGATGTGGACATCGCCATCGATTTCCACGGGGCTATCAGTCCGGCGCTGGCCAAGGTACTCATCAAGGCGTTGGAACCGCATCAACCGATGTTCATCGAGGAGCCGTGCCAGGCGCAGAATCACGACATCATGGCCGACATCGCGCGCGGCACGCATTTGCCGATCGCTACCGGCGAGCGTGTATTCACCAAGTGGGGTTTCCGCGAAGTATTGGAAAAAAAGGCCGCCACGATCTTGCAGCCGGACCTGTGCCACGCCGGCGGCATCACCGAATGTCGTTTGATTGCCGGCATGGCCGAGGCGTATTACGCCGCCATCGCGCCGCACTGTCCGCTCGGCCCGATCGCTCTGGCCGCCGGCGTGCAGCTGGCCGCGTCCGTCCCGAACTTCCTCGCGCAAGAGCAGGTCACGCTCGGCGACGGCTATCTGAAACAATCGTTCATGGTGCGCAAGGGCTATCTCGATCTGCCCACCGGACCAGGACTGGGTATCGAACTGGATGAACACGCGCTGGCCGGCAAGATCGATCACGACTGGAAGAACCGCGAAGAATACGATGAGGACGATGGTTCCGTGGTCGATTGGTGAGGTTCACAAGCCCAGAGCGCCAGCGACGGGTTTCTTCGACCCGTCGCTGGCGCTTCGGGCTTGTGAGCGACTACGTCAGTTTTTTGAGCAGCACCAGTGAGCGCCGGCCGCTGCGATCATAGCGTTCGCGCCGGCCCGGCGGCAGATCGTCCGGCGTACCGGGTGCGAAGCCGCCCTTCTGCTGGAAATAGTTGAATGCCTGCGTGGACAGACAAAACAACTGCGACAGCCCCGCGGCGCGGGCCTGCGCTTCGGCGTAGTGCATGAGCTTGGCGCCGATGCCCTGATTCTCGTAGGGCGGATTGACGCACACGCACGCCAACTCCGCCTGTTTTTGCTGGGGATACACATGCAGAGCGGCGCAGGCCACCGGGTTGCGATCCACTTCGAAGACGAAGAAATCCTCAATCGCTCGCTCGATGTCGGCGAAGCTGCGCCGGGCCAATTCCTCGTTTTCAATGCTCGCCTGAATGAGCGCATAAATGGCGCGCGTATCGCGCCGTTGAGCGCGGCGGATGGCCTGGTACTCATTGGCGTGGAGGAGCGTGCCTATGCCCTCGTTGGAGAAGACCTCCGCCAACAATCCTTCCTCAACCCGGCCATCAATGATGTGGACGCGCGGCACCCCGCCGCGCGCGGCGCGCAAGGCATGCTCTAACTTGGTCAGATGCGAGGGCGTGATGCCGGCGCGTCGCTTCTTGAGAATCGTCTCCGCTTCCTCGACTGACAGTTGCCGCAAGAGCTGTGGCGGAGCGCCCGGTTCGCCGGGTGCCTGAATGCCCTCGAAGGTGGTCAGGTAAATCAACTTGACCGCTTGCAGGGCGCGAGCCACTTCGACAGCGACACCATCGGAGTTGAGCCGATACGATCGCCCTTCGCCGTCGCAGCCTAACGGCGGAATAATCGGCACAATGTCTTGATTAAGTAAGGCGTGCAATAGCGCCGTATCGACGCGCTCAACGCGGCCGGTGTGCTGATGATCGACGCCGTGCAGAATGCCGGCGGGATGCGCGACCAGGGCGTTGCCGCATGCACCACGCAGATCGTTGGCCGACAATCCTTCGAGTATCTCGTGGGTGACGCGATTGGCGGCACTGAGGGCAAGTTGTAAGGTGGCGTCGTCGGTGATGCCGGTGCCGTCGATGTTGGAGGGTGACTGATTCGTCTGCTCGGCCAGGCGGCGAATCTGATGACCGGCCCCATGCACAAGGGCGACGCCGATGCGCAGGCTGCGTAACAGTGAGATGTCGAGCAGCAGATTGCGAAAGTTCTCATGCTCGACAATGGCCCCATCCAGGGCGATGACAAACACCTTATCGCGGAAGCGCGGCACATAGCGCAGAATCTCGCGCAGGTCAGTCAAACGAAGCATTCCCTTCTTCCTCCGCAATTTACTCCATATAGCCCCCGGCTTGCCGGGGGGTGAACACTTCCCTCCAGCACGCCGGAGACTATGTATTCCCGCATTGACCGGCTTGCCGGGCACCTTCCCAACCACCGACCTGGAAAAAAGAAGCCGAACATCGCAAAATACCGTTATGAGACGCGCCTTTCGTTACCGACTGCGGACCACTACGCACCAACAGCGCGAGCTGGCCATCGCCCTCGAATCGCACCGCCGTCTGTATAATCAGGCGCTGCAACAGCGGAAGACCGTTTATCAAACGGAGCAACGATCGTTCTCCTTCGTCGGGCAGTGTCGCTGGTTTACCCAACAACGTGCCAGCAACCCTTTCTTCGCTCGGCTCAACGCCGCCTCGGGACAGGAAACCTTGCGGCGATTGGATCGCGCCTTTGCCCACTTTTTTCGCCGAATCAAGGAAGGTGCCAAGCCCGGCTACCCGCGTTTCAAGGGAAGGGACCGTTTCGATAGCTTTACCTTTCGCAGCTACGGCGACGGCATCAAACTGCTGGACAACAACCGTCTCCGCGTCCACAACGTCGGCACGATCCGCGTCAAGCTGCATCGCCCCACAGAAGGCACGATCAAGACCGCCACGCTCAAGCGTGAAGCGGACAAGTGGTTCGTCGTTTTCTCCTGCGAATTGCCCGACGTTCCCCTTGCCGATAACGGGAAACCAGCGGTCGGCATCGACGTGGGCTTGGAATCGTTCCTTACCACCAGCGACGGTGAGCGCGAACCCAATCCGCGTTATCTTAAGAAGGAATTGCCCGCGCTTCGTCGCGCTGGCCGCGCTGTCGCTCGCAAACGGAAGGGCGGCAGCAAGCGAAGGAAAGCCGCCCGTCGTCTGCAAACGATTCATGCCCGCGTCAAGAATGTTCGCCACGAGCATCATTACCAAGTCGCCTGTCGTTTGGTCCTCGCATATGGCCTGATCGCTGTCGAAAGCCTCAACATCCAAGGGATGTTGGGGAACGGCAGGCTGGCCAGGGCGATCGCGGATGCCGCCTGGGGCGCGTTCGTGAGCATCCTCAAGCACAAAGCTGCAAAAGCTGGTGTTGCGGTTGTGGAAGTCGATCCCAAAGGCACAAGCCAAGAGTGCAGCGGCTGCGGCCAAGAGGTCCAAAAAGACCTGTCGGTTCGCTGGCACGATTGTCCGTACTGTGGTTTGTCTTTGGACCGGGATCATAATGCCGCCTCGAATATCCTCGCCAGAGGACTGGCCCGGACGGGGCCAGCGGGGGTTAACGTAACGGGTTGCCGTAAGCGTCCTCCGAGAAGCCATCGCGTTTACGCGACGGAGTCGTCACAATGTGGACACTGTGAAGTGTACAGTCCAAGGCGTTCGCTGGGGAGAGAAGCTATCTCGCCAACCGCCGCTAGCAAATAGAGGAGAGAACATGCCGGAGAAGGTGGTCATTATCGGTTCGGGGCCGGCGGGCTGGACGGCGGCGATTTACGCCGCCCGCGCGAATCTGCAACCGCTCGTCTACGAGGGCAATGCCAACTGGGAGGAGAACCGTCTGCAAGGTACGCTGCCTCTGGGCCAGCTGAACCTGACAACAGAGGTCGAGAATTTTCCTGCCTGGCCGTTCGTCGATGCCTCGGTGATGGAACAATTCTCGCGCTCGGCCTTGCCGCCGGATCAATTCGCTAGTCTGGAAGGCTACTACCACGGCAAACATGCCACCGGCAAACGCGCGGCGTTCGGTCCCGAAGTGATGGCGTACATGCGCCAGCAGGCCGTTAATTTCGGCACACGCATTGTCACCGACGACATTGTAAAAGTGGACTTCCAGCGTCGTCCTTTCGTGCTGTCTGCCCGTGAAGGGCAGACCGTCGAGGCGATCAGCGTCATCATCGCCACCGGCGCGCGGGCGAACTATCTGGGACTGCCCTCGGAGGACAAATACAAGAACAATGGCGTGTCGGCTTGCGCCGTGTGCGATGGAGCCTTGCCGCGTTTCCGCAACAAGCCGCTCATCGTCATCGGCGGCGGCGACTCGGCGGTCGAGGAGGGCACGTACCTGAGCAAGTTCGCCAGCACGGTATATCTGGTGCATCGCCGCGATCAGCTGCGGGCCAGCAAGATCATGCAGGCGCGGGCGCTGGAGAATCCGAAAATCACCATGAAGTGGAACCGCGCGCTCGATGAAGTGCTGGGCACCGACAAGGACGGCGTCACCGGCGTGCGTCTGAAAAGCACGGTGGGCAAGGAGGTCGAGACGTTGGACGCCACCGGCGTTTTCCTGGCCATCGGCCACACGCCGAACACGAAGTTCCTCGATGGCCAGTTGAAGCTGGACGACAAGGGTTACATTTTGTGGATGAAACCCCAGCGCACGAACACAAGCATTGAGGGTGTGTTCGCATCCGGCGATGTGGCGGATAGCTATTATCGTCAAGCGGTGACGGCGGCCGGCACCGGCTGCATGGCGGCACTCGACGCCGAGCGCTGGCTGGCCGAGCAGGGACATCTGTAAGCGAACTGGTAAGAGTCACTAACATCTCGCCAGCCCGCAGCGCCAGCAAGGGACGCCCTTGCTGGCGCTGCGGGCTGGCAATTCATTACTTAATCAGGGCGATTTGCACGCCGCTTTGCAAGATGTTCGTGAAGGTAGTGTTCATATTCGCTGACATCTGCGTATCCGTCCCCGTGATAATTTGAGCTGCCGGCAAGGGTGTGGAAATACTACTCTGGGTGCCGGAGTAATATTGCATGGTTTGCAAGGTTTGCAACGCCGAAGTGGCGTTCGATCCCTGGAAAACGGGACCAAAGCCGATGGAGTACAAGCGGAAGGGGTTCCGTGAGCTACCGTAATCGCTCGCCAGTTGCTGGACCAAGGAATAAACCTGGTTTAAGACCGTGGAATTGTTGATAGTAGTCGTGGAGACGGTGGGAAATTCACTGTTGTTCGGTTTGTTCATGTCATAGCGGATCTTGTAATAATTATAAGTTCCCGCATTCACCAGGGTGGCGGTCGCGGAAGTGTTCGCCAAGCCATCCGTTTCAAAGATGACAACCTTCTGCGCTCCTTTACGTCCCATTCCGCCCGCCATGCCCGTTGGGAAGGCGATTGGCGAGGAGGAGACGAAGGATCTCAAGGTCGCATCCGTCGGTAGCGTGGTGGCGAATTGATTGTAGGCGAGCATGAGAGCCATGGCGAAGCAGGTTTCGCCGTCCGCGCGCGGCGTGTCCACGAAATTGGCTGACGGAACCAGGCTAGTAGAAGGATCCGCGTCGTAGGGAGTAACCTCGGTATTATTGGCGGAACCATCGGCATTGATAGTGGAGAAAGGAAAAACGAGAGACGCCTGAGCGTAGTTGTAATTCGGTCCCAGCGGGGAACGCACGCAATTGAAGCGGCCCTGACCGAAGCCGCTGCCCCCCGGAGTACCGCTTGCCGCACTGCGCGGCCAACTGTAAGCAACGATACTGAACCAGTCGTTAGGGTGGTTCGTCTGCATCGTACTGACGGAGGCAAGGTAAGCTTGTTTGCCCGTGTAGACGGGTGCCTCGTAACTATCCCCAGGCTGCATGACGTTATAGCCAGACACGTTCGTCCACATGTTGAAATTTTGGAGATAATCGACCATCGCCAGGGGGCCGAACCAGTAGCGCAACTTTGGGCGAGTCGGGTTATCCGAATAATTCATGTATTGCGGGGAGGCGGGAGGAATGGTGATGCTCGTGGTCCCCCAAGTGAAACCGCTACCGTAGCCGGCCATGGCGCTGATGTCCTGGTAGGTACTCGCGCCGGTCTGTCGGAAGCCGAGCGCATAGTCGATGAACTCTTTCCAGAACCGCTGGTCTGTACTGCCGTAGCTGGGCCAGCTGCCGGTAATCTGCGTCGGAATCGATCCATAATATTTAATGCGACCTGCCCGCATCTGCTGGGGAAAAGGATTGACCAGCTGCCCGGAGGAGTTGGCAGCTTGGCTGATCCAACTGAGAATCGCGGAGTAGTTGATGGTATAGGTTCCGGGCAAGTTCAAGGATCCGGATGCGTTGAACAGAACCGTATTATTGTTATTAACATTGTTGAAGAAGCGTACTCGCCAATCCGCGCTAAACGTGCCCTTGCTGTTGCCTGCTGGATAAGCGCGGTTGAAGAGCCGACATACGGCATAGTAAATCGGTGCTTTGCTGCTGCTCCCTGGTACAAACGGACCAGCCGGCCCAATCGTATAGGGGCCGCCATGCGTCGTACCTCCCTTCAACCAATTTTTTAGTTGGGTCAAGGTCCAGCTGCTCCAGTTGCTGGCAAGGGTACTCTGGTCGGTGGTATCGGTAAGGCCGATGAGACTAAGGTAACTTTTGAGGGTAGTTGTGTTGGTGATTGCTCCGTTGCGCGGATCAGGTGGCCAAAGGAAAAAGGTCATGCCGTAGTAGCCAGGGCCTTGGGTATAGCCATTGAACGGACAGTTGCTATAGTCCGCTTGCGTCCAAACGGCGGGGACGCCGCTGGTCCCCGAGGTGTCCAGTTTGCCGGCGGAATAGGCCGAGTAACCATCCAACTCCCAAAGAGCGTTTGTGGTCGTGGTGGCGGTTACATCCTTGACGTTTGTGGCATAAACCGATGAGCTACCGTTCTTGAAAAGAGGCACGTCGCCGCCCGGCGTTGAGGTGTAAGTGGAGAGAGGCAACGCCGGAGTAGTTCCCGATGTGGGAGCCGTCCAGGTGGCCCCGCCGTCCGTGCTGGTATACGAATCAAACGCGCGAATCAAAGGCGTCGCATAGGCCGCGTTTTGATAGAAGTTGTTCACATACGTCAAGGCATACGAGGAATTGGAAGCAGTAGTATTACTCGGCGAGATTGTGTAATTATCGTAGCTGGAAGTTTGATTGGAAGTAGGGCCTTGCATGCCGGCGCTGCCCGATGAATAATGGCCGAACGTCGGATAGACGGTGTCGGGGTTATTGCCGGTGCGGGTGGGAGTGTAAAAGTCGTAGCCGAGGCAAGTGCCCATGCGCATCGAGCCGGATAAGTCCATGACGAGGGCAATGTCGCGCGGACGGTGGACCGATGTGGCCGTGGCCGTGACGCTCGGTAGAAATTGTATTCCGAAGACCGTGCTGAACGCGGCCGAAAGGTTGTTCGAGGTGACGGTCGTGGAAACAGCGGTCAACGGCATGCCGCTCGTCGGCGGGAAATTGGCGGTGAATGCCTGCGTGGTCTGGTTGTAGTCATAGGTGCCATAGGATAGCTGGAGTTGCGATGTCTGAACAGATTGGCCCAGGATGTTGTTGAAATTCGCGATATTCTGCGCATTAGTCGTGGCGTTACTCTGGTTATAATTGGAGGTCGAGTCTCCCGTCAGTGTGCGAGCCGCAGTGAGCGCAGCTAGATCCGCCGCGTTTTGGGCCTGTGATTTGGCGATGACCAACATTCCCAGGTCAATGGCCAACGCCAAAAATCCAACGAGGGCCACCAGGGTGACGGCCAGCAAAGGCACGACGGACCCTCGGCGACATGTGGATCGCTCAGCGGATACTCGTTTAGAAATCATTGTGGTCGCTTCTCTGTCTTCTTTACCAGCCCGCGGTACCGGCAAGGGAGTCCCTTGCTGGCGCCGCGGGCTGGTAAATGAGATTATTAGTATCTCTAATAGATGATAATGCCAGAGCGTCAGGTTCCTCCCTCGCAAATCATCGTGACCGAGCCGGTTAAGGAAAACAAACTTGGCATGGAGACCAGCGGAATAATGTTCATGAACCGATACTTTCCCGAAACCGTAACCGTGATCGGGTCGCCGGGAGCCAGATTGTTAACCGGGGTGGAGACGCCCGAATGCGTCCCGCTCACGGTCACGGTGAAGTTGGTGAAGCTCGCGTTCCTCCCTGCCATGTAACTGGTCACAACCCCCTGAACATCGGCGTTGATCGTGATGTTCGTGTTGTTGGCCAATGCGTAACGACATCCTTCCCGCGCGGCGTTATTGAGCAGGTTCCAATCCAACAAGAGTCGGCCATACTCGAAGATGCCGAAGAGTAATGTGAGCAGCGGAAGCAGAACCAGGGCGGTCTCAACCACTGTGGCCCCACGGCGTCGATCGCGGCGAACCTTACCGATAACCATGCTCGTTCTCTCCTCGTCACCGAAAAAGGTTACTGCGCCGGCAGGACCGGCGACACCTGGAAGGGCGCATCGCGCAGGCAGGCCCAATCGACGGCAACGGAGAGCCGGCTAACGCCGGTGATCTGAGTCAGGGTAGTCCAGCCGATGGTGGAGTACGGCACCTGGATGCCGATCTGGTAATGATCGAGTTTCTGCATCGACATTGGATCGGTGATACTCGGCTGGGTGATGTCCGTAAAGGTAATGGTGAACAACTCCTGGTTGGCGGTGTTGTCCCAGTAGGTGTAACCCGTGGTATTCGCCGGCAGGGTGATCGTGGGAGACCGGAGAGCGGTTGTATGACCCTGACCGAAAGCTGTCGGCAGTGCGCTCTGAAGGTATGTGAGCAGATTGGATGCAATGGTCGGGAAATCCGTCTGTCCCAGCGAGGCATCGCGCGCGGCTTCGCGCGCGGCATTGGACATGACATTCGACACCTGGGCGATGCGGCCGACCTCCCAGACACCAAGTAGGGCCACGACAATAACCGGCAAGCAACAAGCGAATTCCACCGCCGCCACCCCGTGTCGGCGAACCTTCGAGGTGGGGCATTCAGGAAACCATGCCCCAACAAGAGGGGCTTGGCCGCCGTCATTGCAGAAGTGCCGTCTCATCTGGCTCTCCCTCGTGCGTCGCTCTCGTCCTTTGCGAGCATAGGTCACTTTTCGCCCAAGGGCAAATCCATCAACGACTTGATCGGTGGTTTTTAGGACTACGGGACAATACCCTTGCTGGCGCTGCGGGCTGGCAGTCAAGGGTTTTGTCCCGTAGTCCTTAGCATATCCTCGAAGGGGATCGTATGATGATTGCAGCGGAGATAGTTCCGCTGTTTTCACGGAACACAACTCATGAGTGATGCGGACAGCTTGGCGGCGATGGAGCGGGAGGAAAATCGACGCGGTGCGTTTTTCCGCTGCGTCGAGTCGCGGAATCCGTTTCTCGACAATCGCATCAACGGTCCGTCGGCGAATGACGTGGATGTGGACGAAATCCATCAGACGGCGTTTGCGCGACTGACGCGGCTGGCGCGCGAGGCGTGCGATGGCCGGCGCGGTGTCGGTGCGGTATTGTGGGGCGAGGCCGGCATCGGCAAAAGTCATCTGCTGTCACGCCTCGGTCGCTGGGCCAACCACGAGAGCCAAGCGTGCTTCGTCTATCTGCACAATTTGCAGGCCGCCCCCGAACATCTGCCACGCTCGCTGTTGCATACTGTCGTCAGCATCTTGACGCGGGGCCGTCAACGCCATTTCGTCGGTTCGCCGTTGTTTGAGTTGGTTCACGCCAGCCTTCTCGACGCGGTGCAGCAGCAGATGGGCCAGTACAGTTGGCCGCAGTTGGCGGGTGCGTATGCTCGGCTGATCGAGGGAATCGCCGAAGGCGATCTGCCTGGCGCGACGCTGATCGATCATACCGTCTGGGATGTGCTGTTCCGCTTCTATCGCTCTGCCTATCGCGCCAATCAGGGCAAAGAGGATGGCATCGTCGCGGCCTTGGCCGTGCGCTGGCTGGCCGGACAGACACTCGATCCAGAGGAGGCGCGCACGCTGGAACTGCCGCCGGCGCAGCGAGCCGATGAAGCGGTTGCGTTGATTGACAATCAGCAGATCAAGCAGGTACTTGTCGCCCTGACACGCCTGGCCGCCAGCAAGCAACGGCCGTTCCTGCTCGTCTTCGATCAAGTCGATAACCTCGATGAGGAGCAGGCCGCCGCGCTGGCGCGCTTTCTCGAAGCCGTCATCGATAGTTCGCCGAACCTGCTCGTCGTCACGGCCGGCGTCAAGGATACGCTGATCCGCTGGCGCGAGAACCGCGTGATTCAGAGTTCCGCGTGGGATCGGCTGGCACAAATGGAAATCACACTCCAGCGCGTGTCGCCCGCCGAGGCGGTGCGTATCATCGCGTCGCGTTTGCAGTGCATTCTGGAACCGTTCGCCGATCTCGAACTGGTGCGAAAGCGGCGGCAGGAAGATGCGCTGTTCCCGCTGGGCGAGGCGTGGCGCGAGCAGTTCTTTCAAGACCGCGTCGAGATTCGGCCGCGCGACGCGATCAATTGGGCGCGTGAGGGCTGGCGGCAACAGCAGGAATCGCTGGGCCGGCGCGATCCGCTCGACTGGCTGATGCGCTGGCCGAAAGACGGCGACTCCGGCAGTGGAGCGCCCGATGAGCCGACCACCGAGGACATCCGCGAGGCGATCGATCGCAAAATCGCGGAGAAATTGGCGGCGAACCGCGAACAGCTGGAGCGCGAGCCGCACACGCTGCCGGCCGATGCCGATCATCTGGCAGGCTTGGTGTACGCTCTGCTGCTGCAGTGCCGCGATAGCGCTCATCGTCATGGCGTCTGGGAGGTGGAACGCATTCCGCCGCCGCGGCAGAATGCGCGGCCCACCTACGATCTCTCGATCCGCCGGCGGGAAGAAGGGGCGGTGGCCGACACACGCACCGGCGTGCTTTTCCTCACGGCTCAAAGCGCTATCTCGGTGGCAGGCTTCCTGCGTCGCTTACTCGAAGACGCGCGGCCGCTCGATCGGGTGGTGTTGGTGACGGACGAGCGCGTGGGTCTGCCGCTGGGTCCACGCGGTCAGGAGCATCTCGATGATTTGCTGCAACAAGGGCCACAGCACTTTCAGACGCTGGAACTGACGTTCGCGGAATACGTCGAGCTGGAGGCGTTCCAGCGCGTCGTTGGCTTGGCGAAGTCGCGCGATCTGGAAATCGAAGCCCGGCCGGGGCGTGTGCGCACGGTGACGGAACAGGAAGTGATCGAGGCGTATCATCGGCAGGGACGTTACCTGGCGTCGCGCTTGCTACGCACCCTGCTGGAGGCGACGGCAGCAGACGAATCCGAATCTTTGCCTTGTTCGGAAAGCGGAAGCGGCATCCATTGACTCTCGCGGCTCACTCGACAAAACAAGCCTGGAGCGTCAGCGACGGGTTCTTACTCCCGTCGCTGACGCTCCAGGCTTGTTGAACGCCGAAGGAGAAAATCAGCGTGGATTCTGAAGTGCTTCTGCTGTCGCGCATCCAGTTCGCGATGACGATCATGTTTCACTATCTGTTCCCACCGCTGTCGATCGGTCTGGGAGCGCTCATGGTCTTCATGGAAGGACTGTATCTACGCACCGGCGATCGGCAGTATCACCGCATGACGCGGTTTTGGACGAAAATCTTTGCCGTCAATTTCGCCATGGGCGTGGCCACCGGCATCGTTATGGAGTTTCAATTCGGCACCAACTGGGCGCGGTACGCACGCTACGTCGGCGATGTGTTTGGTTCGGCTCTGGCGGCGGAGGGCATTTTCGCCTTCTTCCTCGAATCGGGCTTTTTAGCCGTACTCGTCTTCGGTTGGGATCACGTCTCCAAGAGCATGCACTTTTTCGCCACGCTCATGGTGTCGCTCGGCTCCATCTTCTCGGCCGTCTGGATCATCATCGCCAACTCGTGGCAACATACGCCGGTCGGCTTCGAGGTCGTGGACAATCAGGCGATCATCACCGATTTCTGGGCCGTCGTGTTCAACCCCTCGAGCATGAATCATCTCGTCCATGCTCTGCTGGGAGCATTTATCCTCGGCGCATTCTTTGTCATGAGCATCTCGGCGTGGTATCTGCTGCATGGCCGGCACGTCGAGTTCGCCCGTAAATCGTTCACGCTGGCCCTGATTTTCGGAGCCGCGTCGAGTCTGGCGATGGGACTATCGGGACATTTTCAGGCGTGCATGGTGGCGAAATATCAGCCGGCCAAGTTGGCGGCGCTGGAGGGACATTTCAAAACCGGCAAGGCGGACTTGCATCTGTTCGGCGTGCCCGATGCGGAGACGGGCGAAGTCAAGTACGGTGCCGGCATTCCCGGCGGCTTGAGCTTTCTCGTCCATGAGGATTTCAATGCGTCGATTCCCGGCCTGGATCAATTTCGAGATGAGGATAAACCTCCTATAAGCATACCATTTATCTCGTACCATCTGATGGTCAGTCTCGGCGGCGCATTCATCGGCCTGACGGTGCTGGCGCTGTTCTTCCGCTGGCGCGGCACGCTGTTCGAGAAACGCTGGCTGTTGTGGCTCTTCGTCTTCGCCGTCTTCGGGCCGTACCTGGCGAACCAGGCCGGTTGGGTGGCAACCGAAGTAGGCCGGCAACCGTTCGTCGTTTATCCCCGAGGCATGGATGCGAATAATCTGCCGCGCGGCTCCGATGGTCTGGTGAAAATGGAAGGCGGCTTGCGAACGATCGAGGGTTTGTCCAGCACCAAGGTGGTTGGCAAGGAGCAGGTTATCGGCTCGATCGTGATGTTCAGCGTGATGTACGTACTCTTGTTCGCGGTATGGGTCTATGTACTCAACAGCAAGATTCAGCATGGGCCGGAGGACGACGAGGGGCAACCGCCAGAGCAGACTTCGACGAAGGGATTGCTCGAAACTGTCGGTACGCCGTTGCGTGTGCTACCGCGTGAGACGGAAGCGAAGCGCTGAGACGTGGCATTCATACAAGCCCGGAGCGCCAGCGACGGGTTTCTGTCACCTGTCGCTGGCGCTCCGGGCCTGTAGGCCGGAGATAAACCGGAGTCACCAATCATGGAACCGTTGCATTTCTTGTGGTTCGGGCTGCTGGGCGTGCTGCTGGCGGGATACGGTATCCTCGACGGCTTCGACCTCGGTGTAGGCATTCTCCATCTGTGCGTGCGCAAGGACGACGAGCGGCGCATCTTCATGAACTCAATTGGGCCGTTGTGGGACGGTAACGAAGTATGGCTCGTCGTCTTCGGTGGGGCGTTGTTCGCCGCGTTTCCACGCGCCTACGCGGCGGCGTTCTCCGGGTTCTACACGCCGTTCATGATGATCCTGGCGGCGCTCATCTTTCGCGGCGTGTCGATGGAGTTTCGCAGCAAGCAGGAATGGCGGCTCTGGCGGGCCTTCTGGGACATCGCCTTTTGCGTGGCGAGTACCCTGGCGACCTTCACCTTCGGCGTACTTGTCGCTAACTGCATCCTCGGTCTGCCGCTCGGCGCCGACGGCGATTTCGATCGCGCCGTGACGCTGGGCGATCTGCTTCGGCCCTATCCGGTGCTGGTCGGCCTGTTCGCCGTGGTTATATTTGCCATGCACGGATCGATCTATCTTTATCTGAAAACGGAAGGTGAATTGCAGCAGCGCATTCACGGCTGGATGTGGCGGACGTTCGGCCTGTTCTTCGTTTTGTACATGCTGGTAACGATCTTCACATTGGCGACCATTCCGCGTTCGGTGGCGAAGTACGAGGAACATCCGTGGGCGTGGATCGTGGTCGTACTCAACGTACTGGCCATCGCCAATATCCCGCGCGCCATCTTTCAAGGCCGGCCCTTCGATGCGTTTCTCTCGTCGTCGTGCGCCATTGCGGCGTTCACGTTCCTGTTTGGGCTGACGCTGGCGCCGAACCTGATTGTGTCCACCCTGAAACCGGAATACAGTTTGACCCTGGCGAAAGCGGCGTCGTCGAAGAAAACACTGGAAATCATGACGATCGTGGCCTGCCTGGGCATGCCGTTCGTGCTGGCGTACACCATCACGATCTATTGGGTGTTTCGCGGCAAAGTGCGCCTCAATCGATTCAGCTACTGAGCATCTGGGAAGCCCCTCTCCCCTGTACTCGGGGGCATTGGTATCTACACAAGTGCGGAGAAGGCTGAGTTAGAGCATCTTTTGTGGTTGAGGAAGAGCGCCAAATGCCTTTTTACGCTCTTCCTCATCCACGCT
>Ga0134126_10006448_pt1 | contig 14701 bp, 15 predicted proteins | sample KB31752_FD_96881 | JGI IMG/M metagenome (GOLD analysis project Ga0134126, IMG submission 96881) | Terrestrial soil microbial communities with excess Nitrogen fertilizer from Kellogg Biological Station, Michigan, USA - KB3-175-2 | ecosystem: Environmental > Terrestrial > Soil > Unclassified ... | reverse complement strand
GCATCGAGCGGATCGGTGACGCCGCGCACTTCCGGCGGCAGGTCGGCCATCTCGGCGATGCCGCCGGCGTTGTCGGTGATCGGACCGTAGGCATCGAGCGCGACGATGATGCCGGTCATCGACAGCATCGCGGTCGCCGCGATCGCGATGCCGTAGAGGCCCGCCGCGGCATAGGAGACGTAGATCGCCACGCAGACGGCGATCGCCGGCCAGGCGGTGGCGCGCATCGAGACGCCGAGGCCGGCGATGATGTTGGTCGCGTGCCCGGTGGTCGACGCTTCGGCGATGTGCCTCACCGGCTTGAAGTCGGTGCCGGTGTAATACTCGGTGATGACCACCAGCGCCGCGGTCAGGACGAGACCGACGAGCGCCGCACCCCAGAGCCTGAGCGGCGTCAGTGCCGCATCGATCGATGCGACGTCGCTCATCATCCAGCGGGTGATGAACCAGAACCCGATCGCCGAGATCACGCCGGCGACGACGAGGCCGCGATAGAGCGCGCTCATGATCTTGCCACCGGCCTTCGCCTTCACGAAGTAGCAGCCGACGATCGAGGCGAGAATCGAGAAACCGCCGAGCGCCAGCGGGTAGGTCACCGCGGTCGCCGCCATCGCCGGGAGAAGCAGTGCGCCGAGCAGCATCGTGGCGACGATCGTCACCGCGTAGGTCTCGAACAGGTCGGCCGCCATTCCGGCGCAGTCGCCGACGTTGTCGCCGACGTTGTCGGCAATGACCGCCGGGTTGCGCGGATCGTCCTCGGGGATGCCCGCCTCGACCTTGCCGACGAGATCGGCGCCGACGTCGGCGCCCTTGGTGAAGATGCCGCCGCCAAGACGCGCGAAGATCGAGATCAGCGAGCCGCCGAAGGCGAGCCCGACGAGCGGACCGATCGCCTCATGCAGGCCTTCCCGCATCAGGTTCGGCGCGCCGTTCGCCGACGAGACCAGGAACCAGTAGAAGCCCGCGACGCCGAGCAGCCCGAGCCCGACGACCAGCATTCCGGTGATCGCGCCGCCGCGGAAGGCGATCGCCAGCGCCGGGTCGAGGCCGCTGCGCGCCGCCTCGGCCGTGCGCACGTTCGACCGCACCGACACGTTCATTCCGATGTAGCCGGCGAGGCCGGACAGGATCGCGCCGATCGCGAAGCCGCCGGCGGTGCGCCACGACAGAAAGATGCCGATGATGACGAACAGCACGATGCCGACGATGCCGATCGTCGTGTACTGGCGATTGAGATAAGCCTTGGCGCCCGCCTGCACCGCCGCGGCGATTTCCTGCATGCGGGCGTTACCCGCGGGCTTGGCGAGGATCCACTGGATGGACACGACGCCATAGACGATCGCCGCCAGTGCGCAGAGGAGCGCGAAGATCAGCGGATTGGACATGGATTGTTCTCCCTGGGGATGTTGCAAGCCGCTGGCGCGGACAAAAAAACGCGCTATTTTGCCAGTTTCCGCGCCGGAAAGTCGAGCCGGAGCCCGGTCAGACCTCGAACGACGTCGCGAGCTTCCTCGGCACCGCCGCATTCTTCAGCCGCACGTACTGCGGCAGACCGTCACGAAACGGCGGCGGCACCTCACCCCGGATCAGCGGCACGAGGTACGCGCGCGCCTTCGCGGTGATGCCGAAGCCATCGGCTGTGATGAAGTTCCGCGGTAGCGTCTTCTCGCGGTTGGCGATCCTCGCGAGCGGCGCCGTGCCGATCTTCCAGCGATACGGCCGGTCGGAGATTCGCACGATCGTCGGCATCACCGCGTTGTGTCCAGCGAGCGCCAATTCGACTGCCGCTCGGCCCACCGCGTACGACTGGTCGAGATCGGTCTTCGAGGCGAGATGCCGCGCCGCGCGCTGCAGGTAATCAGCGACTGCCCAATGGTACTTGTAGCCGAGCCGATCCTTGACGAGCTTCGCGACGAGCGGTCCGACCCCGCCGAGCTGGGCGTGGCCGAAGGCGTCACGCGCGCCCGATTCCGAGAGGAGCCGGCCATCCGCGGCGCGCAGGCCCTCCGAAACGCCGACGCAGCAGTAGCCGTGCCGCTCGGTCCTGTCGCGTACGGCGGCGACGAAGGCGGACTCGTCGAACGGCACCTCGGGGAACAGAAGCACCAGCGGGACGGGCGTCGCAGCATCGTCGGCGAGACCTGCCGCAGCGGTGATCCACCCGGCATGGCGGCCCATCACTTCGAGCACGAACACGCGCGTCGACGTGCGCGCCATCGACGCGACGTCGAACGCCGCCTCGCGCATCGACGTCGCGACGTATTTCGCGACCGAGCCGAACCCCGGACAGTTGTCGGTCACCGCGAGATCGTTGTCGACGGTCTTCGGCACGTGGATCGCGCCGAGTGGATAGCCGAACGCGCGCGCGACCTCGGCGACCTTGAGACAGGTGTCGGCAGAATCGTTGCCACCGTTGTAGAAGAAGTAGCCGATGTCGTGCGCGCGAAACACCTCGATCAGGCGCTCGTACTGCGCGCGGTGGGTGTCGAGCGCACCGAGCTTGTAGCGACACGAGCCGAACGCGCCCGCCGGAGTGTGCTTGAGCGCAGCGATCGCTCGCGCGGAGTCGCGCCCGGTATCGATCAGATCCTCGGTCAGCGCGCCGATGATGCCGTTGCGGCCGGCGTAGACGTGGCCGATCCGTGTCCGGTGGCGACGCGCAGTCTCGATCACCCCCGCGGCGCTCGCGTTGATGACGGCGGTGACGCCGCCGGATTGCGCATAGAAAGCGTTGCGTCGCGTCATGGGGCCGTGATGCTGTCGTGCGCACCGGCCGGCGCAGCAAGCTCGGCAGCGAGCCGCCGCGCCGAAGCGAAGCCGGGAGCGATCGCGGCCGCTTCGTCCGCGCGTTCGCGCGCGGCGGCGAGATCTCCCTGACGCCGGCACACCAGCGCGAGATTGTAGAGGAGCGACGGATCGTCCGGCCGGACCGCGCAGGCGTCTTCCTGGACGCGGCGCGCTTCGTCGAGGCGCCCGGCGTCGCGCAGCACCATGCCGAGCATATTGAGCGCGAAGGGATCGTTCTGGCTGAATTCGAGGACCGCGCGGCAGCGTGACTCGGCTCCGGCAAGATCACCGCTGCGCGCGCTCGCGACGGCTGCCTCGAGCGCGGTCGTCACGCGTTCGACGAGCGCGTCGCGCGCGCCCTGCCACTTCGCGTAGACGCGGTCGCGAAACGCGGCGAAGCGCGCATCGTCATGATTGGCATTGCCGGCTGCACCGGAGCTTCCGGCGTCGGCGTGCCATTCGAACGTCTCGCGTCGCTCGAAATGAAAGCGCGTCCGCTGCGCGCACTGCAGGAAGAAGTCCCAGTCCTGCATGATCTCGAAGGTCTCGTCGAACCGGCAACCTTCGCGCAGAAGCTCGCGCGAGAACAGCGCGCTTGCGAGGTGGATGAAGTTGCGTTCGTAGAGTTTCTGCAGCGAGAACGGCTGGCCCCAGCTGCGCGTCGTGCCGTCGGCCATCTTCGCGCGGGCGAGCGTGTACACGAAACGCGCGCCACCACCGCGCCCCGCCGCCGCAACCAGTCCTGCGACGTGCCCCGGCAGCAGCAGATCGTCGTCGTCGAGAAAGGTGATCCAGTCGCCGACAGCCGCATCGACGCCGGCGTTGGCCGCCTGCGGACGGGTCAGCGGCACGGCGCTCGCGACGAAGCGCAGCCGATGCGGGCCGACGCTCGGTGGCGGGACCGGGTGCGCCGCGCCGCTCGCGGCGACCACCACCGCTTCGATGGACCGGTAGTCCTGCGCGGCGATCGAGGCAAGCGCGGCGGGAAGCGTCGGCCGATCGCTGCTGCGCACGACGACGCTCACCGTCGGCGTCGTGGAACTTCCTTCCATCGACGAAGATCCGCGCTCAGGCACGCTGCGCGCTCGAGGGCGCGTCAGCCGCGCAGCGCGGCGAGGCAGGCCTCGCCGACGCTCTCGACGCTGCCGACACCCGACACCCTGCGGTAGTGCGGCGCACGCCGATCGCCGGTTGCCGACCAGCGTTCGTAATACGCGACCAGCGGCTCGGTCTGCGCGTGATAGACGGCGAGTCGCTCCCTCACGGTGTCTTCGTGGTCGTCCTCGCGCTGCACCAGCGCCTCGCCGGTGATGTCGTCGCGCCCCGAGACCTGTGGCGGGTTGTACTTGACGTGGTAGCTGCGCCCGGACGGAAGGTGGACGCGGCGCCCGCTCATTCGCTCGACGATCGCCGCATCGGGAACGTCGATCTCGATCACGTAATCGACGTCGATGCCCGCATCCTTCAATGCATCGGCCTGCGGGATCGTGCGCGGGAAGCCGTCGAACAGGTAGCCTGGCTGGCAGTCGGGCTCGCGCAGCCGATCCTTGACGAGCTTGATGATGACGTCGTCGGAAACGAGCGCGCCCCGGTCGATGACCGACTGTGCGGCGAGACCGATCGGCGTGCCAGCCTTCACGGCCGTGCGCAGCATGTCACCGGTCGAGATCTGCGGAATGTGCCAGGCGTCGCAGATCAGCGCGGCCTGCGTCCCCTTGCCCGCACCCGGCGGACCGAGCAGGATCAATCGCATGAGTGGTGCCCGTTCCTCGTGTCGGCCCGACTGCGCGGGGGCTCGCGCCGCGTTTCACGCGCGGGAGGGCGCGCCGTCGTGGATTCTCACCGCATCGGATGCGCCGGGTCAATCTGGATCGGACGGCGCGTCGGGTCGGGTCATCGGTCGGCGGCGCCCGCGCGCGCGGCCAGCAGCCTGCGCACGCGATCGAGATCGCCGGCACTGTCGACTCCGGGTGCTGCGACACCCGTGGCGACGTGCACGACGATGCGATGGCCGTGCCACAGCGCGCGCAGCTGCTCGAGCGCCTCGAAGCGCTCGAGCGGCGCCGGCTCGAGACCGGGAAACGCGCGCAGATAGCCGGCGCGGTAGGCGTACAGACCGTAGTGCCGATAGACCGGAAGGTCCGCTGGCAGCGCGGCGGTCATCCACCGGTCAGGTCGATCGACGAGCGGAGCGAATGCGTCGCGGGCCCACGGAATCGGCGCGCGGCTGAAGTAGAGCGCTGCGCGACGCGCGTCGAGCGCCACCTTGACGATGTTGGGATCGAAGAGCTCGGCCGCAGAGGCGATCGGGTGGCATGCGGTCGCGATCGACGCGTCGGGGCGCGCGGCGAGCAGGCGTGCCACCTCGCCGATCAGCCCGGGCTCGATCAGCGGCTCGTCGCCCTGAACGTTGACGACGACGGCGTCGTCGGCGAGTCCGAGAAGGCTCGCCGCCTCGGCGAGCCGGTCGGTGCCGGTCGCGTGCTCGGCACGCGACCTGAGCGTCTCGATGCCTTGCGCCGACACCGCATCGGCGATCCGCGCATCGTCGGTCGCCACGATGACGCGGCTGGCGCCGCTTTGCCGGGCGCGTAGAGCGACGTGCACCACCATCGGCAGTCCGCCAAGGTCGGCGAGCGGCTTGCCGGGAAGCCGCGTCGACGCGTAGCGCGCCGGGATCAGCGCGGTGAAACTCAGTCCTTCAGCGCTTCCCATTCCTCGGGACTCAGCTTGCGCGCCTCGTCTTCGAGCATGACGGGAATGCCGTCGCGAATCGGATAGGCGAGCCGGGCCGAACGCGAGATCAGCTCCTGCCGCTCGCGGTCAAACACCAGCGGACCCTTGGTCACCGGGCAGACCAGCATCTGGAGGAGCTTCGGATCCACGCAATTTCTCCACGATGGCGTCGACGAGCGCCGCGTCGATCGCTGCACGAATCGGCAGAAACCACATCCGCGCGTCGCCGAACTCACGGCATTTTACCGCGTCCTTCTCGGTCATCAGAATCGCGCGCGCACCCGGAAAGGCGACATCCTGCATGCGGAACGCATGATGATCGGGAAACGCGCGTCGGCGCGCGGCGATGCCACGGCGCGCCACAGCAGCGAAAAACGGCGCGGGATCGGCGATGGCCGCCAGCGCGACCGTGTCCCCACCGGCGAGCGTCGCCGGATCGAGCCTGGCATTCGCTTCGACGAGATTGCGCCACGCCCCTTCTTCGTAACGCATGGCGTAGCGCGGGACTGCGCCGGGCACTCCCCGGCGCCCGCGACCTGCCCCGTCCGCGTCGGCCGCGTCGGCCGCGTCGGTCGCGTCGGCCGCGCACGCCGGCGTCGCGTCGCGCTCGACGATCGCGTCGACCTCGGCGAGGCGAGCGACGCGCTCTCGCAACGGACCCGCGGGCAGCAGCAGCCCGTTGCCGCTGCCGCGCAGCGCGTCGACGACGGCGATCTCGAAATCGCGCTCGAGCGCGTAATGCTGCAGGCCATCGTCCGAGAGGATCACATCGACGTCGCGATGCGCGGCGAGAAGCGCCTCGGCGGCAGCCGCGCGCTTCGCCGCAACGTAGACCGGAACACCGGAGCGCGCGAGCACGAGCGGCTCGTCGCCGACCTCGCGCCACGTGCTCGCCGCGTTCACCTCGCGCGGCGCGCGCGCGCGGCGGCCGTAGCCGCGGCTCACTACGCCGGGACGAAAGCCTCGCTCGCGCAGCGCCTCGGCGAGCGCCACGGTGAGCGGCGTCTTGCCGGTGCCGCCAACGGCGATGTTGCCGACGACGACCACCGGAACCGCCAGGCGCACGCGCGCGAGCCAGCCGCGCCGGTAGAGGCGCCTGCGCAGCGCAACGATCGCGCCGAAGAGTGCCGCGGCCGGGGCGAGCAGCACGGCGACGACGCCGATCGACGGCCGCCACCACGCCCGTTCGATCCGCGCGGCGAGCGTCACGGCAGGCGGCCCTAGCGCGCGCGCGGGGTCGCCGCCTGCGTCGCGAAGGTGATGTGCGTGTAGCCCGCGTCGCGCGCCGCCTCCATGACCCGCACCACCGACTGGTGCGATGCGCGCGCGTCGGCGTTTATTACGATCACCGGATCGTGGTCGCTGCCGGCCGCCCGGCGCAGCAGCTCGCTCATCGCCTCCGGAGTCGTGAACGCGAAGGGCGCCGCGCCGGCGATCGAGTAGCGACCGTGCGCGTCGAGTCCGACCTCGATCTCGTGCGGCTGCTGGTGCGCCGCGGCCGCGTCGGCCTGTGGCAGCGTGATCTGCAGCTCGGTGATCCGCTGATAGGTCGTCGTCACCATCAGGAAGATCAGGATGACGAGCATCACGTCGATCAACGGGATGAAGTTGATCTCCGGCTCGTCGCGCGACCGGTCGCCGCGCAGGTTCATCGCCGCTCGCCGTGGGCGAAGTCGACCAGCTTGATCGCCTGCTGCTCCATCTCGATGACCAGCGTGTCGACGCGCGCACGGAAGTAACGGTAGAAGATCATGCTCGGAATCGCGACGATCAGGCCCATCGCCGTGTTGTAGAGCGCGACCGAAATGCCGTGCGCGAGCACGATCGGGTTCGAGCCGGTGGCGCTCTGCGAGCCGAAGATCTCGATCATTCCGACCACGGTTCCAAACAGCCCGAGAAGCGGCGCCATCGCCGCGATCGTCCCCAGCGTGGTGAGGAAGCGCTCGAGCTCATGGGTGACGAGCCTGCCGACTTCCTCGATCGCCTCCTTCATCACCGGCCGCGGGCTCTTCACGTTGGCGAGTCCCGCGGCAAGGATGCGCCCGAGCGGTCCCTGCTCGGCCGTGCGCACGAGCAGGTCCTGCGTCGGGCCGGTGTGCTTGTACTCGACCAGCACGTGGTCGACCATCCCGCGTGGCGCGACCACGCGCTGCCGCAGCGACCACGCACGCTCGAAGATCAGCGCGAGCGCAATGACGGACGCCACGATCAGCGGCCAGATCGGCCACCCGGCCGCTTCGATCATCGACCACACTTGGGGTCACTCCTGTGCGGACCCGGAGGAATCCGCGACGATTCCCTTGCCGGGCAACGGCGAAATGTAGCGTGGCCAGGCGCCGCGAGGCAACCTGTCGCATGCAGCCCGGCGCTGCGGCGCACGCACCCGGGCGGCGCGCCGGCACGCTGCCGGCGAGTCAGCGCGCGCGCGCGCCCCGTCCGCCGCGCTTGCCGCCCGGCTCCACCAGCGTCGCGTTGATCGCGGCTCCGGCGAGCACGATGACCCAGCACAGGTACACCCAAAGCAGAAAGATCGGCAGTGCGGAAAGCGCGCCGTAGATCGCCTGATAGGTCGACACCCGCGTCACGTACCACGCGAAGCCGGCCTTGGCGACTTCGAGAGCGGCCGCCGCCAGCGCACCGGCGATTGCCGCGGAAGCCGACGGCACGCGCCGCGCCGGAGTCGCCTTGTAGAGGAGCGTCAGGCCCGCGAACGAGAACACGAAAGGCAGCGCTCGGACGATCCGTTCGCCGAGCGGACGATGGATCGGCACGACGGCGAGCGAATGGACGACGAGCCACGTGGTGAGCGAGATGCTGGCGCCGATCAGCACCGGCCCGGCGGTGAGGCCGAGCGTGTAGACGACGAGGCGGCGCCCGATCGAGCGCCCGTCACGGACGCCCCAGATCGCGTTGATTTCGCGCTCGACCGTCGCGATCGCCAGCACCGCCGTCGCGACGACCACGGCGATCGAGATGCCCGACAGACGCACCGCCTGGTCGGCGAATTCGGTCACCCTGACCCGCACCTCGGCGGCCGCGGAGAACGGCAGCAGGTGTCGGAGCAGGAACTGCTCGAGCGCGCGCAGCCAGTCGTCGAACAGCGGGAAATGCGCGACGAGGGCGACCGTCACCGTGGCGAGCGGCACAATGGCGAGCAGCGTGGTGAACGAGAGACTCGCGGCCACCCGGCCGAGGTCGACCTCGCGCATCCGCGCGACCACCCGCGCCACGAAGCGGATAGGGTCGAGCATCACGGCGCGGCGATTATCCCAGATCGCGAGGCGTAAGCTCCCGATCATGATCGACCGTTCCGTGCCGTCGAGGGCGCCCGCCGGAGGTCCCGGCGAGCCTGATAGCCGCCGCACCGCGATGCTCGGAGGCGGCTGCTTCTGGTGCCTCGAAGCGGTGTTCCGCGAGCTCGCGGGCATCGACCGGGTCGACTCGGGCTATGCCGGCGGAAGCGTTCCCGAACCGAGCTACGAGGACGTCTGCTCGGGACGCACCGGGCACGCCGAGGTGGTGCGGCTCACGTTCGATCCGCAGGTCGTCTCATACGCCGACCTGCTGCGTGTGTTCTTCACGATCCACGACCCGACCACGCCGAACCGCCAGGGCAACGACGTCGGCACCCAGTATCGATCGGTGATTTTCTGCGCCGACGACGACGAGCGGCGGATCGCCGGTGAGGTGATCACCGAGCTCACCGCGAAGGGGCTTTGGGACGAGCCGGTCGTGACGGCGATCGAAGGACCGGCGCCTTTCTACCCGGCCGAGGACTACCACCGCGACTACTTCTCCCGCAACGGCAGCGCGCCCTACTGCGCCTACGTCGTCGCACCGAAGGTCGCGAAGTTCCGCAAGGCGTTTGCGAGCCGCCTCAAGCAGCACGCCTGACTAGGGCGCGAGCCGCCCGACCGTCCAGCCGCTGTCTGCGCGCGCCCAGACGAGCCGGTCGTGCAGCCGTGATGCACGGCCCTGCCAGAACTCGAAGCACGACGGCACGACGCGCAATCCCCCCCAATGCGGGGGGCGCGGCACCCGCCCGTCGAAGCGGGCGGCGTATTCGGCGTAGCTCGCATCGAGCCACGCGCGGTCGGGGATCGGACTGCTCTGCGGCGAGGCCCACGCGCCGAGCTGCGAATCGCGCGCGCGCGTCGCGAAGTACGCGTCGGACTCCGGCCCCCCGACCCGCTCGACGACCCCCTCGATGCGGACCTGCCGCTCGAGCTCGGCCCAGAAGAACAGCAGCGCCGCGCGGGCGCCGGCGGCGAGCTCTCGCGCCTTGCGGCTCGCAAAGTTCGTGTAGAACACGAACCCGCGCGCATCGACCTCCTTGAGGAGGACCATGCGGACCGACGGCTGACCGTCCGCGCCGACGCTCGCGAGCGCCATCGCATTGGGATCCCGGATGCGCGCCGCGCGGGCCTCGTCGAACCAGAGCGCGAACTGGCGGAATGGATCGGCGTCGATGCTTCGCTCGTCGAGCGCAGCGCGGCGGGAATCACCGGGAGGCACAGCGGGATCGGAGACGGGCTCGGACATGATGCGGACGATCGGCGGTAGCGGCGATTCTAACGCCGCGCGACGTTGCGCATCGGACGCAACGCTCGTGCGCGCCCGGATGAAATTTCCCCGCGACGGCCCTTCCGCCACTGGGAAAATGCGGTATAGTCGCCGCCGATGGAGCGCCGTGCCTCGACAGGAGGGTCCGCTTCAGAGCGCTGAGGCGTTGCACGCCCCGAATTACCCACAGGAAGGAGACACATGGCTACTGCAAAGAAAGCTGCGAAGAAGACTGCCGCCAAGAAGCCCGCCGCGAAGAAGCCGGCCGCCAAGAAGCCCGCAGCAAAGAAGTCGGCGGCGAAGAAGCCAGCCGCGAAGAAGGCTGCCGCGAAGAAGCCGGCCCCGAAGAAGGCCGCCAAGCGCAAGCCGAATGCGGCATTCATGAAGGCGATGACGCCGTCGACGGTGCTTGCCGCAGTGGTCGGCAGCACGCCGATGCCGCGCACCGAAGTCACCAAGAAGATCTGGGACTACATCAAGAAGAACAGGCTGCAGGACTCGGTCAACAAGCGCCTGATCAACGCCGACGATAAGCTGCGCGCGGTGTTCGGCGGCAAGAACAAGGTCTCGATGTTCGAGATGACGAAGCTCGTCTCGAATCACCTGAAGTAAGCGAATTTCGCGCGGCCCGTCCGCGCAGCGACGGCCGGTGGGTGCACGAAGCGCCACCGGCCGTTCTGTTTTCAGCCCGGCGGCGGAGTGCGCTTCGCCGGCCAGTCGTCGTCGTCTTCGAGGATGCGGATCACGCGCGTTCGCTTCCCGCCGGCATACTTCTCCATCTGCACGAGAATCGGGTAGCGTTCGGCGAGCGCGGCGCGCGCGCTGGCCTCGTCGTCGAACGTGAGGATGGCGCCATCGCTGCCGCGGACATCGCTCCAGACCCCGGTGTCGTCCTGCACCTCGATTTTGTATCGCATCGACTGAGTTCCTTCGGCAGAGTCCGTTCCGCGCCGCGGCTGCTCCGCTGGCGCGGCGCGCGTCAGCTCTTGCCTGGCGCGGTGTTCTGCAGCGCGGCGATCCGCGCCTCGATCGGCGGATGCGACGCGAACAGCGCCATCATGCCCGCGGCGCCGGTGATACCCGACGCCTTCAGCGACTGCGGCAGCGGTCCCGCCTCGAGGCCGCCGAGACGCTTCAGCGCGCCGATCATCGGCTGCGGCGATCCGAGCAGGCGCGCGCTGCCGGCGTCGGCGCGGAATTCGCGCAACCGCGAGAAATATGCAACGACGATGCTCGCCAGTACGCCGAACACGATCTGGCAGACGATAACGGTGATGAAATAGCCGGCACCGCTGCTGCGCCCGTCATTGCGGAACACGGCGCGATCGACGATCGAGCCGACGACCCGCGAAAGGAACACGACGAACGTGTTGACGACCCCCTGGATCAGCGTCAGCGTCACCATGTCGCCATTGGCCACGTGCGTCATCTCGTGTCCGAGCACCGCCTCGACCTCGTCGCGGCTCATCGACTGCAGCAACCCGGTCGACACCGCAACCAGCGCGGAATTGCGGAAGGCGCCGGTCGCGAAAGCGTTCGGCGCGCCGTCGTAGATCGCCACCTCGGGCATCGCGACGCCCGCCGTCGTGGCGAGCTTCTGCACGGTCGCGAGCAGCCAAAACTCCGCCTCGTTCGACGGCGAAGCGATCACGTGCGCTCCGGTCGACCACTTGGCGATCGGCTTCGACATCAGCAGCGAGACGAACGCCCCGACAAAGCCGACGACCGCCGCGTAGACGAGCAGCTGTCCGTAGCCGTAGCCCTGCGCGGCGAGCATCCGATCGAGCCCCAGCACGCGCAGCACGATCGACAGCACGAGGACCACCGCGAGGTTGGTCACGAGGAACAGGAAGATGCGCTTCATGGCGATGTCCGCAGTGGAAGTGGCGCCATCTTAGCGCGCGCCGGCGCCGCGCCGCGATGCGCGGCTGGCGCGCACGCGACTACACTAGCGCACGCAACCGCGCTAGCGCGCATGCGACCACGAGTCCCTGAGCGACACCGTGCGGTTGAACACCGCGCGGCCCGGGACGTGATCGCGAAGGTCCGTGACGAAGTAGCCGTGGCGCTCGAACTGGTAGCGCTCGCCCGGAGCCGTCGCGGCGAGCGACGGCTCTACGAATCCGGCAGCAACGCGCTTCGAGTCGGCATTGAGGTCGTCGAGATAGCTTCCGCCGTCAGCGGCGTCGGCGTCGGCGGCCTTCGCGCTGACGTCGCCCCGCGCGCCGGGGAACGGCACCGAGAACAGGCGATCGTAGAGACGAAACTCGGCCGGCACTGCGTGCGCCGCAGAGATCCAGTGAACGTTGCCCTTCACCTTGCGTGCCTCGGCGCCGGGCGTGCCGCTCTTCGTTGCCACGTCGTATTCGCAGTGGACGACACTGACCCGACCCGCTGCGTCACGCTCGAACCCGGTGCAGCGCACGATGTACGCATAGCGCAGCCGCACCTCGGCGCCGGGAGCGAGGCGGAAGTAGCCGCGCGGCGGCGATTCCATGAAATCGTCGCGCTCGATCACGAGCTCGCGCGTGAACGGCAGGGCCCGCCGCCCGAGCTCGGGACGCTGTGGGTGATTCGGCGCGTCGCAGTCCTCGCTGCGCTCCGCGGGGTAGTTGTCGACGACGAGCCTGACCGGGTCGAGCACGGCGATGCGCCGCTGAGCGCGCCGATTGAGGTCGTCGCGCATCGCATCCTCGAGCACCCCCATGTCGATCCATGAATCGGACCGCGCCACGCCGATGCGCTCGGCGAACAGGCGAAAGCCTTCGGGCGTGAAGCCGCGCCGCTTCGCCGCGACGAGCGTCGGCATCCGCGGATCGTCCCAGCCGTCGACGTGACCGTCATCGACGAGCTCGATCAGGCGTCGCTTCGACAGGACCGTGTAGGTGAGATTGAGCCGCGCAAACTCGTGCTGGTGCGGAAGCGGCCGCTCGAGCCTGCCTCCCTCGGCGAGCCGCTCGATGATCCAGTCGTAGAGCGGGCGATGGTCCTGGAACTCGAGCGTGCAGATCGAGTGGGTGACACGCTCGAGCGCGTCCGAGATGCAGTGTGTGTAGTCGTAGAGCGGGTAGATGCACCAGCGATCGCCGGTGCGATGATGTGACGCGTGGCGGATTCGATAGATCGTCGGATCGCGCAGATTGATGTTCGGGCTTGCCATGTCGATCTTCAGGCGCAGCACGTGCGCGCCGTCGGGGAACTCCCCCGCGCGCATCCGCCGCAGCAGGTCGAGGCTCTCGGAGGGATTGCGATCGCGCCACGGCCCGGCGCGGCCCCGCTCGGTCAGCGTGCCCCGCGTCGCGCGCATCTCGTCAGGCGTCTGGCTGTCGACGTAGGCGAGCCCCCGCTCGACGAACCACTCGGCGAATTCGTAGAGCACCTCGTAGTAATCGGACGCGTGATAGCGGTGCGGCCCCCAGTCGTAACCGAGCCAATGCACCGATTCGGCAATCGCGTCCTCGAACTCGACGTCCTCCTTCAGCGGGTTGGTGTCGTCGAAGCGCAGGTGGCAGGTGCCACCGTTCTCGGCGGCGAGCCCGAAGTTCAGAATGATCGACTTCGCGTGACCGAAATGCAGATAGCCGTTCGGCTCGGGCGGAAAGCGCGTGACGACGCGACCGCCATAGGTTCCGCGCGCCAGGTCGTCGGCGACGATTGCGCGCAGGAAGTTCGACGCCGGCGCAGCGTCGGACGGCGTAGCTTCTGGGCGCTGCTGCGACGCAGCATGAACCGTTTTGTTCATGAACAAGCGATGGGCAGATCATTCTAACCGTGCCGCCTGCGGCCGTCATGGTTCCGGTTACGTGGGGCAATTGCGCCCCACCCCGGAAAGCCGCGCCGAATAAGGCTTCGCGGCCGACGACCGCTGCGGTCGCGTGGACGTTTTCCACAAATCCTGTGGATCGTGGTGTGCATATCTTGTACATTCGAATCCTAAGTCGCGCCCTGACAAAGGAATTTCGTCGCGGGCCGATTTTCGACCAGATTCAAAGGCATTGCGAAACAACGGGTTATTTTCGGCGCTCGGGGAAGTGCGCGGCGAAAATCCCCCCGATCGGGACGCGGATCCCTGTCGGTCGGGCAGCTCGGTGACAGGTCCATGAACTACAATTGTCCAGGACATAATGCCAAAGCCTGATCCGACCGGCGACGGCGTCGCCGGTGGGGCACCGGTGATCCCGGTGTCGCTGCTGGTCTCGTCGGCGCGACTCCTGCTCGAGCGCCATCTGGGCCTCGCCTGGATTGCGGGTGAGGTATCGGGCTATACGCGGGCCGCTTCCGGTCACCTCTACTTCACGCTGAAGGACGACCGCGCGCAGGTACGCTGCGTGTTCTTCAAGTTCAAGGCGCAAGGGCTCGCCTTCACGCTCCGCGACGGGCTGGCGGTCGAAGTGCGCGCGACGCCGACGATTTACGAGCCGCGAGGCGATTTCCAGCTCGGTGTCGAGACGATCCGACTGGCGGGGCTCGGTGTCCTCTACGAGCGCTTCCTGCGGCTCAAGGCGAAGCTGGAGGCAGCGGGGTGGTTCGACCCGGCGCGCAAGCGCGCGCCACCGCAGTTTCCGCGTCGTGTGGGAGTGGTCACTTCGCTGAAGGCGGCGGCTCCGCGCGATGT
>Ga0134126_10006447_pt1 | contig 14701 bp, 26 predicted proteins | sample KB31752_FD_96881 | JGI IMG/M metagenome (GOLD analysis project Ga0134126, IMG submission 96881) | Terrestrial soil microbial communities with excess Nitrogen fertilizer from Kellogg Biological Station, Michigan, USA - KB3-175-2 | ecosystem: Environmental > Terrestrial > Soil > Unclassified ... | reverse complement strand
CATCTCTGACTGCCAGTCCCACGACTGCCCCATCTCGATAGTCCCCGCCAGGAACACCGAACGTTCAACTACACCGGCCTTCTTCCATCGGCGCAGTGGCGGCATACAAACAACTGAGTTCATTCGTTGACCGGTGCGAGATGGATTTCGAAGGCCGGATGACACGAAAAGCCGCCAATCTTGACTTCCGGTTCGACGATGACGTTTCGACCGATCACCGGTAGTGGCGATGTCGCAATGCCGCGTACTTGCGCCCGGATCGGGCGAGTTGCCAGACCAGCGGCGGGCGAGACGATCACCTTCATACCTTCGCGCAGGTTGTCCAGCATGTCTTCTGTTCTCATGACGATTCCAAAGTTGGTGGAATGCGTATATTACCCAAGTTTGGGAATGTTGTCAATGGGAACACCCTCGGTCGATACGGCGCAACCCAGCAGGAAGGCCGCGAGTTCCGCCAGCTTGGCCCGATCTTCGATGACCAGACGCAGCTTGGACACGTGTTGTTCGGGCTTTCGCGCCTTGTTGTAGGTCGTCGAAATAGTCACACACACGCCGCCAAGAGGACGAAGCGTGTCTTCGACCGTGACCCACGTCTTGGTATTACCAAGTGCGTCGGATCCCACATCGGAAAGAATGAATTGTCGGTGCATAGAACACTCCCGTAACCGTTGATGAGTCTAAATAATACCATCAACATTGGGAACAGTCAATGCAATCATTCAAACAGTTCATCACCGAGCGCGAGGTCGCAGCGCCGGTCAAGGGCGAGACGATCCACGGCCTGCACTATTCGCACAAGGAAGGGTTGACCAGTCTCGACGGTCGGATGTATGGGACGGGAATCAAGGGTGCTGAAGCGAAACGCCTGTCGGAGACGAAGGACGCACGCATCAAGAGTCGTGTCTACTTCTACCACGCCAACGAAGGCGAAAAGGTATCGAAGGTCCACGAATCGGGACTTGGGCAACACACGTACAGCGCGAAGCTGCATAACATGTACAACCCGGATACTGCTTCACAGGAACATGCCAAGGAAGTTCGTGAGACGGCTGCGAAGCACGTCTACAACGGAGAAGACCACGGAAACGCATTCGAACGCGCCGTGGTCGATCATGGGTACAGCGGATACGTCAATCGAGGCATGGCAGTTGTGTTGAACCACCATGACGTTCCTGTTCACTACGAAGGAAAACGTAGTGAACTCATGAAAGCGACAGCGTAGAATCCTTTACTGCGCTCGCATATTTCGATAGCTTGTCCAGATAGCCGGAATTTCGGATTGCCTTGAACGCAAGGTTCTCGATTCCGAACTCACCACCGGCTTCCAATCCTGCCGCTCGCAATTGCCGAATCTTTGCTTTCACAGCATCGATCCTTGGCCTTGCGAGTACGCCAGCCATCTTGCCATGCACGATCTGTTTGATTTCGTGTATGACTGCCTGGGCCTTCAGTTCAATCTCTCGATCATCAAGATCGACGTGCTGCTTAACTGGCCTCTGAACCCATGACTCTTTCTCTAGTGAATACACGCCCGCGTTGGACGTGAAGTGTTCGCTCGTCGGTTGCACGTACAGTTCCAACGGGAAACCATAGATCGAGATATGCCTCGACTCGTTGTACAGCGTCTTGAACGCATTGAACGCATTCTGCACACTGATACCAGCTTCGTTCATGTGATCGGGTTCATACACCGCGATCACATGAAGGTCGATGTCGGACTGCGGGCTGTAGTTGTAGTTCGCACTACTACCTGTCATTACGATGTCTGACACCTTGGTCGGATCGATGCCACAGAAAGCGATGAAGTCGTTCGCGACGTTCATCAACTTCGCATAGACTTCGGGCTTCAGTTCGTCGCCGTTCCAAAGCGCCGGGTTCAACGTGTCGTGGTATTCGAGGCCGGTCTTGAACTCTTTGAGGGATAGGATCGTCATCTTGGCGGAAATATGTCTGGGTTACAGCGTCGTGCAAGACGTGCCATTACATGCCGCTGAAGGATGTGGATGTGGTGTGCGAATTCACCTACATCTGACGGATGTTTGTTCTCCAACTCTACGAAGTAGTTGAACGCATCCGCCAGCTTTTCGATGATCGCTTTTTCTTCTGTTGTCAGATTCACCGTTTCCAACGACCGTTGATAATTGTAATCATCTGGCGCTTGCCGTTCGCATAGATCACGCAGTGTGTGTTCGCCCATGATGAAGGACCGCGCGTGTATTCCAGACGACCAGTCGATGTACCGACCGTGTAGCAGCCCTTCATGATCTACGGCGAGTGCGAGTGACCAACAACCATCTTGTCTGGCAACCGGCTGAACTGTGTGGGACTACCACGTGCGCCATTAGAACCCATGTCACCGTGGTTCGATAGTTCGATACCTTGAATCTTGTACGATTCGTTGCGACCAAGCCAGTGAAGTTTCGGCATCGGTGCATCGAAGTAGTGTTCGGTATTCTCGACCCACAACTGGAACGCGTTCGGAATATCGACGCCATGCTTGTCGATGTGTTCCAGCATCAAGTACATCATGCGGTAGTACAGCTTCGCATTCCATACCTCTTGCTTCGGATCAATCGAGTCCAGCCACTTATTCATGTGCTCGACGTGATTCGAAGCAACCATGATGTTCTCTACACCAAACGGCGTCGTGTTTGCGATGTGTTCAATCGTGATGTCTAGTTCACGCTCGACATTGTTCGTCGCCGTCTTGTGCTTCGCATACTGAAGTAAGAAGCTGTTCTGGTGATGATGCGAACCACTGAAGAAATCCAACACGTCGTGTCGAACAATCTTCTTTGGTCGTAGCACGTTGACGATAGAATCGTCACTTGTGTACGTCGCTGCCTTCACCTTCGGATCGACGAACATAGCGTGTTCGTCGCCTGTAATCAGGGCTTCGACTTCTGCACCGGGACGAAATGCGTCGGCCATGTAGTAGCCGTCGATGTCGTAAAATCCGTTGCTGTCGTCGCAATTGAGAAGGCGAGTGTAGAACTGATCGCCGTCTTTTTCAACGACAAGTGCAGAGAGTGAATGGTTGAACCGAGCCTTTTCGCCTGTCTTGGTTTCTGCGTAGTTGGCATAAGTGATAGCGCCAGTGGTATGAAGTTGCGCCGGGTGATTGTCTAGCGTCGCGATAGTCCGCATCTGCACCTGTGGGTGCGCGATAATCAGACTGTTTCCCTTCGACAGATAATCAAGTCCTGCAAGTGGTGTTTCGATGGTCGGAGTGATCTGCACGTTCGCCAACAACCGAAGCTTGTTGGCAATCAGAACATCACGTGTGTACAACAATTCTTCATCAACATCAAACGTCGATTCTTGCGTGTACTTGTACTTGATCGGGACCAGGATCAACTTGGCGTGATTCATTCGGCAGTACGATTGAAGCGTGAACAAGAATTCGTCGTTCACAGGTGTGTCGTTCTGCACGGCGCTAATCACGAACTTGTTGTACCGCTTGAAGTCATCCGGCATCTTTGACGAAAACCGGTCATGCTTCGATTGCGTATGTACAACTGATTCGACGGTATGGCTGAACCACTTGGTGCAGTCCATACACTGATACCGCTTACGTGTAATCCCCGCTTGATTCGTTTTGGTCCCGCGACTTTGCACTTGTGCGCTGTCGCAGTGTGGACATGTAGTCATTCAATGCCTTGGATGTTGTCATGTTTTCTATCAAGCCATTCTTTAAGTTCTTCATTGGGATCGACCGTTGTCCAGTCGTCCCGTCCAAATAACGAATTCAGTTTTTCGAGAAACCAGTCGGTCACTCGGCTTGTGAAGCTTGTTCGGCTTCCTTCGCTGCTTTCTTGGCGGCTGCGCTTGCGCGTCGTGCGGCTTGCGCCTTCAGTAGACCGGCACGTCGTGCTTCTGACATCGGCTTCTTCTCTTTCGGTTGTTCCGAAGCTGAATCCACTGTCGTCTTCGTAGAAGAAGCCGGTCGGACCAAAGGGCGCTCACCTTGTTCCTTTTCGGCAATGCCAGCGCGAGCGAGCGATGCTTCCAGATCAGGAATCGCAAGCTTGACGGCCTTGACGATAGGCTTTGGCGGTTCTGCCGGAAGCAGTCGATCAAACGCATCACGGGCCGCTTCGTACGTCACGCCGGGATACAGATCGGTTAGCCGCTTGTCCTTAACTGCGACAATAATCTCGGCCTCTGACCAGTGAATGCCCTCAAGCAGTTCGATGAACAATTGTTCTCGTTTGAACGGCTTCAGGTTTGGTGCTTGGCCCTTCAGGAATACGTAGAGACGACGGCCTTCGCGGTAGAGGTTCGTTTCCGACTTACCGAGAGGAATGCCCGTGTCCTTCTTGTACGGTGCTTCTCCCTCGGGTAGATTCATTTCTATATCCGGGTGGAAGTTGTATTGAAGAACCTGTTCAAGCGGAAGGGATTGGTGTTCGCGCAGCAAGCGCACCTTGTCTTCGTGTCGTTGTGCTTTTGACACCAGATCAAGGATTTCTGGAATGTGAAGTCGCATGTATTTCGTGTGCGGGAATGAATGTATTCCCTATTTATGCGTCATGCCATTCATTCACACCGAACATCTCGGGGAATGCTTGACGACGACGGTCGCATTGCTCGCGTACTTCTTCGAGCGTGATCGGATGATAGGCAATCTGTTCCATCGAAACGCACAGGTATCGAGGATCGATTTCGCCGTTCGGGAGACGAACCTTGTGTGCGTGAAGATGGCCGTGGACATTCACACCAAATCGCCCGATGTTGGCCGGGTGAACGGGGATGTGCGTCAAGATCATGTCCTTCAACGCGCGGCATGCCGACACTTCGTAGAAGTACGGTTCGTATTCTTTCAGCTTGCAGATGTCGTGGTTGCCCTTGATAAGATGCTTCTTACCGTTCAGGCGTCCAACCTTGTGAAGATGCTTCTTGTTCAGGACTACATCGCCGAGGACATACACCTTGTCGGTCGGGCGCACGACGCTATTCCAGTTCTCGATCAATGCTTCGTCCATGACTTCGGGATCATCCCACGGACGAAGCTTGTCTACACCATTCGGCGCGAGGAACGTTGTGACACCCTTGTGGCCGAGATGCAAATCGGCTGCGAGGAATTGTGTTGACATCAGTTGTTGGTTGCTTTGTTAAGTGCTGCGTGCGCAAGTCCGGTAATATGTCCGAAGATGAACATTGCGAACCACAGAAACCATGTAGGAATGTGAATATCCATCAGACAGGAATTACCTTCTTGATAGTCTTGAAATTGAGGATTCGGTTGTCTTCGTCGATGCGTCTTTCGATGTCATTCATGGGACCAGTTTGAAACAGCGACGGCGAGGACCATGACGCATCGCGCCAGAAGAAAAAGAACCGCTTCTCTTGTGCATAGAAACGGTCGTTTCCGCGTTGAACGATTCTGTACTTTCGATTCATTCTTCGTCAAAAATAAGTGCATTGGTCACGGGCGACTGCTTGCGCTTCTTCGCTTTGATCGTGACCGGTTCGGGTTCCGATTGCGGAATGGCTTCAGGAACCACCAGAATCGGTTCTGTTGGCTTCTCGTCCAATTCGACAGCCTCACGCACAGGTTGACGCACCGGGACCGCATACGCCCAATAATTCCCAAATACGCGTGCTGTCTGATTTGCACCCGGATGTGTATGTAGCCTACTTACGCCCATCCAGCCCGTTCCGTTCAGCCACGGTCGATAGAACTCAGGAAGAGGTTCGCCTTCATCGAGAATGCGTTCGCCGTCCTTTGGGTAAATCTCGGTGCCATCGCGGTCGTGGCCGTATCGGATTCCGGGTGTCTTCATGGTCAGAAGTTCTCTATTTCATCCATCAAGTTCTTCAACCGGTTCTTCACGAAATAATCGAGAAGTTGTGACCGGTCCTTACCAAGCTGACCTTCGTACGTGCGGATCACATTGTCCTTCACGCGTTGAGGGATCGAATCGAAGTGGATCAGCTTGAAGTTCCGCTTGAATGCCTTCTCTTCGGCCTCGTTACGGAACTCTCGAATCTCGCCGTGTTCGATCCACTGCGGCAGATAAAATTCCTTCACCTTCGCCGTGACCGACTTCTGACGAACCTTCGTATCTGGATTGTCCAGCTTCTTCTGAAAGAAGTCGTCTTCAGTGAGGATGTTCGGGATAGAGTCACCGGCATCGCCCGTCAGCAAGTGGTCAAGTACGTACTCTTCGAGTGACACCTTCACCTTCTCACCACTCTTCTCAAGCTTCGGAACGACTTGTTCCTTGGTGTACGGGCTAATCTGCTTGACGTTCGGATACTGCTGACACTGCGCCAAGTCGGTATCGGACGCAATGATAAGGAACGGCTTGGGTTCACTTTGGCCGAACATATCTTCCTTCACGTCGCTCGTCTGGCTGTATTCTGCCAACGTACCGATCACGTCATCTGCCTCGGCGAATGGTGCGTCGATCACGGGATACGGAAAGAACTCAGTCAGTTCCGCCTTCACCACGTCCATGCAGTGATGAATCATGTCCCAATCGAAGCCCTGATCTTCCTTCTGCTTCTTGCGATAGCACTTGTACCAGGGGTACATGGCCTTACGCCAGTATTGCTTGTTGTCAACGGCAAAGACGATTTCGCCAAAGCGCTGACCGTACTTCTTCTTGTATTCCAGCAGGTTGAAGAGGAAGAGATGCCTGAAGGCGTCAGGTTCAATCACTGCCGTATTGTCGCCCTGCAAAGCGCCCATGATCTGCGTGATCGAGACGCCAGAGTAATCTACTACGATCATTCTTGTTACATGATGTTTGTGGTTGTTCGGTCATCATGTAGATACTGCTCAACTGTACTGCGTATTATACACCAACCTTGGGAATTGTGCAACGGAAAGCCGATGTTGTGAAATCGTCACAACATCGGCTAGAGGTCAGCGCACATTCGGTCGCCTTTGCGTCTCGTAGAGGGATTTGGATCGTTTGAGTTCGGCGAGACGGGCTTCGTTGCGTTCACGCAATGCCTTGTGTTCGGGATGTTCACCGATGCGAACCATGTGTCGCACGATGTCGAAAACGTTTCTCGTCGCTTTCATGGTCTGCCCTCAGTTGTTGGGGTGCGCCTTCAGGTAATCCGCCTTGGTAGCATATCCGCCCGGACAACGACCGGATACGCACCAGCGCCCGTCCTCGGTCACTTCGGTCTTGGGACCGAGTTCCTTGTCCAGTTCGGCATCGGTAGGCGTATAGCCGTCCTTGGCTCGTTCGGTCGGATGGTCCTGATAGTAGGCGAACGGGTGTTCCTGCTTCTGCTTGTGGTCCAGATACCACATCAGGCCAGCCCACGCCGCGACTATCGCGACGATTGACCAGAACACGAAATTGACGAGTCTCACGAATCCTTGGATCATTTCATCCTCACTTGGTTGTTGTGGCCTATGGCCGGGTTATCGAGACGCGAGAATGAATCGTACCAGAGCGGCTTCGAGCGCCGCCGCACGATCATCCTTTGCGAGTTTAACGCCGCGTTCCGATGCAGCGTCGTATAGTGCGTCGAATGTCGCGTTGATGACGCCACGTTCGGCATCGTTCAGTTCGCCTTCACGGGCTTCCATCAGTTCTCTTTCCGAGCGTGTGAGTGACATTTTGTTCTCCGTCTTGAGGTTGTGGGTGTACCTATTATTCCACGCCGTACGCTTGTGCGAACGCCACCTGATTGTAGTAGCGTTCGGAATCGCGCATCGCGCCGCCCCAATGAAGCTGAACAATAATGTCATCGGACATGATTTCTTCCTTCACTACGGCATAACGTCCGTTGCCACATGGGATACGAATATCGACGATGCCGCTCACGTTGTTCAAAGAAACCATCGCGCGGTACGCTGCATCGGCTTGGGCTTGAGTCAGAATCATAGAAACCTCCGTGGTGTCGATATCAGAATACTAACAGGTCTGGGAATTCTTGTCAACCGTTTTCGTGGTCGTAATCGAAATTCACAAACATGACCTGACAGATTCCGCGCGGATGAAGCGTATAGGCATCGTCGAAGTCGTCCTTCTGGCAGTGCATTCCCGTCCACCCAGCCAAGCGCTTCGCTGTGCGAATCTTTGCGCGAGATGTCAGCTTACGTGGTATCCACTGCTCGTACCGTTCGACCCATGAATAGTTTGCTTCGCCACCAAACGTGTCAGTGACTTCGACCTTCATCAACACGGCCTCGCCTAGACTGACCAAGCCATACGAGACGCCCTGCATCTCTTTTGCTGTTGTTTTTGCATACGTTCTGGCTTCATCTCGATCCTTGAATGGAACTTCTTCGATGTGACTGCCGAACGATCCGACGATGCAGATGCGAAACATTTCCATGAAATAATCTCCTACCAAAGTTGGGAATGATTTTACGGACCAGATGTGAGTTTGTCAACAAAAACAAACGCCCGTCTCGTTGAAACGATCACGGGCGTTTGTTTATTGATGTGTGATGTAACTCATGGGTTACATCGTGTCGGTAGTATCGATGACCAGCCTCATACTTCCGTTCTCGGGATTGCGGCTGACGGTAATCATCATTCCTTGGAAGACCAGTTCGACGGCCTTTGGTAGTTCGGTCAGTACTGCCTTGTCAGATCGGATGACTTGGGTGAGTCCTTTGGGTGCAGCGGATTTGGTGACTTTGCTCGCCCGACGTTCCCGCTGGGTGATGACACGGGCAGATGGCCGGTAGGACTCGCCCTTGTACTCGGGGTTCCACATGAACCCTATGCGGTCCCGTTTGTTCCCGGTTCGCATCTCGGTTGGAAGGTCATGTTGGGTAGCCATCCCTTTCGTGATGAAAGTTTTCACGATGTCGCGAATTTGTTGGGAGTCCCGACACACCTTCTTGACTTCATCCAATCCATATAACCCATTGATTGATATGGGAAGTTTGTGGGACAGGGCTTCCTTCAACCACTTCTCGACCACGTTCCAAGATGCGAACGCGGCCTGCATCGGACTTTGCATTGATACGACTTGCATGTTTTACTCCCTCTCTAGTGGGGTTCCGTCGCCACAGCACGACGTGAGAGGGATTCTACATACTACTTGCGCAACTTGGCAACATGTGCCTTGGTAATTTTTGCGCTGATCCAGCCGTTGTAGTATTCGTCAGACAGTAGGACATGGCGCGAAAATTGCTCGTAGGCTTCCCAATAGCCCATCTCGCCCTTGCCTTGGCATTGGTGCAGGATTTCCCGTGTGAACTTCTCGGGGCCATGCTTCTCGACTTCGGCCTTCAGTGCGTCATTGGAACCGTAGTATTCCTTCCAGTCCGACTCGACCTTGATCTTCTTCTTTTTACCTTTGACTTGCTTCTGTTTCTGGAAGTGGTAAAGCTTCTTGCCGATATACAACTTGTTGTTCGCGTGATCGGTAATCAGATAGACGAATCCGACCATACCTTCAGGAATCTCGGTTTGTTCCTGTCCTTGATAAAGCCACATAAGAAAATACCCGTACATTGTGAGTGTACGGGTATTTATGCTTCGCAGTTTCAGTCAACAATCGACGGTTGACGACCAGGATAGTACGGCCATTTTCCGGCTTCCCCAGGAATACCCCACGGCCACGGATTATCTGGGATGACGGGAGTCGTTGGTGATTCTTTAGCCGGTTTGAACGGTGTTGGTGTTCCTACACCACCCTTAGCAGACTCTATTTCTTCGTATGTTCCGTCTGTGTAGTACACTACGACTTTCTTGATTTGTTTCATTCGTCTACTTCGTCATCTACATCGTATTCTTCGTTGTCTAATTCTGACCCACAAAAGGGGCAATTGAGGACACGATAGTAGTTCTTGTCCAGGGTGTGCTTGACTGCGAATACTGCCTCGCATTCATTGCACTCGTAATGTGTGGTTGCCATATGAAGATGTTCTCCTTGTTCATTGGTTCATCTTCACGATATTTATGGCTGTCACACGATCTGTTTGACTTCTATGCCGTTTTGTTCTAGGTAGTCAAGCCCTTCGGTATCTCGATAGGCATAACGGTAGAAGAACCGTTTGATGCCAGCCCGTTTCATCGCCATAGCGCACGGCTTACAGCACGCAAAGTTACAGAACAGGTCTGCACCGGTTGCTTCCGTGGTCACTTTGAGCGTTTCTGTATCCGGGCCAGTTCGTACCCACTTTTCGCTAGTTACCAGCTTCGCCAGTGCATTACATTCCGCATGAATCACGTTGGGCTTTGTTCGTAGCATGCGGATGTCACCGTCCCAATTCTCGGGTTCGATTTCACAGTTGTTGTCTGCACCCGGTGCGGTTCCATTGTAACCGATGGAGATAACCCTATCATCCTTCACCACAAGAGCACCGACCTTCAGCCGACGTGCCGTAGAAAGACGCGCGTAGCGTTCAGCGCAATCCATATGCGCTTCGATCATTTTCTGTTTCATTCTTCTTTCAGAATTTTGCATGCGGACTGATACTCATGAAATCCGATGCCGTTGTATGTGTCACACTTGACCAGCGAATCCATATACGGGTCCATATCAGAATCGTCGTCCAGAATCACGAACCGGTTGAACTCTGCGGAATAGTTGCGAATCCATGACTGTATTTCTCGGCCACGTCCGAACTCAAACCCGTCACCACCATTATGAGATGGCGTACACCAGCGTTCGTCCATGAACATGTATCGACCTAGTTTCGGACAAGCAGCATTCAGAATCGCCTGAATCGAGAACCGGTCGTATAAAATACGCCAGGACGAAGAGATAACCAGTTTGGCGTCTTTCTCTTCGCAGATACGTCGAACCAACATACAGGCAACCGGATCGAGATACGAAAATACGCCGCCTATGTCACCCATCGCTATACAAGCACGTGGATTGCACAGAACGCCGTCAATATCTAGGAAGATGATATTAGGGAGTTTGGCCGGGGTGTTGGTCGGCCCATTCACGAAAATCGGTTGGGACATTATTGATGTGAGAAAGAATCTCGGACAGAGACTTGTCCGTGTTCATCCTGGTGATGTTGTAGGCTTCCTTCATCCCATCACCGATCAGATGGGCCACTTGCCACGGGCACTTCTTGATGACCGCGATCAGACCTTCCTCGTTGTAGAGGACAAGTGTCCCTTCGTCGTTGTATGAGATTAGGGTTTTCACGGAAAACGGACGTGCTGACCGACCAGCGGGCAATCCTTGAAGCTTGAGAACTGGTGCAGCTTTTGAATCGACGTGATGAAGTCGCCCGGTTCGTGATGGATACCGACAGCGCCCTTAGCTCGCCACTGTTGGATGTTCAGTAGCTTGTCATCGATCAGGATGTCGTGCGGGTGCTCGACCCACTTCTGTTTGTCGATGGCATAGGGGCCGGTACACATCTTGATGTGACCCAGACCGTGCATGTTGCACCAGTCCTGCTTCTCTTGCGCGGCGAGAGGATGCGTGGATCGACGTGGCAGAGCGGTCAGGATACGGACACCGTAGCCCTTCATCTCTGCGACTTCTTCGACGGCCTGAACGAATTCGAGATGTCCTTCGAACGGTTGGCAGTCGCGGAAGAATCCGTCACGCTTGGTGTCGAAGACTTTCCAGAAGTTCTCTTCGCCTACTTCGCGCGGCCAACGGCCATGTAGCGCATGGAAGTGCGTATCGAAATCGACGAGAACGCCGTCCATGTCAAGGTTGATGTATTGCGTATATTTCACTGTACTTCCGAATCATCTACGTTGTTGTGATGTCGCATTATACCACACTATCGGTAGTTCGTGCGAACAAAAACAACTTTGGGAGTGATGCCGGATACTCGGGAAACCTGCAACTGTTGCTCGCCAGCAACCATCCAGTACCGGTCCCGCGCATACTCGATCACCACCGGGGCCGGGATGCGACCGCCGTTGAAGGTGTCGATCATCGACGAGAGGTCCAGTTTGGTGTCATTCGGGCGTCGTACGGTCCAAGACTTCGTGTTCTCTAGGCGACGCCATATCATATCGGTGAGGGGTCGAAGTGAAGCATCGTCGTACTGGTGTTCCAGATGATCCACATGCACGCCAAGTTGCGCCGATGCAAGTGAAAAAGCGCCACGCTCTTTCGAGAATGGCGCTTTCACCCAGATCAACTTTTCTGGGGTAAGGATCATGTTACTGACACGCTTCGCATTCACCTTTCGCAGCTTGAACGCCTGCTTGGGTGTAGATGTAGTAGGACGCCAACATGTTCTCGTCAAGGAAGATGTCTTGGTGGACTTCTGCAATCCACTCTTCGTCTTCTTCGGCTGCAAAGAACATGTTCACGCTTTGCCATTGGTCAACGTATCGGCCACGGGTAGAACACATCCGCACGTGTGCCTTCATGTTGATTTCGAATGCCGTCTTGAACACGGCCTTCTCTTCTTCACTCAACCACGTGACGTGTTGCACTGAACCCTGTTTGTCTGAGATGTCTGCAACGACCTTCTTGGTGTAGACACCACGTTCCTTCATCAGATTCAGAAGGATCGGGTTGATACGGTCCATCTCACCGGCTGCACCAGAGGCCGTATAAACGAACGCCGGGTCCGGGTTGATACCTTCACTCACACCGCCCATCAGGTTCGCCGTAGACTTCGTGGGCGCGATTGCAATGCGGTGTGTGTTACGAACGCCGTAGCCCTTACACCATTCCGGTTCGCCGAGTTCGACTGCCATGAATTGCGAAGCACGCAGACTTTCGTCCCAGATGTGCTTCGCAATTTCGAGGTTCTTCATGTGCGCTTCGAATGACTCGTACGCAATCATATTCTGTTGCAGGTACGTGTGGAAGCCACACTGACCCAGACCAAGCGCACGACCTTTCTCAGTGAAGCGAACAGCAGCTTCGAGGCCGGGAACGTTACGGGCCTTCTTGATGAAGTCCTCTGCGATGCAATCGAGGAAGATCGTCGCCCAATACACCGCGTCCGTACCTTTCCACTCGTCAAACTTCGCCACGTTCATCGACGACAACACGCATGTGAACGTGTGGTCTTCATCATTGAACAGCATGATTTCGCTACACAAGTTGCTGTTGTTGATGAACAGGTTGTAGTGCTTGTACATCTCGGGACGATGGCGATTGGCCTTGTCCACGAAGAAGAAGTAGCCCTTGCCATGCACCATCTTCAGCTTCAGCATCTTGCGGAAGCGACGGTGCGTATCTACGTCACCATCTTCCAGACGTGCAACGAATTCGTCCGTGATGACCCAGCCGATATTCGCATCGTCTGGGTTGTTATAGATGAAGTCGCACACTTCATCGAAGTCGCCATGATCTGCTTCAAGGTAGCCCGCGTATGCACCGCGACGTGCCGTACCTTGTGCGATCTTGCGCATGTCGTCAATGATGCCAGTGAAGACATCGAGGACACCGGACGCTTTACCACCCGTGCTGATCTTCGAACCACGCGGGCGGATGCCACCAAGGTAGCCCGAAGTACCGAACCCGTTCTTCGTCAACATCGCAACTTCAAGCTTGTGCTTGTAGAAGTCGTACACGCTGTCTCCGATCTTTCCACCCGAACACGAAACGGACATGCCTCGATTCGTGCCAGTGTTGGCAAGGACTGGTGTAGATGGTGACAACCAACCATTCCACAGCAGCTTGAAGAACCACTCACGGCCTTCACTAGCCATGTGTGTCGGAAGATGTGACGCAGCCGTGTTGGCGATGCGTTCGAACTGTCCTCGTACATGCGTGGTGTCGTACATGTACTTGTCTTTGAACATCTGCCAACCGGCGGTCGTGTACCATTCTGGAACCAGACCTTCTGTTTGAAGTTGCTTGCGTTCTTCGCTTAGTTGTTCATAGATGTTCTGGCTCATACTGTTTGCTCTGCTTCTCGTTGTGCTTTTGTTTTCCAGATGAAGGCGTCTTCGTTCCAGTCGCGGTGATACTGTGAACCCATACCGCTAAAGAAGTCGTTGAAGGTGTACGAGTTGATCGCCTTGTAGAACCACTCTGCAATCGGGTTATACTCGACCTTCTCAAGCTTTTCGTAGCCGAGGTTCTTCAGACATTCGTTCAGGCGAGACATCACAAAGTTCTTCAACTGGTGTGCTGTGATACCGGGGATGTTTCCCTTCTCGAAGATCATGTCAACGATGCGGCATTCGTGTTCGTACAGAGCACGTGCCATCTCGCGAACCTTCGCTTCGAGGTCGATACGATAACCGTCATCCGGGTTCAGTTCTTCGAGTAGTTTAGTGAAGACCCATGCACCAGCCAGGGAGTGCAAGTTTTCATCACGAACACTGAAGTTGATACCACGAACGACGTTCAGAAGCTTGTTCTTGCCTTGCTGCTGAAAGTGCTTCAGGAATGCGAACGATGAATAGAGGATCGCGCCTTCGATCAGCGAGAATCCTGCCAGCGACACCAGATCGTCCTTATCGGAGATGATGTCATCAATGAACTGCATCCGTGCTGCGAGAGTTGGGTCTTCGGTATAGCTGTTGTAGAACTCGTCCGTGTGTAGGAACGTGAGTTCGTTGATCTTCTGGTAGAACCGCTTATGAACCGCCAATTCAAACATACCAAAGGTCGCGGCCATCTCCTGAAACTCGGGGCGCGGGAAACGGCGTTTGAACCGTCCGGTCCAGTAGTCAGCACCAGCCTTCAGTTCGTACTTCGTGAATAGCTTGAGGGTTGTAGTGACGCCATGCTTCTCTGATTCGGTCATGTTGACCAGGACATCTTGAACGTCCTTCTCGGCCTTCACTTCATCGGGAAGCCAGAAGATCGAGAGTTGCTTCTT
>Ga0134126_10006446_pt1 | contig 14703 bp, 14 predicted proteins | sample KB31752_FD_96881 | JGI IMG/M metagenome (GOLD analysis project Ga0134126, IMG submission 96881) | Terrestrial soil microbial communities with excess Nitrogen fertilizer from Kellogg Biological Station, Michigan, USA - KB3-175-2 | ecosystem: Environmental > Terrestrial > Soil > Unclassified ... | reverse complement strand
TTGCCTGAAAAATAAGAATACGGATTATTTGTTTGTTTACTGCATATCTCGCAAATAAAACTACTGTTACTACTTAGGGTCTGCTGTTTTATCTCTGTCTATCGCAGGTGGTTTTGTGTAATAAGAAAATTATTTAGCGGAAACTCTATTTCTTTGAAGCCGGTAATTCAGTTTTGGTTTTTCTGATAACAGATGTCACGCTTGATATTACTCCTGCAATATCGGAAAGATCAGCAGGAACGATCATCGTATTATTAGTCTGGGCCAGTTTACCGAATTCTGTAAGATATTGCTCGGCAATGCGCAGGTTTACAGCGCTCATTCCACCCTCTTCATTGATGGATTGTGCTATTTCTCTAATGCCTTTAGCAGTGGCTACCGCTACCATTTCTATTTCTGATGCTTTTCCGCTTGCTTCATTAATTCTTTTTTGTTTTTCACCTTCAGAGAGTGCAATCGTTTGTTGTTTCTCACCTTCGGCGCGGTTAATTTTTGCCTGCTTGTCGCCTTCTGATTCTGCTATCAACGCCCGTTTTTCGCGCTCTGCCCGCATTTGCTTTTCCATAGCATCTCTAATACTTTGCGGGGGTGAAATATTTTTCACTTCATATCTTGAAACTTTAATTCCCCAGGGGCCGCTGGCCCTGTCAACCGCTTCTACGATGGTGGCATTTACCGTTTCGCGCTCTTCAAAGGTTTTATCCAATTCCATTTTACCAATTACGCTGCGCATGGTTGTTTGTGAAATCTGAATTACAGCAAATCTGTAATTATCAATTCCGTAAGAGGCTTTCTGTGGATCAATCACCTGCAGGTATAACACGCCATCAACTTCTACAGCTATGTTGTCTTTGGTGATGCATATTTGAGAAGCTACGTCAAGCGCCTGCTCTTTCAAGTTTTGCTTATAAGCCACTTTGTCAACAAATGGAATTAAAATATGAAATCCCGCATCAAGCGCACGGCTGAATTTACCCAATCGTTCAATAATATAAACAGAACGCTGCGGCACTACTTTAAAAGTGGATAGAAATGCTACTAATAAAAACAGGATGATTACTACCAGGATTATGGTTGATGCGGTCATAATTTTTTCGTCGATTTTACAATTAATAATATGCTTTCGTTTCCTGTGATAATTACATTCTCACCTTTTGCAATGGTATCTTCTGAGGCCGCCTGCCAGGTGGTTCCTTTGAAATCAACTTTACCATTTTCTCCCGGTGAAATATCTGATAAGGCTTTAGCGGTTTTACCCAAAAATTCGTCTTCCAGAAGGTCAGTTGAATGTTTTCTTTTCCATAATATTTTTGAAAACCATTTTCTAAGTAAAAGGATACTCGCTATCGAACTGATTAAAAAGATAATTAACTGTTGGTTAATGGAAAGATCTAAGAAAAGGCAGAGAATCGCCACTATCCATGCTCCTACGGCAAAAAAGAAAAGGATAAGTCCTGGTAGTAAAAACTCCAAAAGGAAAAAAACAAATCCTATGATAATCCAGATAACAGCAGCAGTCAGAAAACTCTCCATTGAAATTCAGTTGTTTGGAAAAAATATGCTTCAAATATAGAATTAATAAAAATAAAAGCGGTAAAAAGTCATTTTCAACTTACTAATTTGAGCGATCGCGACAATCGGGGTTTGGACTTAAAATTTTTGAGATGGACAAGGGTAGGATTAACAAAAACTTAAAATCACCGGATACCAAAAATCTTCTTTTTTAGTAGCCCTTTATCTTAATAAAACTCACGATATTTGCAATAAAATTGCTCCCCCGAAGTTTATATCCGTTAAAAAAATATAAAATTCCCTTTAACCATGAATGATTTTTCCTACATAACAAGTTCTCATCCGGCCTACATTGAAAATTTGTATTCTGATTTTAAAAAAGACCCGGAAAGTGTAGACGTTGACTTAAGAAAATTTTTTGAAGGGTTCGATTTTGCTGTGGCCAATCAAAACGGCCATTCAAAATCAGGAACAGACGTCGCATCGCCTATTAGTGAATTGTCTGTAAGCAATCTTAGTAAAGAGTTTGGTGTTTATCAATTGATTCTTGCTTACCGTAAAAAAGGGCATCTTATCTCAAAAACCAACCCCATAAGAGAAAGAAAAGATCGTCGTGCCAATCTTGGACTTTCCTATTTTGGTTTGAGCGATGCCGATCTTGAAACTCAATTTGAAGCGGGCAAATTTGCGGGGACCGGCAAGGCGTCTTTACGCACAATTGTTGATCATCTGAAAAAATGCTATACAGGTTCCGTTGGGATTGAATTTGATTCTTTGAATGACCCGGCTAAAATAGATTGGATTATTAACGCAGCAGAACATACCATGCTGGAGCCCGTGTCTTTGGAGCAAAAACGAAGAATACTTCAAAAGCTCAACGAAGGAGTGATGTTCGAAAAATTTCTTCATACCAAATATGTTGGGCAAAAAAGATTTTCGCTGGAAGGAGGAGAAAGTACCATAGCGGCATTAGACGCGATTATTAATACTGCTGCCGACAACGAAGTACAGGAAGTAGCGATTGGCATGGCGCATAGAGGCAGACTGAATGTGCTGGCCAATATCCTGGGCAAAACTTACGAGCAAATCTTTACGGAGTTTGAGGCAAATGCAAAAGTGGATTCTACCATGGGTAGCGGAGATGTGAAATACCATAAGGGTTACAGCAGCGAAGTAAAAACTTTTAACGGAAAAACAATTCATTTAAAACTCGCACCAAATCCTTCACATCTTGAAGCGGTAGATCCCGTTGTGATCGGTTTTGCAAGAAGTAAAGCCGATGTCATTTACAATAGCGATTATGATAAAATATTGCCTATCCTTATTCATGGCGACTCAGCGCTCGCCGGACAGGGCATTGTATATGAAGTGCTTCAAATGAGTGGTTTGCAGGGCTATCTTACCGGCGGAACCCTGCATTTTGTTATCAACAATCAAATTGGTTTTACGACTGACTTCGACGATGCACGTACTTCGAACTATTGTACTTCAATAGCTTCTGTCGTTAATGCGCCTGTGTTTCACGTTAATGGCGATGATGTAGAGGCGGTAGTAAAAGTTTCGCAGATAGCCATGATGTATCGCCAGGAATTTAATACAGATATTTTTATAGATATGGTTTGCTATCGCCGCCATGGACATAACGAGGGAGATGATCCTAAATTTACCCAACCTGGTTTGTACGCGCTCATTGATAAACAACCCAATCCGCGCGAGGTGTATGTGGAGTGGCTTAAAATGCATGGAGAAGAAGGTGCGGCAAAAGTGGCTAAAGAAATGGAAGAGAAATATTGGAAAGATCTACAGGAACGTCTTGACGAATTAAAACAAAATCCGCTCCCTTATAGCTACCAAACCCCTGAACTCTGGTGGCAAAGCCTGAGAGAAGCAACTAATGACGATTTTAAAACTTCACCGGTAACTGCCGTGCCTAGAAATGAATTAGAAAAATTGTTCCAGGCAATTATGAAATGGCCGGACGATTTTACACCTCTTAGAAAGATTAAAAAAATACTCCAGGATAAAATTACATTATACGATAGCGAACAAAAATTTGACTGGGCTACCGGCGAATTGCTGGCTTATGCAAGCATCCTGAATGAAGGCAAAGATGTGCGTATGAGTGGACAGGATGTAAGACGCGGCACATTTAGTCACAGGCACGCTGTTTTAAGAGATGAAAAGACTGATGAATATTATAATCGCCTGAGCAATATTTCTGATAAGCAAGGGAAGATGAGAATATGGGATTCTTTGTTGAGCGAATATGCGGTGCTGGGGTTTGAATATGGCTATGCCATGGCCAATCCAAATGCATTAGTGTTATGGGAAGCCCAGTTTGGAGATTTTGCAAATGGCACGCAAACGCTAATAGACGAATTTATCTCCAGCGCTGAACAGAAGTGGAAAAGAATGAATGGTTTGATCGTTCTCCTTCCACATGGATATGAGGGCCAGGGTCCGGACCATAGCAGTGGGCGAATAGAACGCTTTTTACAAATGTGCGCTGAATTAAACATGGTCGTTACCAATATTACTACAGCTGCCAACCTTTTCCACGGGCTTAGAAGACAACTTGCGTGGCCTTTTAGAAAACCATTGATTAATTTTTCGCCTAAAGCAAACTTGCGTCATCCGGGCAGCTACAGCAAAATAGAAGAATTTACAAAAGGTGGTTTCAGGGAAGTTCTTGATGATGATACGGTTACTGCCTCATCGTCCATCACGAAGGTTTTATTATGTACCGGGAAGATTTATTTCGATCTCAATGAAAAAAGAGAAAGCGAAAAGCGAAAAGACGTCGCTATTATCAGGATGGAGCAATTATATCCATTGCCGCTAAACCAAATAGAATCTCTCTATAAAAAATACGGCAAAGCAATTTGGTATTGGGTGCAGGAAGAGCCACTAAATATGGGCGCTGCTTCGTTTTTGCGAATGAATCTTACCAGCATCAATTTTGGAGTTATCAGCAGACAGGCCAGCGCAGCTACCTCTACGGGGTTTGCAAAAGTTCATAAAGAAGAACAGGAGGAAATTTTAAATACTGCTTTTTCTATTTAAAGTAAAGATTGATATTGTGAAATCGGCCACGGTGAATACCCTTTGAAAAAATTGAAAAAAGGCAATAAATGTTGATTTACTGTAAAACATTTGAAGTCTTTGTTATGCTGTTGAAAGATTAAAACCGTGTATAATTTTTATAGCCGGTTACATTCTTCTTCAATTTGAACCGACTGTCCTTAAATAGGATTTGAAATTCACATAGCAATTTCCAAAAATATATTTCTATGCACTTTGCTTTTGTGTATTTCTCAATTTAGCTTACGTTTGTAAATCTTAATAAATATCATGGCAGTAGAAATAAAAGTCCCTACCGTTGGCGAAAGTATCAATGAAGTAACCCTTACCAAATGGATAAAAAAAGATGGGGAATACGTCGACAGAGATGAAGTAATAGCAGAGTTGGAAAGTGAAAAAGCCACCTTTGAAATCAATGCAGAGAAAGCGGGTGTTTTACACACAATCGCAAAAGAAGAAGATAATTTGCAGATAGGAGATGTGGTCGGTACGATAGACGATACCGCAGAAAAGCCTTCAGCAAAAGAAGTGCCCGCGAAAGAAAATAAAGAGGAAACCTCCAAAGAGCAAACTAAAGTAGCACCAAAGGAAGCAGCTAACACCGAAGTTCACCCAGCCAAAGTAATTTCTCCTAAAGAAAATGAACCAAGAAGAAAAGAAGATGTAAAAGCCACTCCCGTAGCTGCCGCCATACTTGCCGATAAAAAAGTAGATGTATCAAAAGTAACGCCTACCGGTACTCATGGTAGAATTACAAAAAATGATGTAATGGATGCGCTCGCAAATCCGGGACGCGCTGTCGGTAAAGAAATGTTCACCCGCGAAGAGAAAACTCAAAAAATGAGTAATCTTCGTCGCACCATCAGCCGCAGGCTGGTAGAAGCTAAAAACAGTACGGCGATGCTCACCACTTTCAACGAAGTGGACATGGGCCCAATCATGGAGTTGAGGAAAAAGTATAAAGAAGTTTTTAAAAAAACTCACGAAGTAAATCTTGGTTTTATGAGCTTCTTTGTAAAGGCATGTTGCTTCGCCTTGCAGGAATGGCCTTCAGTGAACGCGCGTATTGATGGAGATAATTTCGTTTTGCACGAGTATTGTGATATTTCAATTGCCGTTTCTTCTCCTAAAGGTTTGGTAGTTCCTGTCATCAGAAATGCCGAAAGTCTTAGTATGGCAGAGATTGAAAAAGAAGTGGTACAACTTGCTGTAAAAGCCAGGGAAAGTAAACTCACCATTGAAGAAATGACGGGCGGAACTTTTACCATCACAAACGGCGGCGTATTTGGATCCTTAATGAGTACTCCAATTCTTAACATACCTCAAAGCGCCATCCTTGGAATGCATAATATAGTAGAGCGGCCAATGGCTGTAAATGGGCAGGTGGTAATAAAACCCATGATGTACATTGCGCTGAGTTACGACCATAGGGTAATTGATGGCCGGGAGTCAGTAAGCTTTTTGGTTCGTGTAAAAGAAATGCTTGAAAATCCGGAGCAACTTTTATTTGGAAAAGACCCAGTTAAAGCGCTTCTTCAGCTTTAATTGTACATTAAAAACTTTTGGAAAGTTTACTGTGACTTTAGCAATTCAGTAAAACACTATGGAACTTCCCAAAAGTTACGAACTGCTACTATCCCGATTTTTTATGGAACTAAACCAAATAAACCCGTTTAGGCCCTTCAACGTAAATATTTATGGATAATGATGATACATCTTCCCCCAAAAAAGAAAATCATTTTCGTCGTTACCTTGAATATGCTGAGGCGTTAATTGCCAACTATGATGGCAAAGAACCTTTTCACCTTTATCTAAAACGATATTTTTCAGCTAATAAAAAACATGGCTCGCGCGACAGGAAACAAATTGTCTCGCTTTGTTATTGTTATTTTCGTCTCGGCTTTGGTGCTATATCAACAATGGCTGTTGAAGAAAAATTGATATTAGCGGCTTTTCTTATTGGCGAAAAGCCATCTGCTTTTTTGGATGCATTTAATCCCGAATGGAATAAAAATATCAATTTACCCATTGATAGAAAGCTGGAAATGGTAAAAGATATTTTTGATGATAAAAAAATTTTTCCTTTCCGTGAAGCGCTGAGTAATGAGATTAACCGTCCTGCTTTTTCATTGTCGTTTTTGGTTCAGCCAAAATTATATATAAGAATAAGACCCGGAAACCATAATGCTGTTTTTGATAAAATTAAATCTAAGAATATTTCTTTTGAAAAAATAAATGATCGCTGCCTTTCATTTGCCAGCAATGAAAGGTTAACTGATATTCTTGATATAGACAAAGAGGCGGTCATCCAGGATTATAATTCACAGCAGACATTGTCGCCTTTGGCCTTCCGCCTTCCGCCTTCGGCATTCGGCATTTCGGTCTGGGATTGCTGTGCGGCCAGCGGAGGAAAATCTATTCTTGCTTTTGACCTTTTAAAAAATATTGAATTAACAGTAACTGATACACGAAAAAATATCCTTAAAAACCTTGAGGAGCGTTTTAATAAAGCCGGTATAAAAAATTACCACTCATTTCCTGCTGACCTTGCAATTTCCAATTCTGCGACCCCGGTTAAAGGAAAGTTCTTTGATTTGATTATCGCGGATGTACCTTGTTCAGGCTCCGGTACATGGGCCAGAACACCGGAACAGCTGCATTATTTTAAAAAGGAACATATTTATGAGTATGCTGCATTGCAAAAGAAGATTATAAACAATGTTGCAAAAGTATTAAAAGACAAGGGCTATCTTCTCTATATAACCTGTTCGGTTTTTAAAGAAGAAAATGAAGAAAACGTAAATTTTTTTAAAAATGAACCAGGCTTTGAATTGATAGAAAGTAAGTATCTGAAGGGATATGAGATGCAGGCCGATACCTTATTTGTCGCGTTGTTTACTTTTTCTAAAAAATAAAAAATCGTTCTTTTTGTTGTTTTACTGTTTGATGAAGCGGCACGAAAGTCAGGGTTGAACAGTGGCCATTTCAATTTCATCGAAATGAATGCTGCTATGGCTTTCGTTATAAATACATTTGCCTTTATCAATTACCAATACCTGTGGAGATTGATGGCGCACCTGGAATGTCTCTGCAATTTTGTTGGAGATATCTCTGTGCCTTATCAGGTCAAGAAAATAAAAATCAACTCCTTCAGGCGCTTCATTTTTGTCAAGCCTGTTTTTAGCCATGCTGCTGACCGAGCAATGTATGCTGTGTTTGAAAATTACCAGGGGTGCTTTTTGAGAATTAGTAACGATTTCATCCAGTTGCGTTACTTCGTTTAAGGGAATCCAATTCATTGTTTAAAAAAAGGTTTAATTATCAATGAATGATTCCTTCGGCCATTGGGCAGCCACTTCTCCGGGTTGAACTGCAGGATGTAAATGCGAAGATCATCACAACAACTATCAACAGTGAAATAAACAATCTTTTCATAGATAATTATTTAATTAGGTATTACTTTGCGAAGTTAAATGATGTTTTTAAACTAATTATAAAAAAACAGTTATATTTCAAACTTTTGTTGAAAGTAACAGAAAACTATTAGATAAATAATGCGAATTCATTTTATTTCAATCGGTGGCAGTGTAATGCATCAGTTGGCCATTGCTTTAAAGCATAAAGGCTATCAAATCACGGGGAGCGATGATGAAATTTTTGAACCTGCCGCTTCTAATCTTAAAAACGAAAAAATCTTCCCCGGAGCAATCGGCTGGTTTCCCGAAAATATCACGCCGGATATCGATGCAATTATACTGGGCATGCATGCAAAGGAAGACAATCCTGAACTAAAAAAAGCCCGGGAGCTCGGGCTTAAAATATTTTCATTTCCCGAATATATTTACCATGAGAGTCTTCATAAAAAAAGAATTGCCGTCGGTGGAAGTCATGGCAAAACCACAACGACGGCAATGATCATGCATGTATTCAAACAAGCAGGCCTGTATTTCGATTACCTCGTGGGGGCCAGGCTTGAGGGTTTTGAGCAAAGTGTGAGAATAACTGATGCACCCATTATCGTTTGCGAAGCTGACGAATATCCCGCCAGTACGATTGAGAAAAGACCAAAATTTCATTTTCTTTTCCCGCATATTGCTGTATTAACGGGAATTGCCTGGGACCATATCAATGTATTTCCCACATTTGATTTCTACCTTGAACAATTTACTATTTTTATCAATAAAATTGAAAAAAACGGGGTGCTCATCTATAACGAAACTGATGAAGTTTTAAAAAACCTGGTTGAAAAAAATCACAGAGAAGATATCAGTTATGTCCCGTACGGGCTTCCGCAGCACACTATAGAAAATGGAGTTACAACTGTCATGATTGGTGAAGAAAAAGCAATATTAACCGTTTTTGGTAACCATAATCTTTTAAATTTGCAGGCGGCTTATTTTGTAGCCAAACAACTTGGACTAGAAGATGCTGTATTTTCAAAAGCTATTACCTCTTTTGCGGGTGCCTCCAGGAGGCTGGAGTTAATTGCACAAAAAAACGGGGGAAACATTTACAGGGATTTTGCCCACGCGCCAAGCAAAGTGAAAGCAAGTATTGTTGCAGTAAAAGAACAATTTCCGATGAGGAGATTAGTAGCTATTCTTGAGCTCCATACATTTAGCAGCCTCAATATAGATTTTATCTCTGAATATAAGGGCGCAATGGATAAAGCAGATGAAGCAATTGTTTTTTACAGCAATCATGCTTTGGAATTAAAAAGAATGAAGCCCCTCGATCCTGAAAACGTAAAAAAAGGGTTTAAAAAACAAAGTCTCAGCGTGATTACTGACAGAAAAAAATTAGAAGAAAAACTGGGTGAGGAAAAATTGGAGAACACTAATTTTCTTTTTATGAGTAGTGGAAATTATGATGGAATGGATATTTTGAAAACCTTAAACATTACATCTTAAAATATTAAATCTTACATTTAAAAAACAAATATGGCTTTAAAACTGGAGCGCCCCCTCGTATTCATTGATTTGGAAACTACAGGTATTAATATTGCTATCGACAGAGTGATAGAAATAGCAATTGTTAAAATAATGCCTGACAAAACAAAGCTTGTTAAGCATAAATTGATTAATCCTCAAATGCCGATTCCTAAGAGTAGTATCGATATTCATGGCATTACCGATGAAAAAGTAAAAGACGCGCCAACATTTAAAGAAGTCGCAAATGAATTAAAGCAGTTTATCGATAATGCGGATTTGTCGGGCTATAATTCCAACAGGTTTGACATCCCTTTGCTGATGGAAGAGTTTTTAAGAGCGGGAATTGAATTAGATATGACCAATCGCCGTATGTTAGATGTGCAAACTATTTTCCATATGATGGAAAAGCGTACCCTGGAAGCTGCTTACAAATTTTATTGCACCAAAGACTTGATCGACGCGCATTCTGCAGAGGCTGATGCATCTGCCACCTGGGAAATACTGGAAGCACAGTTGGAAAAATATGCTCATCTTGGAAACACAATTGATACAGTTTTGCAATTTACCGGCGAAGAAAAGTATGTCGACTTCGCACGCAGATTCGTTCTTGATAATGATGTGGAAGTTTTTAACTTTGGCAAACATAAAGGAAAAAGTGTGGTGGAAGTTTTGAAGGCTGAACCTCAATATTATGACTGGATGATGAGAGGCGACTTTCCATTACATACTAAACAAAAGCTTACCGAAATTTTTAACCGTACTTTATTGAAAAAATAAGCCGTTGATCCGCTTTTTAAGAATTGGTAACAAATAAAATAGTAAATTTATTTTTGAATAATATCCTCATTTTTGGAAAAACTTCTCATCATACCGACTTATAATGAAAGAGAAAACGTAGCTCTCTTACTTAAAACTGTTTTTGAATTACAGCAAGGTTTCCACGTGTTAATAATTGATGATGGATCTCCTGATGGAACCGCTGACATTGTAAAAAATCTTTTCCCAACCTATCCTGGCAAATTATTTTTGGAAGAAAGGGTTGGTAAACTCGGTTTGGGTACCGCATATATACATGGCTTTAAATGGGCGTTGGATAGAGGATATCGTTTTATTTTTGAAATGGATTGCGATTTTTCTCATGATCCTAAAGAATTGGACAAGCTTTACAGAGCTTGTAAAACAGGAGGCGCAGACGTTGCCGTTGGCTCCCGCTATGTAAAAGGAGGCAAAGTAGAAAACTGGCCTGTGTTAAGAGTTCTCATTTCAAAAGGTGCATCGATTTATACGCGGCTTTTAACATTTATGCCTATAAAAGATCCAACAGCTGGATTTGTTTGTTACAGAAATCATGTGTTGGAAGCGATCAACTTTGATCAGATTAGCTTTGTCGGATACGCTTTCCAGATAGAAATGAAGTTTGCTTCGTGGAAGCTTGGATTTAAGATTAAAGAAGTACCTATTACTTTTAAAGATCGTACCCACGGTGTTTCAAAAATGAATAAAGGAATCGTGAAAGAAGGTATTTTTGGTGTGTTGGAATTGAAATGGATGAGCATGTTCAAAAATTATCGTAAGCGTGTGAAGAATTACGATCGTGAATTTAAAAAACAACAGTTAACTGCGGTAGAGCAGAATAATGTGTAGGATATGCAAGGATTTAGTTGAGTAAATCGTTTATATTTTTTCGGTCCAGCGACACACAGATGATATTTTTATCATTTCCACTTAAAGGCTGGATGATACTGTTGCAATGTATCTCTTAAATATTCCCTGTCAAGGTGTGTGTAAATTTCAGTGGTCGTAATGCTTTCATGGCCCAGCATATCCTGTACGGCCCGCAGGTCCGCGCCGCCTTCCACTAAATGTGTTGCAAATGAATGCCTGAAGGTGTGCGGGGAAATATTTTTGGTAATGGAAGCTTTTTTTGCAAGTTCTTTTATGATCATAAATATCATCACACGCGTAAGTTTTCTTCCTCTCCGGTTTAGAAAAACAATGTCTTCAAACCCTGGTTTAACAGGGATGTGTACCCGGATATTTTCAAGATATATTTTTATGTATTTGATGGCTGACGATCCTATAGGTACCAGCCTTTCTTTATCTCCTTTGCCAATAATTCGTACATAACCCACATCAAAATAAAGCCACGAAAGTTGGAGGTTAACTAATTCTGAGACGCGCAACCCGCATCCGTAAAGCGTTTCAATGATAGCCTTGTTCCTGCTGCCTTCCGGCGTGCTAAGGTCAATAGCTCCGATAATTTTTTCTATTTCCTCAAGGCTAAGCGTGTCCGGAAGATGTTTGGGTAGTTTGGGCGATTCTAACAGAGCCGTTGGGTCAGTAAAGGATATTTGTTCCTGTATACAAAATTTATAAAAGCTTCTCAATCCGGAAATGATTCTTGCCTGCGATGAAGGAGTCATTCCCAATTCATTTATCCACCGAAGAAAATCCTCGAGATGGTTTAGTTCTACTTCTTTCGGATTTTTTTCCAAACCATTCATTACAAGAAACTGGGTGAACTTTTCAATGTCACGCACATAAGCCTCTACCGAATTTCCTGATAAAGATTTTTCTAATTGAAGATATGCTTTAAACCCTTTTTTATATACTTCCCACATTGGAGTAGCCCTGATTAAAAAAATGACTTATTTGTTTCTTTGCTACGTGCGCATTTCAAATTGGCCTCATACGACAATTTGAAATGCACACCCTTACTATATCCTGTGAAATTAAAATAAAATAAGCACTAATTTTATGGTCAAAATAATTCAATTCTTTAATCTATACTTTAATTCAATCATTTCATGCAAACAATTCACCTAAAAAAATTTAAAAAGAAATTTGAAACGCAAAGAAAAACACTGCGCTCGTTTATAACACGAACAGAAAATAATCCTCCCAAAAATCTTGACTCAATGATGGATAAAATTGATAAAGAAGTTTGGGAAGAAGTGCATTGTTTGAGTTGCGCTAATTGTTGCAAAGTAATGAGTCCGACTTATACGCCACAAGACATAAAACGCATATCAGCACACTTAGGAATGAAACCAAAAGATTTGAAAGAAAAATGGCTTTACAAGGATAAAAAAAGCGGTGACTGGATGAATCAAATTCAGCCCTGCCAGTTCCTTGATTTAAAAACCAATATGTGCACGATCTATGAGGTAAGACCTCTTGATTGTGCCGACTTTCCGCATTTTCTTAAAAAGCCACAGAAAGACTACCTGTACATCAACAAGCAAAATATTGAATATTGCCCTGCAAGCATGCGAATGATCGAAAAGCTAAAGGCTTCTTTTAAATTGTAATTTATTATTGAGGAACAGAATTTCTCACGAAACATTCACAAAGAAATGATTCCTTCAAAAATATCTTCCTGCTGTGCATTCACTTAAATGTCCGCTGCAGACAAGTGGTTCGCATGTTTAACTTATTTTTGCGACTATCAAAAAATGGAATGAATCTGATTAAAAGAATAAAAGACTGGGAACAATGGCCGTTTAAGATTTTATATGCGCCCATAGTTCCGGTTTGGTTTTGGTACATGCTGCGCTCGCGGGCAGTTTGGTTTTTCACACCAAGCAACCCCAAACTTACTTTTGGGGGAATGGATGGCGAACCGAAAAAAGAAATGCACGACCTGCTTCCTGTAGATCTTTGCCCCAAATATTTTAATGTAACACCAGGTGAAGATTTTTCGGAATTGAGAAACCGACTTTTGAATAGTGGCATCCAATACCCGCTAATTGTAAAGCCAGAAGTGGGCGGCCAGGGCATTTTATTCAGAAAAATTGAAGATGAAGAACAGTTAAAGGAATATCATTCTAAAATTCCTGCGGAATATTTAATACAGGAATTTGTCAGCTATTCAATGGAGATAAGCCTGTTTTATTATCGGTTTCCTTTTGAGAAAAAAGGAGCTATCACCGGCTTCCTTCAAAAAATTCCGATGCGGGTGACTGGCGACGGAGTGCATAATCTTGGCGAGTTGCTGCTGGAAAATTTAAAAACTAAAAAAAGGCTTGCTGAATTAAAGAGGAAGCACGGGATAAATTTCAGTAAAATAATTCCCGCGGGTGAAAATTACATCCTGAGTTATGCTGGAAATCATAACAGGGGCGCTCATTTCATTGATTTAAGCTCAGAAATAAATGAGGAACTGGTAAATATGCTTGATAAAATAAGCCTCGGCATTAATGATTTTTTTTATGGACGTTATGATATCATGTGCAATTCTATCGAAGAATTAAAGAAAGGAAAAAATTTTGTTATTCTCGAATACAATGGCTGTGGCGCTGAGCCCAATCACTTCTATGATACAGGCTATACTCTGACGGGAGCGTGGAACGAAATTCTGAAACACTGGAAAATATTATTTAAGATCAGCAGGTATAATCATCAGCAGGGAATAGCTTACTGGCCCTTTATGAAAGGTCTTAGGTTTAGGAAGGAAACCAAAAAATATTATAAAATAATTAATAAAGCAGATAAAATAATCTTGTGAAAATGAAACATCTTGCCAAATTAAATATTATCATGAGACTGAGATACTTTTTATTACTTATTCCTTTTATTGTTGCCAATACCTGGGCACAAAATTATGAACCTATAGAGGCCCGAAGCAAAGTGCATTTTGTAATAAAGAATTTTGGGATCAGTACAGGCGGAGATTTTACCGATCTTAAAGGGACAATAAGTTTTTTTCCTGACAGCCTTGCAGGATGCCAGTTTGATGTAACAGTAGCCGCATCAACCGTTGATACGGATAATGGAATGAGAGATAAGAACCTGGTAAGTGATGAGTATTTCGATGCTGCTAAATATCCTGTAATACAATTAGTTTCTACCAAAATTACCAAAACCAATAAAACAGATAGTGGTTTTTATTATTTTACGGGTAATCTGACAATTAAAGGAGTTACCAAAACAGTGAACTTTCCCTTCCAGGCAAAAAAAATACATGACGATTACCTGTTCACCGGTAATTTTGATATAGACCGGACTGTGTTTGGAGTCGGTGAAAAAAGCATGGTATTGAGCAATAAGGTAACGGTATCTCTGTCCGTTACTGCACAAAAATAACTGACCATTTTATGGGTTTGGTAAAAATTTTTTTCTGGGGATTGGTCGTGAGTTTCTTAGGCTCATTGCCTTTGGGTACGCTTAATGTAGCAGC
>Ga0134126_10006444_pt1 | contig 14703 bp, 11 predicted proteins | sample KB31752_FD_96881 | JGI IMG/M metagenome (GOLD analysis project Ga0134126, IMG submission 96881) | Terrestrial soil microbial communities with excess Nitrogen fertilizer from Kellogg Biological Station, Michigan, USA - KB3-175-2 | ecosystem: Environmental > Terrestrial > Soil > Unclassified ... | reverse complement strand
TATCGGCTCAAGCGCTCCCGACTTTGCTCTTCCTGGCATCGACGGCAAAATCCATAAGCTGAGCGATTATGCCGCGAGCAAGGTGCTGGTGATCGTATTCACGTGCAATCACTGTCCGACAGCCCAACTCTACGAGCCCCGCATCAAAAAACTGGCCGCCGATTACGCAAATAAAGGAGTGGCGCTCGTCGCCATTGAACCGAACAACGCGAACGCGATCCGCCTCGACGAACTCGGGTACACGGACGTCAGCGACAGCCTGCCGGAGATGAAAATCCGTGCCGCTTACCGCCATTTCAATTTCCCTTATCTGTACGACGGCGAAACCCAATCGGTATCGCGGGCATACGGACCCAAAGCGACTCCGCACGTGTTTATTTTCGATCAGCAGCGCAAACTGCGGTACGAAGGGCGCATCGACAACAGCCAGCGCGAGTCGCTGGTCAAAACGCAGGACGCGCGCAACGCAATCGACGCGCTTCTGGCGGGAAAGCCCGTGCAGGTGACACACACCGGCGTATTTGGCTGCTCAACAAAGTGGATTTCAAAAGAAGCGAGCCGGGCGGAAGAGATGAAGAAGATTGAAGCCGAACCGGTTACAGTGGATCTCGCCTCCGCGGACGATCTAAAAAAGCTGCGCGCCAATACGACTGGTAAAGTATTGCTGGTTAATTTCTGGGCGACCTGGTGCGGTCCGTGTGTCCACGAATTCCCCGATATTGAAACTACATATCGCATGTACCGGCTGCGCGATTTCGATTTAGTAATGGTTGCGGCGAATATGCCCGATGAGAAGGCGGGCGTGATGAAGGTGCTTGAGCGGGAGCACGCATCCAGCCGCAATCTGCTGTTCGGATCGACCGACACCTACGCCATGCAAGCGGCGTTCGACCCCAAGTGGGAATCCGGCGTGCCATACACCGTGCTGCTCGCCCCCGACGGTAAGGTGCTCTATCGGGAAGAAGGCGAAATCGATATTTTGAAGCTGCGGCGCATTATATTGGCGAATTTACCCGACCCCGACTACATCGGACACCGCGCGTACTGGGCAAGTAAGTAGGCCTAGAAATAGCACTCGCTTACGCTGGCCGGTCAACTTGCGCGGCCTTCGTCACCGTCGATTTTAGAGGCCAGCCCGAACGTAGACTTTGTCCGCCGCTGCAATACTGGCGTCCTTGTTTGTCACAGTAATCCGGACAGGCCGAAGACCGGCTTTGTCTTCCGCGCGAGCCGTAAATGTGAGCAGATATTGGTGTTGCATCGCCGTGGTGATCCGATCGAGAAACAGCTTCAGCGACACCGGGGCTGAAAAGCCTACCATATACGATTCCCCACCAGTTTCATCGGCTAATTGAGAAAGAAAATTCTGGCCCCACGTCGTACGCCAGAAGCTGTGTCCGTAATGACCTACGCTCGGGACGTAGATGCAATATACGATGACACCGGCCTTTTGGGCCGCCGCGATTCCCGCATTGACGTATTGGTTGTTGCTCGTGTAGCCGCCCTCCAGTCCCTCGATGCCGCTGCTTATCATAATGACCTCGCGGCGCTTGGCTGCGTTCTTAGGCCATCGCTTGATGGCCTCTGTCAACGAATCATAAGGGCTTACGTCCGCTCCGCCGGGGCCGGCCGCCAAGCGAATTCCGTTAGCCGCCGCGGCGTGGTCGCTCGTGAAACTCGCCGCCATTTGCGTCATGCCGTTGCGCATGTAACCAATACCGGCCTCTGTGGTCGACGGCAAAGCATTCACGAATTGCTTTAAAGTGTCGATGTTCGTGTTGAATGCCGAGCCAGAGGAATCGCCGATGAGAATGAGCAACTGCATGCTGGAACCGTTCAGCGGTTCAAAGCCGGTTACCGGCCGCTGGTCTTTCCCCTGGTAAACGGCAAGGTTGTCCCGATCGATCTGTGGGATGACACTTTCGCGCCGAGGCTCCATCGTCACCACCATGTGGACGGGAATACCCGTTTTTGCTTCTTGCCATGCGAGCAGCAAACCGGCCGACGCACCGACCCCAATTGTCGCCAGCACTGTCAATAGAATTGATTTCTTCATAATTTCCTTGCCAGACGCGAGCACCAAATTTCACTTCATGCTTCACATATTGGACGCAGACAACGACCCGCGGGAACCGGCATTCTTTCCGAACGGGCCAGGTCTTCGCAGACTTCGGGCGCCTGGGAGTTTTTCGGGCGATGAGTTTGTACGTATGATCCGAACTGCGCGAAGCATCTACAGCGTACGGAACGCTTTATGCGTAGATACCCGATAGGCGCTGAGATTGTTACGGGACAAGACGGTGGACGCGCCGTCGATTTTCGATTGTGGGCGCCGGCTTGCAAATCCGTTCAGATCCTGTTGGAAGGCGGACCTGGTTCGCCCGATCGCGTCGAGATGGCTCCTGAACCGGACGGATATTTTTCCGCGCGGTCCGAATCCGGGGGCGCGGGCACATGCTATCGATTTCTTCTGAATGGAGAGGACAAGGAATTTCCAGATCCTGCGTCACGATTTCAGCCGGAGGGACCGCACGGCACATCGGAAGTAATCGATCCGCTTCCATTCCAATGGACGGACCGAGAGTGGCGAGGACCGCACCAGGAAGGTCAGGTCGTCTACGAGATGCACATCGGCACATTCACGCAGGAGGGCACGTGGAGCGCAGCTACGGCTCAACTCGCGGAACTAAGCCGGCTGGGGATTTCGGTGCTGGAGATTATGCCTGTGGCAGATTTCGCGGGCGATTTCGGATGGGGATACGATGGCGTGGACCTGTTCGCACCATCGCGCTGTTATGGCAGGCCCGACGAGTTTCGGACATTCATCGACACCGCACATGCTCTGAACATGGGCGTGATCCTGGACGTCGTCTACAACCACGTTGGCCCCGACGGAAATTACCTCAGACAGTTTTCGCCTGCGTACTTCACCAGCCGCTACGAGAACGAATGGGGCGAGGCAATCAATTTCGATGGACCCAATTCCGGTCCGGTGCGTGAGTTCTACATCGCGAATGCAGCGTATTGGATCGATGAGTATCACCTTGACGGACTCCGGCTGGACGCGACACAGCAGATCTTCGATTCATCGAAATCTCATGTCGTGCAAGACGTGGTCAAACACGCGAGAAACACAGCGGGAGGAAAGCGTCTGCTGATTGTCGGCGAGAACGAGCCGCAGGAGGCTAAATACGTCCGGTCTTCCGAGCACGGCGGTTATGGCGTAGATGCGCTTTGGAACGACGACTTTCACCACGCCGGGGTCGTTGCGCTGACCGGCAGATACGAAGCGTACTACTCCGATTATCGAGGAAGCCCGCAAGAATTTGTCTCGGCTTATAAGTACGGCTATCTTTATCAAGGCCAGGAGTATAGCTGGCAAAACAAGAGGCGCGGAACAAGTTGCCTGGACCTGGAGCCCTCCCAATTCGTGGTGTTTCTGGAGAATCACGATCAGGTGGCCAATTCGGGCCGGGGCAAGCGATTGCGGCTATTGAGCCAGCCCGCGAAATTTCGTGCGCTTACAGCCGTATTACTGCTCTCACCGAACATTCCGATGCTCTTTCAGGGGCAGGAATTCGGATCGACGGCGCCATTCCTGTTCTTTGCGGACCACGATCCCAAACTCGCGGACAAGGTTCGGAAAGGGAGAGCCGGATTCCTTTCGCAGTTTAGAAGCCTGAGCCGGCCCGAGATGAAGAAACGGCTTAGCGATCCGGCCGACCACAGTGTGTTCACGCGATGCAAGCTCGACCACGGAGAGCGCGAGCGGAACCACGAGATGTACGCGCTTCACAAAGACTTGATCGCGCTTCGCCGGACAGACGTGTGCTTCCAGCTTGCGGCGAGCCGAAAATCTCTCGATGGAGCGGTTCTTTCGCCCGATGCTTTCGTAGTGAGGTATTTCGGCGAAAAACACCAAGGCCATCGCGATGAACGGCTGCTGCTCGTAAATCTCGGGATCGATCTGCACCTCCGTTCCGCTCCCGAGCCCCTGCTGGCCCCACCCGACGAAGCCCAATGGGACATGATTTGGTCGAGCGAAGATCCAAAATACGGAGGCGTGGGGACCTATCCGCCCGAAACAGGAGAAGAGTGGATTTTACCCGCTTACTCCGCAGTGGTGATGGCTGCCCGAAGGAAAGGCGCCAGTAAAGATCGATGAAAGTCGAAGAATAGCTAATGAGTGAAGAAACCATAACTCCCCTGCCCGACACCAAGCAATCCGAGTGGCTAGTGACGAACGGACTTGGTGGATATGCGTCAGGCACCGTCAATGGCGTATTGACGCGCAGATATCACGGCCTGTTAGTGGCCGCCATGCCAAGTCCGTTGGGGCGCATGATGATGCTGAACGCCGTGGCTGAGAAGCTGCAGGCGCCGGAGCAAACCGCGTTCTTCACGGGAAATGTGGAATTGACCGGGACCAGCACGGAACGAACACTGCAGCCTGACGAATTCCATCTTGAGACTGGCCTTCCAGTCTGGCAATACAAAATTGGGGACTATCTTGTAGAGAAGCGAGTGTATCTGCCGCATCGGCTGAATCTGGTACACGTCTGTTACACCTTGCTAGCCGGAAAAGAGCCGATCCACGTGACGCTCTGGCCCGGCATCAATTTCCGCCCATATGAAGCGCCTGTGAATTATAAAGTCTCGGACGAATACGCGATTACAGCCTTGGCCGACGGCCTTGAAATCTTCGCACAATCGGATCTGCCGACACTCCGACTGCGGTGTGAAGGGCCGCAAGCTCCTTTCACGTTCCGTCCGGTCGAAATACACGACATCCTTTATCGCACGGAAGAGAGCCGCGGATATGAGAGGCAAGGATCCCTGTGGAGTCCGGGCTTTTTCCGGGCGGAGCTGCGCGAGAGAGAGACATTGACGTTGATCGCCTCAGTAGAGAACTGGGAGATTACGAAGGCGATCACGCCGAAAACCGCGCTCGAAGCCGAATACAGACGCCGCGAGAAGTTGATTACGGCAGCTCCCGTGGAATTGCGGGAAGGCCCGGCGGAAGAACTGGTGCTGGCGGCCGATCAGTTCATTATTGTGCCGGCCGGCAGGGAAATCGATGCCGCGAAAGCCCTTGCGCTGGGCGACGAGCCGCGAACCGTCATTGCGGGCTACCACTGGTTCACTGACTGGGGCCGTGACACCATGATCAGCCTGGAAGGCCTGACGATCGTGACGGGCCGGCAGCGCGAAGCCGGCTGGATCCTGCGAGCCTTTTCCGAATACATCAGTCACGGACTGATTCCAAATATGTTCCCGGAGGGCAGGCAACAAGGCCTCTACAACACGGCCGATGCAACCCTCTGGTATTTTCATGCCATTGACCGGTATGTGCAAAGCACCGGCGATCGCAAGTTACTCGCGTACTTACTTCCGAAGCTGGCCGGCATTGTGGAAGACCATATTAATGGAACGCGCTTCGGAATCGGCGTGGACCCATCCGATTATCTGCTGCGGCAGGGCGAACCGGGATATCAGCTTACGTGGATGGATGCGAAGGTCGGCGATTGGGTGGTGACGCCGAGGCGTGGTAAGGCAGTCGAAATAAATGCGTTGTGGTACAACGCCTTGATGCTTTTGGCTGGGTGGCTGCAGGAAGCTGGCGATTCCTCGACTGCCGACAGCCTGTTTCAACGCGCGGACCGCACTCGCGAACAGTTCAATAAACGATTTTGGGCCGACGATCCCGGTTATCTTTTCGACGTAGTGGATGGCGAGCACGGGGACGACGCCGCCTGCCGCCCAAATCAAATCTTTGCCATCTCGCTTCCCCATCCGGTCCTGGAGCGGTCGCGGTGGGCGGCAGTGATTGGCGTCGTGACCGATAAGCTGCTGACTCCGGTTGGCCTTCGTACTCTGTCGCGCGATCACCCGGATTACAAGCCTACCTACACGGGCGATCTCCGATCGAGAGACGCCGCCTATCATCAAGGCACCGTTTGGCCGTGGCTCCTTGGGCCATACACGGATGCCTGGCTGAAGGTTCATGCCGATGACGGCGCGGCGATACTGCCGCAATTGGAAGGCCTCGTTTCTCATTTGCGAGAGGCCTGCGTTGGATCGATTAGCGAAATCTTTGACGCCGAACCTCCCTATCTGCCGCGTGGCTGCATCTCGCAAGCGTGGAGCGTCGCGGAGATTCTGCGGTCGTGGCAAAAGTGCAGGCTTTCGAATGAAGCCGCACAAAAAAAGACGCGGCCCGAACACCAGACGGCCTGACCGGCCAATCCAACGTGCCTCGAAGACGTGAGATGGCAAAAAAGGAATATCCGTTCGATATCGACGGACGGACCATCACGCTCAGCAATCTCGAAAAGCCGCTCTATCCGTCTGGATTTACCAAGGGAGAAGCAATCGATTACTATATTCGCGTCTCCGAACTACTTCTCCCGCATTTTAAAAATCGCCCAGTCACATTGAAACGATTTCCTAACGGGACTGCCGGCAAGGCGTTCTACGAAAAGAATGCGCCGCGCTTCACTCCACCCTGGGTCCAAACGTTTCCGGTTCCGCGCCGGAGCAAAGAGGGAGATATCAACTACATTCTGATCAACGATCGTGCAACACTCGTCTGGTGCGCGAATATAGCGAGTCTGGAACTACACCCGTTCCTGCATCGTGCGCCGAAAATTGATTCGCCCACGGCTGTGGTGTTTGACCTCGATCCGGGTAAAGGCACAAATCTGCTGACCTGCGCGCAAGTCGCTTTCCTGCTGAAAGACGTTCTCAAACGCTTGAAGTTGACATGCTTCGCGAAGGTCTCAGGCTCCAAAGGTCTTCAGATCTATGTGCCTCTGAATACTCCGGTTACCTATCGCGCCACACAGCCATTTGCAAAGACCATCGCGGAATATTTGGAGCATGAACACCCGGAGCTGATTGTCTCGAAGATGGCGAAGGATCTGAGGCCGGGCAAAATATTTATCGACTGGTCTCAGAACGCGGATCACAAGACCACCGTCGGCGTATATTCTCTGCGAACGAAGCGAAAGAAGCCGTATGTCTCGCTGCCTGTGAGATGGGAGGAACTGCAACAAGCGACGGCGAGCGGCAATGAACCGTCTCTCTGTTTTGAACCGAAAGCCGCACTGCAGCGTCTGGCCGATGTGGGGGATTTATTCGCTCCCGTCGATGCCTTGAAACAGCGCCTGCCGGCCGACGTGATGGCAGTAATGCAGAGCAGCGGGACGACGAAGTCCCCTCGCAAGGCACGGCCGCAGAGCCAGCGCAAAATAACGGTCACGGATTGAACTCGCCGCTCTGTTTGACGGCGTAAAATCGGTTGTCCTTGTGCGCTCGGTGAAGACGCCGGTAAAAAGTCGCGGTTCGGCGCTGGCGCCGCGCTGTCTTCATCGCCCTTGATGGGGCCAGGCCGCTTGTGCGCTCCTCCATAGTCGCAGCTCCGGCTCTTCATTTCGTGAACTGGCTTCCATTCATCTCTGCGCAAGGGCCACTCACGAACATTTTTCGCTCGCTCGCTGTTCCGCCGGATCTTTAGTGGGGTCTCATCCGTCTAAACGGGTATGTCGAGCGCTGCAAGATCGGAACGAGAAGCATTGCACCGGTTACGAATGGAATACGATCTGGCGTTCCGGCAATGGGCTGACGCAATGGACCAGTTCCACGAGCGGAGTGAATTGCCGGACGGCCATGTTCTGTCGCGCAATCAAGAATTGAGCATGTATGTGGAACAATCGGCGGTTTTGTATCGCGAAGCGCGCAATCGATTTGCGAACGCGCTACTTGAACAATGTGCCCAAAACGGGCGCGGTCGGCCCGAATCCCGCGCCGCGGCGGCCGCGTTTGCTTCCGATTCGGCGGCTTTCGGCGTAGAGCGCAAAGTGGCAAGCGGCGCGAGCTTCCTCGGTCGCGCAAAGCCGGCTATTGTGCTTGGGGCTCGCTGCTGCCCGGTGGGGTAATGGCCGGTTCATCGGCCCAGACCTGGGAAGCCGCGACCAGTTTGCAGAAAACGCCATCCTCGCGCACAATCACGACTTCTTTCCCATCCCGCGCTTCCTGAAACAGATCGGAAAACGTTCGCGCGCACAATCCAGCTCGTAGGTTGCCATCTGCCCGCTCATTTACCGGAGCCCTGCTGGACGGATTTTGTATTTGAGCCTTCAATTCGCTGGTAATCGGAGTAGGTCTCGTCTGCTTGAGAACGGCGGTTGAACAGAAACAGAACTTTGGAATGAGATTTCATTGAAAAGTGCTTAGGCTGCCATATTCCGTTGCCGACGGGCATCTTCTCTAATTCGAACCGCGTTCCCGGTTGGACCTGCGCGAGAAAACCCTCGATGGATACTGGCCGGATGACTTTGGCTGTGACTTTTACCCACTGATACGTTTCGGCGTCGATCCAGAGCTGCCCTTCCATTCCGAGTAGGACTTGTGTCTCCATGTTAGGAGGGTTGTATCCGGGTTTTGGGGTCGCCTTAAGAAGATAAACGTCACGCGACTCCATTTTTCGCGTGCCTACAAACTTAAAGTCGAAAGCTTTGGTCAGTTGCTGCATGAGTTCGTGATCGCGATGGCGGTCTTTCTCATATTTGGCGATGCGATTCTTTCTGTCGCTGCTTGACTCCGCCTGACGCCGCGCTTTTTCCTGCTCCAGCTTTTTTTCTTCCTGAACGCTCTGGCTTTCCGAGAGCGGCTTCCCGTTTATCGCGATCAAGCGCTGATAGGGCGACCCATCGATCATGTACACCTGGTAAGTTTTCGAGTTTGGCCCGTCGCGATCTTCTTCGCGGTAATTGAAATAGGGCGCGGCTTTAAAGTCCCTTTCATTCGCTTCGACAGACTTTTGAATAATAGTTTGGACGTCTGGCGACACGCACAGGGCGGTCATCGGAACGAGCGCCAGCGAGAGCAGCGCGCACCGGCCGATGATGGCGGATTCTAATTTGGGCAGATTGAGCAATTTTCGTTCCTTACCCTAATAGACGCGCAACGGGCGCCACTTGAAACGACCGGTTTGTAGACGGATCGGTGAACCGGAACGGAGCTCTAAATCCTATTCGGCTATTGCCTGCCACTTCAGAGTTTCGCGCGCCGAGCCAAAGGCGATTCGTCGTACCGTTGCAGCAGTTCCTCCGGTCCGGAATAGATCGCGATGCAGCCAGCTTCGCGCAACACCCGTTCCGGAAATCCTCCGCATAGTACACCGACAGTCCTCAGATTGGCGCGACCAGCCGCTTCCGCGTCGTGCGGACTGTCCCCGACAACAACGATGTTCTCCCGCGAGACCGGCTCTTTCAGCCTCTGAATAGCAGCCTCGAAAATATCCGGATGGGGCTTCGATTTTTCGGCGTCGCCGGACGAGGTTTCAACCTGAACCAAGTCTTCAATGTTGGCGATACGCTCATATGCGCCCAACTCATCTTTTTTGGCCGACGATGCCAGAGCGAGTTTCTGGCCGTTTGCTTTGATTTTTTCGAACAGCGGGCGCACGCCGGGAAACGCTTTTATCCGCGGCAGGTATTTCTCCTTAAACAACTTGCCGCGGAACTCTTCTATCTGATTTCCCTTGGCCCCCAGTTCGTCCGGATCGAGAAATTCAGGCATGAGCTGATCGCCGCCCTTACCGATCTGACTCCGAATCGCATCAAATCGAATTTCATGCCCGAAATGCCGGAATGCCTCCTGCCATGCCTTCGCGTGGAAATCGACTGAATCAACTATGGTTCCGTCGATATCGAAGATCACAGCCTCAGCCATATCTGCGCCTCCAGGCGCTGGTGAGACCGATTCACGCGCGCGAAGGTTTCGGCTTGAGTAAATCTGTTTCCGGTTTCAACGAAACGGCGGTCGGTTGAAGGCCGGCCTTTGCCAGCGCCAGGTAGACAACAAAACCGACGACAAAGCTGTAGACCACCGCAGGCTGTGCGTAGCGCTTGATTTCCGGGGGAACGGGCATGAATGGGAATGGCAGAATGCCGACCAAGAAACCGACAGCCCACGCAATGTAACCGGCCCAGTTGACGCCCCGGCGCGGACCGGCCCATTTCCGGCCGGACAGCAGATAATCCGCCGCGATGGCGCCGCAAATCGGCCCGAACGAGGCTCCGACGATCTGAAAAAATGTCACCAGGTTGGCGGCGGCGCCGGTGATCGCTAGAATAATGCCGATCGTGGCGCCGGTCATGGTGGACATCATCCGCGGCACGCGCGGAATCATTGTGGAGAAACTGTTGCCCGCAATGAACGCGCAGAAACACGTGGGCGTGACCGAAGCCAGCGCGAAAAGGAAGAACATGACACTGGCGACCCAACCGCCGGTTGCTCCGATCACATCGCCGTACGTGATGCTGGTCAAATTAGGATTCAGCGCCCGCGCGCCGGCGACCGAGAGCAGCGGCAGACCTCCCGCAATTAAGACCGGAATGGCGATTCCGACCAAGCCGCCCCATTTCACATCACGCTGGTCGCGGTTGTTCATGCCGAAATCGGCGCCGGCCGCTCCAGCGGTCGCGAAGAATCCGATCACGACGGCGATCAGGACTGTGAACGCCGCAAAGGGATCGGAATTCGTAACCGTATGATGCGATATTCCGGGGGCCGTTCTGGCGAACACAAACAGGATCATCACAAGCGGAATAACGTTCAGGGCAAGCGAGACTTTGGCTACATACTGAATGCCTTTGACGCCAATGTATGCCATGATGTAGCCCCAAAGAATTGCAATGATGGCGAATGCAACAGTTCCGGGCTGAGCATTTGCCTTGACTCCGCTCAAAATGAAGGTGGTCGTCAGGTAAGTCGCAACAGCGAACCAGCCGATCTGCAACAGTCCCATCAGCAGCCCCGGCATCAGATAGCCGCCCGTTGTTCCGAACGTGGAGCTGCCGACCACATACAGTGGATATCCGGTTTTCATGCCCAGCATCGCGGGCGCGTAATAGTAGAGGCCATAGCAAAGCAATCCGGCGACGACCAGCGCGAGAATGCAAATTCCGACGCCCGCCCGGTCGATGGTCCCTTGGGCAATGGATTGGTAGAACGCAATCCAGAGAAAGACACCGGCATAGCTGGGCGCGGTGTTCACGTACCAGGGCGCACGTTTGGAAACGGGATTGGGCGATGCTTTGGCTAGATAGTCAGGCAGGCTCGGCATAGGTTGGCAGGAATTATATCCCACGGCAAGGCTTGACGCACCAATGCCGCGGGTGATAGCGTCTCCAAATAGTTTGGGAGGACTGTGGGTTGCTCTATGCCGCTTAGTATTCGAGTGTGCTTTCGTGTTTTGCTTTTGACGCTGTTTGTAGGGGCCGGGATAACGGCGCGCGCTCAAGGCCTCGGCACAATCGTCGGAACCGTGACGGACCCATCGGGTGGCGTCGTTCCATCCGCAAAGGTGAAGATCACGGACCAGAGCACGTCGGTTTCTCGTGAAACCATGACAAACGCGCAGGGTTATTATGTTTTCCCGTCCACGCAGCCCGCGACGTATTCTCTGGACATTGACGCAGCCGGCTTTGCCCCGTATATTCGCAAGAACATCGTTCTGCAAGCCGATCAGAGCGCGACGGTGAATGTGGCGCTGCCGGTCCGGCAGTCGACACAAACCGTAACCGTCGAAGGCGCTCCGCCGGAGGTGAATACATCGACCGCGACTCTGAGTGAAGTGGTGGACAGACGCCGGATCGTCGATCTGCCGCTGAACGGGCGCAACGCCGCGAGCTTGGCATTGATCACGGCCGGAACGGTGCTCGCTCCCGGTAGTGACGCCGATCAGGGCAGTTCCAAAACATTTCCCGTCACCGTCACGCTATCCGCGAATGGCTCACGTCAAAACCAGACCAGCTTTCGTCTTGACGGCGCAAACAACAATGACATCTACACAAACGTAAACCAGCCGTTTCCGTTTCCGGATGCGCTTCAGGAGTTCAGCGTACAGACTAGCAATTATTCGGCCCGGTACGGCGGCAACGCCGGCGGCGTCGTAAATATCGTCACGAAATCCGGAGCCAACGAACTGCACGGCGACTTGTTCGAGTTCAACCGGAATGCGGTTTTCAACGCCCGCAACTTCTTCGCGTCGAAACGCGATCAACTGAAGCGTAATCAATTTGGCGGAACGCTCGGCGGTCCGATCGTCATTCCCGGCCTTTACCACGGCAAAAATAGGACGTTTTTCTTCATCGGCTATCAGGGAACACGCATCCGGAACGTAAGCAACTCGAGCAATGCGTACGTGCCGACAACGGCGGAGTTAAACGGCGATTTCTCGGCATTTCTGAACGCATCCAATCCGAATAACCCGCTTGGCAAAGTAGCGCAAATCAATGACCCGAGGGGTGGGACATTCGCGGGCAACATCATTCCAGTCAGCCGCTTCGATCCAGCTTCTCTCGCTTTGATGAAATATCTTCCCGCCGCCAGCGGCAGTGGGCTCGTCTTCTACGGCCAGCCGCTTGCACAGAATTTCGACGAGATGGTCAGCCGTGTCGACCACAACATTTCCGACAAGGACCGGCTCACCGGGCGGTATTTCTTCGACCGCTTCTACAATGCGCCGTCGCTCGACCTGAAGAATTATCTGAACAACAGCAGCTTTACGGTAATCGATTCACATAACCTGATGCTGAACGAGACGCACATTTTCAGCCCAACGATATTGAACGACTTCCGGATCAGCTATGCGCGCGAGGCTTCACAACGAGGACCGGCGAGCGGCAGCATCAATGCCGCCGATCTCGGCGTGAATGTCTACGAGCCGCCAGGGGACAAAATCATCGAGAGCCTGTCGGTCAACGGATTCTTCAGCATTTCGCAAACTGATCCGGCGACGTTCACCCGTAATCAGTACAATCTGAGCGACTCGTTTAGCTGGGTGATTGGAGCGCATTCGCTGAACTTCGGCGTGGACGCCAGCAGGGCGCAAGTCATCCTGCGCAATCAATTCCTGCAGCCTGGTCAGTTCACGTTTACCGCCGATGTGACGAATCTTGCGATGGCCAGCTTTCTGCTCGGGCAGCTCCGCACGTTCCGCCAGGGCAATGGCGAATTCAAGGACAACTTGGTGAACAGTTTCGGTCTTTACGTGCAGGACGATTATCACGTCTCGCGAAAACTGACTTTGAATCTGGGCCTCCGCTACGATCCATTCTTCCCGTGGCAGGAGATCAGAGGCCGAGTCGAGCAGTTCAGGGCCGACGCGTACTCCGCCGGGCTTCAATCGCAGCAGTTCATCAACGCGCCCCCGGGACTGCTGTTCCCAGGCGATCCAGATGTGCCTAAATACGGCATACGCGGCAGCTATAAGAATTTTGCTCCGCGTATCGGGTTTGCTTACGACGTGAGCGGGAACGGAAAAACAAGCATCCGCGGAGGATTCGGGATGTTCTACGACTCGCAGCAGAACGGCATCTATAACAACCGGTTCGTCGATGTGACGCCGTTCAGTACGCAGATCACTTTAACCGATCCCAAAGGATCGTTCAGCAATCCCTACGCCGGAATTACAAATCCGTTCCCCGCGCCGTTTCCGCCTCCGAAAGACATTGCGTTCCCGTTGCCGCTGTTGGTTGTGACATACGATCCGGGGAACGACGCACAATATCAAACGCCCGTGTCTTACGACTACAATCTGACGGTGGAGCGCCAGTTTGCTGGCGATTGGATGCTCCGGCTCGGATACGTCGGCTCGCACGCCAGTCACCTGCTCGAAACCATCGAGTTGTCGCCCGCGGTGTACATCCCCGGCAGCAAGCTCAGCACGGACCAGCGAAGGTTATTCCCGGAATATGGCAGTATTGCGCAAGCCGCACAGGACATCAACTCCAGTTACAACTCTCTCCAGGCGACCATCCAGAAACGGTTCTCGCGCGGTCTCACCATCCTGGCTAATTACACGTGGTCCAAATCGATTGACGATCTGCCACGCGGTCAGGGCGTGGGCACCGTGGTTTCGGGCAATTCTTCGCCGATTCCGTGGAATCAGTCCGGACGGCATCAATTCGATAGGGGCCCATCGGAATTCGACCACACGCACCGCCTGGTGACCAGTTTCGTTTGGGATCTGCCGACGCTGGCAAACCGGTCCACTTTTCTGCGGTATGTGGCGGGGGGATGGCAGCTATCGGGATTGCTATCGGCGCAATCCGGCGGCCCGCTCACCATTCTGGCGGGCAAGGACCAATCCCAAACCGGGCTCGGCAGTGATCGCGGCGTTGCGGTCAGCAGCAACGTTTTCGGACCGGGCGGCTGCGGATTGAGCGCTCCGTGCGTTAACGATCTGGAGCCATCGGCATTTGCCCTTCCTCCAACCGGAACATACGGCACCCTTGGGAAAGGCGTATTTCGCGGACCTAATCTCATCACCTACGACGGAGGCCTATTTAAGGACATACCCGTATATCGCGAGCGTTATCGCATTCAGTTCCGTGCTGAGTTTTTTAATCTGTTCAATCGCGTGAACCTGAACGACCCGGGCACGACGATCGCGAACGCGGGATTCGGCAGCATTAAGGGTGCGGGCGATCCAAGAATCGGGCAACTCGCTTTGAAGTTCCTGTTCTAGCGCGCCTCCGAAGCAAGGAACGGAACCCGGAGGCGGGTTCTGCAACGCGATCCGCCCGGTCGGTTCCGGACTTTACGCTCGATGGCAGACGCCGTGCACAATAGAACAGTGACACGCTGGGCGCGACTTGTATTGTTGAGCTTTGCAATCGGACTTTTGCTGGC
>Ga0134126_10006441_pt1 | contig 14705 bp, 15 predicted proteins | sample KB31752_FD_96881 | JGI IMG/M metagenome (GOLD analysis project Ga0134126, IMG submission 96881) | Terrestrial soil microbial communities with excess Nitrogen fertilizer from Kellogg Biological Station, Michigan, USA - KB3-175-2 | ecosystem: Environmental > Terrestrial > Soil > Unclassified ... | reverse complement strand
TGCTGCATGTGCAGGTAATCAGGCAAAATATAACTCAAATCTATTTACTGGCGGCGATTCTTTCAGCCACCGGGGAAAAAAACCCCAACCTTGCGTGGAACCTCAATATGACAAGCCTTTTGAATGTGCTTGAAATTGCTAAAGATGAAAACGTATATAAAGTTTATTGGCCAAGCAGCATTGCAGTTTTTGGGCCTACATCACCTAAAATAAACTGCCCGCAACAAACAGTAATTGAACCAATAACAGTTTATGGAATCAGCAAATTTGCCGGGGAGTTTTGGTGCAATTATTTTAATCATCGCTTCCAGGTAGATGTAAGAAGTTTGCGTTACCCGGGCCTCATAAGTTATAAAAGTGATCCGGGTGGCGGCACCACAGATTATGCTGTAGAAATATTTCATGATGCGATTGATGAAAACCATTATACCTGTTTTTTAAAAGAAGACACTTATTTGCCAATGATGTATATGCCGGATGCAATAAGGGCTACGATAGAATTAATGGAAGCGCCAATTGAAAAAATATCAGTGCGGACTTCCTATAATATTTCCGGTGTAAGTTTTTCACCAAAAGAAATTGCAGCGGAAATAAAAAAACACCTCCCAGGTTTTAGTATTACTTATGAACCAGATTACCGACAGGAAATTGCCAAAAGTTGGCCACAAAGTATTGATGATTCAGTGGCTAATAATGACTGGGGATGGAGGCCAAATTATGATTTGGCGGCACTTACAGGAGATATGCTTGAAAATTTAGAAAAATAAAGTTATCCAAAAATATAAATCTGGTTAAGACTTTCTTTTTAGTTATTGATAGTAAACAAACAAATAACCGATATTTTTATTTGTTCAAAATCCGAGCACTTCTTTCATTGAAAAAATTCCTTTTTTATTAAATATAAATTCTGCAGCTAAAACAGCTCCTTCTGCAAAACCTTTTCGGTTATGGGCGGTATGGGTTATTTCGATATCATCAATTGCCGAAGTATATTTAACTGAATGAGTTCCGGGGGTCTCATTGATTCTTTTGCTGATTATTGAAAGCTCATTTTCATTTGCAGTTTCATCATTTACCCATTTATTTTTTTTATCAGAAAGTTGCATTATTTCCTCTGCTAATGTTATGGCAGTTCCGCTTGGCGCATCTTTTTTTTGTGTATGATGAATTTCTTCAAGCGCTACATCATAAGCCGGGTGAGCTTTTAGCAATGAGGCTAGTTTTTTATTCAATTCAAAAAAGATATTAACTCCTACACTGAAATTACTGGCATACAAAAAGCTTCCGTTCAACTCTTTGCATTTTTCTTCTACCGATTTTAATTTTTCCAACCAACCGGTAGTTCCGCATACAACACCTACATTTTCGTTTAAACAGAATAATATATTTTCGGTAGCACTTTGAGGGTTGGTAAATTCAATTGCTACGTCTGCTTTTTTAATATTTTCTTTTGTAAGGGCATCCAGGTTTTCATCATTGATTCTGAGAACAATTTCATGCCCTTTTTTTACAGCAATTTCTTCAATTGCGTGCCCCATTTTCCCATATCCTAATAATGCAATTTTCATAATTATAATAAAATTAAATTTTTAAGTTTATGGAAGGGGTAACAAAGGTTTATCACTTTTGTCTTTAAAAAAGAAAACCAAAGAGATTCCCGAATTATTAGTAAAAAGGTTCGGTGTTAATTTCATACTTATGTTCGGCGAAACATCAAAAGCTTTTAAATGCGCGTCCACTGTGGCATCTACAACATTTAACCCCCAAATAATAATAAAAAATAAAACAGAATAATCTATATTTTGCCGAAAAGAATTTCGGTACAGCCGCAGCGAAGGTGTAGATAAACGAATAAACTGCGGGTCAACCAGAGCATCATTTGCCAGGTTAGTATCTGATCTTAGTATCACGGCTTCGCGTAATAATCTATATGTTTTTAAGTTATAAAAAAATACTCCTGCAGTAATGCCGAGTGCTCCGTAAATAATAGGTATTTTCCAATATTTCTTATTGTACCATTGCCCCCAGCCTGGTAAAACCGCAGAACGAAACAGGGCTACTTTGGGGTTAAATTTTACAGTGGTATCTAAAGCCAAAACATCTTTTGTAGAAGATCCTGTAGCCGGGCTTTTTACAATTATTGTATCGCTTTTTTGTAGCTGTTGCTTCAGGCGTAATGTATCAGAATTTGGTTGAGTTGTATCTTTATTAGCTACAAGGGAGTATCTTCTTTTTGCTGCGCAAAAAGAGCTCTGCCCGGTAATATGAGGAGTAAAATTAGAAGGATAAAAATGCCTGAACGTTTCATAATTTAATCTACCGAAACCTGCATCTTATCTAAAAGTGAACTTAATTCTTCAATTGAAAAATAATCAAAAGTGATGCTTCCGGTTCCTTTTTTGTTATGTGTCATTTTCACTTTTGTGCTAAAATGAGATGCTAAATTATCTTCAATTTTTTTCAAAGATGGCGGCAGAGTGCTTTTTACAGAATTATTAACAGGTGCTTTTGGTGCATACAATTTTCTTACTAATTCTTCTGTTTGCCTTACGGAAAGTTCTTTGCTTTTGATCTCATTAAAAATATACAATTGTTTATCGACCACATCTACGTTAATCAGCGCACGGGCATGCCCCATACTTATATTACCGTTCCGCACGGCTGCCTGAATATCAGGTGGCAATTTTAAAAGCCGGATATAGTTGGTAACCGTGCTTCTTTCTTTTCCCATTCTTTCTGCAAGTTGGTCTTGCGTATAATCCAATTCTTCCATCAATTGTTTATAACTCAGCGCTATTTCTATCGCGTTCAAGTCTTCCCTCTGAAGATTTTCAAGCAAAGCCAGCTCAAGAATTTTTGAATCTTTTACATCTTTTATATAAACCGGAATATCAGGAAGCCCCGCAATTTTTGCTGCGCGAAACCTTCTTTCACCAGCAATGATCCTGTATTTTCCATTATGGAATTTTGTAACGGTGATAGGCTGGATAATATCATGCAATTTTACTGATGCTGCCAATTCACTCAACGCATTTTCATCAAAATCATGCCGGGGCTGGCCTGGGTTTGCTTCAATCTGGCTTAATGGAATCCGTGTGTTAGCTACATTTGATTTCCGGGAAGAATCATTTATCAGGCTTTTTTCTGTTACCGTAAGATCGGTATCAATATTTTGCAAAAGCGAACGGATTCCCTTTCCCAATGCTTCTTTTTTATTATTCGTACTTTTCATTAATTGTCAAAATATTTTTAATGTCAGAATTTCACGGATGTTCCAGTATTTTATCTGATTGGTTTATCCTTGTCATATTATTCTTCTGGAGAACTTCCTTGGCGAGATTCAGGTAATTAATTGCGCCTTTGCTATCGGCATCATATAATATTGCAGGTTTTCCAAAACTTGGAGCTTCGCTCAACCGCGTGTTTCTATGAATCACTGTGTTAAAAACTAATTCATCAAAATGGTGCCGTACTTCATTAACTACCTGGTTACACAGTCGCAGCCTTCCATCATACATCGTCATTAAAAGCCCTTCAATTTGCAATTCAGGGTTTAAGCGGTTTTGCACAATTTTGATTGTATTTAATAATTTCCCCAATCCTTCCAAAGCAAAAAATTCGGCCTGAACAGGCACTATGACACTATCTGAAGCCACCAGGGCATTCACCGTAATAAGCCCTAAAGAGGGAGAGCAATCTATAATAATAAAATCATATTGATCGCGTATAGTTTTTAATACATTTTTTAAAACACTTTCACGGTCAGGGTAATTGATCATTTCAATTTCTGCTCCAACAAGGTCAATATGTGAAGGCATCAGGTCTAGGTATGGAATTTCTGTTTTTAAAATCACATCATGAGCCGGCGTTTCATTTACCATACAATCGTATAACCCATTCGTTACATTATGAAGGTCAAAGCCAACGCCAGTTGTGCTGTTTGCTTGTGGGTCTGCATCAACCAGCAATGTTCTAAATTCAAGCACAGCAAGGCTTGCAGCAAGATTAATTGCAGTAGTGGTTTTTCCAACGCCGCCTTTTTGATTGGCTATTCCTATTGTTTTTCCCATATTTTCCTTTTCGGTTATTCGTGCTTTTGTGCTGTATTAAAATCTGATCTTTTTGTTTGTTTACTATGTTTATTTTCTAAACATTTTCGCCCCGGTTTGTTATCTCCAGAACTTTAAGCCATAATGGCAAATTTAATTATTAGGCATAATATTATTGCATATTCTGCCGGGCTTTAATCCCCTAACTTCTAACAATTTGTTATTTCTGTTGATGAAGAAGAGTAAAAGCAGTTAATTTTATACCATGTACACGATTATAAGCGGTACCAACCGAATTGGGAGCCACACGGAAAAAGTAGCAGCCGAATATCAGAATGTTTTAAAAAATAAAAATATTGAGGCTAAAATTTTCTCTTTAAAAGGCATTAATTCTCTTTATCGGTCTGATGAAATTATAAATGCAGAAAATGAAATTTTAATTCCAACACAGAAATTTATTTTTATTATCCCGGAATATAACGGGTCTTATCCGGGTGTCCTAAAAGCGTTTATTGATAACAGTGATATCAGAAAAGTATGGAATTATAAAAAGGCTTTATTAACCGGTGTTGCTACCGGAAGGGCAGGAAACCTCCGGGGAATGGACCATCTTTCTGACACGCTGCATTTTATGAAAATGAATGTTTTTTATAACAAACTTCCAATTTCGGTTGTTGATAAAATTATGGATGAAAATGGCCATTTGAATGAAGAAACATTAAACGGCATAAACCGGCAATTAGATGAATTTATTCTTTTTTAGCCTCTTATAATTTCCTAAAAACCCGGTAAATAATTTTACTCTTAGATGCTTTCAAATTTAAAAAGCAGTTGCGATATTTACCTTTGGCCTTTATGCCTCTTTTCTAAAACTTCAATTACATCATCAAGTGATTTATTTTTTGCCTGTAATAAAACCAAATAGTGAAACATCAAATCGGCAGCTTCATTTAGGAAAAGTTTTTGATTATTATCTTTTGCTTCGATGATTAATTCAACTGCTTCTTCGCCTACTTTTTGAGCCATAGAATTTAATCCATTTTTAAATAAAGTGGAAGTATACGATCCGGAAACTGGCTTTCTTTTTCTTCCTTCGATGATTTTTTCAAGATTCCTTAAAAAATCTTTTCCGGAATTCTCTTCATTAAAACAAGTCTCTGCACCGGTATGGCAGACATTTCCATCAGGTTTTGCTTTTATCAATAAAGTATCAAAATCGCAATCGGTTTTAATATCTACCACATGCAAATAATTTTTACTCGTCTCTCCTTTTACCCACAATCGCCCTTTACTACGGCTGTAGAAAGTTACCAGTGCTGAATCAATGGTTTCCAGCAATGCTTCTTCATTCATATAACCAAGCATTAAAACTACATTGGTGGCTGCATCCTGTACAATTGCAGGGACGGTTCCACTTGACGATTTTGTAAAATCAATTCTTCTTACTAACTCTGAATAATCTCTTTTCATTTTCTTGTTTTATCTGTAAATAATCGCAACCAATTTCAATATTTATTTTTTTAGTCCTGTTTAAAATATTACTTCTTGTTTTGTAGTAAACCAACAAATAATAAGGATCTCTATTTTTCTTTTTTTTATATAAATTATTTTGCCCTGAACAGTTTCAAATTCTTATATTAATTCTTTCATTTGCTAAATACTTTTTTAATTCAGGAATTTTAATTTCTCCAAAATGAAAAACGCTGGCTGCCAAAGCTGCGTCAGCATTATCTTTTATAAAAACATCATAAAAATGTTCTTTCTTTCCTGCTCCCCCTGAAGCAATAACAGGTATAGGAAGATGATCACAAAATAACGATGTAATATCATGGGCAAATCCATCTTTGGTACCGTCATTATTCATGGAAGTTAATAAAATTTCGCCAGCGCCTAAATCAATTGCTTTTTGCGCCCAATTAAAAGCCAATATATCGGTTTTTATTCTTCCTCCATTCAAATAAACATACCATTTTCCATCATCTTCTTTTTTGGTATCAATCGCCAAAACCACACACTGGCTTCCAAATTCTTTCGCCATTAAATTTATTAATTCAGGCTTTTTAAAAGCTGCTGAATTTACCGAAATTTTATCTGCGCCATTTTGCAATAATTCAAATGCATTTTCAACAGAAGAAATTCCTCCGCCAACTGTAAAAGGAATATTAATATTAGCAGCGATATTTTTTACCAATTCTGCAAAAGTTTTTCTCTTTTCTACTGTCGCAGTAATATCAAGAAATACCAATTCGTCTGCGCCTTGCAGTGAGTAATACTTTGCGAGTTCCACCGCATCTCCGGCATCACGGATATTTTCAAAATTAACGCCCTTAACGGTTCTGCCATCTTTTATATCAAGGCACGGTATGATTCTTTTTGCCAGCATGAATTAATTTTTTAATAAATCGCCGATTTGTTTCAATGTAATTTTATTTTCATAAATAGCTTTGCCCACAATGGCTCCGTAACATCCCGTTTCTTTTAAAATTAGTAAATCGTCATAATCCGAAATCCCACCACTGGCGATCAATTGCAAAGAAGGAAATTCAGATAAAATTTCTTTGTAAAGCCCAACAGCCGGGCCTTGCATCATTCCATCCTTTGATATATCAGTACAAAATATCCTGTTAATTCCTTTTGAGATTAATTTATTTATAAAATCAAAAATCTCAATTCCGGTTTCTTCTTTCCAGCCATTAATTTTAATTTTTTTATCAAGTACATCCGCTCCTGGTAAAAATTTATTTGTTCCAAAATCATTAACCCATTCGGAAAATAATTCAGGGTTTTTCACAGTAATACTTCCCACGCTTACCATCGCAGCGCCGGCATTAAATACCGAATTTAAATGGCTCGTAGTTTTTAAACCTCCGCCAAAATCAATTACCAACGAAGTGTTTTTCGAAACATTTTCGAGTGATTTAATATTCTTCAAAGCTTCACCTTTTGCCCCGTCTAAATCTACAATGTGTAACCTCGTTATTCCGGCATTTTCAAAATTTTTCGCTACTTCCAACGGATCATCATTATAAATAATTTTTTTATCGAAATCACCCTTCGATAACCTTACACATTTTCCATCAATAATATCTATCGCGGGAATGATTTCCATTAAATAATATTTATAAAATTAGAAAGGATTGTTGCACCCGCTTCAGCTGATTTTTCTGTATGAAACTGAACTCCGTAAAAATTATTCTTGTGCATTGCAGCACTAAAAGGTTGAATATAATCAGTTGTGGCAATTGTTTCAGGCGAGAGTTCCGCATAGTAACTATGTACGAAATAAACATAAGAATTTTCATCAACACTTTCCATTAAAGGAGAATGCAAATCATAAATAGTATTCCAGCCCATGTGAGGAATTTTTACCGGAACCAAATTTTTATTTTGAAAAACAGAGTCATCAAACTTCTTCACATCCACATTAAAAATGCCAAGGCATTTCGTGTCACCTTCTTCAGTGAAATTGCAAAGCAATTGCAAACCGAGGCAAATGCCCAAAACCGGTTGTTGTAATGAAACAATCAATTTATCAAGCCCTTTTTCTTTCAGATAATCCATTGCCGATGCAGCGTTTCCCACGCCGGGAAAAATCACTTTATCTGCTGTTATTATTTCTTCAGAATCATCAGTTACCATTGCGTTTATACCTAACCGTTGTAGTGCATAAAGTACGCTCTGAACATTTCCTGCATTGTATTTTATAATGGCAACTTTCATAATATGCCTTTTGTAGAAGGAAGCGAATCATTTAGCGGGTCCCTTCGGATAGCCATTTTAATTGCCTTGGCAAATGCTTTAAATATTGCTTCAATTTTGTGATGTTCATTCGTTCCTTCGGCTTTAATATTCAGGTTCGATTTGGAAGCATCCGAAAATGACTTGAAAAAATGATAAAACATTTCTGCAGGCATTTCTCCTATTTTTTCCCTTTTGAATTCTGCATCCCAAACCAGCCAGTTTCTTCCTCCAAAGTCAATAGCCACCTGTGCTAACGAATCATCCATGGGTAATAGAAACCCATATCTTTCGATTCCTCTTTTATCTCCCAAAGCTTTTAAAATGGCTTCGCCAAAAGCCAAAGCCACATCTTCAATCGTATGATGTTCATCTATATGAAGGTCTCCTTTACATTCAATTTTAATATCCATTCCCGAATGTTTGGCAATTTGTTCAAGCATGTGGTCAAAAAATCCAAGGCCTGTTTTAATATTAGCTTTGCCATTTCCGTCCAGGTTAATTTCTATTTCAATTTTTGTTTCATTTGTGTTCCGTGAATGAGTTATTTTTCTTTGAGGAAGTTTTAAATAATTATAAATATCCTCCCAATTTTGAGTTTCAAGCGCAATTACTTTATTCAAATCATCTTTTGAAACTGTTATTTCAGAAGTGCCCAACTCCTGGAAATTATTAATAAAAATAGCACTGCAACCAAGGTTTTTAGCAAGTTCAACATCGGTAAGCCTGTCGCCGATTACAAACGAATTTTTAAGGTCATATTTTTTTGTATTAAAATATTGTTTCAGCATTCCTGTGCCGGGTTTCCTGGTGTCTTTATTTTCATGGGCAAATGTTTTGTCAATAAAAATTTCCGCAAATTCAATTCCCTGGTCTTTAAAAGTTTTTACAACAAAATTTTGTAAAGGCCAGAAGGCTTCTTCCGGAAAAATATCTGTTCCCAACCCATCCTGGTTAGTAACCATTACTAATTCATAATCCAGTTCCTTTGCAATCTTTGAAAGGTATTCAAACACATGCGGATAAAATTCCAATTTTGAAAAAGCGTCTAACTGGTTGGTAACAGGTGGTTCCATAATAAGAGTCCCATCACGGTCAATAAATAAAATTTTTTTAGGCATAATTTTTTAAGGCATTTAATAAGGTTTCATTTTCAGATATTGTTCCCACAGTTATCCTGATACAATTTTCACATAAAGGTTCATTGCTTCTGTTGCGCACAATAATTTGATTCAATAATAAATATTGATACAATTTATCTGCATCATCAACTTTTAGCAAAATAAAATTTGAATCGGAAGGATAAATTATTTTGAAAAAATCAAATTCTTTTAACTTTTGTTCAAGTAAATTCCTTTGTTCAATTGTAATTTTAATGTTTGTATTCACTTCATCAAGATGCGCAAGCGCTTTTAACCCTAATTGTTGTGATGATTGATTAATATTATAAGGCGGTTTTACTTTATTAAACAAATCAATTATCAATTCCGAAGCAAAACCAAGCCCCAGCCTTAATCCTGCTAATCCCCAGGCTTTCGAAAGCGTGTGCATAACGACAAGGTTTTCGAATTCTGTAAGCTCCTGCAAAAATGGTTTTTGCCGTGAAAAATTAATGTAAGCCTCATCTATCATAATGATTCCCGGGAAATTATTCAATAAAATTTCAATGTCCATCCTATTAAAATTATTGCCAGTAGGATTATTGGGAGAACAAATAAAAAGTAATTTTGTATGCTCATCTATTGCCGATAATATTCCTTCTACATTTAATTGAAAATCGTTTGTAAGCCAAACTTCGCGGGTTTCTACATCATTAATATTGGCACAAACTTTATACATTCCATAAGTTGGCGGGCAAATGATTACGTTATCTTTCGCTGGTTCACAAAAGATCCGAAAAGCAATATCAATTACCTCATCACTACCGTTACCAATAAAAATATTCTGAGACGGAATGCCTTTTATTTTTGAAAGCTTCTGTTTTAATTCCCACTGAAGAGGATCCGGGTACCGGTTAAAATTTTCATCTAACGGTGAGCCATACGCGTTTTCGTTGGCATCAATAAAAACTTTCGCATTTCCACGGTATTCACTTCTTGCGGAAGAGTATGGTTTCAATCGCTTTATATTTTCTCTAACGAGATCATAAGGATTTATTTTTCCCATTTTTATTTTTTTAAACGGATACTCACTGCATTTTTATGAGCTAGAAGCCCCTCTGCTTCAGCCATTGTTTCTACGGCGCCTCCAATATTTTTTATTCCTTTATGGTTTAATTTTTGAAAAGTAATTTTTTTTACAAAGCTATCAACAGAAACACCGCTTTGAGTAATAGCTGTTCCGTTCGTTGGCAAAGAGTGATTTGTGCCTGAAGCATAATCACCGGCGCTTTCAGGGGAATAATTGCCTAAAAAAACACTTCCTGCGTTAGTTACTTTTTTAGCCAGCCCTTCAGCGTTATTTGATGCGATAATTAAATGTTCGGGGGCATATTCATTTAAAAAATTAAATGCATCATCAACATTTTTCATCACTATAAACCTTCTGTTCAAAAAACTTTTTTCGATGATCTCCTTGCGTGGAAGAGCAGGCAATTGCCTGTGAATTTCCGAAATAACTTTCTGTATTATTTGTTGGTTTACTGCCACCAGTACTACCTGGCTGTCCGCACCATGCTCAGCCTGGCTTAATAAATCCGCTGCCACATACGCAGGAACGCAGGTTTTATCTGCATACACCGCCAATTCACTTGGCCCTGCCAGCATATCAATCGCTATTCCATCAATGTTTACTATTTTTTTTGCAGCAGTAACATATTGGTTTCCAGGGCCAAAAATTTTGTCCACTTTTTCTACAGTTTGTGTTCCATAAGCCATTGCTGCTATCGCCTGCGCGCCGCCTCCTTTATATATATTTTGAATTCCTAAAATACTGGCAACGAATAAAATTGCAGGGTCTACATCTCCGTTTTTATTAGCAGGAGTTGCGACTGTAATTTTTTTACAGCCTGCTAACTTTGCAGGAATGGCAAGCATTAGCAGAGTTGAAAAAAGAGGTGCGCTACCACCAGGAATATACAATCCCACTTTTTCAATCGCAACGCTTTTTCTCCAACAGAAAACTCCCCTGGACGTTTCTATTTTTTCGATTTTCGCTACCTGATGTTTATGAAATATCTCGATATTTTTTTTTGCAAGTAGAATAGCTTTTTTTAACTTTTTATCAACTACTTTTTTGGAATTTTCAATTTCTTCTTCAGTCACCCAGAGATTAGCCGGGGCAAAACCGTGAAATTTTATAGAATAATTTTGGACCGCAGAATCACCGTTGCCTTTAACTGTGTCAATAATTTCCGAAATAGTTTGGTAAAGATTTTCTGAATTTAATTCGGGCCTCTTTATAAGTTCAGCCCATTTAGTTTCCGGCGGGTTTTCTATTATAGCATTCATAACTTTGTCTTTTTAAGAAATCATTTTTTCAATTGGGACTACTAATATCCCTTCGGCCTCAAAAATTTTCAATTTCTCAATCACCGGCCAAAAATCATTTTCATTTACTACACTTTGTACACTGCTCCAGCCGCTTTCAGCCAGTGGAACGATGGTTGGGCTTTTCATTCCAGGAAGTAAACTGCAAATATTTTTCAATTGGTGGTCAGGAGCATTCATCATAATATATTTATTATTTTTTGCCGCTTTTACCGCATTTATCCTAAGTAATAAATTATCTAATATTTTGTTGTTTTCATTATCCAGCGTTTTGTTAGCAACTAATACAGCCTGTGAATCCAAAATAACTTCTACTTCTTTCAGGTTATTCGTAAAAAGGGTGCTACCGCTACTTACCAGGTCGCAGATTGCATCTGCCAAACCTATACCAGGCGCTATTTCTACCGAGCCACTGATCTCATGTATCTCGGCTTTCAAATTATTTTCATCCAGGAATTTTTGCAATAAAACGGTATATGAAGTAGCAATTTTTAACCCATTTAAATCAGCAGCTTTTTGATAATTCAGGCTTTTAGGGACCGCAATGCTTAAACGGCACCTGCCAAAGCCAAGTTTACAGACTACTTTGATATCTTTTTCTTTTTCATAAAAAATATTCTCGCCAACAATACCAACGTCTGCTACCTTGTCGCATACATATTGAGGAATATCGTCGTCGCGTAAAAAATAAGCTTCCGCTGGAAAATTAAACGCTTTTACTTTTAGTTGCCGGTTGCCATTGTTCAGTTCAATACCACATTCTTTGAGAAGTTGTAAAGATTGTTCGTACAACCGGCCTGATTTTTGAATCGCGATTTTAAGCATCTTTTTATTTTTAAAATAAAAAAGGCTCACTTTTCAGTAAGCCTCTTTTGAAATATGTTTATTACATAAAAATCAACACGCTTACCTAATTGGTAAAAAATGGTGATGATGTATGTAAATATTTTGTTTCATTGAGATGCAAAGTAAAGCATGAAAATTTATTTGAGCAAAAAAAGTTTGATTTTTTAAAAATTGATTACCTATTTCATTCTTTTAACTAACCGGGAAAAAATTGATCTATATTTATTACCGGATATTTTTTGCATTTAAATGATAATGAAGTTTTCAAAATTATATTATTTCATTGCATTTTTTTTTGTTTTACCGTTATTGGTATTACAAAATTCGGGATGTGCAAAAGAATATAGTAATGAGGGCCAGGACACTGTAATTGTTACAAGGCCGCCATCAACCATGGCAGATTCTACTATCCATACACAGGATACCATTAAAACATTTTCTTCGTGTGCAAAATGTGATACTGCTGCGGAACTTACCGTGGGAAACTGGAATTTTAAAACCGGAAATTCTTATGCTTGCGGTGGCATTACCAACTCTGGATTTTTTTCCGGAAATACGGAGAAGGATATCACCTTATTTGGCCCTTCTGCCTGTTCTGTTGATACAGGAATTGTAGTATCTGCTTTTTTTTCTGTACCACTTGACCAGGACAGGTATAATTTAACCACAAATCAAATTGAGTTTTATTATTATGATAATCATGCATCAAAAGATATATTTAGCAGCCAGCCCGAAAAGGTTTTCTCAGTAACTCTCGAAAGCTTTATTTTTTCAACACGTATTGCTACCGGTAAATTCAGTGGCACTGTTTATAAAGCAAATGGAGACACAGCTTATATTAGAGAAGGAAAATTTAAGGTATATATTAAATAGGAATTAGAACATTTTTAATAAAATCATACCTTAATCTCTTTTCTTCCTGAAAATAAAAAATCTTATTTTTTGTTTGTTTACTGCTAGAAAAACACGAATTAAAAAGTATCAACCTCAATGCCTAAACCAAACCCTTCCGAATAAATAATTTTCCCATAATCAAATTGAACTCCTTTCGCCACATCTTCAGCCAATAGCAAAGGGCCATCCATATCCACGTAATCAAGTAAGGGTAACAGTTGTGCGATAGCACCGGTTCCTACAGAGCTTTCATTCATGCAGCCGACCATCACTTTCATTTCCAGTTCGCGGGCTTTAGTAATCATGCGTAATGCCGGAGTAATGCCGCTACATTTGGTCAATTTAATATTGATACCATGAAAATACCCTTTGCATTTTTCCACATCATGTTCGCTGACGCAACTTTCATCAGCGATCAGTGGCAATGGAGAATGCTCATACAAATATTTCATTCCTTCCCAATCATCTTTAGCCAATGGCTGCTCAATAAATTCTACATTTAATTCTTTAAAAATATTTATTTTTTCGAGCGCTTCTTCTTTGTTCCATGCGGCATTAGCATCAATTCTAAAAACTGAATCTGAATGCTTTCTTAGTTCATTTATTATTTGAACATCATTATCTGCCCCTAATTTTATTTTATAAATAGGCCACGGTGTTTCCTTTATTTTAGATACCATTTTTTCAATTGTGTCGATACCAATAGTAATATCTGTTAAAGGATTTTTTGAAATATCCAGGTTCCATAGCTGGTACAATTGTTTACGTTTCATTTTTCCATAAAGGTCCCATGCAGCAAGGTCTAAAGCGCAAATGAGAAACGGGTCACCCGGAATAAGATGATGCAAATAATGCCAATACCTCTCAGGCCCAGTGAAAGAAAACTTTTCGATCATTTTCTTTTTGTCTTCGATATCGGCTATCATTTTTTCTACTGTAATATTATAATAAGGAATAGCCGGCGCTTCTCCATAACCTTTTATTCCAAAAAAATCCAGTTCAACTAATAAGGCAGGCTGATGGGTTTTGGTTCCTTTTGAAATAGTGAATGGGTGCCTGAAAGGAAGGTTAGATGCGCGGTAACGAAGGTTCATTCAATCCTCCTCCCTGACTCTGTGACATATTTTTTTAGTTCCAAGTTGAATTCAGTTTCTTTTATTAAAGTTTCAAGGTTCAAGTGCATTCTGTAATGCCAGTAATGATGAGGGTCCGAAGGTATGTTGATTCTTTCTTCATCCGGGTTAGGCCAGCGTACTTTTTCGTCCATTCCTAAAAGGTCAGCTAATTGAAAAATACTCCAGATAGCCGGTGAATATAAATGTTGTAAAATTATTCTTTTATTGATCCAGCCTTCACAAGTATGTGGGGCTTCCCCATATTGGCCAAGCATAAAATTATAAAACCGTTGCGTTTGCGCTCTATCTTCTAGCCACCATCCACGTATCGTACTCATGTCGTGAGTGGAAGGCATCACCACCGATAAATAAGGCGCATCATTCGGATGGAAAAATTCCTTGCCTTCTATTTTTGGCATCCTTTCTATTTCGAGCCCCAAAATTCCAAGTTGGCTCATTACTTCAGGCACGCATTGAGGAACCATTCCAAGGTCTTCGCCACAAACCAGCATATTTGTATTTCTTTTCAAAGAAGGTAATTTTTTCATTCCTTCTTTTTTCCAGAAATCATTTTG
>Ga0134126_10006440_pt1 | contig 14706 bp, 13 predicted proteins | sample KB31752_FD_96881 | JGI IMG/M metagenome (GOLD analysis project Ga0134126, IMG submission 96881) | Terrestrial soil microbial communities with excess Nitrogen fertilizer from Kellogg Biological Station, Michigan, USA - KB3-175-2 | ecosystem: Environmental > Terrestrial > Soil > Unclassified ... | reverse complement strand
TTCAGGAACGCATTGATGTATGGCTGGATCCATTTCAAACCGATCGCTGAAGTGCTCAATCGCATCTCCTCGGACTCCGGTTCCAAAGACACGGCTTCCGATTCGCCGAGCTGGCCCAAGGTCGCCGCCGCGACGGGACTGGCCGGCTTGAACACCATCGCTTTCAATTTCAATGAGTCACCGGAAGGTTCAATGGCCGAATTCAACCTCGGGGTGCCCGCGGCGGGCCGTGTTGGGATTTTCAAGATCATCGCCATCGAACCGAAGGACGCCAACCCGCCTCCTTTTGTGCCGGCGGACGCCGTGAAGTTCCAGCGCGTCCGCCTGGACGTGCAAAAGGCGTGGAACACGCTGGAAAGCATGCTCACGGACATCTCACCGCAAATGGGTGGCGGGCTGAAGCTTATTCTGGAGACCGCCGGAAAGGACAAAGATCCCAACTTCGACCTTCGAAAGGAGTTGATTGGAAACCTTGGAGACGACGTGATTTCGTTTCAAAAGAATCCGCGCAGCAATACGATTGCGGACCTCAATTCTCCGCCGGCCTTGTATTTGATCGGCTCGCCGAACGCCGAGAAGCTTGCGGCTGCTATCAAGACCATCGCTTCCCTGTTGCCGCCTCAGATGACCAACATCAAGGAGCGCGAATTGCTTGGTCGCAAGGTTTATTCTCTCGCGATCCCGAGCGCGAATCCGGATGGCTCCATGACGCAACGCAACCTCAGCTACACCGCCAGCGGCGGCTACCTCGCGCTATCCACGGACGACGCGACTCTGGAGACGCACCTGCGCAGCAGCGAAACCACGGGAAAGACGCTGCGCGATACTCCCGGACTGGCTGAGGCCGCACAAAAAATCGGCGGCATGAGCACAGGACTGTTCGGCTACGAAAACACCGGCGAAACCTTGCGCGTCATGCTCGAAGCGTTGAAGAACGATTCTGGAACCATCGAACGAATGCTGCAGATGACGCCCCTCGGCACGAAGCTCAACGGAAAGGATGGCAAAGGGGGCCTGAAGGACTGGGTTGATTTCTCTCTGCTGCCGCCGTACGAGCAGATCGCCAAATACTTCTACTTCGCCGTTTATTCCGGGAGCGTCAACGCCGACGGTTTGAGCTACAAGATGTATTCGCCCACGCCGCCGCAACTGAAGAAGTAGAGGCTCGCGCGGCGGAGTTTATTCCTGCGGATAGACCAGGATCCGGTCGTGCACCAAAACGACCAGGTCATTTTTCCCGTCTCCCGTCACGTCGGTGATGAGCGCCTCTCGCGGTTCCGGCAGTTCGTTGCGCCGGCCGCGAAACGTCCGCTCCTCAAACACCTGCCAGCGACTTGCCGGCGCCAATTGATGCGGCGGCTCGAACGTGACGAGTTCGAGGTAGTTTTTGGCGGTTTCCAGAAAAACCAGGTCCTTGCGCCCGTCGTTGTTCAAATCGCCCGAAACCACGTCGTTCAAGTAACCGTCCTTGATCGGCGTCTCGTAGCCGTCCAATTCCGCGAACTCCCAGACCTCCCCGGTGAAAGTCATCCAGGCGGCGGCGTTCAGGCTCAGGAACGCGATGCTGTTGGGGCGGGTTGCGCCCAGCGCCACGGCCTGGAGGCTGGAAAAATCACTGACCGGCAGCGGCAGATTGCGAACCACCTGCCAGACACCGGCGGGATCACGCTCGCACAGCGTCAGGGTTTTTCGCTCCGCGTCGAGCAGGAACAGCGAGGCGATGCGGTTCGTCCCGTTCGGCAGCGCGGCGGCGGCAACGATGCGTGAATTGCTGCTGGCGCCATTGATCTGCTCTTTGACGCGGAACGAATAGGTTGGCTTGCTGTCTGCGCTGTTCGTCTCGACCTGCCAGACCACCGCGCGCAGGAAGTTCTTCTGGGCCAGTAGGAGCTCAGGTTTTCCGTCGCCGTCCACGTCGGCGGCGCTCATCCACGGTTGCTCCGCGCTGCCGCCGGGCGGCGCGATGTCCTGCTCATCAAACGGCTTGTCGCGAACCTGTACCAGCACCTTGATCTTCTCATAGGGAATCAGGACAACCAGATCGTTGAGACCGTCCTGGTTCACGTCGTGGAACGCGAGTGTCGTCGGGTTGGATTTGAAGCTCTCGCTCAACTTCTGCGAAACGATCTTTCCATCGGCGGAACGGACCTGGAGCTCGCGTTTGTCGTCTTTGTCCAGAATGAGCGCAAGGGAAGGCTTCGCGCCGGGTTGCAGAGCGCCAACCGCCAGAGCCAATGGCCGGCCTTCGGTGGGCAGAATCCGGGGGAAGGCGACCCGACCGTTTTTGTCCAATTGCGTCACGCCGACCTGGCGCTCGTCCGCGCTCAAGAGGAAGATCTCCGGTCGCCCGTCGCCGTCCCAATCCGCCACGGCCACGTCACTGACGCCTGTCAGAGTCGGGAATTTTTTCGGCGAGCCGAGCGAACCATCCGGCCCCTGGAAATAGACCGCAAGCTGTCCGCTGTCCGGTTCGGCGACCAGCAGTTCGGGCAGGCCGTCGCCGTCAATGTCCGCCCAGACCGCGCCACGACGGGCCTTGCTGGTTCGCGTCAACGGCAGGACCTGAAACTGACCCTCCTTCAAAGCGCCGGACAACGGCTCCGCAGGCTTTCGTTTGAAGGTGGAAACCTGTGCGCGACCTGATTTTTGCGCGATCGTGATGATTTCCGTCTTGTGATCGCCGTCGAGATCGTCGGCCCAGTAGGACCGGATTGGGGGCAGGGAAAAATGAATCTCGGGGCCCAGTTGTCCGGTTTCGTTTTGCAGGCGGAAACGGAATGGATTCGGGCTGTCAAAGTTCACGAGCAACACGTCCTCGCGGCCGTCGCCGTCGATGTCCAGAACCTGCGGTGATTTTACCGTGCCGGAGTAAGGGATTTTTTCCGGTTCCGCCAGTGTGTGGTTCGTCGTCTGCACCAGCAGATAGACGTAATTCTCCGCGAGCAACACCAGGTCGGGCCGCCCGTCTCCGTTCAAATCGCCCGACGTGAGCGCGTCCGGTTCGAGCAAGCCGTCATCCAACGGCCACCGTTTGGGCGCGCTCCAGCCGTTGGTCCCCTGGTTGAATTGCACCACGAGCTCCTTGGGCTCTCCGTAGTAGGCGATGTCCGGTTTGCCGTCGCCGTTCAGGTCGGCAACGACCAGGCTGGAAATCCGCTTTTCAGATGCGATGGAATCTATCCGAAAACGGGCGTCGGGTGGTAGCTCGTTCAATTCGCGCTTGGCGTCGGTCTTTAATTCCGTCTGATTCGTCCGGCCCGTCTGGTTGTAGAGCAGGTTGATTTTCGACCGGAAATTGTTGACGACAATCAGATCCTGTAATCCGTCGCCATCCAGGTCCGCCGCGCGCAGGTGGCCAATCTGGTTGTCGATGGGGAAAATCTCCGGACCCGTGAAGGCAAAGCGATTTGTGGCGCTGTCGGCGCGAGCGAGCGTCAGTGTCACCGCCAGGGAAAGCAAAGCGCGCAGAATCTTTCCCGCCGGTTGGGTTCGGATCATTCGCATGTAAGGTCCTTCAAACATAAGCCGGCCGAACAATGTCAGTCGTAGGTCGGTTTTGCCAGCCTATTCACCCAGCAGGTGTGCGACGACGCGGCGCGAATGCGGATGCGTCCGGTGTTCCCAAAGATAGATGCCCTGCCACGTCCCCAACGCAAGGTGACCATTGCTCACCGGGACGCTCAGGTTGACCGCGGTCAGAGCCGCGCGAACGTGCGCCGGCATGTCGTCGTCCCCTTCGATCGTATGTTGAAACAGCGGATCGCCGTCAGGCGCCAGCCGCGTGAAAAATCGCTCCAGATCGCGGCGCACTTCCGGGTCGGCGTTTTCCTGAATCAACAATGACGCTGAAGTATGCTGCACGTGCAGCGTCACCAACCCGATCTTCAAGCCGCTCCTGTGAACCAATTCCGCGATCTCCGCCGTCAGCTCGTAAAAGCCACGGCCGCGGGTCCTGATCACCAGTTCATTGAGATATTGACGCAACATTTCCGATAGCCGTGACCCACGAATGAACAACAACGCAGCCGCCCGCAAAACAAATCGGATTTGCCCGGTCGCGCAGCGTTCATTTTGACGGTACCCCGGGCTTGTGCGCGTCTAAAACCTTCTCCAGTTCCGGATCTTTCGCGCCTCCGGCCTGCAGCGCTTTCTGATAGTGCCGGCGTGCCAGTTCCAGCGAAGGGGGGTGCCGGCCCGCGTAAACCGCCGCCAGGCCGTGATGCGCCCCCGGGTTATCGGGCGCGAGTTGGAGCGCGCGCCGGAACGCCGACTCAGCGGGTTCGCGCAGTCCTTTCTCCGCCAGCGCGACTCCGAGATGCTGAAAAATGTCGGCATTTGTTGGATCGAGCTGGGCGGCGCGGCTGAGCGCGTCGAGTGCCGCATCATATTTTTTTTCGCGGATTTTCAGGGTGCCCAGGAGTGACAGACTGGAGGTGTCCTTGGGATCGGCCATCAGCGCCTCGCCCAGGTTTCGTTCCGCGTCGGCCAGCCGGCCTTGCTCGATCTGGACCGCCGCGAGCCTGACCAGAACGTTCGCGTTCTTCCCTTCAATGCGCAGGGCCGCAGAGTATTTCTTTTCCGCCTCTTCGTAACGATGAGCCGCAAACGCGCGCGCGGCTTCAGTGAGCAGGGGTGACTCCGCTGGCGGCCGCATCCCCGAAGGCTTTTTTCCGGTCGCATCGCTTCTCTCTGGTGAGGTGGTATCCGGCGGCTTCAGCAAAGCCTGCTCTTCGGGCGGACCAGAAGGTTTCCCTGTGTCGAAAACACCGGTTCTCAGGCCCGATACCGTGGCCGGTCCGTCCGTGGATTCGTTTGGGCCGACGGCTTGCGGGCCCTGAAGTCGTCCAACTCCCTGGTCGCTGCGTCAAGTTTCCTCTGTAACTCGTCCCTTTCCTGTTGAACCGATCGCAGCGCGGTTTGTAAAGCGGACACCATCACCACGTTGGTTGGTGCGATTGTTTCCCGTTCACTCGTTCCTTTTCCGGGCGTATTTGTTTTTAGCGCCACAGCTGCGCCGCGCCGCTCTGCGGGTTCGGCGGGCCGGCCTTCCGGTTTCTCGTTCCCGTTGGCGGGCGCACCAGTTTGCGCGTCGGCCGTGGCCGCCAACCCGCCGGCCCGTCTTCTCAAGGATTCATTTTCGGATCGCAGCGCTCTTATTTCATCACCATCGATGAACGCCTGCAGGCGTTTTTGCAGCGCCTCTTTTTCCAATGTCGCGGTGGCGGTCAGCTCGGTCTGCCGCGCGAGCTTTTGAGAGACCACATCCAACGCTTTGCGCGCGTCCTCCAGCACCACGGGATCGACCGGCTTGTCCGGCTTTGATTCCGCCTTCTCCAGGTTGGCCTTCAACACTCCGACCTGTTTCTCCAGGACCTTGATTCGTTCCTCGGCCCTCGCCAGCTCGCGCGGGTCCACTGCCGCCGGCTGCGCGGTCAACGCCTCCTTGAGTCTGGCCTGGAGCAATTCCTTGTCGGCCGTCAACTGGCGGACCTGTCCCTGCAGGAGTTGGACGGTGCCGTTGGATTCGCCGGCCCGGGACGCTTTGGCTGCTTCCGCGTCGGCCGGACTTTTTCCGGATAAATCACCGTTTTGTCCCAATTTTTCCGCAATGTATTTGAGTCGGAATTCGACGACGCTTTCATTCCAGCCGGGATACTCCTTGCGTAGAGATTCGAGTTCTCCCCGTGCTTCAACATACTTTTGCCTTGCCTGGTCTTCCCGCCCGCCTTTCTTCAACGCATCCGCCTGCTGGATCAAGGTATAGATGCGGACGAACCGGTCGTCCGGCTCCACCGCGCGGAGCGCAACGGCGGCCAACAGCACCCACAGTCCAGCCAACGCCAAAAACTGTCTCACGCCAATATCGTATCCAATAAAAGCGGCGCTTGGCAACGCACATGCGAAAGCGTGGCGGGCCCGGCACATCCGGGCGACCGGGCCGCGGGGAGGATAATTGTTGACATATAAACAATCTGAATATAGACAATCCCGGTATGCGCCCCCAGACGGCCGTTTCCCCCGGACCCCGGTACCACGCCTTGCTGCAACTCTTGCGCACGGCGGAGACGCTCTGGAACGCCAGCCGGCTGTTCTTTGCCCGGTGGGATCTCAGCCCGAGCCAGTTCAACGTGCTCAATCTGCTTTGTGACCATCCCGCCGGTTGCACGCAAATCGAACTCAGCCGGTCGCTCATCATGCATCGCTCGAACGTGACCGGCCTGGTGGACCGCCTGGAGGCGCGCCGCCTTGTGCAGCGCCGCGACAGCGCGGACGACCGCCGTGCTTATCGCGTGATGCTGACGCCTGCCGGCAGGAAACTCATTGAGCTGATTCTCCCCCGCTACTATGCGGCGGCTGAAAAGGTCTGGGGCCAGCTTGCCGTCAACCGCGCGAATCAACTGGTCAACGACCTGGCGTGCGTTTGCGCCAACGCCGGGAAGGTGGCCAGAAATGAGAAAACATGAACTCGGCTGGCAACGCGCGGTCTGCCGAAAAAGCGCCTGCGCCGGTGAACGGGACTGATGCCGGAGACCGGGTGTTTTCGTGGAAGCAGTCCATCGCACTGGCAGCCGGCGCCGTCGTTGCGTTCCATCTGGCGTATGGCTTTCCGCGGTTGAGCTGGTTGATGATTGTTTACCTCGGTTGCCTTTACCGGCTTGCCGCGCTGCCCACGCCGCGCAGGGCGTTCTATTTCGGGCTGGTCATCGGTTACGCGGTCTATGCGCCGCATCTCACGTTCTTCTGGACGATTTTCGGCTGGCCGGCGGTGGCGCTTTGGACCGTGCTGCCGTTCTGGCTCGGACTGTTTGTCGCGCTGGCGCGATTGTGTCGAAAGCGGCTCGGGTCATTGGCGCCGCTGTTGATCCCGTTCATCTGGACAGGACTGGAGTATTTCCGCAGCGAACTATATTACCTGAGGTTTTCGTGGCTGAACGTCGGTTACGCATTCGCTGCGGCTCCACAAGTATTCGTTATCAGTCACCTTGGCGCGTATGGAATTGCGATGGCGTTGATGGTGGTAATTGCCACACTTTCATTGTTTCCGCGGAAGAGCGCTCGCGTCGCTTTCACATTTTCTCTCGTCGCTCTTGCCTGCTTTACGAATTTTCAGAATGGCCATCCGGCCCTTAAAAAAGCTCGCGCCATGCAGGTCGCCGGGGTGCAAATGGAATTTCCGGCTCCGCTCGAAGTGCCCGGAGTCCTGGATAAACTGCTGGCCGGTCATCCGAATGCAGAACTTTTTGTTCTCAGCGAATATACGTTTGACGGCCCGGTTCCGGAGCGGGTCAGGGACTGGTGTCGGCGGCAAAAGAAGTACCTCATCGCCGGCGGGAAGGATTTCATCACCGACAAAGAGTTTTACAACACGGCCTTCGTGGTCGGTCCCGGTGGTGACATCGTATTCCGGCAGGTCAAGAGTGTCCCGATCCAGTTTTTCAATGACGGCAGGCCAGCTGAAGAGCAGAATGTTTGGGAATCACCCTGGGGCCGGCTCGGGATATGTATCTGCTATGATTTGAGTTACCGCCGGGTCACCGATGAACTGATCGAACAGGGCGCCCGGGCCATTATTGCTCCCACCATGGACGTCGCGGATTGGGGCGGATATCAACACAGCCTCCACGCCCGGGTTGGATTGGTAAGGGCCGCGGAACACGGCATCCCGATCTTTCGAGTTTGCAGTTCCGGGGTTTCGCAACTGATTGACCGGACCGGACGCGTGGTGGTTTCCGCGCCTTATCCCGGCCAGGGTGAAACCATCACCGGTTCGCTTGACCTTGCCGCGCCCGGCCGTCTGCCGCCCGACCATTGGCTCGCGCCATTTTCCGTCCTCGTTACCGCCTTGTTGATCGGCTGGCTTTCAATGAAGACGCTGCTCGGGAGATTTTCCAAACCATGAAAACACTCATACGGTTTCTGCTCCGGCTGCTCTTTCGTTTTCGAGCGTACAACGAAGCCGCGCTAAACGTTCCAGGTCCGGTTCTTCTCCTCCCCAACCACACGGCCCTGATTGACTGGTTGTTTCTCGGCCTTTGCCTGGAGGACGACTGGAGGTTTGTGGTTTCCAGCGTGAGCGCGCAAACCAGTTGGCTCCACCGGAAAATCATGCTGAACTCACGTACCTTCCCGATCGACACGGCGTCGCCCTATTCGCTCAAACGCGTGGCGGAATTCCTGCAGAGCGGCGGCCGGCTCGTGCTCTTCGCGGAAGGGCGGCTCACCCGCACCGGCTCTTTGATGAAGCTTTTCGACGGCACCGGCTTTCTGCTGCACAAGACCGGTGCCAAGGTCATCACCTGTCACGTGCGCGGGCCCGATCGCCTGCCGCACCGGCTGACAATGAACGGGAACCTCACTCAATGGTTTCCCCGCGTCACCGTGCACTTCAACGACCCGCTTGTGCCGCCGAAACTGGAACACGCGAGCACGGCCCGGGCGCGCGCGACGCTGACCAACTGGCTCCGCGACCGGATGATTGCGCATCGGTTTGCCGTCGAGATGCAGCAGGAACCGGCCACGATTCTTGCCGCGATAAAGCAGCGCGCGGGACTTTGCCCGCGGTTTGTCATCTCGGAGGACGCGACGCGGCAGACGCTCACCTACCGACGGTTGATGATCGGCGTTGATTTGATGGCGCGCCAATGGCGCAAAATGTTCGAAGCGACGGGCGGCGAACGCATCGGCGTTCTTCTGCCCAACACCAATGCCACGCCCATCGTGCTGTTGAGCCTCTGGGCGGCGGAGAAAGTGCCGGCTGTGTTGAACTACTCGACCGGCGCGACCACAATGCTCGCCTGCGCGCAGCTCGCCGGATTGAAGCGGATCATCACTTCGCGCTCCTTCCTCCTGCGGGCCAGAATCAATGTCGATCCGCTCGTCAAGGCGGGCATCGAAATGATTTTCCTCGAAGACGTGCGGTCTCGTATTTCCGGCTCCGAAAAACTCTTCACCGGCCTCCGTCATAAATTGGCGTTGCGCTCCGCGCTCCGCCTTTCGCCGGCCCGGCCAGACGACACGGCGGTTGTCCTTTTCACCAGTGGATCGGAAGGCGTGCCCAAGGGCGTCGAACTGACGCATACCAACCTCATCGCCAACATCCGGCAGTTGCTGGTCATCACCGACATCGAGGACCGCGACCGCATTTTTAACGCGATGCCATTGTTCCACAGTTTCGGCCTGACCATCGGGACGCTGTTTCCGCTCGTGCGCGGCATTTACGTCTTCATTTATCCGTCGCCGCTGCACTACCGGGTCGTGCCGACGGTTTTTTATGACCGCGACTGCACCATCATGATCGGGACCAACACTTTTCTCAACGGGTATGCGCGCAAGGCGCATCCGTACGATTTCCGCAGCCTGCGCTACATGTTCGCCGGCGCGGAAAAAGTGCAGGAGGCAACGGCGAATCTCTGGTCGCGCCGGTTCGGTGTGCGCATCCTCGAAGGCTACGGCGCGACCGAATGCAGCCCGTGTGTCAGCCTTAACACCCCGATGGAGGCCAGGCATGGTTCAGCCGGGAAACTGTTGCCGGGCGTCGAATACAAACTCGAACCGGTGGAGGGCGTATCCGAAGGAGGCCGTTTGTTGGTGCGCGGACCGAATGTGATGAAGGGCTATCTGAATCCCGACGCCAACGAGAAATTCAAGGCGCTCGGTGGGTGGTATGACACGGGAGACATCGTGAGCGTGGATGCGGAGCGTTACGTGACGATCCTTGGCCGGCTCAAACGCTTCGCCAAGGTGAGCGGCGAAATGGTGAGCCTCGCCGCCGTCGAAGACGCGCTGGTCGGCGCGTTCCCCCGCTACGGTTTGCGCTGCCAGGTCGCCGTCCTGAGCCGTCCCGACGAAGACAAGGGCGAAATGCTCGTTGCAGTAACGAACGAACCACGGCTCACACTCGACGAAATGCGCGCAGCCATCAAAGCCAGGGGTTTGACCAATCTCTGTGTGCCGCGCGAGATCAAAGTGGTGAAAGAGATTCCGAAACTTGGGACGGGCAAGGTGGACCATCGGGAACTGGCAAAAAGTTTGACTGAGGCGACAAAATGAATTCTGCCAAACACACCGCGAAATTCCTTGTCGCAAGCATGGGACTCGTTGTTGTGCTCTTTCAGACATCTTGTTCCACACAGCGAGCAATCTCGAATTACTGGGGTGACGGAGAAATTGTCGCCATGCCTGACGGTGGTCTCGTGCAGGGTGGCGGTGGTTACCAAGCCCGTTTCAAGCGTGTGAGGTTAGACCACCCTATTGATTTGACCTACCATTTCCATGGCCTTCCAAAGGACGGTTGGCGCAAGGAAATCTATTTTGCAATTGAAGGCCCGCAACAATTGGAATGGCGCAATGGCGGTTCTCACCCAAATCCGCCTTTCATTGATGACCTGAGAGGTACACTGGCGCTGACTTTGAAAGACGAGGCCGGGCAAGTTATCCTCGAATATAAGCATAAGCTGTCAGAGTTCATTTGGTCTGGAGGCTCTGGTGCACAGTGGTTATACGATTTGTCAAAGGTGCATTTTACTTTGGATTCACGAACGAAGTATGTTTTGGAAGTGAGCATCGATCCTGATACAGTGCTAAGAGATTATGAGGGTTATGTCCTGATTAGAAGTGGCGGCCATGAAGGAATCTCGTTTGGTTTTTGAGGCGTGTTCGGGGTATTAGATTTTCAAAAAGTTCAAACGATCTTCGGACTCAAGAAAAGATTGCCATGCAGTTCTTCAAAATAATTCTCGTGAGCGTTGTTGCGGCGGTCGCATACGGCATCGTACATGATCAAATCACTGCGAGGATTTGCATCGAATATTTCACGGTTGGCCACCTGCCTGTGTTTTCGACGGAGTCGCCGACGCTGCTTAGCCTGGGTTGGGGCGTGATTGCCACCTGGTGGGTTGGATTGATTCTCGGCGTTCCACTGGCCATGGCCTCGCGTTGCGGAAATCACACGAAGCTCACTGCTCGATCCCTGCGCCGTCCAATTCTCCTTCTATTATTGATCATGTCTTTGGCTGCGTTGACCGCTGGAATCGTAGGATATGTGCTGGCTCTCGCGGGCAAGATTTGGTTGACCGACCCTCTTGCTTCGGAAATTGCCAAATCTCTTCACGCGCGCTTTTTGGCAGATCTTTGGGCGCATCTGGCGAGCTATGGTTCGGGGTTCATAGGCGGGCTGATTCTGATCGGTTGGGTTTGGCGCAAGCGCAGGAAGTCTGTTCAAGTGAGCTTCACCCATGATTGCTGATCAACTTCAAATCCGCATCCACGGCGACGCCTCGCTGCCGACGCTGGTTTACCTGCCCGGCATGCACGGCGACTGGACTCTGGTGAGCAGCTTTCGCGCGGCCGTTGCGGGCAAAACACGATTCGTCGAATTCACCTATCCGCGATCAGTGACAGGCACGCTGGACGATCTTACGCGCGAGATCGAAGAAGCATTGTCAGCAAACAGCATTCGCGAAGGATGGTTGCTGGGCGAGTCATTCGGCTCGCAGCCGGCCTGGCAGATCATCAAACATTCCCAGGCGTCCGCTGGCGGCTTTCGTCCGCTCGGGCTGATTCTGACAGGGGGATTCGTGCGGCATCCCGTGAATTGGGCCGTCCGCGTGGCGCGGCGAGCGAGCGAGTGCGTTCCGATGAGTATTGTGAAACTGTTCTGCGCCGCCTATGCGCGCTACGCGAAGTTCCGTCACAAACACGCGCCGGAAACGCTGGCAAGCATTGCCGAATTTGTCGCGAACCGGACGCAGGAGGCGGACCGGCAGGCCATCGTTCATCGCTATGGATTGATTGCAAACAATGACCTGCGGCCGGTGGCACGACAAACTCGTTTCCCGGTTTACTATCTCGCGGGATTGGTAGACCCGCTGGTGCCGTGGCCCTTTGTGCGGTGGTGGCTGCGGAGGAATTGTCCCGGCTATCGCGGCGGCAAAACTCTGTGGCGTGCGGACCACAACGCGCTGGGCACACAGCCACAGAAGTCCGCGGAGCAGATTCTCGTGTGGATTGCAGCTGCCCGTCGGCCGGAGCGCGACTTGGAACTCCCAACTAATCCTTCACGAAAGGCCGCAAATCTGCTTTCATGAACGCAGGCTCAATCAGGAGAACCCATGACTACCATTTCCTCCCTGTTCAAGCTCGCGATCGCAAGTGCTGCGCTGATTCCGTTCCATTTTTTCGCGCAAGATAGATCTTTAGTACACGTAGCGTTGCAGTTGGCAGCGGCGACTGTTTTCCTGGTTACACTTGGTTGGGGATGGTCTGCGGCCCGTAAAGAGTCGAAGCCCGATGAAAGACGGTCGAAGTATTTCGAGCCATCTTTACTGGCGCTTGCGGGCTGCATCGTTCATGGTTTGTGCACGCCGATCGTGTACTACGTCAGATGATGCTTGCCTGCCTGGCACCGAGATCCCTCCAGTAGACCGCCGGTTCTCCAATCAATTCACCGCCAGCTTTTCAAAGCCCTCTTCAATGGTTGTCGTGTTCTGAATGCGGGCGAGTTTGGCGTAGAGGCCGTCCGCTTCGAGCAGCTCCTCGTGCGTGCCGCGCTCGATGATTTCGCCGTGCCGCAGCACCAGAATCTGGTCCGCTTGCCGAATCGTGCTCAAACGATGCGCAATGACAAAGCTCGTGCGGCCCGCCATCAAACGTTCAAGCGCTTCCTGGATCAGTCGTTCCGTTCCCGTGTCCACGCTGGCGGTCGCTTCGTCGAGGATGAGGATGGGCGCGTTTTTCAACAACGCGCGAGCAATGCTGACGCGCTGTTTTTCACCGACGCTCAGTTTCACGCCGCGTTCACCGACGCGCGTGTCATAGCCTTCGGGCAAGCGGGAGATGAATTCGTGGCAGTTGGCCGCGCGGGCCGCGCCTTTGAGTTCGTCGTCGGTGGCGTCGAGTTTGCCATAAAGAATGTTCTCACGAACGGTCCCGTTGAAGAGAAACGGTTCCTGGCTGACGATGGCGATCTGCGCGCGCAACGATTCGAGCGACACCGAACTGATGTCCTGGCCATCAACGGTGATGCGGCCGGAAGACAATTCGTAAAAGGCGGGCAGGAGGTTGACGAGCGTTGACTTGCCGGCGCCCGTGGGTCCGACCAGTGCGATCATTTCGCCGGGCCTCGCGTGGAGGGAAACGTTTTTCAGGACAACTCGCTCCGGTCCATAGCTAAAACCGACGTCGTCATAAATCACTTCGCCGCGGACCGGAATTCGCAGGGCGGCGCGGGGTTCGTTGCCCGGCCGCTCCATGGGCGCGTCGAGGATGTCGAACACCCGTTCGCCGCCGGCACGCGCGGCCTGCAGCATTTGATTCAGGCCGTGAAGACGCGCGACCGGTTCGTAGAACAGCGTGAGGTAGATCAGGAATTTGACCAGTTCTCCGACTGTCATCTTGTCCGCGAGCATCTGGCCGCCGCCATACCACAGTACAAACACCGTGCCGAGCGCCGTGACAAAGCTCATCGCGGGGGAGTAGTTCGCCCAGGCGAGCATCACCTTGAGTGTGCCCTGGCGGAGGTCGTCGGCGCGCCGGGTGAAGCGCGAATCCTCGTGCGGTTCGCGGCCGAACGCCTTGATCTGGCGGACGCCTTGCAGGTTGTCCATCAGCAAGGCGTTCATGGCGCTCGCCGCCAGGCGTTGTGCGCGATACCGGCCATGCGCGGTGACGGTGTACCAGATGGCCCCGGCGGTCAGCAGCGGCACGGGGGCCATCGCGACCAGAGCCAGCATCGGGTTGTAGTGAAACATGATGGCCAGCACGCCGGCGATGCTAAGCACGGCAACGGTCCCCTGCTCGGTGCCGTCAATCAGAACGCGTTCGACGGCATTCACGTCTTCGAGGACCCGTGTCATCAAATCGCCGGAGGCGCGCTGGTCGAAGTAACCCACCGGCAACCGTTGCAGGCGCGCATAGACAGCGCGTCGCATGTCGTAGATCACATCCTGCTCGAACCGGTTATTGATGCGGATGCGCAGGCTGTTGAACAGGTCGCGCAGGAGAAACGCGCCGAGCAAACCCAGCATGACCGGCGCGAGCAACGCGGCCTGTTTCTGGCCGATCACCCGGTCAATGACGACGCCGATCAACTGCGGATAAGCGAGCGCAAAGGCCAGGGAAAGCACTGCGCAGCCGACGTTGGCCGCGGCCATCCCCTTGTAAGGGCGCAGATAAACCGCCACGCGCCGGATGATTTCCCAGGTCGAGCGCGATTTGGCTGCGAATGTCGGATCCGTGCTGGAGCTGAGATGCGGATGATGAGCCATGGGCCTGGTTTTTTACGCGCGCAAGCGCGGGATACTTTTAATCATTGCCGTGTTTAGTCCAGCGGGTATTTTGCGGCGCGTTTCGCGGGTGCGCTGTGTGCGCGTACGATGCCGCGATTCAGGGAGACGGAAGTTCACAATGGTCCGAGTGATGTCATGCACAAAACTGAGAATGGTTTCGCTCATGCTTTCCATCCGTAAAGAAATGATCCGGCCTTCACAACGTCATCCCGGTCCAGACATTGGCCGCAACGCGCTCATTCCGACCCGTCCATGCCAAGAAAATGCGTGCATTCCGGGTCGGAGCCGTTAAATTAACCAAAATGTATCCGCAGGTTGATACAAAAAACCCCGCCGCAGTGGAAGGAGAAGTGCAGGCGGTGTATCTGGCCATGTTTCCGCAAGGAGACTCGCTGTTCGTTCCGACGGTGCTCAACTGGGT
>Ga0134126_10006439_pt1 | contig 14706 bp, 16 predicted proteins | sample KB31752_FD_96881 | JGI IMG/M metagenome (GOLD analysis project Ga0134126, IMG submission 96881) | Terrestrial soil microbial communities with excess Nitrogen fertilizer from Kellogg Biological Station, Michigan, USA - KB3-175-2 | ecosystem: Environmental > Terrestrial > Soil > Unclassified ... | reverse complement strand
GAACACTGGTCTTAAAATAACTATTATTGGTTATTTGGCAACCATGTTTACAATTGGTATCAATGAATTGTGGCACTTTTGGTTTGTAGAAGAAATATTTTCAGTACCTAACCACTGGATGTTTAACATGGGTGTAGTAGTAGCCTTTATGGGTGCTTTAGCCTATGTAGTAAGAGTATATGCTCGTTTAGTAGAACTTGGTGCAGAAACTCCCGCAAGAAATCCATATGTAGCTGAAATGTACAAGTTAGCACTTGAAGGAAAGCTCTATAGCAGATCAATCCCATAAATTTTTTTGCACTATTTCTCTAAGAGAATAATTTATACTATTTATATTTAGAATCAGTCAACCGAAAATAAATAAAAAATTATTTTAGAATATAAATCATAGTATTTAAATACAATATCACTAATTTTTTTTGAAAGGCCAATTATCTAAATAATATAGTATGTTGTTTCCTTTACAATAATATCTTATTAGGCATACCTACATCTCAGAAATATAAAAACAATAAAATTATATCAAATGCTTAATTTATAAAACATATTACCGTTTATTTGTATAAGAATTAATCAATTTAATATATACTGTGTTTTAAAAATACAATAATTATTAAAATATAATTAGTAATATTTAGATCTATATAAGTAAATATTATTATTTACTTTCTGATTTTTTTATTCCTCCTATTTTAAACATTTTTGTACCACAAACACTACATGTGCCTTGAGTAGCAGGTCTTCCGTTTTTCATAGTAACTTGTTTTTCATCTTTCATTTCTCTTTTTGATTTACATTTAACACAATATCCTTCCATCTTACTAACCTTCTGCAAGTCTAAATGAATATACTAGTATAAAATTATTGTCATGGAAAAAAGCAACATATATATAAATTGCGCTCATTGAAGATGGGTTATACTTTTTACGATATTTTAAAATAGTTATAATTTTAACAAATGTATATTGGAAGCTAAAGGATTATACAATAATGTTTTAGATTTAATAAAGGAGCATCATAATTGGTTTAACGAATCAATTCCATTAATAGCAAGTGAGAATATTCCAAGCCCTGCAGTAAGAGAGGCAATTGTATCAGATTTTGGAAACAGATATGCAGAGGGATGGCCAGGTGAAAGAGTTTATGCAGGCTGCAGATACATCGATCAAGTAGAAAACATATGCAATGATTTAGCTAAAAGAGTTTTTAGATCAGAATTTGCAGATTGTAGAGCAACATCAGGTGTTGTCGCCAATTTAGCAATTTATTCAGCATTTTCTAATCCTGGCGATTATATGATTGCTTCGTCTATTCCTAGTGGTGGTCATATTTCTCATGGAAAAAAAGAGCACTCAGGTACTGCAGGATTGGTGCATGGACTATTAATTGAACATTTTCCATTTTCAAAAGAGGATATGACCATAGATGTTGACATGACAAAGAAAAAGATAGAGGAGATGAATAATGATGGAAAGGTTCCAAAGATAGCAATGTTTGGTGGCAGTCTATTCTTATTTCCTCATCCAGTAAAAGAATTAGCTGATTTTTTACATAGTTATAAAATCTATATTAATTATGACGGTGCACATGTTGCAGGTTTAATTGCAGGGAATCAATTTCAAGATCCTTTAAGAGAAGGATCGGATTCGATGACAATGAGTTCTCATAAAACATTATGGGGACCTCAAGGGGGCATAATAGTATCATTTGAGAAATATGCAGAATCCATCAAAAAGGCAGTTTTTCCAGGCAATACTAGCAGTCATCATTTACACCATGTTGCTGGAAAAGCTATTGCTTTAGCAGAAATATTAGAATTTGGCGAAGAATATGCAAAACAAGTTATTAAAAATGCAAAAATGCTTGCCTATTCTTTATCAAACTTTGGATTTAGAGTATTAGGTGAAAAAAGAGGCTTTACAGAATCCCACCAATTAGCAGTGGATGTTTCAAAATATGGCGATGGAGGAAATATAGAAAAAGAACTTGAAAAATGTAATATAATATTAAATAGACAACTTCTTCCAGGAGATATAAAAGAGGGAAGAAACTATCTACACCCTAGTGGAATAAGAATAGGAGTTCCAGAAGTAACAAGGCTAGGTATGAAAGAAAATGAAATGTATGAAATTGCCTCATTAATTAAAAAAATAGTTATTGATAAACAAGATAATGGCAAAGTTTTACACAGTGTAAAAGAATTAAGAAAAAATTTTCAAAAAGTACAATATGCATTTGATAATGAAACTGCGGCATATGAATATATTCAATTAGCAAATATCAATAGCAAAAATATTTCAAGGTGATTAATACAGTTTTAAAAGCAATTTAAAAAAGTTAAATATGACGACCTGTAAAGTTGATCAATCCCAATCTCCAAATTCTATAATTATTCCAATGATAATATTTTTCTTTAAGTATCAAATAATTTTATATTTAAATTTAATAAAATATTCGAAATTAATGTGTTTTAATTTCTATATTTTAAAATTAATTAATTTAAAAAAATTTAAGCACATTAAAAGAAATATTTAAACAAATTTTCCCTATCAAGATTTATATAATATATTAGATCAATTACCTCTGCGAAAAAATATGCCAATCGATCCAGATTTTCCAAAGAATCATAATGTCATTGGTCAAATAAAACACTCCGATGGAGAACATTTTCACTATCTCTGGGGACCAGGCAAAGTAGGCGAGGCAGCTGAAAATGCAGAAGTCAAAGAGGCTTTTCAAGCAAAAGGTGAACCATTAGAGCCAATAGGCGTTAGCGGTACAATGGTAGCAGTAGACTGGGATTCTTGTGTAGCTGATGGAGCTTGTATTGAAGCTTGTCCTGTCCAAGTTTTTCAATGGTATAGAACAGAGCATGATGTTCCAGCTAAGGAAGCAATAAATTTAGAATTTGCAGGTGAGGGATCATCAGTAAAAGAAGAAAGAAAAGATTATACTGACAAAGCTGATCCCATAAGAGAACATGATTGTATTTGGTGTATGGCATGTGTTTCTGTATGCCCTCCTCAAGCAATTAAAGTAGATCAATCAGCACAAGAATATCATGAAAAAGCAGCCGGAACATTCAATGAACAATTATCAAAAGGTAGTGCACCACCACCGCATGCACACTAAAACATTTTTTTAAGTATTAAGGCAATATTTATAACCATTATTCAATTACCAAATCATCCAAGGTTCTAGTGATTTCAAAAAGGATTTTAATATTATTTGAGATTTTTTTGATAAAATTATTTTGTTATTGATAAAAATTTCATCAATACAAGAAACAAATAGAATTAAAGGGGAAGGAAATGATTCCAATTTTACCCATTTATCATCCTCATTATAGATTTTCAAAATTTCATCAAATTTTTGATTATAGTAACAAGATAATGTATGAATTATTTTATTAGATTCTTCAGAAGATACTGAATAACATAATAGAAAGGATTTGAGGTTAGAAGAATTAATAAGGAGAGAATCTTTATAATGACAATATATAGATTTTGGTTTAAGAGCCATCTTTTGTAGATAATTCAGAATTAATAATAACTTCTATCTTCTGTTTTAAATATTTATTAATTTTATATCCATCTATTTTTCCTCTTAATATATTCATACTTTTACCCATAAGTGCACCAATAGAATGAATTCCTTTTTCCTTAATAATTTTAGCATTATCTTTTATTATTTTATCTAGTATAACATTTAATTCATCATCGGTTATTTCAATCAAATTTAATGAATCTAATGCATCTTTTACTGATTTAGATTGTTTTTTCATAATATCCTCAAATATTAAGAAAACAGATTCTTTAGCTATTAAACCATTATCAAGTTTATAAAATATGTCAAGAAGTATGTCGTCTGTCAATAATGATTTATCAAGATTATTTCTAGAGAGACTAGTAATATCTTCTGTAAGCTTTGATGCAATAAAGGTTGGTGAAATATTTTTTGAAGTTGAAACAATTCTTTCAAAAATATCATAATATTGAGAATCGAAAATATTTTCTGCTAATTTTTTATTTAAAATATACTTTTTCATTATTTGATTGATTAAATCATTCCAAGCTAAAGGAATTTCTTGTCTAAGATCATAAAGTAATAAGGGGTCGATAGGAATAGGTAATATATCCGTTTCAGGATACATTCTCATTGAACCAGATCTTGGGCGTGAAAAAATGGTAGAACCATCCATTGTTGCTGACCTTGTTTCCGAAATTACTCCATCTTTAAATTGATATATTCTTTGAATTAACGGTTCAAGTATACTATATATCTTTTTTTTATTCCCGCCTATAATTAAAAAGGCGTCATCATTAGAAAGACCAAGTAATTCATGGATTTTATCAATATCATTATGAGTAATTCCATAATTTGGTAATTCATCAGAGTGAAAAATTCCACCTAAACCAAAAAATCTAACAAATTCACCTAATTCTTTACCTAGTCGAATTCCAGCAATTGGCTCATGACCAATCAAGCCATTTAATTTTCTAAGTCTTATAGATAAGAAAATAGCATCAGAATCTTTTAGGATTTTTTTAACTATATTAGATGACGATTTTTTTAACAGATAGGTAATATCATGGATTTTATCACCTATATGTCCTTCCTCAATATTCCTTTTTTTAAATTCTTCGGCAATTACTATTAATCCAAATTGCCTTTTTGTTTCATAATCTAAAACTTTAACTAATTGTGATAACTGTTGAACACCCTTTACTTCTACGACTTGTCCATCATTTACAGAGATATTTACATCTTGTCGGATACTTCCTAACCCTCTAAGAACACGTCTACTACTACGCAATAATCTTCCCAATGTTAAAGCAACATTTACAATTTCATCAGGTCTCCCAGAAATAGGATCTAATGCGATTTCTACTAATGGAATTCCAAGCCTATCTAAACCATATTCTTTATATGATATTGAATTTGATAATAATTTTGCAGCATCTTCTTCTAAACAAATGCTTTGAACACCTACTCTTTTAAAATTATCAACATCTAAATAACCACCCGAAGATATAAGCATAGTTCTTTGAAATCCGCTAACATTTGATCCATCTATTACAATTTTTCTCATTACATGAATTTCATCAACTATATTTGAATTTAGTGCCAATGAAAATAATAAAACTGTATTTAGAGCATCTTTATTTACATTGTGAGGCGGTTCTTCATCGGCTTCTACTAAACAACTTAGTCCAATTTTAGAATAATATTTTATTTTATTCAACTTTGAAAATTCAAATAGTGCAGCTTTATCAAAATCACCTAATTCGCTTTTAGTAGGTCTTAGAAACCGTATAAAATCAAAATCATAATTACCATTTGCATCTTTACATTCACAATTGCAAAAAAGTTTAGATATAGTATTCAATTGCTGATGTATTTCAAATCCTACCTTTACTTTTAAATTATTAAAATCAGCTTTCATCCAAGTCATTCCAATATTGATTACGTAATAAGAGGGGATATAGAAGAGATTTCATGAAAAAGATTCTGTTTCATCACATCAATGAGATCTATTGTATTTAAGCTATTACGTAATGCCCACATTGATTTAACTATTGCGGTTTCAGGACTTATATCATCTAATGGAATAACACCTAAATTTAAGAGATCTCTACCAGTATCATAGACAGTCATTTGAACTCTACCATATATACATTGTGAAGTCATAAATATAATAATGCCAGAACTTATCAATTTTTCAAGATAAGGAAAACAGTTTTTATTAATATGACCGAGGCCTGTTCCCTCTAATATAATAACTTTATAGTCCAAATTTAAAAAACATTCGAGAAATGAAGGATCAAAACCAGGATAGAATTTTAATAGAAACACTCTTGGATCAAAAGATGTTTTTGATATAAAATCCTTCAAAACATTATTATGTTTGGTAGTTTTTTTCAAATCCATTTTAAATATAATTTCATTCTCATAAATCAATGCAAGGGGAATATAATCCAAGGATTGAAAAGCATTACGTTTACTAGTATGATTTTTTCTAACTCTGGTTCCTAAATAAACTGCAATAATATCATCTGATGGAGTATAGTGCATACAAATAAAAATGCCAGGCAATTTTGTTTTTGTAATAAATTTTATTGCACCTAATAAATTAGTAAATGCATCAGAAGATGGTCGATCTGATGATCTCTGTGATCCTACCAAGATAACGGGAATAGGCAGATTTTGCAATGCAAAACTCAAAGCAGAAGAAGTATAATGTATTGTATCTGTACCATGAGATATGATTATTCCATCGAAATGTTCATGTAAAATTGCATAAGATATTCTTTCGCATAAAAGTGACCAATGACCAGGATTTATATTTTCACTATATTCATTAAATAAAAATTCAGGATAAATAGAGGCATGATTGGAGATTTCTGGAAAAATTTCATATAATTCTGATGCACCTAAAATTGAGGCAACTCCCCCAGTTCTATAATCAATTTTACTAGCAATAGTTCCGCCGGTACTAAGAAGCAAAATTTTCGGTAATAACGAAGGTAGAGTAAATCCACCAGTTTTGTTTTCATTTTCTTTTGATGTAATAAAATTAACAGTTTCTTTATATTTAGAAGGGTTATTCAAAGAAATATTATTAGAATTTTCTAAAGAGTCTTCAATATAAATATTTATAATATTTTCTTCCAACAAGCCAATATTATAACCACTTTTTAGTTTGATTACAATATAATCATCATTAAAAGATTCATATCTAGGCATGATTATTCCTCGATAATTTCCTTTACTAGAGATTACTTCGACTTTATCGCCAATTTTAACATTATACTTATTTAATAATTTTTGAGATTTACTACCGTAATCATCTTTTCTATTGCTCGAGTTTATAGTATTATACCTTTTTTTCAAGTTTAGAAATATAATAACAATATAAAATATATATTTAGATATTATTTTGGCTTAACTAATACTTTCCCTATCATCCAAGGGTGAAATAAGCAACTATATTCATAAAGGCCAGGTTTATCAAAAACCAATGTAAATGAATTACTAAAAGAATAATCAAAATTTTGTTTTTCATCTATAGAAAGCAAAGGTCCTGAATTAACAAATTTCTCATTACCCTTAAAATTATATGTTGCATCTAATCCTAAATCCAAAACTTTAGAATCATTTGTAATTACAGTGGGATTTAAAGCTCTAGAGTTTAGCACCATCACAATTTGTGTTCCATTTGCGGTTATTTCTTTCAATGGTTCACCTGTATTTTCTATAGATTGTAAAAGATTTGTAGTATTTCGTATATAAAAAGGAATACCAATTTTTTCCATATTATCTAAACCTTGGAGAAAGGTAACAGTATGAGCAAGGGGAACGTCCATACCACTGTACCAGGTAATACTATCACCCTTAACAATTTCAATATTTGAAGGATAGTATTGGTTATAAGTAACAGTAGAATTGCCCTGCCCTACTTTAATAAAGAAGTTTTCAGAGTTATTTGAACTAGCAATAGTAGAATTCATAGGAATCTCTGCAAGAGAATTGCTAAATGAATTAGCCATAAATTGCAATAGAAAGGTATTACAAAACAATATAAAAGAAATAAGTAAGCCTAATGAATATTTAGTTAATGTCAAGTAATAATCTATTATAAATAGATTAAAATAATATAATGTTTTTTATAAGAAATAATATGATAAATTAAGTCGATAACATAAAGAAAAATAGGAAATTATTCCTGAAAGGATTTTGATTCAATCAATTCTTGAATTTCTTCATTCATTTTTAAAAAATGACTACCCTTTTCAGTTGTATGATATTTTCCGTCTTCTTTGAATTCAAGTAAATTGTTCTCTAAAAGCATAGGTAAATATTCTTTAATTTGAGCATAAGATAAAAAGGCCTTGTACATAATTTTTGTTTTAGAAGCACCACCAGTAGCAGCATATAAAATATTAGATATTATTTCCGGCCTATTACGATATTTCATAGGTAATATTATAGAAGAAAGTAATATATAACTTATATTATATATTATACTATAATAATTTACTATAATAATATAGCAATACTCAAAAGATCTAAAAAGTTATAAAAGTTATTTCTAGTTAATCAATATTGCTATGCAAAAAGAATTCTGTCTCAATAAGTATGAAGCAATAATTTTTGACATAGACGGAGTTCTCATAGATGTAATAGATTCATACAATCAAACAATTATGAAAACGATTCAACATATATTGAAAACTAAATTTAAAATAACTTTAACCAATTTTCCAATAGAAGAATTAATTACTAAGTTTAGGCATACAGGAGGTTTCAATAATGATATTGATACAACATATTCAATGATTCTAACAATTTTATATTGCAAAATAATTAATAATAAAGATATTAACGAAATTAAAAACTTTTTTATCAATTTAATAGAAAAATTAGATGATAAAGGCATCATTTCTGTTGAAAATGAACTTAAAAAATTAGGAAATATTGAAGAAATTAAAAACAAGTTAGGATATCCCAAAGAGGATAACATCGTTTCAACAGTTTTTAACGAAATTTTTTATGGGCCCGATCTATTTAAAAAGCAATTTAATAAAAATCCTAAATATTATTTTAGTAACCCTTTGATAAGAAATGATAAAATAATAATCAAAGAAAAAACAATACAACAACTTTCAAAAGAATTTGGCGGTAGATTGGTTTTAATTTCAGGCAGAAGCAAGGTAGCAGCTTATTTTACTTTAAACAAACTTTTGGATTATTTTATAAGAGATGCATGTGTTTTCTTAGAGGATGAAAAAAGAGAATATTCTAAACCTAATACATATGCAATACACAAAGTTTTTAATCAGTTAAACTTGAGAAATGCCATTTATGTTGGAGATTCTATTGAGGACATTTTAATGGTCGAAAAATTTAGACAGGAAACAAATAAATCAAAAATCATCTTTTGTGGAATTTATGGTAAAAATACAAATTCATCATTAAATTTAAAGAGAGTATTTGAATCAAAGGGTGCAGATATTTTAGTTAAAAATGTAAACGATATACCAAATATATTAAATAATACAAAAAAATAGAATCTGTATTGGATAGAGGGGCTAATGAACGTATAGCGCTTCTGGAAAGAAGAACAAAAGAAACAACAATTGATTTAAACGTTAATCTTGATGGAACAGGAAAATCAGATATTAAAACAAGCATACCATTTTTAGATCATCTTTTAAACTCTTTTGCAACATATAGTAATATCGATATACAATTAATAGCAGATAGTAAAGATAAAATAAAACATCATCTAATTGAAGATATAGGTATAGTTTTAGGTCAAGCTATAAACAAGGCATTAGGCAATAGAGAAAGAATAACTCGTTTCGGTCATGCATTAATTCCGATGGATGAATCCCTTTCAAAAGTTGTGATTGATTTAATTATAAGGTCGTACTATTACATTGATCTAAAGTTAGAAAGAGAATATATCGAGAATATTTCAAAAGAAGACATTTTGCATTTTATTCAGTCATTTGTTTCAAATTTAAATTGTTGTATACATATTATTGTAGAATATGGAACAAATGATCACCATAAAATTGAATCCATAATAAAAGCATTTTCAATAGCCTTAAAAATTGCAATGAGAATAGATCCCAAGAATAAAGAAATGCCTACTACTAAAGGAATGATGTAATAAAATGGTTAAAATATCAATATTTGATTATGGTGCAGGTAATTTATTTAGTTTAGAATCATCGTTAAAAAGAAGTGGAGCAATGGTTTCAATTATAAAAGACTTTAATAGTGTAGCAGAAGATTTTGACGGGTTAATATTACCAGGTGTTGGAAATTTTGACCCTGCTTTAATATCAATAAACAAATGTAAAAGAAAATTTTTAAATTATATTGATAAAAGCATCCCTATTTTGGGAATATGTTTAGGTATGGAAATGTTATTTGAAACAAGCGAAGAAGGAAATTTAAAAGGTTTAAAGATCATTAAAGGAAATGTATTATCCTTACCAAAAAACATGATAAAAATTCCACATATCGGATGGAATAATTTAGACATTGTCAATGAGAAAAGTAAACTATTCGAAGGAATACCCAATGATGCCTGGGTTTATTTCGTCCATTCATTTTATACAGTACCTAAAGATGCAAGTATAATAACAGCAAGATCAAATTACGGAATATCAATTCCTGCATCTATTGAAAAAGATAATATTTTTTGTACACAATTTCATCCAGAAAAATCGAGTATAGCTGGTGAAAAAATGATCAAAAACTTTATTAAAATTTGTGAACAATCAAAATGAAAAGTATTGCTGCAATTGATTTGATAGATGGTCAAGTAGTAAGACTTATCAATGGTAAATTAGAAAATAAAATAATCTATAGCAATGATCCCATAGAAATTGCAAAAAGGTGGGAAGCTGACGGTGTAGATAGTCTGCACCTGGTGGATCTTGATTTAGCTCTCAATACAGGAAAAAACAATACCGAATTAATATTAAAAATTGTTGACACAGTCAAAATTCCTATTCAAATTGCAGGTGGAATTAGGTCAATAAATACAATAAATAAACTTTTGGAGAAGAATAAACTGTTAAAGGTCGTCATAGGAACAATGGCATTTAAGAATCCAGAAATTATAAAGAAAATAACAAGAAAAAGACTTTGTCATGTGATACTTGCAGTAGATCATAACAAAGAAAACGTAATGATATCAGGTTGGAAAGAATTTTCAGGTATGAAACTTTTTGATGCAGTTGAACTATATCAAAAGATAGGTATCAATAATTTTTTGTTGACAAATATAGATAAAGATGGTACATTGGAGGGACCCGATGTTGAAACAATTGTAAGAATAAGCAAAAAGTTTAAAGACATTAAAATTATCTCTAGTGGTGGTATAAGCAATATATTAGATATAATAAAACTCAGGAATACAAAATGTTATGCAGTAATACTTGGAAAAGCGTTATATGATAATAAAATATCGATAAATCAAGTACAAAAAGTGATTTAATAATGCCACTTGCAAAAAGAATTATTCCTTGCCTTGATGTTAACAAGGGAAGAGTTGTAAAAGGAATCAATTTCAAAGAATTAAAAGATGCAGGCAACCCAGTTGAATTAGCAAAAAGATATAGTGAAGAGGGAGCTGACGAATTAGTATTTTTAGATATTACCGCTGCAGAAGAACATAGAGAAATTCTAAAAAACATTGTTAAAAAAGTGGCAAGTGTAATAAATATTCCTTTTACAGTTGGTGGAGGAATAAAAAATTTGGAGGACGCCCGTAACATTCTATTAAGTGGTGCAGACAGAGTATCAATAAATACAGCAGCGGTAACAAAACCAGAATTAATTGAAGATTTGATGGTCATTTTTGGTCGACAATGCATAGTTGTTGCATTAGATGTTAAAAGAAATTATAATACTGGTGGAAAGAATATCTTTTCCAAAGATGGAAGAAATTATTGGTTTGAAATCAAAACATATGGTGGAAAAAAATCTACAAATATAGATGCAATAGAATGGGTAAAAAAAGTAGAAAAGCTAGGAGCTGGAGAAATATTACTAACGAGTATTGATGCCGATGGTACTGAAAATGGATACGATCTTGAACTAATCAATGCAATTTGTGACAGAATTAATATTCCAGTTATTGCATCTGGAGGATGTGGATCAAAAAAGGACATATTAGAAGTTTTTAAAAAAACACAAGTTGATGCAGCTTTAGCTGCATCTCTTTTTCATTTTGGAAAAGCAAAGCTAAATGACGTTAAAAAATACCTATCTAATAATAATATTTTAATAAGACCTTAAGTAATATGGTATCTTTTATAATTAGCATAAACAATTTAGAAAGTTTATTAACCATTACATATGGTCCTCAAATAGCATAATTTATAATACATAGCAGCAATGACAACTTATTTGTTTAGATAAGAAATTGTATTGTATTTGTAGCAATAATAAAAAATCATTTCAATTTACCTAATTTTTATCCATTAGTAAGATAATTTATCTATCCTTTAATTTCTTTGTATTGCAAAGACAAATACATCAAGTATATCAATATGCACATACCTAACACAAATATTTTATTATATAATACAATTTAGTATTATAAACACTTATGCATCCATCATAATTTGAAAATTCGAGTATTCATTTTTAAATTCCTCATCTATAATTTGTATATCTTCAACTACAGCATTTTTGGGGCCATTATTACACCAATTCAATAGTTTGTCCATATTTACTCTTTCGCCTTCAAATACAGCTTCTACCCGCCCATCTCTTAAATTTCTAATCCAGCCCACAATGTTTAATTCTTGCGCTTTATGTGCAGTATTTTGTCTAAAATATACACCTTGTACTTTTCCACTAATAAAAATATGAACTCTATGGTATTCGATCAATTAATATTGTTATATATTTAGATCAATAAAAAACAAATTATAATATATGTCCACCTTCTTCGATAAATAACTCTTCATATGTAGTACCTTTTCTAATTAATTTAAAATCATTTTCAATTGTTTTCATTATAACAGGAGGTTTAGTTTGACAATGAAATGGCATATTAAATACTAAAGAATATGCACCTATATTATAGAATAAAATATAATTTCCTACGTTTGCATATGAAAGATCAGATACTTTAGATATAGGAAAAACATCAAGGGTATCACACAATCTTCCTACCAAATGAATATTCTTTTTATTAGAACTGCTTTTATTATTTTTAACATTCATTTCATATACATCATTTTTATTTTCATAAGGTATAACTTCCTGTGGATATTCTTGTTTGAGTAATGCTGCATCTAGTAAAAGATGATATCCCGTATCTAAAATAATTATTTTATGATCATTATATTCTTTGATATTTACAATCTTTGATGCCATTATTGAAGACTCTGCAACAAGAAAACGTCCACTCTCTATCATTAATGTAAAATTACCATGATCAGCAAACAAATTATTTAATTTTTCCATATATATAGATACACCTGCTTCCGGAGAAGGAACAGGATCGTTATAAAAAACAGGCGTCCCCCCTCCAATATCTAAAGTAGATATTGAGAAATTACTTATTTCTTTTTTTAATTTATTTATAAGAGAATTAAGCTTTTCTAATGCATTATTATAACATATAAAATCGGTTATTTGAGAACCAAGATGAAAATGAAATCCTTCAAAATCCAACAATGGATTTTTAAATATTGATGTAACAATAAAATATGCTGAATCAGGTTCTCCTCCGTTAAATGGCACACCAAATTTTCCATTCTTGTAAGATGCACTAACTTCAGCTTTGACTCCAACTTCAGGATTTATTCGTACCATAGTTTTAGGCCTTATTTGTACAATATCAGCAGCTTTTGATAAATTAATAAATCCGTAATAAGAACTTACTACAATCCTTTTAATGCCATTTTTTAATACTTCTACATATTCATCAAGATCTTCTGTAACACTTGTATAGATAACATTTTCAGGTATTCCATTCAAACGTTTTATGAAATACAATTCGCCAAGGGAGGTAAGGTCAAAGGTTATGCCATCTTTCATAAAAGTTTTTATGACAGATGGGTTAAAATTGGCTTTTACAGAATATGCAATTTTTACATCACCTTTAAATTTTATATAAGCATGATGAAGTTCTAATAGTTTATCATGCAAAGTTCTTTCATCTACAAAATATAAAGGTGTGCCATACCTTTCAGCCATAATATTAATCTCTTTATTTGAAAGGAAACGTTTTGTTTGAGATAACGTTACCTTATCTTGAAAAACTTGTATTACATTTTCTACCATTCTTTTTGTGAAGTTTATTCATATAGATTATACTTAAAAACATTGCCCTCCAAAATATTTTTAATTTGTTAATTTTTTTAATTTATTTATAGGTTTATTTTAAATTATTTATAAAAAAATATTATTATGAAAGGAAGACACCGATAAAATAAGAAAAAGAAATATTTATCTATAATATGGAACCGTCAATTTTTCTCCAGCTCTATTTTCTTTTTGGCTTTTAATCTTTTTAATTGCATCTTCAAAATGCTTCATTGTAACATGTGCCTCTGAAGCATGCTTAGTAGCCTCTTCAGGTGTGCTATACTTTTGGAGATATTCATGCAAAACCAAAGAAATAGCAGTATTAACGACAGAACTCATATCTGCTCCACTAAATCCGTCAGTTAATTCAGCTATTTTTTCAAGATTGATATCTTTAGAAATAGGCTTATCAGAAGAATGAATTTCTAATATTTTTTTTCTTGTAGTTTTATCTGGTAATGGAACATAAACTATTCTATCAAATCGTCCAGGTCTCAATAAAGCAGGATCAATCATATCTGATCTATTAGTAGCAGCAATAGTGACTACTCCACTTAAAGAACTAATACCATCCATTTCTGTTAACAATTGTGAAACAACTCGTTCTGTTACCATACTATCGCCACCAAGTCCCCTTACGGGTGCAACAGAATCAACTTCGTCAAAGAAGACAACACAAGGAGCTGCTTGCCTTGCACGTCTAAATATTTCTCTAACACCACGTTCAGATTCTCCAACCCATTTGGAAAGGAGTTCAGGTCCTTTTACACTGATAAAATTGGCTTCGGATTCTGTTGCAACTGCTTTAGCAAGCATAGTTTTTCCTGTGCCTGATGGCCCATGCATAAGAATTCCTTTTGG
>Ga0134126_10006438_pt1 | contig 14707 bp, 9 predicted proteins | sample KB31752_FD_96881 | JGI IMG/M metagenome (GOLD analysis project Ga0134126, IMG submission 96881) | Terrestrial soil microbial communities with excess Nitrogen fertilizer from Kellogg Biological Station, Michigan, USA - KB3-175-2 | ecosystem: Environmental > Terrestrial > Soil > Unclassified ... | reverse complement strand
TTTCCCTGAAGCCGGGGGCGCGGCTCTATAATTCTGGCGATCGCGGCCGGTATCGCTCTGATGGGACCATTGAATACCTTGGCCGTGCCGATTATCAGGTGAAAATCCGTGGATATCGCATTGAACTGGGCGAGATTGAAGCATCGCTTGCCCAGCATGAGGCGATCAGGGAAGCCGTGGTCGTAGATCATGAAGACGAACCCGGCCAGAAACGGCTGATTGGCTATGTTGTCTTGAAGGAAAATGCCGTTGAGAGACCTTCTCCTGCTCAATTGCGCGACTACCTGCGCGGAAAGCTGCCGGAATATATGGTGCCTTCCGTCATTGTAATGTTGGAACAGCTTCCGCTTACTTCTAACGGCAAAGTAGACCGCAAAGCTCTGCCCAAACCTGTCCGCCTCACCAATGATGGCGAAATGCCGCGTGACTATATCGAAATGAAACTCATCCTTATTTGGGAAGATTTGTTGCATATTTCCGGTATTGGTCGGCGTGATAATTTTTTCGCGATTGGTGCCCATTCCTTTATGTCCATCACGATGGTTTCCAGGATTCGTGACGAGTTTGGCGTAGAAGTTCCTCTGCCTGCGTTTTTTGAAACTCCCACAATTGAGCACCTGGCCAGCCTGATCCGTAAGGACTATGACCATGGACAAGCGTCTCACCTGGTTCCAATTCAGCCCCGGGGAGAGCAGCGTCCTCTATTCATGGTTCACGCGATCAGCGGCGGCGCTCTCTGTTATCTGCCCTTATCGCGCCGTCTTGGACCGGAGCAGCCTTTCTACGGCTTGCAGGCAATATCCGCGGAGGACATAAAAGGCGAGCGTTGTTCATCCATTGAAGAAAGAGCGGCGGTTTACATCAAAGAAATAAAGGCCGTTCAATCGGAAGGGCCGTATCTTTTGGGTGGGTGGTCATTTGGTGGATTTGTAGCTTACGAAATGGCTCGCCAGCTCGTCGAACAAGGAGAGCAGGTAGCTTTGCTGGCTTTGCTGGATATCCAGCCTCTAAGCAATCCGGATGAAACTGATCCGGAAACAGATACCGAGCTCCTGATCATGATTGCCAGGGACTCCATGCAGCAGGCCGGACAGGTTTTCGACATAAAGTTCGAAGAAATCCGGCATCTCAGCCGCGATGAGCAGATTCAGTGTGTGCTCGATTCGATGGTACGTTTCGAGTTATTGCCCCCGGAAATCACGGTCGCACAGGCCCTTGAGTTTTTGCAGGGCCAAAGGAAACGCCACCAATCTTTGCGGCAATATACCGTGAAGCCCTATTCGGGCAAGATCACTTTGATCCGCGGGGTCGATTTGGCCAAGAATACAGCTCACGCTGATGATCCCGCGGCAGGTTGGAGCCAATTCTCTCCCGAGCAGGTTCAGGTCTACACAATTCCCGGTGATCACCAGAACTTTATCTATCGTCCTTACGTTGACAAACTCGCTGAGGTTCTCTCGTTCTGCCTGAATCCGGCGGACGTCGTGGAACAACATACAGTTACCAAGGGAATTTAACTTTAGGAGTGATTTATGCCAATCTTGCTTCCTGTACTTAGACAAATCACGATGTTATCCTTAAAAATAGGCGTTATTACAGACGGTGATGATTGGGTTGAAGAGAACCCCGATGAGGCATACCATTGGAATGGCCACGTTGCTGCTGGTCAGACGCTTGAGATTATCGGCAAAAATGGCAGCATCCGTGCACGCGGCGTTGAGGGTTCCGAAGTGCGGGTTGTGGGCATAAAGCGCGGCGATAGGAGAAAGATTCAGAAGCTAAATTTTGAGGTGGAGCAGACTGCCGAAGGGGTCAGAATTAAGACAGTTTCTCCCCGGTTTTTCCGCAACAATGTGGAAGTCAATTTTGCTGTAGAAGTGCCTATCGGCGTGTGCATTATGGCTCGCATGTCTAACGGTCCCATCAGCGTAAAATCCGTTTCTGGCAGCGCGGAGTTAGTTGCCGGCAACGGCGGTATCACGATTGCCGATTCCGGCTGGGTCAGAGCCGAAACTTCAAATGGGTTTATTCGCGCTTCAATTCGGGAACAAAATTGGACTAAGCCGATTTACTTTCGTTCCGCCAACGGATCCATCAGCGTAGAGCTGCCGCAAAACACAAATACCCGAATTAGTGCAAAGACCACGAATGGCACTGTGGATGCGAGTTTCCCCCTCACTCAGGTAGAGAATAAAGGCCGCAATTCTTTGATTGGGGTACTCGGCAGCGATGGCCAGCGCGAGCTTATTTGCGAGTGCATCAACGGGAGTGTTCATTTAAGCCAGGTAAGCCGGGCCGTTTGACCGGCGCGTGAGTAGTCAAACTCGGTAACCGGAGGTTGATAGATGTTCGAGAGACTTGCTTCGGATCTTAAATACAGCGTCCGAAAAATGTTCAAAAACCGTGTTTTCACGCTCATAGTTATCTCGACCATGAGTCTGGCGATTGGTATGAACACGGCCATTTTCAGCGTCATCAATGCGCTGTTGCTGGATCCTCTGCCGTATAGCAAGCCCCGCGAGCTGGTACAGGTGCAAAATAATGTCAAGGCTTTGAATCTTGAGAAAATGCCCGTTTCCGCAGTTGAATTTTTTGATTTCCAGAAGCAGACGCAGATTTTTTCTCAAGTGGGAATCTATTCATCATGGGAAGTGAATCTGGGTAGTCTTCGCGGGAGTGATGCTCAGCGTCTTCCCGCTGCTCAGGTTTCCGGCAGCTTTTTCGATGTGCTTGGTGTGCGTCCCGAACTAGGAAGGTTCCTACGCCCTGAAGACAACAATACCGGTACCAGCCCCGTAGCAGTGGTCAGTTATGGATTCTGGCAACAGAGATTCAATAAAGATGCTGATGCCATTGGCCAAATGTTGGTACTGGACGGAATTGACTATACGATTGTTGGCGTCATGCCTAAAGGGTTCTATTTCCCTGATCGTGACACTCAGCTTTGGGCGCCCATTACCTTCACGCCCAGCGACCTCTCTGAAGCCAACCGCGGTTCTCGTTCTTATTCGCTCTACGCGCGGCTTAAGCCTGGTCTCAATGTGGAGCAGGCTCGGGCTGGCGTGCAATCCTTTGCCAATCAGCTTGCTCAAGTGCATCCTGAAGCTTATCCCCGTACTTTCTATATAACCGTTGACTCTTTGCAGGAAGTCATGGTGGGTGACGCGCGCAGGCCGCTTATTATTCTTCTCCTTGCGGCAGTCATGGTGTTGCTCATTGCTTGCGTGAACGTTGCCAACCTGATGGGCGCTCGTGCCACTATCTGGCGGAGAGAAGTGGATGTGCGAATTGCTCTAGGGGCTTCGCGCGGCCGTATGTTTGCCCAATTCCTTACTGAAAGCCTCCTGCTCTCGCTCATCGCTGGAGCGCTCGGCATTGCCATTGCCAATGTCGGGAAAGGTGTGATTCTCTCCACCGTCGCCGGAGGTATTGCTCACGCTGATGATGTTGCCACAGACGGGCCGGTTCTAGCCTTCACCCTCTTGGTTTGCCTGATAACAGGCGTTGTCTTCGGATTGACTCCAGCCTTCCAGATCTACAAGACGCATCTCTATGACTCTCTTCGCGAGAGCACATCCACAACCAACAGCGGGAAGCGTCGCTCGCTCGATTTTTTGATTGTCGCTGAAGTCTGCCTCAGTCTTGTTCTCCTGATCAGCGCTGGCATTATGATCAAAAGCCTATATAAGCTGCAAACCGTGAAAACCGGCTTCAACCCCAATAATGTCCTTACCATGAAGCTGTATCTTCCCGTGAATAAGTATGGTGATACCCAGCGGGCGGATTTCTACACGGAATTATTGCGGCGCGTGACCAGCCACCCGGGTGCGCAGGCTGCTGGTGTTATTAACCAGTTGCCTTTGGCTGGCGGCGCTACAGATCGCACCTTTTTTATTGATGGCAAGCAGGGAGAAAGCGCCCAACCTGATCTCCAAATCAGGCATATTAGTGCGGATTATTTCAAGACCATGGGTATCAACGTAGTTGAAGGGCGTCCTTTCGCTCCTACCGACGACCGTAATGCTCTCAAGGTGTTGATTATCAATCAGGCATTGGCGAAGAAATATTTTTTGGGTGAAGATCCGGTTGGCAAGCGCATGGCATATTTTGCGCCCCCGGGACAAGCTCCGGAATGGAGACAGATCGTCGGTGTCGTCAACAATGTCCGCGATTTCGGCTTGAATGCTGAGAGCCAGCCGGAAGTATATGTCCCCTATCTACAGCATCCTCGCGCCTTCATGAATCTGGTTGTGCGTACCAGTTCTGACCCGCTTGGTTTGGCGTCCACCATTCGGCGTGATGTGCAGGACATGGATAAGAACCAGGCTGTCTACGATATCAAGACCATGGATTCGGTCGTGAACGATTCGATCAAGATGCAACGCTTTTCTGCCATGCTGCTGGGGGCTTTTTCTGGTTTTGCTCTGTTTCTTGCCGCCATGGGTCTCTATGGGGTCCTCGCCTACTCAGTGTCGCAGCGCACTCAGGAACTTGGACTGCGTATGGCCCTTGGGGCCCAAAAATCTCATGTGCTCAAGCTGGTTGTGAATAAAGCTATGACCCTGGTCTTAATCGGTGTCTTGTTAGGATTGCTGGGTGCTTCGGCCGGGACTCGCCTGCTTTCCAGCGTGATCTACGGCGTGAGCCCTACTGATCCATTTATCTTTACGATGGTTTCTATGGTTCTGATTGCCGTTTCCGTCATCGCCTGTCTCATTCCGGCAGCCAGCGCGCTGAGAGTAGACCCTGTCGTAGCTCTGAAATATGAATAAGTTTTGCCTTCCGGACTTCGACCTTCAGTCGAAGTCGGAGCTTCGCTCAATAACTCTAAGAGTCATATAAAAAATTACGGATATAGAACCTCGGTCATCCTGACCGACCCACGCGACGTAAGGAGCGAGGGCGAGCGGAAACCCGAGAATGCCTGTTCACCCATACCGTATCAACGCATTCTCACGATGCGCTCTTGCTTCTTGCTCATCTGACGATTGTCCATACCAGCTTTAAATCTGATCGAGTTACACGAAACTTAAAACGGAGCAATACTTGAATACAGTTGCCGAAATCACGAGTCCGTCTCCACTTGGCCAGGCTGCGCAAGCTCAGCTTCCCGATCACCTGACTGCGTTCCCGGGAGGAACCTGGGCATTTTGGCGCTGGGTATGTCTGCGCGGTGCTGGCTTTCCTCTCGCTCTGGTGGGGGAGTTGGCTTCCACCGAGGCTGCTGTAGCTGCTGACGGTCTGCTCGCGGCGCAAAAGCGTCTTGATTCGCAAAAGCAATCCCTCGTTGAGGGAATTCGGCACGAAATGGATGTAACCGCAGATGATCAGAAACGCAAACAGTTAGCGCGCATGTTGACCCATCTGAATAAAGGACGAATTCCTGAAGCATGGGAAACCGCTGTGGAACAGCGTCGCGCGGAATTTGTCAAAGCCCGGGAGTCATGTATTCTGGCCAGCGAGCGTTTTCAAGCCATCTTCAAAACCGGTATTGAGGAAGTATCCGAACGGATCGAAAAGCTTGCATTGAATCCTGATTTTCGCCGCGCCATTCTTCTGCAAAATCGCAAAGCGCTGCATCAGGGCATTGATCTCTTGCTGCGGCGTGATGCCGGAAACAGGAAACGCGGCAAGAAAGAACGCCAGCAGGAAGAACTGGTCGCGAGCTACATTCAGCGCTATTGCGTGAAGAATGATTCTATCGGCTTCTTCGGCCCCATCGGATGGGCTCGGTTTGTTCCCGAAGGCGAAAATATCTCGGTTCGTCCCGGTCCTTCTTTGATTGCTAAATCGAATGTTTATTTTGAGAACTGGTGCATTGAAGCTTTGGCCGAAAGTATAGGAGCGCTAGAGGCGCTCAAGCCTTGGATACCTCCCCGGCACAATCCCTTGTTTTTGCTTGATGGCAATCGCTTGCAGATGCCCGCCAGCTCTCCCGTACCCCTTTCTCCAGCCCAGGTTGCAGTCTTCAGAAGGTGCAATGGTGAGAAGCCGGCCCGGCAAATCGCTTTAGAGTTGATCAAAATACCCGGCAGCGGATTGCGCACAGAGGAAGATGTTTACCGCATCCTTCGGGAGTTTGTGGAGCGTGGCGTGCTCCGTTGGCAGTTTGAAATACCATACCTCCTGCATCCTGAGCAGAAGCTGCGCAGCATGTTGGAGCGGATCGACGATGAAACGCTGCGTGCCTCCACGCTCGATTCTCTCAATCAGTTGGAGCAAGCGCGTGAGCAGGTAAGCTCTGCTATAGACGATGCTGAGCAACTGGATAAGGCCCTGGGCAATCTCGATGAAACTTTTACACGACTGACCCACAAGTCCTCATCCAGGGCCAGTGGAGCTATGTACGCAGCTCGCACCCTCGTGTATCTGGATTGTCTTCGCGATGTTCAACTGGAAGTCGGCCCTCAACTCATTGCTCAGCTAGGCGAGCCTCTTTCAGTGGTTCTTACTGGCGCAAGATGGTTTACGGCCAGGGCCGTGGCCCTGTATCGTCGGGCTTTCCTGCAGATTTACGCTGATCTCGCCCGCAAGAAGCGCAGTTCCACCGTGGATTTCCTTTCTTTTTGGTCGCAGGTTCAACCGCTTTTAATTGACCCCTCTACCCGTCTGCTGAACCAGGTAGTGCCGGAATTCCAAAAACGCTGGGATGAGATATTTCAACCTGCGGCAGGACAGCGTCATCTGAATTACTCCAGCGCTGAACTACGGCCTCATGTGGACCGCCTGTTCTCTGTGCCTCGCGCTGGCTGGGAACGGGCCCGGCATCACAGCCCTGACGTTATGGTGGCCGCCGAGAGTGTTGAGGCGATTCGCAAAGGAGATTATTTCCTGGTCCTGGGTGAGTTGCATATGGCGATCAATACTGTTCGTGGGTCCTTCGCCATGTCACAGCACCCGCATCCCGAGCAAATGTTTGCGGGCATGAAGTCCGATTTTCCTGCTCCTCATATTGTTCCGGTTCTGCCCAAGCGGTGGCCGGGCAGTACCACACGGACCGCATATACTCTGATTTCACCCTATGATTATTTTCTTGAAACCACTGAAGATTCGATTTCCACTGGCCCCAAGTCCCAGACTTTCCCCATTTCCGCCTTTGTCGTTGACCATACCCCCGCTGGATTGATCGTGCGTTCTCGTGATGGTCGTGTGAAAGTTGATCTCATAGAAGGGCTCGGCGAAGTGTTGTCTGCTGAGGCGGTTGATTGCGCAAAAATTGTGCGCTCAGCCCGGCACCAGCCCCGTATCACCATAGATCGGTTGGTGATCTGTCGTGAATCGTGGTCATTTTCCGCTCAGGAGGTGAAGTTCGCACTCCTGGAAGATGAAAGCGAACGTTTTCTTGCAGCCCGGCGGTGGCAGCAGGAACACAATTTGCCCAGATATGCCTTTGTCCGCGTGGCAGTAGAAGTAAAGCCATGCTATGTGGACTTTGACAGTCCTGTCTACATCGGAATTCTTGCGAAGCTGGTTCGGCGCATGCTGGCCAGTCAACTCGCTGAAAAATCAATCACTTTCTCAGAGATGCTGCCGACCCCGGATCAAATCTGGCTGCCGGATGCAGCCGGCCGAAAGCACACCTGCGAATTCCGCACGATTGTTCTGGATTTGGCCGGTAAGCCGGATCAGGTTTTCCCAAATTTGTTCCCATAGCATCGGCCGCAAATTTCAAAATTAAAATTAGAAAAGGTGCCCCCTTATGAAGATCATTAAATTTTTCTTCCAGCATTCCCGGTCAAGTGTCCTGATGAGCTTGATCGCTGGAATTTTTAGTGGCGCTTGCAATGCCGCTCTGCTGGCTGTCATCAACATGGGCTTGAAGAATACACATACTTCACGCAATGTGATCTGGGCCTTTGTAGGCCTCTGCCTTCTGTTGCCCCTGACGCGGTACACCGCAGAAATTCTGCTCAGCAGGCTTGGACAGGGTGCGCTCTTCCGCTTGCGCATGCAATTGTGCCGGCAAATGCTTGCGGCTCCCTTATATCACCTCGAAGAAATTGGGCCTGCACGCCTGCTCACCGCGCTCACTGATGATGTGCCTACCATCACCAATGCCATTGGCTCTATTCCGCTGCTTTGCGTCAATGTGGCTTTGGTGGTCGGTTGCCTCGTATATATGGGGATGCTATCGTGGATATTGCTCACCATCGTTCTGGGCTTTATGGTATTCGGCATCATCAGCTACCAGCTTCCTATCCTGATGGTGAACAATGTATTTGGCCAGGCTCGTAAAGAAGCGAATAGTCTTCAGAATCACTTTCGCGCTCTGACTCAGGGCACCAAGGAGCTGAAAATCCATCATCGGCGCCGTCAGGCTTTCATTTCTGAGTCCCTGGAAGGCACTTCCGACGCCATTCAACGCTACAACTTGGCTGGTTTCAAGATCTATGCTGCGGCCGCGAGTTGGGGACAGACTTTGGTCTTTGTGGTTGTCGGGCTTATCGTTTTTCTTCTTCCTCATCTCCGGCAGATAACCGGTCCTACACTCACCGCTTATGCCATCACTTTGCTATACCTGATGACTCCTTTACAGGTCGTCATGAATCTGCTTCCTCAGGTCTCCCGCGCTAACATTGCTCTCAAAACAGTGAGGGAACTCGGCTTCACGCTTATCAGCAAAGGTTCTGAAGAAGTTGCCGAAGTGGGCCCTACCACATCTGACTGGGACAAACTGGAGTTGCGCGGTGTTACCCGCAGCTATCGTCGCGAAGGTGAGGACGAAAGTTTTGTGTTGGGCCCGATCAACCTCACACTGAAACCGGGCGAACTGGTGTTCATTACGGGCGGTAACGGCAGCGGAAAGACCACTTTGGCTAAGCTTCTCATGGCGCTTTACCCGCCGGAATCCGGCACAATTTATTTCCAGAATCAGCCGGTTGGCCCTGGAAACCAGGAGTTCTATCGCCAGCATTTCTCCGCCGTATTTTCTGATTTCTTCCTCTTTGACCAGCTTCTGGGCCTGCTTGGCCCGGGACTCGACGAGCAGGCCAGGAAATACTTGGAGCAGTTGAAGCTCTCCAACAAGGTCCAGATCAAGCAGGGCAAATTCTCTACCACAGATCTTTCTCAGGGGCAGCGCAAGCGTCTCGCGCTTCTCACTGCCTATCTCGAAGATCGCCCGATCTATGTGTTCGATGAATGGGCTGCTGATCAGGACCCCTACTTCAAGAACATCTTTTACACTCAACTCCTGCCTGCTTTGAAAGCTCGGAACAAGACCGTTCTGGTCATCAGCCATGACGATCGCTACTACCACGTGGCCGATCGCATCATTAAGCTCGATGACGGGCAGATTGTCAGCGACCAGGTCGTGTCCGAGCAGTCGGCCGTTATGCATACTGTTTCAAGATAGTACAGGCCAGGGTTCCAGCCTCGCGGTGCAACACCTGAGAAGCAGAGCGAGGCCTCTGTCTTCAGCGCTGCGTTTTCAAAACGCAGTTTGTCTCGCTGATTTACCCTCTGGATACATCCAATGAAGCTTGTTGTTAAGCTGTCGCGCTCCGTCACGGACAAGCAGGAATATCTTGCGGACTTCGTGCGGGCCATTGCATCCCTGTGTCACGACCATCATCAGACGGTTGTCATCCATGGTGCCAGTGAGGCTGCGCATGCTCCTGGAAATGGCAATGGTTCAGCGCACATGCTGAGCGCAGCTAAGACAATGGAACTCGAATCTGAAAGCCGCTGCCTGGTAACTTCTCTGGTGAAGGCGCGAATTCCCGGCCTTGGCTTGCATGGCAGCGATGCCGGCATCTGCCACCTGCGCAAGAAACACTTCGGTAGCAATGGCGCTTCTGAATTCAATGTTGAACCAAGCTGCGTAGATCCGCAGTGGCTGGATATCATCTGCAGGAATGGTGGTGTCCCCATTGTGTCAAATCTGGTCATGGCCGGATGGGGCCAGGCACACCTCGTAAATTCTGATTCCATCGCAGCTGAATGTGCCATCGCCTGGAAAGCCGATGCTCTGATCTACATTGCGGATTTCCCGGGGCTCAAAGATACCCAGGGATTCATTGCTCGATGGGTTCACGTAGACGACATAGAGCAACTGGCAAAGAACTCCACAATGGATGAGGATGGTCTACAAAAAGCAAAGGTGTGCAGAAATGCCCTTAAGCAGGGTGTGGGCAGGACTCGCATTCTTCCCGTATGGAGCATTGCCATGCTGCCTCTTTTTTTCTCTTCCAGAATTGAATACGGAACGGAAGTGATTTCAGTGCCCAGGGCGAATAGGGCAACTTCCAGTGCCTGAAATGGCGGATCGCTTTTACCGTCACTCCAGCGGGTAGCAAGCAGGTAGTGGGAGCCGCAACGCTTGAAGCTGATGCGGCCAACGATGTTTACGGCAATCGCACGGTGGTGCTGAGCAACATCCACATTACAAAATACGTTCTTTCCGGATCTCGATAAGAGCCAGTCCGCGGCGATGTCCCAGCTCGTGTGTGGTTTGTGCCCCCGAACCTTCACCATTTCCATTGACCGTATCACCGCATCAAGCCGAATGCCAGCACGCCGTAACGCGTGCAACTGAACAGCTTAATCCCGGCGATCTTCTAGGGCGATCTTTCCATCAAGCTTTCCTATAGCATCAATCTCCTTTCTTCGACGATCTAGTCTTCGCCACGGCCCGGCTTTTCATGAACCAGCCGCATTCGTCATGTGTCGTTGACTGCCTCAGGCGTCTTTATCCCCTGCTGTTTGCCATTGAATCCATTTCAAATCGAGCACAAAATCTAGAAGAAGGTTCTCGATTCTCATGCAGGGGCTCGAGTTGGCTTTCAATATCGTGGTTGCCCTGGTCAAGGGTGGCACCCCGCGGCCTGGGAGCTGATCAGGGAAAAACTGACCGACCTCAAAGATACGGTCGTTAGCGGCATTGTCAGCTTTGTGACCGACAGCATCGTAAAGAAAGCCATTCCCAAGCTGATCTCGATGTTCATCCCCGGCGCCGGCTTCATCTCGGCAATTCTTTCGATTTATGACACCATCATGGTGTCCGTGGAGAAGATCTCCAAGATCATCCAGGTGGTGACCGCCTTCATTGACTCCATTGTCACTATCGCCGCAGGCAATATCACGGCCGCCGCCAATCGCGTAGAAAGCATCTTGGGCGGGCTGCTCTCGCTGGCCATCAGCTTCCTGGCCGGGATCCTGGGACTGGGAAAGATCACCGACAAAATCAAGGACATCATAGGGAAGATCCGCGCTTCCGTGGACAAAGCCGTTGACGCCGCCATCGCCTGGATCGTCGCCAAAGCCAAGGCGCTGTTCGGCAGATTGTTCTCGAAGAAAGACAAGCCCAACGATCGGACGGACGAGCAGAAAAAAAAGGACAAGCTGGCTGCGATCGCGGAGGCCGAACAAGCGCTGGCCGAGAAGGGCTTTGATGAGCAGAAAGTGCGTGGCAAGTTAGACTCGATCAAAAATCGATATAAGCTCCTGACGCTTGAGCTGGTAGTAGATTCAAAAGATGGTCAGAAAGAAACAGTGCATTTTACCGCTTCAGCCAGCGAGGAGGAGGTGGGGAACCCAAAAGTTGTCCAGCTAGCCGCAACTCTCAATGAAGCCATGCTAAGTAAGCCGTTTATCGCAAAAGAAAAGGCAGCGACGGCGAAGAAATTGGCAATGACGAGAGATGAGTTACGCCGTCAGGTGGCCATCCAGCAAGGCGCACTGAATAACCTCGAAGTAAATAAATGGAAAGCAAACTGGGACAAATTTTATGCACCGGACGGTGGACGAAGCGATGAGTCAACGGCAAGCGAGGCTCGTGAGACCGCAATTGCCGCGGAACGCGCGAACGTGGTTGCCCTGTGGTTAACGAACAATCCCGGTAAGCCCATCGCTGACGCTAATACATTCGTTGATAAACTATTCACTCGCCGTCCTGGCGACAAAACTTATCCCTTCATGTATAGATCTTTCGACTCCAATGGAGTCACATATGTAAATCCTGTGTACGGCAAGACTCTGCTCCATGCCGCCGATCAGGCAGCGGGTGGAGGGGCCGAAACTGCAGGACTGGGTGGCGCGAGAGAAAATTTTCCCATTGGCGCTCAATGGGATCGGGGTGGCCGGGCCATGATTTAAAGGGGCAACTCGATGCCGAAATAGCCAATGTAAGCAAGACGACTGATGCAAATGAAGTCGGCAAAATGAAATCGAAAACCCTACTGCCAGTAGTTGATGGTTGAGTTATATGGAAACGCCTTTTCCTCTATTTCATGCTGCATATCCTCCGAGCGGAACCCGTGAAGCCTATGATCCTTTGCGACACGACGCAACAGCCGCGAAAGTGCCTGAGGCTCTGGCAACTGAGTGGCGGAACTTTGGATTCGGGGCTTATGGGAAAGGATTATTGTGGACTGTGGCCCCAGACCGGCCCTTTCTCAACACAAACGATTGGCCTCAATTGGATGGCACAGGGATTGAAGTGGTGCGAACCGCTTTCGCGAGTGTGTGCCTCTGGCACAATGAGCGCTTTCTCTGGCTGAACGTGCATACCGGTAAAGCTACCCCCTTCAATCCCAGAATAGATATTATGTTTGACTCGACACTCATTGAGACGAACTTTCGGAAGAGCGTTCTTTTGGAGCCTCTCTTCCAAAAAGCAGTCGGGCGTTTCGGTAATCTGGGGCCTGACGAGTGCTTCGGTTTTGCACCTCTTCCGGCGCTAGGCGGCGCCATGGACGAGGAATACATTTTTAAAACTCAAATGCGGGAGTACGTTGGATTGGTGGGACATGCCCTTGGCTGAATTAGGCTTAAACTATATCTCTCACGCCAAGTCTCCAAAACGATCGAAAGACCTTTTGAATCGCTCTGAAGCAAAAAAAAAACACGTTTCTTATAGCCAATGCAAATGGCATTACAGAACGATAGCAACGTCACCAATCTTCACTCCGCTTTGGACTGGATTTTCACCGTTATTCATAGCCGTTTCAGTGCTCATCGTAAGAATACGGCCCCTTTCAAGTTCCTTCCGTTTTCCTATTGCGATGATGATTTCTCGCTGTCTCGCTTCCTGCAACGGCAAACACCAACTTCGGAAGAATTTGCCATCTTAGTCCTGGCTCTGGTGCCGCACCTGCAGCCGGACTTTTTCAGCAAGCTCATTGCCGAGCATCTGCCGGAGGGCGGCGAATTTCCGGAATTTGGCGGAGTCAAAAGCGGTAATCACCGCGGCATTCTTCCCACGGGCGAAACCGCCCAGTTCGTCCTGGCGGGCGACAACCTGAAAAAGCGGCTGGACGTGCAGCGTATTCTCGGCAGCGAACACTGGTTTTGGCGGAAGCGTATCCTGTGGCTCGAGCCGGTGCGCGAAGGCGAGCCGGCGATGAGCGGCCGCCTGGTTCTCAACCAGGAAATCGTCGAGGAACTCACCATGGGCAAGTCGAGCAAGCCGCGTTTCAGCGCGGAATTTCCCGCGGAGTACATCGAGACCAGGATGGATTGGGAGGACGTTGTGCTCCATCCGAACATCATGCGCCAGATACACGAGATCGAAAATTGGATCAAGCACAACGATACGCTGCTCTATGACTGGGGCATGGAAAAAAATCAAGCCGGGTTACCGCGCCCTGTTTTACGGGCCTCCGGGCACGGGCAAGACCTTGACCGCCACCCTGATGGGCAAGCACACCGGCAAAGAAGTATTCCGCATCGATCTGTCGCGCGTGGTCTCGAAATATATAGGCGAGACCGAAAAGAACCTGGCAAGGCTGTTTGACCGGGCCGAGAACCAGAATTGGATACTGTTCTTCGATGAAGCCGATGCGCTGTTCGGCAAGCGCACGGAGATCCGCGATGCCCATGACAAGTATGCGAACCAGGAAGTGGCTTATCTGCTGCAGCGGGTCGAGAGCTACAACGGGCTGGTGATTCTGGCATCCAACCAGCGCGCCAATATCGACGATGCATTCGTGCGCCGCCTGCATGCCATCATCCAGTTTCCCATACCGCGTCCCGAAGAACGATACGCAATCTGGCGGAAGACTTTTCCTCTGCAGATCGCCATTGCCGATGACATTGACTGGCACCACATCTCGGCCCGCCATGAGCTGAGTGGCGCGAGCATCCTCAACGTCACGCATTTTTGCGCGGTCGAAGTTCTGGCAAATCAGTCGCTTCGCCTTGAGTTGAAAGATTTAGAAGCGGCCATCCAACGTGAGTACGTTAAGAAAGGGAAGATCATATAGGTCTCTCGCGTCCCAAGCACGAAGGCCGAAGATAAAGTGTTGGTCGGTCCGAGCATGGGGATTTAAAAACCGAGCTCCAGCATCTACCAATGGATCTGCCAGAAACATTCTGACTTCTCAGCAAGCCACCAAAGATGTGGTTCTCCGCGACCAATGTGGAACCGGTTGTTGTGTCTTCAAGAATTGGAGCCCATTTTGGAGCCCATTCATCACCGAATGTGCTCCAAAATCGTCAATGGACTCCGGCTAAGTCATTGAAAGCACATGTGCTCCATGGTTTAAACTCCGGCTGTTAACCGGAGGGTTGTAGGTTCGAGTCCTACCTGAGGAGCCAATCTTTTCAGTGATTTACGGTGCTTTTTCTGCCCGTAGGCTGACCGAGCTTCTCAATTACCTCACATTGTGCTGTGTGTCCGCGTGACCATATTCATTGGCCATTCCTGCGTCTATCCTGCATCGATTGCGGAGGATATTGGGGGTACAAAACGAGGCGGGGCGCAGCA
>Ga0134126_10006437_pt1 | contig 14707 bp, 24 predicted proteins | sample KB31752_FD_96881 | JGI IMG/M metagenome (GOLD analysis project Ga0134126, IMG submission 96881) | Terrestrial soil microbial communities with excess Nitrogen fertilizer from Kellogg Biological Station, Michigan, USA - KB3-175-2 | ecosystem: Environmental > Terrestrial > Soil > Unclassified ... | reverse complement strand
GCCGAAATACAAGGGGATGAGTGATGAGTGAGCTTGCTGTTGTAAAGAAGCAGAGCCTTGTCCAAAAGATGGCCGATAAGTTTGGAGTGGATCCAGACAAGATGATGAATGCGCTGAAAGAGACGGCATTCAAAGTCAAGGATAAACAGGTTACGAATGAGCAGATGATGGCGCTGCTTGTTGTGGCTGATCAGTATGGCCTCAATCCTTGGACTAAAGAAATTTACGCATATCCAGACAAAGGCGGCATTGTCCCTGTAGTCGGAGTTGACGGCTGGTCTCGTATCATCAACGAAAAGCCTGAGCTCGATGGCGTTGATTTCAGATTCAGCGACGAGACCGTTACGCATAAGGGAATTGACTGCCATGTCTGGATGGAGTGCGTCATCTATCGAAAGGACAGGACTCATCCTACAGTCGTGCGTGAGTACTTCGCAGAGGTCGTCAGGAAGCTTAATTACCCTACCCCTTGGGATACTCACCCGAACCGCATGCATCGCCACAAAGCCCTCATACAGTGCGCCCGTATCGCCTTTGGATTCGTCGGCATATTCGATCAGGACGAAGCTGAGCGGATCATTGAAAAGGACATTACGCCCAAACAGGATTCATTCAAGTCAATCGGTCAGGCAGACATAGAAACCCTGTCCGAAGATGAAAAAAGCTTCGTGAACGAAAGAACAGATGAGTTCGTGCGCCTTTTCGATTTACCTGACCACGAATGCGCGAACGAAGTTTATGAGGAAATGATGGCTCAAGACCCGCCTTTAGCCAGCAGCTTTAAACTCATGATCGGCAAAGAGCGTATGTCAATCCTCCGAAAGTATCGCAGCGAAGCCAAAAAGCAGAAGCAAATTGCCGCAATGATGGCCCCTCGTCCATCAGAGGCGGCGGCATGAGCGAATCTCAAATCACCCGGCGCGGGTTACTCGTAATCCTCGCCATAGCAGCCTGTTTTGCGACTATCGGTCATATCGATAATGCTCATAGGCAGATTGATCAACTCAGAAATACTTGCCAGGAGGCGAAGTGAAGACTGTAGCGGACAGATTAAAGAAATTTAGTGTTCCCAATATTAAAACTGGCTGCATTGAGTGGAGTGGATGCAGGTTGGTGAAGGGATACGGAAGAATAAACATAAAGACTAAAGCATTGGTGGCTCATCGTGTTGCGTGGGAATTAGTTAATGGCCCCATCTCCAAAGGAATGCTTGTATTACATAAATGTGATAACCCCCCATGCATTAATCCTGACCATCTGTTCCTTGGAACGGCTGCAGATAATGCCGCCGATAGGGACTCCAAAGGTAGGCGCATGCCACCTAAAGGCATATTAAATGGAGGAGCAAAGCTCACGGAAGAAGCGGTAATCAAGATACGTCAAGACAAAAGATTGTTACGAGAGATTGCAGCTGAATATGGGGTTAATTATTCCGCCATTAGTGGTATTCGCCTAAATAGATCATGGAAGCATTTGCCAGATACGGGAGGATTGCTTTGAATCCTTTTCAGAACAATCAATATTTCCCGCGTGATTCTCGTCAGGTCTACGGACACCGCTTCACCGTCGAGAAAGCGCCTCGTGACTGGCTGTGGATGGTAGGTGCGATTATCCTCGTTGCTGCGTTTGCTGTGGGGTATTGGACAGCATGAACGAACATCAAATAGTCAGGCCACTCCGCCGCGGCGAGTCACTACCACCAGTCGCCACCCTGGATTTGATCATGCCGGAATACTGCCATGTGGCGTTCTACTCGTCGCCAATCCAGGTTAAACGTGCAGCGGTTCGCGCAAAGGTGGACAGATGCCCGGATAACCATGCGCTGATCGTCCAATGGCGCGCGGAGCATAAATCAGTGCGTCAGATAGCGGAATTCCTGGGCGCTCACGTCAGGACTATTGGAAAATATTTGCAGCGCCATGGCATGAGCGCCCCAAAAACTGAACCTTTAAGAATTCGAGCAAAGCAAGTATTCAAGAGAAAAACGCTGAGAATTAACACTTTCAAGGCACGCATTGCCGCAATGGAAAAAATGGTAGCTTCGGGCAAGTCTGCAAAAATGATAAGCGAAGAGTTGCACATATCAATTGCCACTGTGAGCCGGACTATCCGAAAGTTTGAGATGAAGCCGCCGCCAAGCAAGCGCCGAGAGAATAAGAAAACTCTGATCGAAAAGTCAGATGAGATTTATTGGTACTGCATAGATCATGGCATCTACGGCACAGCCAAGACTTACGGAATGCACTTCATGACCATAACCAACTTTATGAAAAGGATGGGTAAATAATGGACGAATGCAAAAACCGCGCGCCGGGATCGCTTGAGTGGGAAGATGGTGGGAGTGAGCGGGAGAGGTTTGAAAAGTGGCGGGAGTCTGAGGGGTACGCTCGGTTTGGTATTGAGTCTGATTGGGAGATATGGCAAGGACGCCAGCCCGAGATTGATGTGCTTAACGTCAAGCTTGAGTCAATGATACAGGCTAAGAACAAGTTGGCTATCGAAGTCAATAAACAGGACTCTGAAATAGTTGCGCTCCAAGCCGAGAACGAAAAGCTGCGGGAGGAGGCGGAGCAAGTTTGCAAAGCGGCGGAGGCGCTACAAAGCGCCGTTAACAAACTATGGGAAGCTGAGTATCCCGATGAATCTGATAATCCAGCCCCGGCAATGGATATAGACGATGCGCGTCAATTACATTTCGAGGCATGTGGGACGTTAGATACCGCTATTTATTACATGCGGAAGCGTGCCGCCATAACCGCACCTGACACTAAAGGAGAGTGAGGATGGACATACCAGAAGGCTGGCCGACACCGGGAATGTTAAAAGCAGGGGCGAAAGTCTGGGATGCGCGTCGACAAGGACGATTTCAAACATTGTTCAAAGCAATGCTCTCCGCCGCCCCTACTCCGCCAGAGGTTGAGCCGGTCGGAAAAGTCGTGGAAACATATAACATTGACAGTATGTATGATGGATTGGGGGTTAAGTTTTACGACGATGACAACGTAAATGCGGGAGATTTACTATACACATCTCCACCACCACCGGCAGACGACGAACTGCGGAAGGCGGCAGAGGAGTTTGTGCGGTGGTATGACAGTCTTGAGCCGGAAAACTCAATTCACGCGATAACGCTGATTCACAACCTTCGCGCCGCACTGAATAAGGGGAAATCATGAGAACTGCCGAACTCACCGGTGCGGAGTTGGATATGTGGGTAGCCAGGGCGGCAGGAGGGAATGGAAAAATTGTAATGCGCGTTTTCTACATCGATAAAGTGTGTGTAGGATCTATGATCTACTCCCCCTCCACCGACTGGTCACAGGGAGGGGTTATTCAGGAAAGAGAGAAGATTGGCGTTATCTGGTCGGATAATCAAGGCTGTTGGGTATCAGGAGTGAATGGAAGGGGGTATTCCGGTGGAGATACGCCCCTCCAAGCCGCAATGCGCTGCTTTGTCGCTTCAAAGTATGGTGATGAGGTACCGGATGAGGAAACGAAAGCGTGAGCGATTTAACCGCGCCTGAGGCCGCAAAGTATTTATGCTTGTCTCTGCGTACATTCTATTATTTCGTGCAGCAAGGGCGTATCCCGCGTATTATTTACGGTCCCCGGGTAACCCGTTATGAACAGACAGACCTCGACGCCTTCAAGAAATCATGCCGATCCGATTCGACAAGAAGAATAAGTGCTGGCGTTTCGAGTTCAACCGTATCGTTGGCACCGAGAGAATTAGACGATCTAGATTGCTTCCGCAGGGCTGGAGTGAAGATCAAGCCCATGCATACGACCGGAAGGAAAGCGGCTCTATATACGCTGTCGCTAGTGGACTCGAAAAACCTACGCCAGAGATAATGGATGCTGTCAGGGTCTACCTGACTCATAAAGTCCCATACCTCAAAAACGGCCCCAAAGCCGCCACGGATATGCACTATCTCTACCCTTACATCAAGGGACGCAAGCTCGATGAGCTAGGGAAAATATCCAGACTCTACCGTGCAGAGAATCCAAATCTCGCTCCAGCCACAGTCCGCAACAGACTTTCATACCTCAAAGCAGCGGTTCGCTATGCCTACAAGCAGCACGACATAGGGGATAGGGATTACACCGATAAAATGATCATGCCATCGGTCAAGAACAAGCGGCAGGTCTACATCAATCAAGATGACCTGGAGAACAAACTGCTGGCCAACTGCGACGATCCGGAAACGGCGGCACTCATCAAGCTAGCCTTCTTCACCGGCCTGCGCTGGAGATCAGAGATACTGTCACTCAAACCAGAACAGATAGTCACCACCAATGATCAGGCATGGATCAGCATACCCGATTCCAAGAACGGTACGCCACACATGATCCCGATACACCCCGACGCCATGGACGCGCTGCAATTCATCCCGTTCAGGTTTGAGGCTACCTACTATTACAAGCGATTTTGGAAAGCCAGGAAGGCGGCAGGACTCGATCATCTGAGATTGCATGACGAGCGGCACTCCCTGGCGTCTGCCCTGCTATCGTCCGGCGCTACCCTGGGAGAAGTGGGAAGGGTATTAAATCACGACTCGGTGCAGTCTACAGAACGGTACTCTCATCTCTACCCTGAGAGGGTAAAAGAGCTAATTCTGCGACTGCCCTCGACAAAAAAATCCGCACCATTGAAATGACGTTATGCTGATAAACTTACATAAGTCATTGAATAAACTGGTGGGTCTGGTTGGACTCGAACCAACGACCAAGGGATTATGAGTTACTCACTCGTATGATTAAAGCAGTGTGAAATAAACATTATCAATAACTTATGCACTGCAACAAATGTAATAAATGGCTTGAAATGCAACTGAATGGCAAAAAAATCCGCACCATTAAAATATACCCTATTTCTGCATGTAGTGACCCTTCCCTCCGACGCGCACGCCGTAGTATATGGCCCACGCTTTCCAGGGTGACAGACCGATCAGCAGACACGCTTCTTTCAGCATCAGGTCGGCTGTGTCTCTGTCCAAAAATCCCGTCGAGTATGCGAAGTCATGCGGTACACCGGGCATGTCGGCCAGTTGCTCAAGCTCCCGGTAGACCAAAGGCAAGCGAGGAATGCTCGCAAGGTCAGTCACGAATCCAGCAGGGACGATGATCGTTTTTTTGGCTACGTCCGACTCATAAATAAACGGCTCAATTACCCGGTAGAGTTGCCGACCGTCACGATTTTTCAGCGGGGTATTGAACGGACATGTCAGCAACTCCAGCCGGAGCGGAGTCATAAAGCCGCTCATGGCGCAGGCACAGGAGGTACTACGGGATCAGGTGCAAATATCTTCTTTGCGCCAAGCACACCAGCGGCTCCTGCTCCGGCTCCGATCAAACCAGCGCCCAGGCCACCGCCCTGCATTATCTCGCCGATGACCGGCAGCGCCCCTCCAGACGCCACGCCGAGCGCTGCTGCAACCGCGGCTTTAGCGGCCTGCTCGGAAGCGATCTTCATCGCATCTGATGCGATCTGCTGCCCGGCGAAAGCTGCCACCCCGGTCTCTTCCAAGTCGACGGTAATTTGCTCGCCGTCTTTTTCGAGATGGACTTTGACCGACGCGATTTCTTTTCCGTTCTTGACAATAATGTCAAATCCGGTTTTCCCGTTCGAGTCGGTTATTTGCCGAAGTTGATAATTGGCATTGCCAGCATTCTGCAAACTGGCGCATCCAGTCAGAGCCAGTGCGATTACGATGAGTATGTATTTCATTGTTGCGGCTCCTGTGGTTTGACTTCGGTAACTTCCGGCTCTTTCTTGGCAGGCGGCGGCATATCGCGCAGCGCCAGTGCGGACAGTCCAAGCACCACGCTGATTACGAATTTCAGGTAGTCACCCTGGAGTTCAGGATTCATGTACGCCATGAAACTCCATATCCCGAAACAGCTAAATCCCATGACGATCTGTATATAAGTCTTAATTTGCATAATTTCCTCCAGACGAAAAAATAGCCGGAAATCCGGCCTATACTTACCCCTTACCCACTGATTTTAAATCGATTGTAGAGCCTGTACGTTGCACAGTTTTTAGGCATATTCCTTCGTAATCACGCTGCCGTTCTTGAGCCGCTTGGAAACTCCCTTCAGCCCGCGATTCTTGAAATATCCCTTGACGCTTCGATGCTCCGCCATCGTCGCCGCTTCTCCAACGAATACCATTCCCTTGAACTCGTACGCTCCATCTCCGGTAATGTGTGCGTTGACCACGCCTCGATAGGGAAGAGCGCTCGGTTCGGCATAGAGGAACCTCAGCAAGCAAACCGAATCACTCAGCCACTCGGCTGTAACCGTGCTACATATCAGTTCATGGCCGAATGTTTCCCACGGCTTCATAAATTATGATGTCGGATGATATTGATGATTTTCTCCGCGTACAGAGGATCAGTCGCATAACCCGCCGCCTGAGCTTCTATCGCGAACCGGATGCCGTCATGCGGGAACTGCAGCGCTTTGGCGTATCTCGGATTGACGTGGAAGAAGTCCGCGTGATCCAGCAAGCAATCTGCCCAGGAGTCGTATGAGCGCCAGGTTGCAGGCACGCGAATATCCTGGCCCTTGATATGCTCAGTGGTCATCATGGTTACTGTCGGCCCCTGCCAGCCCTTGGATGCTTTTATTCCGAAGAGGTTACAAGCCTTTTTCGTTAGGCCAGACTCGCCCCAGGCGCTTTCCAGCGCCGCCTGCGCAACGGTAAAAGCAGCCGGGATGCCTTTCTTGATCTCACATTCCAGCGCACCCGGGTGGATAGCGGCGATAAATTGAATGGGAGTCATGGTTTGTACCTGTCATCCATTTCTTCGTCTTGTGCCATTCTGAGCGCAAACATGAGACAGCATCCCGCGTGCCCGAGATGGCTCTTGCCTGACTCAGGGTCTAAGTCCTGCCCATCGTTGAATGAGTTGATATGTCTCATAGCCGCATCCATCAACCTGGATACCTCTATCCCTTTGCGCCAGTTATGAGCGGCATATTTGTTCGCGCCGAATGTCAATACCTCCGCTAATGCGGTTAGGAATAGCGGGTCTATTAGGGACATGCGCGGCTTACCCGCGTCAAACTTACTTCCGGTGTCACTCATGAATACGCCTTTTGTAAAAACCTCAGTGAAACAGTCATAAGATCGTATCGGCCATCCTCTACTTCGTGCTTGACGATAATCCCTCGCTTATGATCATTGCCCTGCGGCCCGAGGTAATGCTCATCATGGGAATAGCAGGTAGCGCAAAATAGAGCGGTCTGTTGTGTCTTTTTGTGGATGGCGATGTCCATGTGCTGTACATGGCCCATAGTTGCCGAGCGCTGGCGTTCTCGAAGTAATGCGGCAGCGGAACTCACCGGCCTACCCATAACTCCACTGGTAAAGTAGTGTGAGTATTCAACCCCGTCGCGCACGATCACTTTCAGGAAAGGGTGAAAATTCCATCCGTAATCCTCAATCCCCATATCCAGCCTATCTATCTTTCCGCTGTATTCAGGATTGTTATCGGCTACCCGGGTAATGCGCTGCTCATGGTTCCCTTCGCAAAAATCCATCTCCGGTTTGTAGCCAGGAACGGCTTTAATCGGCTTCAGCAATCGCTCCATTGCGTCGCGTCCGGCCTTGATATCCTTGACGTACCGCCTTCCCTCGAACGGTAACTTGCCCTTGTCGTACATCGACAGCGAAGGCATGTCCCAGAAGTCGCCAATATTGATGATATTGTCCGGCTGCTTTTCAGCGATGTAATTGCCGATCCACTCCCAATGATCAGTATTTACGCCTTCCTTGACCTGCCCATCAGGGATTACGATATGCATCTTGCCGATGCGCTGGCGGCTGTGGATACGTGGCGCTTCTTTCCGGAATGTCGGTTTGAGTCCCAACATCCGCGCCGTTACAACCCGGTTCTCAAGTGTCGCTCTTGGAAGTCCGCACCCGGCTTTTTTGGCTAAATATGAGCTACCATATTCTTCAACTAAATTTAAGGCTTCGATAAGTACTGAATCTGTGAGCCTCGGAGTCGGCATTAAATAATCCCGTTTGATAACCAGAATTCAAGCAAGCAAAAGAACATCAGCAAGTAAATCAGACTATTCACTACTGGATCGTCGTCCATCGCGCTCCCTGGCTCTATCAAAACGTTCCGCATCTTCCCGGCAACCGGCATCACAATAAGCACCGGCAGATTCCGCGCCACAATTCAGGCAATGACCGTCATGCTCCGGTACCGGCTTCCTACGAGATAAAGCAGCTCTCCGGGCAGACTCTTCTTGCTCGTGCGCTACGTCAGCCTCATCCATGATTACGCTCTAGCATCCTGTCAATCCTGTTGTGAGCTTCATCTGCGGCTTTTTTGGCATCCTCGATACGGGTATGCATGGCCTTGATGTCTGCACGTATCCCTCCATAAATAGCGGCTCCTGCGATAAACTGCCCCGCTATCCACAACCATATGTCTGTCGGCATGATTCCCCTTTAGGCGTAAAAAAACCCGCCTAAGCGGGCTGTTGAGTGAGTCTGGTTATATGATTACCACGCCGCCAGTAGTCCAGTACGCGACCCGGCCATCGGTGAAGCGAGTTGCATTCAATATCGTTGTCCCCTTGAGCAGCGTCACAAGTTGCTCGCGGTACGCTATAACCGCAGGTCTTGTGTTGATGCCCATTGTCGCCTCGTCATACTGATAGTAGATATGCCTGGCGATACCTTTAGCAGCCATTGTGACCAGCGTCCGGGCGAGTAATGTCTCAGCCCTGGCATCTGTGAGACCACTCATATCCGGAGCGATAGGCGCACTCTCCGTATCCCAAGTCTCAAGTCCCGAGACTCCAGCCGTTGTTTTCGATGCGTTAACGCGGTCTATGCATCCCGCTAAATCCTGCACACGATTAGCGCCCGGCAAATACAGGTGAACCGCAATAATATCCACCCATTGAGACATAGGAGTGTTCCCTACATCCCCGGATGACGCTGCCATCATGCCAGCAAAGAAAGTATCTGAAGCGCCTGACGTAGTAGTCCACCCCTGGATATTGGGGGATAGAATCTTCGCCGTCGGATCAATGGCCTTTATCGCCTGGTTCGCTCGCCGCACCATCTCAGCCAGTTTGGCGTAAGTGCCTGTCCAGAAACTTTTTGTGCCTGTGGTTCCAGTCCCATCGTTCTGATAATTGACTTCGTTCCATACCTCGTAATATTTTATTTTTCCGAGATAGCGCGTTGCCACTGCGGTGCAGAAATAATCCCAGGTCGTCAGGTCTGACGGCTCGGCAGCAATGCCACGGTTAAACACTGGTCCCGTACCCTGGTCCGAGTAGGCATTCATCTCATTGGGTCTCGCAGATGCCCAAGAAGGCGTCCCGAACAAGGTAAATACCATGTCCCGGCCTAGCGCATAATTCGTATTTACCCAGGTATCAAGCCCTGTCCAGTTCCAGGTTGAAGTATCCGTGCTACTGGTCGGCTGTATGATCTGCCAGCGCTCTATTCCGCCATCGCTGCCGAGTATCCTCACGGTCTGAGCAGTTACGCCGGTCAAGGCATCGTTTGCGCGATATCTTACCGACATCCCGAAAAACGAATTGTTTACTGATACCGGCGATGAGGATAAAACCGTTATTGGAAGATTGGTTATTGCGAGTGCGTTAACATCCGGCCCCGAGAAGTCGGAAGGAAGAAAGAATGTTGCTCTGGAGCCGCTGAATTGACCGCCCCAATCATACCCAGATGGAGGATAGTAAGAGCTTCTACCCCCACTCACCACAAAATCTGTCATGAACCTGGATAATGCCAGATTGAGTAGCCAAGCAATGTTATGGTAGCGCCAGATAATGCCGCATCCCATTTACATTTGAAATCAATGTTTTGATTGATCGTTGTGTCAATTGACGTTGCATAACGAGGATTGGCTGTTGCAACATAGGTCACTGAATTTGCGGTCTTTTGAGATGTAAGGCTGTTGAGATTCTGTATCTCAACCATAATCTTGTAAGTGATAAGAGTGGTAGTGGTCGGGGCCTGTATATTCGTACCCCCAAAATCAACTGCGAGGGTTTTGGTTCTGGCTGTGGAGACTGCATCACAATCCCAATCTGTAATAACCACCAGTTTGCTATTCAGTCCCATTGTTCCACCCGGCAAGACTACAGATGCAATGGTCGTGTAGGATGTATCGCCTGTCGCGTTTGCAGATGTCCTGGTTGCGCCAGAGTAAGACTGCCCGATTAATATCGGGGCATTCGATACTGATGGAGAAGTGGTTCCAATGCTGGTAGAGGACAGCATGGAAGCAGTAATGACTACTCCAGTCGTACTGTTGACCAGAAATATAACATCCCCCGCCGACATCCCAAGATAAGCGCCATTGCTGAAATAGCCAGAAGCGGCAATAGTTCCCGCGCTGTCTGTTGACGTGTACTGCCATACGGTAGGCCCGGACCCGAGCGGCTCGGAGATTATTACAGGAGGGGTTGCTGTGCTATATGCCATGATTATTTACGCCACGCCGGGATAACAAACGCGCTGCCGTCTACCCGGATATCAAGGTATAACTCAGGCTTAGGAAGCACCAAAGTACCGGTTTGAGGCGTAGCGTATCCCCATGTCCCGCCGAAGCTTACGCCGCCACTAAATCCTGCCTGAGGCGGTCCTTTAATGCACATTGCCGCGCCGCGTGTAACCCCGTTACCATCCACGGAGTACATTTGCACGTTGTTATTATTGAAGTTGAGAAAGTTCGTCCACCATTGGCCGGATAGGGTGTCGCATCGGTAGGCGTCCCCATCAGCTCCGATGCATTGGCTCACGTTAATTCCGAAAGAGTGCGAGTTTTTCCGGTCTGTGTCTCCAAGCTGGAAGCGCACTTGCCGCATGATGTATGACTTGGTATTGTCATAGGCCGATGACACTCCCTCGACGCACGTCGTGAATCCGTCACTCAGATTCGCCACATTGATCAGTATCCCGCCAGCGTCGGAAGTGTCCGCGCCATCGTTCGCCACAACTACGTTCAGGCCATCTATTTCGCCGGTTATGGGTGCATTTGTGCCAGTCCCGCCAATATTGTGCTTTCTGATGCTGATCGTAGCGCCATAATCCGCGCTGGTAGGCCCATTAACGCCGCCTCCCGGCACGCGAGCCTCTATTGCTACTTGGCTATATTCCTGTCCGTTGTGCGGCCCGGTGGTGGATTGAGTGTCGCGCCATACCGTATGGGAAAAGCGAGTTGTCTCGCCCGAATTCTGATAAACATTAATGCTCTCTACGTCTGAATTTCCGGTTATTGCCATTACCTGACTCTCCTCGCTGAAATTGTTCCCCATGCGCTCAAAGTGCTAGCGCTGAATGATGCGTTTGCTATTAAATAAACTGTTGTGGTTGCCGCTAGACTCAGAGGCGTAACCGGAATAGCGAATCCAATGTCGAATGCGGCTCCCGGAACAAATGGTGCGGCAACGTGCGAGAACTCCCTGGTAGTGTCCGGCGTAGCCGAGATGAGGCTTGAGCTTCCCTGTAGAGTATTGAAGTTTGTGGTGGATGTTCCCGTTACCATGACTTGGCCGAATACATCCCAATCCCCTGCCGTAAGTGAGATGCTCGTGATGTTTTTGGTGGTGGCTGTAGTTAAAGCAACGGGACTCGCCTTGGCTACGGAGGATGTAATCAATTCCCCGACACTACCCGCATTAGCTGCGTTATTTGTCGTAGTTCCAACAATTCCGTTTGTCTGTGACGGAGTTATGGTTCCGGTAAAGGTCGAATTCCCGGTAACGCCAAGAGTCCCTCCGACCGTCTCGTTACCAGTGACCGCGAGCGATGCCAAAGTAGACGCCCCGGTAACGCCCAATGTGCCGCCAACAGTCTCATTTCCGGTCACTGCGAGAGTGCTTGAAAGCGTAGCCGCGCCGGTTACTGCGAGCGTGCTTGAGAATGTAGTGGCACCAGTTACCGTCCCGCCAGTCAGCGGCAATACCTGCCCATATGCTGCATAATCCGTGGCATTGGATGCGTTAGCCACATTGGTATGCTTGTAGCCGCCCATCGGAAGATTCGCAATAGGCGTAGTCTGTCCGTCATATGCAATACTTGCAGTCAAAGCCGTTGCAATATCCGCAGTTGTGTTATTCTGTACGGTAGAACTGATTGCCGTACCTGTAGTAACAGGGTTGCCAGCCGGAAGCGAATAGACTCCAGCGCCGTTTCTAGACATACTTATTCCTTATGAATGACGAACAAAGCACGCGCATCGCCTTTACGGCTGTAGGCGTAGTGATAGCTCAGGTGATAATTGATCTAATTCGAGCCAGACTGAGAAAGCGAAGTCGCTACGAGTGGGGCAAGTTGTTGGGTTCTCGAACCAAGGATTTTTGCAAACTCTGGACGTTTGGCAAGTAAAGCAGCGGCTATCTTCTGTCCCATCGGGGTATAAGGCAACGCAGCCGCCCCCACCCCAAGGATTGCAGGATTAGCCATTGCACCCGCACCAAGTCCACCGGCCAGCAGAGCGCGTCCGATAGAGCCCGAATCAGGGTATTTAGAGTTAAGAACATTTACGCCGGGGTCTGACAAGTCCTGCATCAAAGCCTTTCCTGTCGCCACGTTTCCCTTACCCACACTCTTATCCGAACCGCGAACAGCGGCGGCTAATTGGCTAGGCGTGAATCCATGTGATTGATCGCCAGCCCTTGAGCCTGCGTTCCGTAACCTGACATAATTCGCGTAATTCTCATTGGCCTGTTTCAGTGCTCCTGCGTACTTGGGATTCGAGCGGACAAGATTCGATTTCATGGCGTTCAGCGTTTCATTCAACGCGCTACCGAGTTCCTGCTGGTAGGCATCATTTGAGCCAGAAAAGCGCTTTGCTTCCGCTGAGAGCTTCGATTCAACTGTCTTGTAAGTCTCGCCAATCATCGAGCCATTGGGAGAAGCTTTCGACATCGCATCGTTAATCAGCGACTGAAATTTAGCTTGCTCTTTCTGTCCCAGGCCGGATGCCATCTGCTGCAACTTGGACATATCCTGAGCAAATTGAGTATCAGGCTTGAAAACCAGTTTTGGCAGTAAATCATCGTACTGTTTGCTGACGGCTTCCTTGACCGCCTGGATACCTTCACGGCCTACAGGGAGACTCTTTGCTTCAACTCCTGTCCCGACTAATGCCCTTGCATAGGCGGCACGGTTTAATTCACCCTGAGCGCGTTTACGCCCCGCTGTGATGGCATCTCCAAGCAACGGAACGGACATTAACTTATCTTCTCCGCGCTGCATTGCGCCGCCCATGATCTGGCCCGGTGTAGGAGTGATTCCTTCCTTCATCAATGCTTGAACTTCTGGATTAACATTGGGAGAAATAGCTCTGCCAATCGCGGCGCCTACAGGAGCGGTAAGACCACCAAACGCAGCGCCCTGCCCCATCTGGCCCATCTTTTCCGAGCCGAAGTCACCACTTAATACCGGCTGAGCCGCACCAGCAATGCCGCCTTGAACCGCCGCCCTGGCTATGTTGCCAACATCAAGCAGACCTTTGCCCTTGACCAGTTGCAAACCCTTTACGCCAGCAAGAGGAAGAGTAGCGGCAATGTTCCCGGTGATTCGTGCAGCGTCTATGCCATCCCGGCCAGAAGCGGCCCGGGCTTGTTGGTATCCTTGTTCGTTGTCTTTAATCTGCTGGTCTATGCCGCCTTCAGGCAGTCGCGAAACGAGTCCCGTCTTGTCGGCTATATAGTTATTGGCTGAGTTGATGGCATTGCGTGCGCCTTCCGGCATGACGTGGCTGAGCATCTGTGCGCCAGCGTCAAGTACATCACGGCCACCTTGGACTATCCCGCCGAGCGTGCTACCCTTGAAGCCGCCGTCACCAGCGAGTTCAAGTTTGTCACCTTGGGGTACGGGAGAGCGCAGCTTCCGAATCTCTGCGGCAAGCATACGGGCGTCGTCAACGTTACCCGCCGCATCAGCCTTGACCAGCGCTGATTCGAGTTGAGAGATATCGGCCATTATTTGTATTTGTCCAGAAGAGCATCGATATTGCTACCGCCTTGACCAACCGCTGGAGGTTGATTCTGATAACCACTCACATCAAGCGGGTCCAGCCCATAATTGGAGCGAATCACGTCAATGTTATTTTTCCGTAAGTTCCCTGCCCGTTCATTGATCTTTTGTATCTCTCCAAGTCTCTGTTTAACCACGTTTTTATCGTTGATATTGGCAAGCAGTTCATTCCATGCGCGCTGAGCATCGCCTTCTGTTTGGACGCCCTTATTCAGTCTCAGCGAGTCATTACGAAGTTTTTCAAGCGTGGATTGGAAAGACGCGGCATTGCGGCTTTTCTCATCCGACATTCCGGCCATGTTCTTACCCTTGTTCACCAGATTCGTGATAGGGCCAAAGTCCAGTTTGCCAGAGTCAATCTGCTTGTGAAGGGCGCTTAGGTCGGCGTTGATCGTGCCGGTCGTGCCGATGGCGTCCAATTCCTCCTGCTGGAGCTTGAGCGCTGGCGTCGGCAGTTTCGGTACATTCTTTTGCTGCCTTTGGGCATTCATCATTGCGGCCATGTCGCGGCGGGTAGCATCTGACTGTCCGGCAAGGTCTCGCCGTGTCTGATCGGCTTGCATCGCTAGTTCCCTGCGGCTGGCATCGGCCTGTTCCCGCGCTTGCTTTTGTGCTTCGAGTTGGGCCTGGAATTGCTGTTGCTGAGTCTCGCGTCCTGTTTGC
>Ga0134126_10006436_pt1 | contig 14709 bp, 10 predicted proteins | sample KB31752_FD_96881 | JGI IMG/M metagenome (GOLD analysis project Ga0134126, IMG submission 96881) | Terrestrial soil microbial communities with excess Nitrogen fertilizer from Kellogg Biological Station, Michigan, USA - KB3-175-2 | ecosystem: Environmental > Terrestrial > Soil > Unclassified ... | reverse complement strand
TGGTCGATGAAGCCGGGGTCCTGGTGCGAGAACCCGTTGTGGTCCTGCCGCCACACGTGTGAGGAGAGCAGGTAGTTGAGCGAGGCGATCGGCACCCGCCAGGGGATCTCGCGCGTGACCTTCAACCATTTCGCGTGCTGGTTGAACATCGAGTCGACGATGTGGATGAACGCCTCGTAGCTGTTGAACAGGCCGTGCCGGCCCGTCAGCAGGTAGCCCTCCAGCCACCCCTCGCAGAGATGCTCGGACAGGATCTCCATGACCCGGCCGTCGCGCGCCAGGTGATCGTCGCCCGGCTCGGTATCGGCGTCCCAGGCCCTGCCGGTCGCCTCGAAGATCGCGCCCAGCCTGTTCGATGCGGTCTCGTCCGGTCCCACCACGCGGAAGTTCTGCGGGTTGCGAGCCATCACATCGCGGAGGAACTCGCCGAGCACCCGGGTCGGCTCGGCGACGGTGGCGGTGGGGGAGGGGACCTCGACGGCGTAGGAGCGGAAGTCCGGCATCAGCAGCTCGCGCAGCAGCAGCCCGCCGTTGGCGTGTGGGTTCGCGCCCATGCGCAGCCGGCCCTCGGGCGCGAGCGCGGCCAGCTCCTCGCGCAGCGCGCCGCGCTCGTCGAACAGCTCCTGCGGGCGATACGAGGCGAGCCACCGCTCGAGCTGCGCGAGGTGCGCCGGGTTCTCGCGCACCTCGGCGAGCGGCACCTGGTGCGAACGGAACGACCCCTCCGCGGGGAGGCCGTCGACCTCCTTCGGCCCGGTCCAGCCCTTCGGCGAGCGCAGTACGATCATCGGCCACGCCGGACGCCCGTCGGGCTCGCCCGCACGGGCCCGGAGCTGGATCTCGGCGATCTCGTCCGTCACCTCGTCGAGCGTCCCGGCCATCAGCTGGTGCATCTCGCGCGGATCGGAGCCCTCGACGAATCGGGGCGCGTATCCGTAGCCCTCGAGCAGCGCGCGCAGCTCTCGCGGCGCGATCCGCGCCAGCACGGTCGGGTTGGCGATCTTGTACCCGTTCAGGTGCAGCACCGGCAGCACCGCGCCGTCGCGCGCGGGGTCGAGGAACTTGTTCGAGTGCCAGCTCGTCGACAGCGGTCCGGTCTCCGCCTCCCCGTCGCCGACGACGCAGCACACCAGCAGGTCCGGGTTGTCGAAGGCTGCGCCGTACGCGTGGGCGAGCGAGTAGCCGAGCTCGCCGCCCTCGTGGATCGAGCCGGGCGTCTCGGGCGCGACGTGACTCGGTATCCCGCCGGGGAACGAGAACTGGCGGAACAGCGCGCGCAGGCCTGCCTCGTCGCGCCCCACGTGGGGGTAGACCTCGCTGTAGGTGCCCTCCAGGTACACGTTCGCGACGAGTCCAGGCCCCCCGTGGCCGGGGCCGGTCACGTAGAGGACGCTGCTTCCGCGCGCGCGGATGACGCGGTTCAGGTGTGCGTAGACGAAGTTCAGCCCGGGCGTCGTGCCCCAGTGGCCGAGCAGCCGTGGCTTGACGTGCTCGGCGGCGAGCGGTTCGCGCAGGAGCGGGTTGTCGAGAAGGTAGATCTGGCCGACCGAGAGGTAGTTGGCCGCGCGCCAGTACGCGTCGATCAGCTCGAGCTCGCTGTCGCCCAGAGGGCCGCCGCTCGCGGCGCCGGCCTGGAGCGCCGACGCTGCCGGACTGTCGTCGGGCTTCTGCATCGCCTGCGGATTCTCGCCCGCCGGGCCTTGAAGCACATACGTATTTTTCCGAACGCCCGCGCGGCTACGTAGTTCGCCGTTCGATCCCGCGGGCGCCCACCGACGCCGCGCCCGGAGCACGCCAATAGGTTCGCGGCATGCTCTTGCTCTGCAGCGGCATCCTCCTGGTCTGGTTGGCGCTCGTGGTCGCCGTGCTCGGCGTCTGCGGCCTGGCAGCGGATGCCGACGCGAGGGACGAGCGCTTGGCCGCCCGCGCCCGCGCCCGCGCGCGCAAGCCGCGCGTCCCGCGCCGCGCGCGTCCCCGCCCCGGCTCGACGCGGGCTGTGCCGCGGTGAGCACCGCCGCTCCCGCCGGCGCTTGCGCACCGGCTGCGGCTCGGGGTCCGGTCGCCCACGGGGCATAAGACGATCCCTCGCGCCGCGTGGCCTACGTAGTTCCCGCGGAAAGGCCGCGGCATCGAACGGATCACCCGGCTTCGGCGCGCGCGTAGCTTCGGGGCAGCAAACGTCCCCGACGACCTTGGAGAGAGCGAATGTCCGTGCGTGTGGGAATCAACGGTTTCGGCCGCATCGGCCGCGGCGTGCTGCGTAGCGCCTTCGAGCGCGAATCCGACCTCGAGGTCGTCGCCGTCAACGACCTGGCGGACACATCGACGCTCGCGTCGCTGCTCGCCCGCGACTCGGTCTACGGCCGCTTCCCGGCTCCGGTGCGCGCCGCCGACGGCGCGATCACGGTCGGTGAGCGCGAGGTGAGGGTGCTCGCCGCCCAGGAGCCAGGCGAACTGCCCTGGGCCGAGCTCGGAGTGGACGTCGTGATCGAGTCCACGGGCCGCTTCCGCACGCGGGCGGCAGCCGCAGCCCATCTCGACGCCGGGGCGCAGAAGGTGATCCTGAGCGCACCCGTGAAGGGCGAGGAGCCCGCGGACGCCAACGTCGTCCTGGGCGTGAACTTCGAGCAGGTCTACGACCCCGAGCGCCATCACGTGATCACCAACGCGTCGTGCACGACGAACTGCCTGGCGCCGGTGGCGAAGGTGCTCCACGAGACCGTCGGCATCCGCCACGGGCTGATGACGACGATCCATGCTTACACGGCCGACCAGAGCCTGCTCGACGGGCCGCACAAGGACCTGCGGCGCGCGCGTGCCGCCGCCGTCAACCTCGTGCCCACCTCGACGGGCGCGGCGAAGGCCCTCGGCCTGGTGATCCCCGAGCTCGACGGACGGCTGAACGGGCTCGCGGTGCGCGCTCCTGTGCCCACCGGCTCGATCGTCGACCTCACGTTCGAGGCCGAGCGGGCGACGAGCGCCGAGGAGGTCAACGCGGCCTTCCGCGACTCGGCCGACGGCCCGTTGTCCGGGATCCTCGAGTACAGCGAGGAACCGCTGGTCTCCTCGGACATCGTCGGATCGCCCAGCTCGGCCGTGTTCGACGCCTCGCTGACGACCGTGCTCGACGGCACCCAGGTCAAGGTGCTCGCGTGGTACGACAACGAGTGGGGTTACTCGAACCGCCTCGTCGAGCTGGCCGAGCGCGTGCTCGTGCCCGTGGCGGTGCGATGAGCGCCGGGCCGCCGGGCGCGCCGTCGCAGGCGGCGTGCCTGGTCGTGCTCGATGGCTGGGGGCTCGCACCGCCGGGCCCGGGAAACGCGATCTCGCTCGCCCACACCCCGGTGATGGACGGGCTCTGGCGCCGCTGCCCGCACTCATCGCTCGCGGCCAGCGGCCGCGACGTCGGACTGCCCGACGGGCAGATGGGCAACTCCGAGGTCGGTCACCTCACGCTCGGCGCCGGCGCTGCGATACCGCAGACGCTGACGCGGATCGACGACGCGGTCGCGAGCGGGGCGCTGGCCGCGAACCCGGTGCTCCGGGCTGCTCTGAGCGACGCGCAGCGAGTCCATGTGATCGGCCTGATCTCCGATGGCGGCGTGCACTCGCAGCTGTCCCATGCGATCGCGCTGGTGGAGCTCGCGGCCCGCCTCCGCGTCCCCGACCTCGTTCTCCACTGCATCAGCGACGGCCGCGACACCGACCCGCACAGCGCGGCTCGTTACGTGGCCGAGCTCGAGCGCTGCTGCGAACGCCACCACTGCGGGCGCGTCGGCACCGTCGCCGGACGCTTCTACGCGATGGACCGGGACCGGCGCTGGGACCGGACCCAGGCGGCCTACGACGCGATCGTCCAGGGCCGCGCGGACCATGCCTCCGCGACGGCGGCCGAGGCGATCGCGGAGGCCTACCGGCGCGGCGAGAGCGACGAGTTCATCGGGCCCGCCCTGGTCGGCGCCGAGGCACGGGTCCGCCCGGGCGACAGCGTGCTGTGCCTGAACTTCAGACCCGACCGGATGCGCCAGCTCGTCCGCGCGCTGGCCGAGCCGGGCCTCGAGCATGGCGAGCCGCTGCCCGGCTGGCAAGGGCGCGGCGGCGCCCCGCCGGTCGAGCGGCTCGCGACGATGACCCCCTACGAGCAGGGATGGCCCTACCCGGCGGCGTTCGCACCCCTGCGTCCGCCCGCCACGCTGGCCGCCGCCGTCGCGGCCGCCGGAGCGCCGCAGCTGCACGCCGCCGAGACGGAGAAGTACGCGCACGTCACGTACTTCTTCAACGGCGGCGCCGAGGAGCCCGCGTCCGGCGAACGTCGCGTGCTCGTGCCGTCGCGGCGCGACGTCGCGACCTACGATCTGGCTCCGGAGATGAGCGCCCGGGAGGTCTCCTCGGCGTTCCTCGAGGCGTTTCGTGAGGACCGGCCGCTCTTCTCGGTCGTCAACTTCGCCAACGCAGACATGGTCGGCCACAGCGGTTCCCTTCCGGCGACGGTGAAGGCCGTGGAGACGATCGACCGCTGCCTGCTCGAGTTGCTCGACGGCGTGCTCGCGGTCGGGGCCGCGTGCCTGATCACCGCCGACCACGGCAACGCCGAGCAGATGCTCACGCCACGGGGCCAACCGCAGACGGCGCACACGTCCAACCCGGTCCCGCTGATCGCCGATGGCATCGCCTCCGGGCTGCGCCCGGGGGGCACGCTGGCGGATGTCGCGCCGACCGTCCTCGAGCTCGTCGGGCTCGAGGCGCCGGCGGAGATGAGTGGGCGCTCGCTGTTGGCGGCGCCCACCGGCGCCGGCCGGGGAAGGCGGCCGGCTGGCCGCACGCGGACCGCGGGCGCACGCTGATCCGGCCTCAGATCTCCTCGGGGATCATCTCGATCGCGCCGCACGGGCACTCGGCCGCGCAGATCCCGCAGCCCTTGCAGTAGTCGAGGTCGATCGCGTAGGGCTCGCCCGGAGGTCCCGGCTTCAACACGGCGTTGTCGGGGCAGACGCCGAAGCAGTTGTCGCACGAGAAGCAGTTGCCGCAGGACAGGCAGCGGCGCGCCTCATACAGCGCAGACTCGGCGTCGAGGCCCTCGACGACCTCCTCGAACGTACTCTGGCGGCGGATGCTGTCGAGCTGCGGGCGCACGGTCGCCGGCGCGTCGCTGTAGTACCAGGTGTTCAGATCCTCGAACCGTGCGAGCTCGCCGCGCGGCCCCTCGGTCGTCTCGATCGAGTGCAGCCAGCCGTCGATGTGCCGCGCCGCCCGCCGGCCGTGGCCGATCGCGACCGCCGCCATCCGTTCGCCGGGGGTCACGTCCCCGCCGGCGAAGACGCCGGGCCGCCCGGTCATTGCGCGCGCGTCGACTGCGATCGTGCCGTCCTCGAGCCGGATCGCGGAGTCGTCGGCCAGGAAGGAGAGGTCGGGGCTCTGCCCCAGCGCGAGGATCACGGTGTCCGCGCCCAGCTCGTCGAACTCGCCGGTCGGCTGGGGATCGCCGTGCTCGTCGAGGCGCATCCGCTCGACGCGAATGCCCCCGTCCTCGACCGCCGCGATCGTCGAGAGCCAGCGGAACGCGATCCCCTCCTGCTCGGCCTGGAGGACCTCCTCCTCGTGCGCGGGCATGCGCTCCCTGGTGCGCCTGTAGACGATCAGCGGCTCGGCGCCCGTCAGGCGCCGCGCGCTGCGGGCGGCGTCGAGTGCCGTGTCGCCGCCGCCGTAGACGACGACGCGCCGGCCGAGCTGAGGCTCCTCGCCGTCGCCCAGCCGGTGCAGCATCTCGACGGCGTCGAGCACGTGGGCGGCGGTCCCGCCTGGGACATCGACTTTGCGCGCGAGCTGGGCGCCCACCGCCAGCAGCACCGCGTCGAAGCTCCCCTCGCGCGTCGCCCGGTCGAGATCGGTGACCGGCTCGGAGCAGCGCAGCTCGACCCCGAGCGCGAGGATCCGGCGGATCTCCGCGTCGAGCACGTCGCGGGGCAGGCGGTACGCCGGGATGCCGTAGCGCAGCATCCCGCCCGGCTCGGAGGCGCCGTCACGGACGGTCACGTGATGACCCCGCAGCGCGAGGTGGTAGGCGGCCGACAGGCCGCACGGCCCGGCCCCGACCACGAGCACGCGCCGGCCCGATGCTTCTCCGGGCTGCGGCAGCTCCCAGCCGCGGCGGATCGCCTCGTCGCCCAGGAAGCGCTCGACGCTGTTGATGCCGACCGCCTCGTCCAGCTCGCAGCGGTTGCAGGCGGTCTCGCACGGGTGGAAGCACACGCGGCCCATCACGGCCGGGAACGGGTTCTCCCGCACGAGCGCCCGCCAGGCCTGCTCGTAGCCCTCGCCGCCGGGCTCGGCCTCGTACAGCCAGCGCTGGATGTCCTCGCCTGCGGGGCAGGCGTTGTTGCAGGGCGGCAGCCGCCGCACGTAGCGCGGGCGTTCGGTGCGCCACGCCCCGGTCCTGTTGGCCAGGCTCGAGCCGACGTCGAGCGTGATCGCAAACGGTCGCTGCGGCTCGCTCACTGCGGCCCCCGATCGGCTTCGGCCAGCACCTCGAGCAGGGGCCGGCGCTGCGAGCCGTGCTCGCCGTCGAGGAGGCCGAAGCGCTCGATGTTGCGGTCGGCTGTGCGCTGCAGCCGGGCGATGGTCTCCGCGCCGGTACCGTCCGCGAACAGGTGCGCGTAGCGGCGCTGTCGGCGCAGGTAGTCCTCAACGGGGCGCAGCCGTCGGATGGGGGAGACACCGGTCACCTCGCCGCCTTCGGCCTCGAACACCGGGAACAGCCCGGTCTCCTTCGCCAGCCGGGCGACCTCGATCGTCTCCCGCGGCTCCGAGCCCCAGCCGAGCGGGCACGGCACCAGCACGTGGATGTAGCGGGGGCCGTGCAGCTCCATCGCGCGCTCGACCTTGCGCTCGAGGTCCCGCAGCTCCGCGACGGTCGCGGTCGCCACGTAGGGGATCTCGTGCGCCATCGCGATCAGCGGCAGGTTCTTGCCCTGGCCGAACGCGTTCCCGGGGTGTCCGGGGAGTGGCTCGGTGGTCGCCGTGCGTGCGGCGGGCGGGGTCGCTGCGGAGCGCTGCACGCCCGTGTTCATGTATGCCTCGTTGTCGTAACAGAGGTACAGCACGTCGTCGCCGCGCTCGAACATGCCGGACAGGCACGCGAGCCCGATGTCGACGGTGCCGCCGTCCCCGCCCTGGCCGACGACGCGGATGTCGGTGCGTCCCTGGGCGCGCAGCGCAGCGGCGATCCCGGTCGCGACGGCGGGGGCGTTGGCGAACAGCGAGTGGATCCACGGCAGCCGCCACGAGGACTCGGGGAACGGCGTCGAGAAGACCTCCAGGCAGCCGGTCGCGTTGGCGGCGATCACGCGCCCGCCAGCGGCGGCCAGCGCCGCGTCGAGCGCGTAGCGTGCGCCCAGCGCCTCGCCGCATCCCTGGCAGGCGCGGTGTCCCTTGGTGATCGCGTTGGCGCGCCCGGGGTCGGCCTGGGCGCTCGCCGCCTCGTCCGCAAGCAGCCGGTTGCCGGAGGCGAAGGTACCCGTCTGGTAATAGCGCACCTCGCTCATACCGGCCCCGCAGCGACGATCCCCAGCTCGCGCAGGATGTTCTCAGCGTGCGGGCCGCCGCGCTCGCCGTCGCGGTGGCGCGCGAGCTCGCGCTCGACCAGGTCTATGTCGAGGTCGAGGAAGTGCACCGGCTGCAGAGCCCCCTGCTCGTGGCGATCGAGCATCGCGTGCAGCGAGGACCTCGTGATCGCCCGCCCGCCCAGCCCCGCGATCACCGTCGCCGTGTCCACGTCGACCCCCGCGAGCGCGGCGCGCACGTCGCCCGTGACGATGCCGCCGACGCCGACGGAGAACGCCCGCTCCAGGACGATCACGCCGCGGGTGCTCGACAGGGCCGCGCGCAGCTCGCCGACCGGGAAGGGGCGGAAGGACTTGATCGCCAGGGCACCGAGGCGTGCGCCCTGGGCGCGTCGCTCGTCGACCAGCTCCTGCAGGGTGCCGAACACCGACCCGAGTGCGACGATCACGGTGTCGGCGCCCTCGCACCGGTAGGTCTCGATCAGGCCACCGGAGGCGCGGCCGAACCGTGCGGCGAAATCCGTGGCGAGCACGGGGATCTCGTCCAGCGCTTCGCCCTGCTTCGCGTGTGCGAGATAGCGCACCTCCGTGTACGCCTCCGGTCCCACCAGCGCGCCCATCGTCACGGGGTCCTCCGGGTCGAGCACCTGACGCGGGCGGAAGGGGGGGAGGTAGGCGTCGACCGGCTCCTGCTCCGGGAGCTCGACCGGCTCGACCGCGTGGGTGAGGACGAAGCCGTCCATGCACACCATCACGGGAAGCGAGCAGCGCTCCGCGAGCCGAAACGCCTGGACGTGCATGTCAGCGGCCTCCTGGTTGCTGGTCGCGTACAGCTGCACCCAGCCGCAGTCGCGCAGCGCCATCGCGTCGCTGTGGTCGTTCCAGATGTTGATCGGCGCGCCGATCGCACGGTTCGCGACGGTCATCACGATCGGCAGGCCGAGCCCGGACGCGTTGAACAGCGCCTCGGCCATGTAGAGCAGGCCCTGGCTGGCCGTCGCGGTGTACGCCCTCGCGCCGGTGGCGCTCGCCCCGATCGCGACCGACATCGCCGCGAACTCCGACTCCACGTTGACGAACTCACAGGGCGCGAGCTCGCCGGAGGCAACGATCCGCGACAGGGCCTCGACGATGTGGGTCTGAGGGGTGATCGGGTAGGCGCAGATCACCTGCGGCCGGCAGCGCGCGACTGTGCGTGCGACCGCGAGCGACCCCTCGAGCTGGCTAGCCACCGCCACCGACCCCCAGCCCGCCTCGCACGAGTCGCGTGGAGGCGAGCAGCTGCGCATCGCGGGCCGCCAGCACGTTGGCCTCCCCGGCGGAGCCGCTGAAGCGCTCGCGGATAGCCCGCTCCAGCGACGACAGGGAAACCAGGCCCGTCAGCGCGACCAGCGCTCCCAACAGCGCGGCGTTCGGGATCGGGCGCCCCAGCCGGGCGCGCGCGAGCTCGCCCGCCGGCAGCGTGAGGACGCGGTTGTGGGTGTGCCGCTCGAGCAGCTCCCCGAGCCCGAGCTCACGGACGCTGCGGCTCGTGTTGATGAGCACGTACCCCTCAGCGGCGAGACCGCCGAAGACCTCGACGTGGTGCAGGAGCGTCGGGTCCTGTATGACCACCGCATCGGGCGCCGCGACCGGCTCGCGACGGCGGATCGGTGTCTCGTCGATACGGCAGAACGCCGCGACCGGGGCGCCCATGCGCTCGGAGCCGAAGCTCGGGAACGCCTGCGCCTGCAGGCCCTCGTCGAACGCGGCCAGCGCGAGCAGCTCGGCGGCGGTGACCGCGCCCTGGCCGCCGCGCCCGTGGAAGCGGACCTCGAACATCTGCTCAGGTCCCGCGCGCATCGCGAAGGAGCACCCGCCGCTCGGCGGCCGCGACGAGCGACCGCGCGCGGTCGACCACATCGATGTTCACCGAGATCGCATCGATGCCGCACTCGACGAGCAGGTCCGCGTACTCCGGGTGCACCGAGGGCGCCTGTCCGCAGATCGAGGTGCGGAGTCCGAGCCGCCGCGCCTCCGGGATCAGCCGCCGCAGATAGCCGGTGACGGCCGGGTCGCGCTCGTCGAACGTCTCGGCGAGCACCTCGTTGTCGCGGTCGGCGCCCAGGAGCAGCTGCGTGAGGTCGTTGGAGCCGATCGAGATGCCGCGGATGCCCAGCGCCGCATAGGACTCCAGGTTGAACAGAACCGAGGGGACCTCGGCCATCACCCACAACTCGAAGCCCGCCCGGTCGAGCAGCCCCGACTCTCTGATCAGCTCGCGGCATTGCGCCAGCTCGCGCGTGGTGCGGACGAACGGGAGCATCAGATGCAGGTTGTGGCCGCCCGTGTCCCAGACCCGCTCGAGCGCCTCCAGCTCCAGCCGGAAGATGTCCGGCTCGCGCGTGTACCTCAGCGCTCCCCGGTATCCGATCATCGGGTTCGCCTCGTCCGGCTCGTAGCGCTCGCCGCCGCGCAGGCCGCTGAACTCGTTGCTGCGGAAGTCGATCGCCCTGTAGGTCACCGGTCGCGGTGCAAAGCCGTCCGCGAAGGTGCCGAGCGCCTCGGCCATGCGCGCGACGAACTCCTCGCTGCGCCCCTCCTCGAGAACCAGCCGCGGGTGATCGCCGTCCAGCGCCTCGAGCACCATCAGCTCCGCCCGCAGCAGCCCGACCCCATCGACGGCGAGGTCCTTCACCCGCTCGACCTGGGAGGGCTCCGAGAGGTTGACGAGGAGCTCCGTCCCGGTGACCGGCGCCGCCGAGACACTCACGGCGGCCGGGGTGGGCGCGGTTGCCGCGACGGCAGCCGCGCCCTCGAGAACCACCCCGCGTGTCGCGTCGACGGTGACTACCTCCCCGTCACGCAGCACCCGTGTTGCTTCGCCGGTTCCGACGACGCAAGGGATCCCCATCTCGCGCGAGACGATCGCCGCGTGGCAGGTCATCCCGCCCGAGTCGGTGACGATCGCGGACGCGCGCCGCATCAGCGCCGTCCAGTCCGGAGAGGTCATGTGCGTGACGAGCACATCGCCGTCGCCCAGCTTGTCCGCGTCCTTCAACGTCCGCAGGATGCGCACGGGGCCCGCGGCGCTTCCGGGGGCCCCGCCGAGACCGCGCAGCAGCACGGTCCCGCTCGTCGCCTGCGCGCTCGGAGTGGACCCCAGCGTCGTGATCGGCCGGCTCTGCAGCATCCACACGACGCCGTCGGGGTCGAACGCCCACTCTGTGTCCTGCGGTTCGCCGTAGTGCTCCTCGATCCGGCGTCCGAGCCCGCCGACAGCGGTGATCTCCTCGTCGTTCAGCACCGGCCGTTCGCGCTCGTCACCGCCGAGCTCACGGGTGACCGTGCCGCCCCCCTCGGCCGATTCGATCGCGAGCTCCTTGTCGTGGACTTCGCGGCGGCGGATCGCGAGCGTTGCCTTCTCGACCAGGTAGCGATCGGGCGAGACCGCGCCGGAGACCACGGACTCCCCGAGCCCGAAGGCGCCCTCGATCACGATCTCGTCGCGGCTGCCGCTGGCGGGGTTGGCCGTGAACATCACCCCGGCGCGCGTGGAGCGCACCTGGAGCTGCACCACCACGGCGATGTCCATCGCGGTCTGCGGCAGACCGTTGCGAGCTCGGTAGTAGATGGTTCGCGAGCCGAACAGCGAGCGCCAGCAGCGCCGGACAGCGTCGACGACGGCGGGGGCCCCGCACGTGTTCAGGAATGTTTCGTTCATGCCGGCGAACGACGCCTCCGCCGTGTCCTCGCCCGTCGCCGACGAGCGCACCGCGACCGGCCGGTCGCTCGCGTCTCCGCACAGCTGCACGTAGGCCTCCTCGATCGCCGCGGCGATCGACTCAGGAACCGGCGTCTCGTCGAAGAGCGCGCGCGCCTCGGCGCTGGCGCGCTCGAGCTCGGCGGTGTCCTCGACGTCGAGCCCGTCGAGGAGCTCGCGGAGCCGGTCGCGGAGTCCGGTCTGCTCACAGAAGGCGGCGTATGTGGGGGCGCCGACGACGAACCCCCCCGGAACCGGCAGCCCAGCGCTCGTCAGCTCGCCCAGGTTCGCGCCCTTGCCGCCGGCGTAGGCCAGATCGGTACGTCTGAGGTCGGCGAATCTCCGAATGAACGCGGTGGTGCTCTCGGCTGGTGGGGCGGTCCGGGTGGCCATCGTCTCGACTCCGATCTTTCGAGGCTTCCGACCGCATTCAACGTCCTGCGGCCCGTCGCTGCGAGCGCAGTAGCTGCGGAGGCGGCTACGTAGTTCTCACCCATGACCGCGCCTGGCGCGGGCGTCACGCTGGCCTCGTGAAGATCGTCTCCCACGAGCACGCCGAGCGGGAGCTGGCAGCCGCCTACCGGCGCCCGCGCGTCGTCGCGGCCGGCAACCACGGCACGCCGTTGCAGCTGTTGAAGCTCACCGACCGAGCGCTCGAGAGCTACCGGCTGTTCATGCTCGCCGCGCAGGCTCCGCTGCCGTGCGGGCCGGAAGTGATCTACGAGACGGCGTTCGTCGGCCCCGGCATGCGCGACGCGGGCGCGCAGCTCGACTACCTGCCGATGCGCCTCGGGCTCGTACCGCGCCTGTTCCGCACGATGCGGGCGCCCGACATCGTGCTGCTGCACACGAGCCCCCCGGCCGCCGGCAAGGTGTCGCTGGGGATCGAGGTGAACATCCTGCCGGCGGCGATCGAAAGCGTTCGCCGGCGCGGCGGGCTCGTGATCGCACAGCTGAACCCCAGGATGCCCTACACGTTCGGCGATGGCGAGCTCGACGTCGAGACGATCGACCTCGCGATCGAATCCGACGAGCCACTCAGCTCACCCTCGCAGGCTCCCGGGCACGCCCACGCCGAGCGGATCGCCGAGCAGGTGGCGCAGCTGGTCCCCGACCGCGCGACGCTGCAGCTCGGCATCGGCCAGGTCCCCGATGCCACGCTTCGTGCGTTGGAGGCGCGACGGTCACTGCGGATCTGGTCGGAGATGATCAGCGACGGTGTCGTCGATCTGGAGCGCGCCGGCGCTCTCGCGCGTGAGCAGCCGGTGGTGTGCTCGTTCATGTTCGGCAGCGAGGGGCTCTATGAGTGGGTCCACCGCAACCCGCGGGTGCGGATGGCGCGCACCGAGACGACGAACGACCCGGCCCAGATCGCCTCGCGGCCGCGCATGGTCTCGATCAACACGGCGCTGCAGCTCGACCTGCACGACCAAGCCGGCGCGAGCCACGTCGGGGATCGCGTCTACTCGGGCCTCGGCGGCCAGCCAGATTTCGTCGAGGGCGCGTTGCGATCGCACGGGGGGCAGGCGATCATCGCGATGCGCTCCTGGCACGATCGCAGCGACAGCTCGACGATCGTTCCGCGGCTCGAGACGCCGGTCACCTCCTTCCAGCACTCGGCTGTCGTCACCGAGCAGGGCTGTGCGCATCTGTTCGGGCGCAGCCAACGCGCCCAGGCCCGGCTGCTGATCGAGAACACCGCCCACCCGGACGCGCGTGAGTGGCTGAGCGAGCAGAGCGCCGCCGACGGTCCACTGCCGGACACGCCGGTGCCCGCGTAGCCGCACCCCCGCCGGCTACGTGGTTTGCCGCAGCCGCCGGGCGTAACTGCGGCGGATGACGGAGCTCACAACCGCATCTAGCTTTGTCTCACGCTTGCTCTCAGCCGCGAGAAAGGAGGCTCACGATGTACAAGAAGGTTCTCGTAGGGGTGGACTTCAGACAGGGCGGCCGCGACGCGGTCGCGCTCGCGCAGACGCTCATGGACCCGCACGGATCGATGACGCTCGTGCACGTCCAGCCCGCGCAGTTCCTGCCCTCCCACCGGGTCACGGCCGAGATCGCCGACGAGGAACGCGAACGCGGCCAGCGTCAGCTCGAGGCCGAACGCGACCAGACAGGGGTCGAGGCCGAGCTCGTCCTCGCGCAGGGGCCGAGCCCGTTCCGCGTGCTCCACGAACACGCGGAACGGCGGGCCGCCGACCTGCTGGTTCTCGGCAGCTGCCACCGCGGGGCGTTCGGGCGCGCGATGCTCGGCGACGACACGCGCGGCGCGCTGAACGGGGCGCCGTGCGCGGTCGCGGTCGCGCCCGCCGGTTACGCCGAGCGGCGCAAGCCGCCGGCGAAGATCGGCGTCGGCTACAACGGGTCACCCGACAGCGAGGTGGCGCTTCACGCCGCGAGGGAACTGGCTGCCTCCAGCGGGGCGCAGATCGCCGTGTTCCATCTGGTGGGCCTGCCGGGATACGCCTACGGCGCGATCGGCGCAGCCGTGCTCGTCAACCTCGAGACGCGGCTCGAAGAGGCCCAGAAGGAGCTGCAGGAACTGGACGGGGTCGAGGGGCGAGCCGAGTACGGGCTCAGCACCGACCTCGCCGACCTCGCCGAAGGCGTCGACCTGCTGGTCGTGGGCTCCCGCGGCTACGGGCCGTGGGGACGCCTCGTCCACGGCAGCACCTCGAACCGCCTCGCGCGCCACACGCGCGGGCCGTTGCTGATCGTCCCGCGTGCCACCGCGTCGAGCGGCGACGCCGCGACCGCTGAGCGTGCCGGCGAGACCGTCTCGGTCTGAGCGGGGAAGGAGGAGAGAGTGATGTTCGAGAGGGTGCTCGTCGGGGTCGACGGGAGGCAGGGCGGCCGCGACGCTATCGCGCTGGCGCGCCGGCTCGCCGACCCAGGTGCGACGCTGACGCTCGCCAACGTGTGCGAGCGCATGTACGTGCCTGCACGGACGGGCCCCGGCGAGAACCGGGAGGCCGCCGAGCGCATGTTGGCTGCAGAGGCGCCATCTTCGGAGGCAGGCGCGGAACTGGTCGTGGTCGAGTCGACGAGCCCGGCGCGAGGCCTGCACGAGCTCGCCGAAGACAGCGACACAGACCTGCTCGTGCTGGGCTCCTGCCACCGCGGCGCCCTCGGGCGCGCGACGCTCGGCGACGACACGCGCGCCGGGGTGAACGGCGCTCCGTGTGCCGTGGCCGTGGCACCTCACGGGTACGCGGCCGTCACCAGGCCGCTCGCGTCGATCGGGGTCGCCTACAACGGCACGCCCGAGAGCGAGCGCGCGCTCGCTGCGGCGCGTGAGCTGGCGGCACGCACGAGCGCGCGGATCACCGCGCTGAGGATCGTCACCCCGCCCAGCTACCTGTACACGGGGATTCTGCCGCCCGCCGGCGTGGGAACCGACGAACT
>Ga0134126_10006435_pt1 | contig 14709 bp, 10 predicted proteins | sample KB31752_FD_96881 | JGI IMG/M metagenome (GOLD analysis project Ga0134126, IMG submission 96881) | Terrestrial soil microbial communities with excess Nitrogen fertilizer from Kellogg Biological Station, Michigan, USA - KB3-175-2 | ecosystem: Environmental > Terrestrial > Soil > Unclassified ... | reverse complement strand
CCTCGACCCCGATCAGGGAGGCGATGCGCCCGGCCTTGTGGATGCGCACGATGTCATCGGCCGTATAGGCCATCTCCATGTCCTTGGGATACTTGTCGACCATCGTGCGGACAATGTCGATCTGCTCCATGGTCCGCTTCACCGCGGCGGGACCGGTGATCGAGGCCGGGATGAACACCGACCAGAATTGCGCCCCGAGCTGCCCCTTGCGGCTGCGTGGGATGTCGGTCATCAGCGAGATCTTGCCCACGCCGCCGCCGCGGGTCTTGCCCTGCAGGTTCGTGGTGTCGGCGGCCAGGTCGATGTTGCCGACGTTGTCGAAACCGTTGTGGATCGCCCCGGGAAGGTCGTTGTGGCCGTCGGTGAGGGGCGTGCGGGTGAGCACCCGCTCGACCCGCTTTTGCAATTGGGCGTCCTGGGCGGCCGAGGGCGCGCCTTGGGCGAATGCCGCCAGCGGCAAGGTCAACAGCAAGGAGGCGAGGATTGGAAGCTTGGTCATGGCGTGGTCAGGCTCCGGTGGAATGAACCCGAAGTATTGCAGATTCATGCTTGCCGGTTGGCGCGCTGGCGGCCCTCGCCCAGGGGCACGGCCCGCGACGCCCGCTGCGCCGCACTGGAGCGGAAGCTGGCCGCTGAGTAAAGTGGCGCGTAGTTTGCGACCGCCCCCAGGAACCCGCCATGCCCGTCACACGCCGTCAATTCCTGGTGACCTCAGCGGTCGCCCTGGCCTCCGCCACGACGGCCGCGTTCCCGGTATCGTCGACATCGACCACCACCAGGCGGGCAGGCGATCCGCTTGCAGGCCTCACCGTGATCAACGCGCTGGGCGGCATCGGCGACCCGAATTTCCCCGACGCGCGGCCCTGGATACTCACGCCGCGCATGCTGGCCGACGCCCGTGCCTCGGGCCTGACCGCGGTGAATTGCACCTTGGGCTACGTCTTCGGGCCCGGTGATCCTTTCGAGAAGTCCACCGCCGATATCGGGCATTACGACGACATGGTCCGCCAGCACCCGAAGGATCTCATCAAGGTGCTCGCGGTCGCCGACATCCGGCGCGCGAAGGCCGAGAACCGCATCGGCCTGATCTACGGCTTCCAGAATGCCGCGCCGCTGGGCGACGACGCCTCGCGGGTGGCCACCTTCGCCGGGCTTGGCGTGCGCGTGATCCAGTTGACCTACAACGTGCGCAACCTGCTCGGCGATGGCGCCACCGTACCCGAAGGTCGGGGCCTGACGCCTTTTGGCCACGAGGTGGTCGAACACCTCAACGCGCACCGGATCATGGTCGACCTCAGCCACTCCGGCCGGCAAATCTGCCTGGATGCCGCACGCGCATCCGCCCAGCCCATCTCGATCAACCATACCGGCTGCCGCGCCCTGGTGGACCTGCCACGCAACAAGACCGACGAGGAGCTGCGCCTGGTTGCCGACAAGGGCGGTTTCGTCGGCATCTACTTCATGCCGTTCCTCAACGCGAGTGGCCACGCCACGGCGGACGACGTGGTCGCCCACATCGAACACGCGCTGCAGGTTTGCGGCGAGGACCACGTCGGCATCGGCACCGATGGCAGCATCACGCCGATCGACGACCTGGCAGCCTATGGCGCCGCCCTCGCCAAGGAGCATGCCGACCGCGTGGCCAAGGGCATTGCGGCACCGGGCGAGCGGGCCGATACGCATCCGTTCGTCGACGACTTGCGCGGGCCGGACCAGTTCCGCAAGTTGTACCGGCTGCTCGCGGCACGCGGCCACAAGCCGGCACGCATCGACAAGATCCTGGGCGGAAATTTCGTGCGCTACGCCAACAACGTCTGGGGCGCATAGCGGCGATCTGAGCACCCTGCTCTTGATCACCATCCGTGAAACCATCTCGTCGTCATTCCCGCGCGGAGCTTCACAACAGCGAAGCTGGTCAAGCGGGAATGACGAGAGAGGGGTGGGCATCCGCATTCGCACGCACCCGATGGCCGGACCGATAATGCCGGCCACCCGCCGGTGAATCCCCCGCGTCACGCGCCATCAAAGAAGGCTCCATGCCCACCGCACTCGACACGCTTTATCCCGACCACCTGCGCACGCTGTGCGCACGCGCAGACCAGGTCCTGGTGCGTACGGGCTACGACCACCTGCTGATCGGCGCCGGCCTGCCGCCGCTGAAGTTCCTCGACGACCAGGACTATCCCTTCATCGCCAGCCCGTGGTTCCGGCATTGGCTACCGCTGACCGATGCACCCGGCAGCTGGATCGTGCATACGCCGGGCAGCCGGCCCCGGCTGGTCTTCGTGCAGCCGCGCGATTATTGGCATCTCGTGCCGCAGATGCCCGAGGCGTATTGGACGCGCGAGTTCGACCTCAGCATCGTGCCCAGCGCGACCGCGGCCCGTGCGCAACTGCCAGGCGGCCACAACGCGGTCATCGTTGCCGACGCGGTGGCCCAGGGTTACCCGGCCGATGCCAATCCGGCCGACGTGTTGGACGCTTTGAATTGGCAACGCAGCATCAAGACCCCGTACGAGCTTGAGCTGCTGCGCGAAGCCAACCGCATCGCCGTGCGCGCGCACCGCGCCGCCGAGGAGGCGTTCCGCGCCGGTGGCAGCGAGCTGGACACGCACCTGGCTTATCTCGCCGCGGCGCGCCAGATCGATGCCGAGCTGCCCTATGCCAGCATCGTCGGCATCAACGCGCATGGCGCGGTCCTGCACTACTCCGCGTTCGATCGCGTCGCGCCGGAGCGCAGCCACTCGTTGCTGATCGACGCCGGCGCAAGCTGCGCCGGCTACGGCAGCGACATCACCCGCACGCATGCCGCGCCGCATGCCTGGGAATTCCAGGCCCTGGTCGATGCCGTGGACGCGGCACAGCGGGATTTCGTCGCCAAGGTGCGCGCCGGCCAGGACTATGCGCAGCTCCACCTGCACGCCCACCTGGTGCTCGCCGGCGTCCTGCGCCAGCAGGGCTTCTTCCGCATGAGCGCGGAGAGCGCCGTGGAATGTGGCATCAGCCGCGCGTTCTTCCCGCACGGCCTGGGCCACATGCTTGGTGCCCAGGTACACGACGTCGCCGGCCAGCAGCAGGACGCGGCGGGCGGGCGGATCGAGCCGCCGGACGGCCACCCACACCTGCGCATGACCCGCACCCTGCAGCCGGGGATGGTGGTGACCATCGAACCTGGCGTGTACTTCATCGACATGCTGCTGGCCGAGCTCCGCGGGCAACCCCACGCGGGCGACCTGGACTGGGTGCGCATCGGGCACTTCCGCCAATTTGGTGGCGTGCGCATCGAGGACGACGTCGTGTGCACCGACGACGCACCGGAAAACCTCACGCGGGATGCGTTCGGCGCGGGGTGAGGTGAGGAAGAGCCCCGGCTTGCCGACGTCCCTACCGGAGAGCGGAAGCCAAGGCGGGCGCGGTCAGGAATAGCTGGTGGCGTAGACGCTCTGGACCGGCACCAGGCCATCCTGTTTCTGCGCGTCGCACACGGCATAGGTGAAGCCGCGCTGGATCGCATAGGCGCCGACTTCGCCGGCGCGGTTCATGGCCAGGAAGCCGACCTGGATGGTCTTGGAGGCCTCGCGGCGGCGCTTGACGATGCGCAGCACGGCTTCCCTGCATGCCTCGTGCGGAGAGCGGCCCTGGCGCATCAGCTCCACCACCAGGAAGCTGCCGGCGTTGCGTATCACCTCCTCGCCGACACCGGTGGAAGTGGCACCGCCGACCTCGCCATCCACATACAGGCCCGCGCCTATGATCGGGCTGTCGCCGACGCGGCCACGCATCTTCCACGCCATGCCGCTGGTCGTGCACGCACCGGCCAGTCGGCCTTGCGCGTCAATCGCGAGCATGCCAATGGTGTCGTGGTTGCCGGCACCACCTGGCATGCCGGTGCCCTGGCTACCGGTCTTGCCGTAGTCGCGCACCTCGCTGTTGATCGAGGGCTGGTAATGCGCCGTCTTCAACCATTCGTGCCAGGCCTGCCTGGCTTCAGGCGTCAGCAGGTTCTGCTGTTTGAAGCCCTGCGCAATCGCAAACTGCAGCGCGCCTTCGCCGACCAGCAATACATGCGGGGTATCTTCCATCACGCGCCGCGCCACCGAGATCGGATGCTCGATGTTTTCCAGCGCCGCGACCCCACCGCAATTGCCGTCGGCATCCATGATGCTGGCATCGAGCGTGACATGGCCGTCGCGATCCGGGTAGCCGCCCTTGCCTACGCTGTGGTTCTTGAGGTCGGACTCTGGAACCTGCACGCCCTTTTCCACGGCATCCAGGGCGTGGCCACCCGGGCCGAGGATGGTCCACGCTGCCTTGTTCGCGGCGACGCCGAAATCCCAGGTGGAAACCACCCGCGCCACGGTCGTCGCTGCGCGCGGTGCCGGCCCGGCGGCGAGTTTGCCGCTACGAGCCAGCAATGGCGCGGAAGCGCCCAGCAACGACGCCTTGAGGAAGTTCCGGCGATTGGTCATGGTGTTCTCGAGCTCTCGGCAAGCCGCTCAGCCTTCTGTACTGGCCGTCTGGCCGTCCGTCTTCAGCGTGGCGTGCGACGGCGCCTCGGTGGCCTGCAGGCGCTTGGCCACGGCTTCGGCCTGGCGCATCGCGCGCAGCAGGTTGTTGCCAGCCAGGGCCGCCAGGTCATCGTCGCTCCAGCCCCGGCGCGCCAGTTCCACGAACAGCGCCGGGTACTTGTCCACTGCGTCCAGGCCGACCGGCGTGGATTCGATGCCGTCGAAATCCGAACCGATGCCGACGCTCTCCACGCCGGCCACCTTGCGGATATGCTCGATGTGGTCGGCCACCTGGGCCAGCGTCGCCTGCGGCGCCGGATGCGCCTGGTTCCACTCAGCCAGCGCCGCATTGGCGCGCTCGGGCTGGCCCGGATACTGGGTATCGAAGCGCGCCTTGGCTCCGGCCCGCTCGGCTTCCCAGTCGAGCACGGCCTGCGAGATGAACACCGGGTAGAAGTTGACCATCACCACGCCATGGTTGGCCTTGACCAGGGCGAGGACGTCATCGGGCACGTCGCGCGGATGGTCGTCAAGCGCGCGTGCGCTGGAGTGCGAGAAAATCACCGGCGCCTGGCTGACCTCGAGCGCGGCGCGCATGGTGTCCGGTGACACATGGCTGATGTCCACGAGCATGCCCAGGCGGTTCATCTCATGCACCACGGCGCGGCCGAACTCGTTCAGGCCGCCGTACTTGGGCGTGTCGGTGGCGGAGTCCGCCCAATCGGTGGTGCGCGCGTGGGTCAAGGTCATGTAGCGCGCGCCCAGCACGTAATAGGCGCGCAGTGCCGCCATGGAGTTGTCGATCTGGTGGCCACCTTCCACGCCAATCAGCGAGGCGATGCGGCCGGCCTTGTGGATGCGGACGATGTCGTCGGCCGTATAGGCCATCTCCATGTCCTTGGGATACTTGTCGACCATGGTGCGCACGACGTCGATCTGCTCGATCGTGCGCTTGATCGCCTCCGGCCCGGTGATCGTGGCCGGAATGAACACCGACCAGAATTGCGCCCCGAGCTGCCCCTTGCGCATGCGCGGGATGTCGGTCATCAGCGAGATCTTGCCCACGCCGCCGCCCCAGGTCTTGCCCTGCAGGTTGGACGTGTCAGCCGCCAGATCGATGTTGCCGACGTTGCCGAAGCCCATGCTGATCGCGCCCGGCAGGTCGTTGTGGCCATCGATCAACGGCGTGCGGGTGAGCACGCGTTCGACGCGCTTCTGCAGCTGGGCGTCGTTGGCGCTCGACGGGGTGGACTGCGCAAACGCAAACAGCGGCACAGCCAGGAGCAGGCCTGCGAGTAGCGGGAGCTTGGTCATGTCGGCATTCCATTGGGGCCGGGTGGCGGGAAGCGCGAAGTATCCCAGAATTCGCGTGGCGGTCGGCGTTGTCGTGGAAGATTCCATGTTCCCGGTCTACACGTAGGGCGGCTCCTCTCCCGATGCCCAAGCCGTCAAAGGACAGAGACGCGCACGTCTGGCTCGCCGGCAAGCTGGCGCTGGATGTCGTTGATGGAGGCGCGGATGCGCCGGGTGAAGGCCGATTCGGTGTGGTGCAGCAAGAGCAGCTGTTCGGTTGCGCGGGTCATGGCGACGTAAAGCAGGCGCGCCTCCTCATTCTCGTCCTCACCGGCACGCGGCATCGCCCCCAGGTCGGGAATGATGACGCGGGGAAACTCCAGGCCCTTGCTTGAGTGCATGGTGACCAGTTTCACCGTGTCGCCACCGGCAAACAGCGCGTGCTTGCCATTGCCCTTGGCCAGGCTGCACGGGATGCCGGCATCCGCCAACACCCGGGACAAGCCATCGCCCTGCCACTGGTGGCGATGGATCACGGCCATGTCCTGCCAGGCTCGGCCACGGTCGTGCTCATCCGTCAGCGCGGCAACCAGCAGCCTCGCCTCGTCGCGGGCGTCCGCCGCGTGTGCGAGTTCCGGGACTGGGCCATGGCGGCCGGCGCTCTCGGGGGCGATGAGCGGTATGCCCTCGTCGTCGTCCGTGCGCTCGGCCAGCAGCTCGTGGGTGAAGCTCTTGGCCAACGCCAGCACCTCCACCGTGTTGCGGTAGTTGATGCGCAGGATGGTGGTATGCCCGTGGGCCTGCACACCCAGGCTCTTCCAGGTGGTCTTGCGGCGGTCGGTGCGGCCGTAGATGTTCTGCGCGTCGTCGTAGAGCACCAGCAGCGCATTGGTGGCCGGGTCGACCATCTGCACGATGAGCTTGTACCAGTCGGGCTCGAAGTCGTGGCCCTCGTCGACCAGGATGGCGCCGTACTGGAAGCGCGGGATCTGTCCGCGCTCGACGCCGGCCATGACCCGCTCCACCATCTGCCCGAAGAAGTCCTCGCTGCCCTCCGGCGGCAGTTCCACGTGATAGCTCACCAGCATGTGCCGGCACCAACGGTGAAAGTTGTACACCTGCACCTTGGCGTCGAGCCCGCGCGAGGCCATGAGCTGCTCCAGCCGCGCCGCGAGCGTCTTGTTGTAGCAAAGCACGAGGATCGGCTTGTGCAGCACCAGTGCCAGATGCGTGGCGCGAAAGCCGAGGATCATGGTCTTGCCCGAACCCGCCACGCCGTGGATGACGCGGTGTCCGCTGCCGAGCGAGCGAGCCAGCGACTCCTGCTGCATGTCCATCACCTTCACCAGGTCCGGAATGGCCATGGCACGCGGGTCGGCAGCGCTGCCATCAAACAAGCCAAACTGTCCGTTGCCCGGGTCCACACGCAACTCAGGGAACAGGTGCCAGCGCACGCGATCGATCTGCGGCAGCGTGAGCGCCACCGGGAACACCTGCGGGAACATCGCCCACAGGCGCTGCTGGAAGGCCTCGGCGTCCACGGCTTCGTACATTTCGTCCTGGCAGATCACCAGGTGCCCGCGCAGCACCTCACCCAGGTCGCCGGCCTCGAACTGCCGGCGGCTGATGCCGGTGAGCACCACGCCCCAGGCCCAGGGCATGACCAGCTTGCCGGCGTAGTGGTGTCCCTCCGGATTGCGCAGCGCGGGATCGCGCTCAAGCAGCACGCCCACCTCGAGCGCGCAGGCGCGGGCCTGCAGCAAAGGATTGTTTTCCTTCACCAGCCCGCGCGCGGTGAGCAGGGTGAACTGGGTACGGTCGGCCTGCTGGATGGTGTCGGCCTTCCAGTCCTTTACCTCCAGCACCAGCAGGCCGCGGCGCGGGTGCAGGATGACGAAATCGGGGTGGCGCTGCTTCAAGCCGATCGGCACGTCGTACCAGACGACGTAGTCATCCTCGAGCTTTTGCTCCAGCCGCTCGGCCAGGCGCCTCTCCCCGCCGGTCATCCGCGCCACGCAACTGCCGCGGGTAGGTATGAGTGAAGCCATCGTCGCGCCGTCCTGGATCCCCCACGGGACTGTAGCCCACCGTTGCGCGGTGCGAAACCATGAGTGCGACGCGCGTCACCGAATCGGCGCGAGCTTGCCCAGGTAGGCCAGGGTCTCGTCCAGGTTCACCACATCGGCGTACTTGGCGTCGATGTCGAACAAGCTGGCCTGGTGGGCAACAAGGCGCGGTCACCCACCGCCTGCTCGACCACGACGGTGTGCAGGCCGTGCGCGCTCGAATCCACCGCGCTGGCGCGCACGCAACCGCTGGTCGTGCAGCCCGCGATCAGCAAGGTGTCGACCTGGGCCGCTTGCAGCCGCGCGGCGAGCTCGGTGCCGAAGAACGCCGAGGCATGCTTGCGCACCACGGTCGGCTCGTCGTCGCGCTGGCCGAGCCGGCTATCCACCTGCACCCATTCGCTGCCCGCCTGCAGCCAGCTGAGCGAGGGAATCTTGCGCGGCCACAGGCCGGCGTCGTGCAGGTCGGACGCGTAGGCGATGGTGGAGAACAGCACCGGGACGCCGACCGTGCGCGCGGCATCGAGCAGCGCCACGGTCGCCTGCAACTGCGGGCCCAGCTCGCTGGCCATCGGCGAGCGCAGGTCGGTGAAGCCGGCAATCATGTCGACCACCAGCAGTGCCGGACGCTGGCCAAAGCCGACCTCGCCGACATAACCCTTGCGTCGGAACTCCGCCCGCAGCCGGGCGAATTCCCCGGCAGCGCCCCCGGTCATGGCTGCGTCGCGGCGAAATCCGGCAGCGCCGGCGCGGCGACACCGCGCTGCTGCCGCCAGGCCTCGGCAATCTCGTCGCTGGTGGTCAGCCACACGCCCTCGTGATCGGCAATGTAATCGAGCGCCTGATCGAAATACTTGTGGCGGAAGGCCTGACCCGTGCTGAAGGGATGCACGGCCAACGCCATCACCCGACCGGAATCGGACGCTACCGCGTCCGCATACAGCTGGTCGAGCTGGTCGCAGATCGCCTGCTGGAACTCGGGCCCGGTGTAACTCTTGACGGCAAACATGGTGACGTCGTTCAACTCGATGGAGTACGGCACGCTCAGCATGCCGGGCACGGTGAGCGCGTAGGGCTGGTCATCGTTGGTCCAGTCCAGCGTGTAACCCAGGCCCAGCTCGGCCAGGAGCGAAGGCGTCTCGAAACTCTCGGTGAGCGCTGGCCCCATCCAGCCCTGCGGGCGGCGACCGGTGGCCTTGGCGATGGTTTCCACCACCTCCACCAGGTAGGCGCGCTCCGCCTCCCGTGTCATCCCGGCCTGCACCGTGGAATTGTCGCGCCCATGCGCGATCCACGCCCAGTCGCGCTCGACCCCGGCGCGGATGATCTGCGGGTAATGCCCGCAGACGGCCGAATTGACCAGAGCGCTGGCGCGTACGCCATGGCGGTCCATCGCCTCCAGCATGCGCCACAGGCCCACGCGCACGCCGTAGTCGCGCCAGCCGTAATTCAGCGCATCCGGCACCAGCGACGCGGTGCCGGCAAAGATGCTGGTGGACGGCTTGTCGATCCGGTAATGCTCGATGTTGAGGCCAAGGTAGAACGCCACCCGTGCCCCACCCGGCCAGCGCAGCGGGGCGCGTTCCGGCAACGGGCTGTACGCAAACAACTGGTTGTCCATGTTCTACTGCCTTGCAGACGGCCATTTACGAAACACCGATTCTAGCTTGCGGCTTGCGGGGCACGGCTTGATGCGCGTCAACGCCGCCGACTTGCGCCGGTCCACCTCTACAATTCCTGTTCGCAACCGAGCGGAGCAAGGGCGTTGCCTAGTTTGGTGTTTGACGATGTGGCCGCGGGGACCTGCCGGGTCTTCGAGGAACCCGTCGCCGTCATACGTGCCGACGACGCCGGCCAAGTGCCTGCCGCGCTGGCGCAGATGGAACGCCGCATCGACGCCGGCTTCCATCTGGCCGGCTATTTCAGCTACGAGCTTGGCTACGCGCTCGAGCCCCGGCTCGCGGACCTGCTCCCGCCAGCCTGCCCGACGCCACTGCTGTGGTTTGCTGTGTTCGCGCGGCCGCCACGCGAAGTCGCGGCCGCAGCCCTGGAACAGGCATGGCAGCCGCGTCGCGCCTACGCCGGGCCGCTGCAATTCGAGTGGGACGAATCGGGCTATGCGGCAAAGTTCGCGCGGGTGGCGCAACACATCCGCGCCGGCGACATCTACCAGGCCAACCTCAGCATGCGCGGCCGCTTTGCCGTCATGGGCGATCCACGTGGACTCTACCTGGCATTGCGCCAGGCCGGTGGCGGCGCCTACAGCGCCTACATCGACGACGGCACACGCCAGGTCCTGAGCTTCTCCCCCGAGTTGTTCTTCGACCTGCGCGCCGACGGCACGCTCACCTGCCGCCCCATGAAAGGCACCGCGCCGCGGCTATTGCCCGCTTCCGATGGGAGCCCGCAGGCGCGTGAAGTAAGTCCCTTGCGGACGGGCGAAAATGCTGCAGACGCCTTGGCGCGAGCCGCCCTGCAATCCAGCGCCAAGAACCGCGCCGAAAACCTGATGATCGTCGACCTGGTGCGCAACGACCTGGGCCGCGTCGCGGTCACCGGCAGCGTGGAGGCCACACGGCTGTTCGAGATCGAGAGCTACCCCACCGTGCACCAGATGGTCTCCACCGTCTCGGCAAAGCTCAGGCCAGGAACCTCGGTGCGGGGATTGCTGCAGGCCTTGTTCCCCTGCGGTTCGGTCACCGGCGCACCGAAGATCCGCGCCATGCAGGTCATCCGCGAACTCGAGGACAGCCCGCGCGGCATTTATTGCGGCGCGATCGGCTGGTTCGCCCCCGACCACAGCGCCCGCTTCAACGTCGCCATCCGCACCCTGGCCATCACCGGCAACCGTGGCGAGTTGGGGGTCGGCGGCGGGCTGGTCGCCGATTCGCGCGCCGCCGACGAATACGCCGAATGCCGCCTCAAGGCCCGCTACTTCGAGGCCGCGCGCAGACCCTTGAAGTTGATCGAGACGCTGCGACTGGAAGCCGGCGACTATTGCCGCCTGGAGCTGCACCTGCAGCGCCTGCAAGCCAGCGCCGCCGCGTTCGGCTTCCCGTTCGACAGAGACCGCGTGCTCGCGGCCCTCGCCGCGGCCGTCCACTTGAAGCAAACCACGCTGCCGCTACGCGTGCGCCTGACGCTCGACGAACACGGCCAAGTCGAGGTTACGACCGCCGCCCTCGACCCTGCGCCGTCAACATGGCACTACGCGCTTGCCGAGCGCACCCTCGACAGCCGCGACGAACTCCTGCGCCACAAGACCGATTGGCGCGAACTCCACGACGCCGAACGCGAACGCGCCCGGAAGCATTCCGGTTGCGACGAAGTCGTCTTCTGCAACGAACGCGGCGAACTCTGCGAAGGCTCGCGCAGCAACCTCTTCCTCGCCATCGGCGACGAACTCCTCACCCCCGCCGCCAGCTCCGGCCTGCTCGAAGGCTGCCTGCGACGCGAGCTGCTCGCCGCCGGCCGCTGCCGCGTAGCCGTCCTGACCCGCGCCGACCTCGACATCGCCCACACGGTCTATTTCGGCAATTCGTTGCGCGGATTGATCTCAGCCATCGCCGCCATGCCGATCCGAGGGCATTGAGCCAACATCGGTTTTCCAAGCTGCCTACGCGGCAGCGAAGAGGTCAAGTGCCTGCTGCACACCCGTGCGGCACGGAGTGCGAGAGCATCAACGCGGCGTTCGATGCGCCGACCGGCGAGTTCAAGGCGCGTCAAACCGTTGAAAGCAACATCGCCTTATGCAGCCGGTGGTCGACTCGGCGGCGAAGCACGCCACCTGGCACGGAAAAAAATAGGGCCCTCAAGGTCGTCGCCGTACAGGTCACTTGGGACCGGGCCGTACATGGCGTGGCCTCCGGACATGGCGTAACTCCGCGCCGACAAGCGTGGTGCTCGTCCGCAGGGCGGCTGTGCCAAATTTGGGCAACTACGACGCAATTCTGTCCTTCGCCGCAGCTTGCCACGGGACATCGCAGGGCCCGCCCCGTTCACCCGCTTACCAATCGCGGCCGGGCCAAGTGCGCACGCTCCCGGTAACGGTGAACTTTCAATTCCTCAAGGACAATATCCCACGCGTCCAACCCCAGCCACGCCGGCCTGAGCCTTTCCAGCGTATCCATGTCGTCCTGGTTGTACCGTTGCCTGAGGCGCGCCAAATGGCACAACACCTGGTCTGTTTGCTCGACGGTGCTCACGTTCATGGCAACCTCCCTTCCGCTGCTTGTGAAATATCCAGAGGAAGGGTCAAGCAACAGCCATGCCATGCACGTCAACGGGCAAGTGGGCAGAAATCGCCTGGGCGGCGCGCCCTGACCCGAAAGGATTGTTTGCCACTGATTACGCCAAGCCCGATTTCCTGGATACAGGCACGGACAGGCTTGCTTGGCCCTTCGCCCGCGATGGCTTGGGAATCAGATTGCGATCCATGCCGAATGCACGGCCAGGTTCGAAATCTTCTGGGCGTGTGGTTGCCGAAATTGGCGAGCCGGCAAGTGACAGCCCATCCAACCTGGAAAATCCGACGGGTAACAACCCATTGGCAGTAGACATACAACCGCGAACGCCCGAACATGGCCCTGGCGGCATCACCAGGCAGGAATTGGCGCTTGCCGCTTGGGTACTCTTTTGACGAGTACCGGGTACTAAAACCAGGGGGTTACCGTACTACTGTTTGCCGCGCCCAATACGCCGGACGGAGCCGCGATCTGGCGCTGCAAGCCCAAGTGTCGACATACGAATGGCTGGACTTCCTACACCTGATGTCCCGTGCACGCCCAAGGACAAAAAAGGGATCTGCACCTGACTACGACAAGACGCCACGCACAAACACCCGAATGTAAATGCGCGGCTGCAAAGCTCCCACGTTTGCATATGCACCTGAAGACGGCCCGGCAGCATTTCAATGCCAGGCAACAGAAGCACAAACACAAACAGACAGTCCGAGGAGAGAGGAATGAACAAGCAGTTTGAACTTGCCGGAGCGCTGACATCCCTGAGCAGCTATCCGTCATGGGCGCAGGACATTGTGGCTGAGTGCGCCGACGCCAAGGAAAAATGCGTGAGTCACGAGTTATTTCAACTCATGCGGACGGCCAAGCTCGACCATGACTCGACGGCCAATTTCCTGATCGGTATCTGGCCGGTGGTCGAGCGTTTTCCCGCCTACATGGCGCTCAGCCTCCTCAAGACACGTTTTGGCCGCAGCCGGGCTGACGATCTCGCGCGGCGCTGGTTGGTCCGCAATATCCGTGTAGAGCAAAACCATGCCGAGTATTGGCTCAAGTGGGCCGAAGGAGAGGGTATAGCGCGTGAGGATGTGTTCCATCGCCAGGCCCCGCTGGGCACTCAAACGCTGGCCAGCTGGCTGGAAGAAGTCTGCACCAGGGACAACCTGGCGGCCAGCATCGCGGCCAGCAACTACGCGGTTGAAGGGGTCGCCGGTGAATGGGCGAAGCTTGTCTACGAAAGCAAGACGTATCAAGACAGCTTCCCGGACGCCGAGCGCAAGGCCACCTTGCGTTGGCTCGAATTGCATGCCGCCTACGACGATGTGCACCCATGGGAGGCTCTGGAGATCGTTTGTACAGCCCTGGGGAGCAACCCGGAGGTAGAGCAGGTCAGCCACATCCGCGAGTGCATCAAGCGCACTTACACGAGCCAACTCGTGAGCGTGAGTCGCTGCATGGAACGCTCGCGTCCCATGGCCTTGGCCACCGCGGCAGTCGCATAGTTCAAGCTGGCACCCGGCCGGTCGATATTGAGTCCGTGCCCATCGAAGTGTTGAAAGAGACGAATGGAGGTCTTCCCCACCGGTTTGCAGCGACCATTGTCACGTCGCTTGATGCCGCTGGCCTATGCGCTGGTGGTGATGATCGGGTTGATCCTGACGCTGACGTGGGGGTCGCTGCAGGTCCAAGTCACTCTCGCCGGTTTTCTCAACGGCGAGAGTCTCTGGTCGAAAGCCCAGAAGCAGGCAGTCATTGACCTCGATGCCTATGCGGCGACCGGAAATCCGGAGCAACTTGAGGCTTTCCGCCGCAACGCGAGGGTCGTCGCGGCCGATAGGTGGATACGGGACACCATCGACTCGGGTCACTATCGCAATTCCGACCTGACCACCGCGTTTCGCGAGGGTGGCGTCATCCCGAGCGCCATACCCGGGATTATTTTCATGTTCAAGCATTTCGCTTGGGCGCCACACATGAAACAGGCACTGGCAGCATGGCGGGCATCGGACGATGCCATCGCAGAATTGGATGCCATCGCCATTGAGCTTCAAAAGGCCTACGCCACGGGCGATGTTCCGCCCAGCCATTCCCTGGGGGCGCGGCAGCGCATCCTGGCGCTCAACAACCGCATCGAACCTCTCGCGAAAGTGTTTTCGCTGGAAGTTGCCGAAGGCGCGGTATGGGTCGGCTCGATACTGTTCGGCGGCGTCGTGGCGATCGCTTTGATCGCCATGCTGCTGTGGTTCATCACGGCAAAGCGCATCTTGACGAATGTCCGTGGCACCGAGGAACGCTATCGGCTGCTCTTCGACAGTGCCGCCTATGCGATCGCGATGGTCGATGAGTCCACGGGGCGCATCGTGGACGCAAACCAGACAATGCTGGCCTGGACCGGGCGCCAACGCACCCATTTGGTCGGCGACCGCTTCGCGCACCTGTTCCAACACCCGGTGCGCAACGAGCCGGGGCATGCGGCAATCAACGTCTTGTGGACCGAGAATGAGTCTTCCAAACCAGTGGAGACGCAAAGCAACCTGGTCACCTGGGCTGACCGCTCTATACACCAGACGATCATTCGCGACATCTCAGAACGGGTGAAGATGG
>Ga0134126_10006434_pt1 | contig 14710 bp, 12 predicted proteins | sample KB31752_FD_96881 | JGI IMG/M metagenome (GOLD analysis project Ga0134126, IMG submission 96881) | Terrestrial soil microbial communities with excess Nitrogen fertilizer from Kellogg Biological Station, Michigan, USA - KB3-175-2 | ecosystem: Environmental > Terrestrial > Soil > Unclassified ... | reverse complement strand
GTGGAATTCGTCACCGCTGGCCTGCCGCGGGTGAGCGTCGGCGCCAGGCTCGGCCAGAGCATGCCAGGCCTCATCGGCCGACCCGGCCACGGCAACGGTGCCGGCGGCTCGTCAAACGGCTCGTCCAATGGTTCAATGAACGGCTCGTCACGGCACTCGTCTAATGGCTTGTCTAATGGTTCGTCCAACGGGTCATCTAATGGCTCGCAAAATGGTTCGTCAAATGGCTCGTCACCGGAGACCGGCCAAACAACCGTGACCCTGCGCAGATTGCGCTGGTCAGTCGCTGCCGAGGCGCTGATCGCCTCGGCGATACTCGCCGTCACTGCCGTGCTCGTCAACACCGCCACCGCACGGGAAAGCTTCACCGAGCCGGTGAACGCGACCGTCCCGTTCAACACCGGTGGTCCAGGCGGACGTGGCGACGTCAGCGTCACCGTGACACCCGCTGCGCTCGGGCCCAACCAGATCAAGGTGTCGGTCACCGGCAGCGCAGGAAAGCCGTACCGACCCAAGCAGATCCAGGTTGCCCTGGTCATGCCCGCCCGTCACCTCGGACCGCTGGCGGTTCCGGTCAAGGCATCCGGCGTCGGTCGATACGCCAGCCAGGCCGTCGCGGTGACCTTTACCGGGCAATGGCAGGTGCAGATCACCATCCGCAGCGATGCCTTCGACGAGACGACCGTTCTCATCCCGGTCCCCGTCCGTTAAGGGACAAAACATGATTAAAAGTACGTAATTACAAATAAACCGGCATCGTTGCAGGTAACGCCTCGACAAACCTCGCCCCCCCTAGGGGGGATTCGTCCCTGGCCACCTCTGCGCCGCTGCTCTAACGTACCTCTTGAGGTTACCCGCCAGTTCCGTCACGCCCGCCCGAGACCGTGAGCAGGCCTCGGCGTGTCCATCCGCACAGCCCGGAGGCCGTCGTGGTTGTATCTACTCGATCAGGCTCGCCAGCGCTCGGAATATGCTCCAATGAGGCGCGAAGGAGGAAGGCAAGCGGGGCGCAGGACTTCACCGCGGGAGCTGGTCCGCGAATTTATACCCCGATTCCGTTTGCCACGCCTTGATGCGGACTGCGGCCAAGACAGCCACCCCGGCCCTGCCGGGCTTGCTTTGCCGTCGCGCTCTACCTGCCGTGATCGACAGCCAAGACTACGCACCGTGCTTGCCAAAAGGGGGCGGACGTTCCCATAACCGCTGCCTCCGCTCGCAGGGACCGTACCGGAGACGTCACTACGGAGATCCGCATGTCGGCCATCGGCAAGACCTCGCCCGCCGCCGTCCCGCCACTCCTGACTCAGCGGGAGATGATGATCGTCTTCCTGATGAGCGCCGGTCATACGGCATCCGAGATAGCGAAGCTACTTGAGTTGCGGCCGCGCACGGTCGAGAACCGCAAGCGCAGCATCTACGAGAAGCTCGGAGTCGGGAATCAGAGTCATGCGGTGGCGAAGGCAATCTGGCTTGGATTGCTTCAGCCAGGCCCGCCCCCTCGCCTGCCCCTGCGGGGTCCGGTCCCGCAACAGCAAGCCAGCGAGCAGGGCCGCGCCTTGCTAGCGGTCTTAGTCGGCCCGGCCAGTCAGAGCCGGGATGAAATAGCTCAGCTACTGATCTCCGAGGGCGTGCCGGTCGTCGTCGTGATCAAGCGCGAAGAACTAATACGCGACCACTGGGTGTGGTGGCAACGCGGCCCGATCGTGGTGGTGCTCGTCGATCCTGAACCTGAGGACTGGCCGCCGACCATCGCACTGGGTGCCCCTAGCGTGCTGATCCACACCAATGACGTGCCGGAGCAGCTTGCCATCGCTGACGCGGTGGCCCGGCAGGCGAGCGGCGTGGTAGCCAAGGTCGATGTCGCCACCGGGCTCGCCCCGACATTGAATGCCGTGGCCCAAGGTCTGATGGTGATGAGCTGGGGCTACGCGGGCGTGCTGCTGAAGCGGACGCCTACTTCGGCGACGACGGTGCCGAAGCTCACGGCACGGGAGTACGACATTCTCGGATCCATCGCCCGTGGCCACACGATCAGGCAGACCGCTCGCGCGCTCGGCATAGCGGCAAAGACTGTAGAAAATACCCAGGCACGGCTCTTCAGGAAGCTCGGCGTCCGCAATCGGATGGAGGCGCTGACCACCGCTGATGCCCTGGGTCTCATCGACCGCAGCATCGCCCCCATGGACGAGGCGCAAGCCGGCCAGGACAGCTGCCAGCTCATCTCCCGGTAACCGCGAACCAGCGCTCGGTTCCGCTCGGGCCGGTCACAAGCACAATCGGCGCGATGCAAGGCTGCGGAAGGCTGACTCTGGCATCGATGTCCGAGTTCCCGCCCGAGTTGGCCGCGAAGTCCCCCGTGCTGACGTTCGCGACGGCCGCGGTGCCGTCGGCGCCGATACTCAGGCAGCTGACAACAGCACGGAAGGCGGGAAACGGATTCGTACCGCGCAAAGAGGCCGGCACCGAGGAGTCGCCAGCCAGAACCAGCCCGCGTACCCGCAATAAAAGATGACCATCGCGGCTTAGCGAGCCCGATCCGGCCTCCACTACCCAGGGCAACCCGCCGCCGGCTATCCCGCGAACCGCATTGGCTGAGTGCCCGAACGGGCCGGAGACCGGCGTCAGCGTGTCGAACTTCATGATCAAGGTGCAATCCGAGTCTTCCAAGAAAGCAACCCCCGGCACGACCGTCGGAGCGTATGAAACCGCGCCGTAGGCGTTGTCCAAGGCCGTGCCGACGACGGATGCCGTCTTCTGCATCTCAGACCTCTTCGCTCGGCGTACGGGCCGTACGCCGCCGCCATGACCGGTTCTGTCTTCCGATCACACGTCTGGCTAAGCCGGGAGGTTCAGCTAACGTCCAGGAAGGCACTACGAACCGGAGGGGAAGAGCTCGCACATTTAGCCAACGTCTGACACACCCGCGTTGGTTTCCGGCCAGCCAAGCCGCCGGGGACGCCGTCACCGTCGTCGCGCCTGATGCGTTCCCACCGCGGCTGGCTGCTCCGTAGGTCGCATCACGCGCACCGCCAGCGACACCAGACCCGGCAGACGCGTGCCTCATAGTCAAGGCTTCGGAAATCCGTCAGCTGACGGATGTCTTGCGATGCAATTTGCATGAGATTTTGATGTGCAAGTTCCGGCGCGATCCTGCGTGCACTGTGCAGGTCATTCTGGCCGGAGGACATCGTGCCGAGATCACTGTCCTGGTGACGGCGGAAAGAGGCGGGACCGTTGGACGTTGCCCGGCTGAAGGAAAACTTCGCCCACGTCATGATGCACGGTGATGAGTTACCGCTGTTCTTTTACTCCGACCTGTTCATCAAGCATCCCGAGGTCAGGGACATGTTCCCGGTCTCCATGGCCGCACAGCGCGGTCACCTCGCCGATGCGCTGGTGCGAATCGTTGGGTCGGTAACCAACCTCGATGAACTGACCGTGTACCTGGAAGGGCTTGGCCGAGATCATCGCAAGTTCGGCGCGATGGTCGAGCATTACGCCGCCGTTGGCGACAGCTTGATGACGACGCTCGAGCACTTCTCCGGGCCGTCGTGGACGCCGCAACTCGCCGCCGACTGGAAGGCGGCCTACGAGCTGATCGGCTCCGTCATGCTCAAGGCGGCGCGCGAGGACGAGAAAGTGCGGCCGGCCTGGTGGCGCGGCACCGTCGTAGCCTGCGAGCACCGGGCGTTCGACGTCGCCGTGCTGTTCGTCAAGCCCGATCCGGTGATGGATTTCATACCAGGCCAGTCGGTGGCGATCGAATGCCCGAGCCGCCCGAGGCTGTGGCGCTACTACTCCATGGCGAATGCCCCGCGCCAGGACGGGATGCTCGAGTTTCACGTCCGGCTGGTCGACGGCGGCTCGGTGAGCATGGCGCTCACCAGCAGCTCAATCGTCAACGCCGAGATCCGGATAGGACCGCCCGTCGGCGTCCTCACCCTGAGCCAGCCTCTCTCGGGCGCAGACCTCCTGTTCATCGCCGGCAGCACCGGGCTGGCGCCGCTCAAGTCCATGCTCGATCACCTGACGACCCTGCAGCAGCCGCCGAACGTGCACCTGTTCTTCGGCGCGCGAAGCGCGGACGGGCTGTATGACCTGGAGAGCCTGGAGAAGCTGGCCGCCCAGCACAACTGGCTGACCGTCACGCCCGTAGTGACAGGTGCGTCGAGGTTCTCCGGCGTAACCGGCAGCCTGCCTGACGTGGTGGCGAGGCAAGGCGACTGGTCAGACCGTGAAGCGTATGTCGTCGGGCCAAGCGACATGGTCAAGGAGGCTGCCGCCAGACTTCGCTCAGCGGGCGTGGCGGAGGAACAGATACACATCGAGGACTTCGGCTGGAGAGAGCCGTGACATCAGCATGGTATGACGAGCAGAACAGACTGACTCCCGAGGAAGTGCGAACCGCGACGTTCCCGATGTCGCGGATGGGGCGGCGTGGCTTCGAGGAGGATGCCGTTCGCGAGTTCCTTGGCCTAGTGCATGACGAATTACTGCGCCTCGTCAACGAGCGGGCGTCGTTGTGGCAGGAAGTGCAGCGGCTGCGCAAGCGGATCATCGCTGGCAAGGCCGAGGGCGGCGAATCGCAATCGGTGCTGTTCGGCGAGGCCGACGCGCACGTGCACGCGGTGCGCATCCTGTCGACGGCACAGACAACCGCGGACCGGTACGTGGCCGACGCCCAGGCTTACAGCAGCCGGGTCACCGAAGAGGCCAGGATACGGCGCGACGAGATCATGCGAGAGGCGCAGCAGTACTCGGACCTGATCTTGGAAGAAGCGCACGAACAGGCCCGTGAGGCGGCCGTGACCGCGCTGAACGCGCCTGCTACACCTCAGACCGAGCAGGAAAGGCTCGCCGCCCAGGCCGAGCTTGCCTACCTGCGCACCTACAGCGACGTCTACCGGGCGCACCTGCGCGCTTACACCGAGGGCGTCCTGCGCGGTATCGAGGAGTGGGAGCAGAAGGAAGCGGCCTCGATTCAAGAGGCGGCCAAGAACGTGCCGATCGCAGCGGCCCCGGTGTACGAGGGCAACGGGCATCGGCGCACCGAGACACGCCGCTAGCACTTCGCCGCGCTCAAGCCGTCGCGGCGAGGTGCTAGTTGGCTGACCGTTTGCCCGGCAGTTCGGCTCAGTAACTGCCGGGCAAACTTTGTCTGCCGGGCTACTGCCAGCTTCCAGCGGCCGGGTCGGTGGCGTTCAGGTGGTCGGACACGCGGGCCAGGTGATCGCGCATGGCCTTGACCGCTTCGCCCGCGTGCCTGGCCTTCAGCGCGGCGACGATCTGGTGGTGGTCGGCTTGATACAGCGTCCTGCGCTCGGCCGAGGCGCTGCGCCGTTTCAGGTCACCCCACATGTGGCCGTGCCTGGCCACCTCGATAGCGGAGTACAGCGTGTTCAGCAGCGGACTGTGCGCCGCGGCGATGATGCTCCTGTGCAGCGCTAGATCCCACAACTCGAACTCGTCGTAGCTGGCGGCCAGGTCACCGCCAGCCAGGCAGCGATCCATCTCGTCGAAGTCGGCAGCCGTTGCCCAGGCGACGGCGAGCGGCATCGCCGGAGGCTCGAGCAGGCGCCTGACCATCATCACGTCAGCGGGAGCGAACGCACCGCCTGGCCCGGCCGGCCCGCCGGCGCCATCACCGGCCGGCGTGACCTGCCCACGATAGAGCCCCTGCCCAGCGGCGGCAGGAGAGATGCGCAGGTAGGTACCGCGGCCGACCTCGCGAGAGATGTGACCGGCCGCCTCCATGATGCCGAACGCGTACCTGACCGACGCCCTGGTGACGCCAAGGTCGATGGCGAGCTTGCGTTCGGTTGGCAGCCGATCACCGGGCCCGAGCCCGGCGCCAGCCGCCTGGGTCAAGATCCGCTCGGCGAGCTCGACCCCGCGGTCAGCGTGCCGCTCAGTTCCTTGCGTGTCAGCCTCCCTGTCATAGGGCGACCAATCGTACCAATTCATCTACGTGCAGCGCAGTCCCCCATTTTGAGCGGCATTGCTGGGGTGCTTGACCCGATTTGCCGCAGCAGCCTATGCTCAACCAATCGGCCCAGGATAACCAATTTCGCCATTAATCCACGCTCATGATCTGGAGGCCGCGTGCGGCTCGCGACCATCATCACCACTCGCGGACTCCGCCTGCACGTGGCGGGAGCCAGCGGATACGTGGACGTCGCCGACGCTACGGGCCAGCCAGAACTCGCATCGCTTGGCCAGGTACTCGCTGCGGGCGACTCGGCGCTCGACGCCATCAGGCAGGTGAGCAAGGCTCGCGGCGTCGACCTGGCACCCGCCGACTTCGGGCCAGCGGTCCCGCAGCCAGCACGCATCCTGTGCCTCGGCGTGAACTACAGCGAGCACGCGATCGAAGGCGGCCGGGCGGTGCCGACCTGGCCTGAGGCCTTCGTCCGCGGCTATGGCAGCGTGATCGGCCCCTACGCCGACCTGGTCAAGCCCGCGCTGACCAGCCGATTCGACTACGAGGGTGAGCTCGGCGTGGTGATCGGCGCCGGCGGTCGCTACATCAGGGCAGCGGATGCCATGACAGCCATCGCTGGATACGTGGTGCTGAACGACGCCACCGCACGCGAATGGCAGCGGGTCGCGACGCAGTGGACCGCTGGCAAGAACTTCGAAGGCACCATGCCCATCGGCCCCGAGGTGGTCACCACCGACGAAATCGACGTCACCGATGTGGCGCTGACCACGACGCTGAACGGCGAGGTCATGCAGTCGGCGAGAACCTCGCAGATGATTGTGGACATTCCGAGCGCGATCGAGTTCTTTTCCTCATTCACAAGGCTCAGGCCCGGCGACGTCATCGCCACTGGCACGCCGGGAGGGGTCGGCTTCGCGAGGAAGCCACCGGTATGGCTCAAGCCAGACGACGTGATCGAAGTGACCGTAGCAGGCGTCGGCACGATCAGGAACCGTGTAGTCGCCGAGGACGTCGACGTCAGCGACTGGCGGTGGCGACCTGGCGATCAGACGCCTAGCGGGTTCTGACGGATTCGAGGTGACAGTGATGTTAGATGCTCCCGGTCAGACGGCCAGCGCCCTAACCAAGCACCGATGGATAAGGGCGGTCGGCATGGCGGCGGCTGTTGCGCTCACCGCCGCGCTGGCGGCGTGCAGCGGCAACTCGTCGGCATCACCGGCCGCGAGTTCCGCGCTCACATTCGCCGACGTCGCACCGTTCAGCGGGCCCGATGCCGCGCTTGGCCCGACGTACCTGGTCGCTTGCGCCGGCGCCGCCCACGCGATCAACAAGGCCGGCGGCATACTCGGCCACAAGGTGGTCTGCACGGCGGCTGACACCAGGGGCGAGCCAGCCGACGCCGTCCCCGCCGTCGGCAACCTGTTCGCCACGGCGAAAGACCTTGAGCTTGTCATCGGCTGCACATCCGACGAAGCCGCGTCGGTGGTACCGGTGATCAACAGCCACCACACCGTGATGTTCTGCATGACCGGCCAGTCGGAGTTCGACCACGTCCACTTCCCCTACTTCTACCGCCTCGTCCCGCCGGACCTGGCTGAGTCCTACGCGATGACGGTGATCGCGCAGAACCTGCACTACAAGAAGATCGCGCTGGCATTCGGCAACGACATCGGCTCGCAGACGTTCGTTCAGCCCGCCATGGCCGCCATGGCCAAGGCAGGGCTGAAGGTGGTGGCCAACGAGACGCTCGACCTGAACGCCACCACATTCAGGACAGAGGCGGAAAAAGTCGTCGCGGCTCATCCCGACGCGATCATGACCGAAGCGCTCGGATCGGCCGACCCGACGTTGTTCTCCGAGATCAAGCAGCTCAACGGCGGCAAGCTGATCCCGATCATCGGTACCTCGGCCGCCATCTCGCCGGCCTTCTACACGGCTTGCGTCTTGTCGGTCGGTGCCGGCGACTTTACGAAGAACTTCCACGCCGACAACCTGGTCACCTCGACGAGCGGACCGGCCTACGACGCCTTCACCAAGGCACTGCTCGCGATCCGGGACACGGTGCGCGGGTCACAGACCGGTGACTTCAGCCCGTACTTCACCGCTCCTGGAGCCGTGCACCTGTACGACGGCATGAACCTGGCGGCACTCGCGATGGTGGCGGCAAAGAGCACGGACGTCGCCAAGTGGCAGCCGTGGATCGCGAAGATCGGAGACGGTGTTCCTGGCGCGGTCGTGGTTGACTCGTTCGCGGCGGGCGTCGCGGCGCTCAAGGCAGGCGAAATGATCCGCTACGTCGGACCTGGCGGGTCTACCAGCTTCGACGCCTTCCACGACTCGCCCGGCATCTTCCAGATCGATACCTACAACACGAAAGGACTCGTGGAGGTCGCGGGCAACATCACCGCCGCTCAGCTTCGCGCTGTCGAACCGTGAACGTGTTCATGGCGGCGGTCGGGTTCGGCCTGATCACGTCGGCGGTGCTGGCGATCGCCGCGGTCGGCTTTACCCTCCAGTTCGCGGTCACCGATGTGCTCAACCTGGCGTTCGCGGCGGTGATGACAGCCGGCGCGTTCATCGCCTACACGGTGAACCAGGCGGGCGCGTCGATCTGGGTCGCCGTGATCGCCGGGATGGCGGCAAGCTCGCTGATCTCGGTAGCACTGAACTACGTCGTCTACTCGCCGTTCCAGCGGCGCGGGTCGGCTCCGATCACCTTGGTGATCGTCTCGCTTGGCATGGCCCTGATAGTCGAGTTCACCATCGCCGCCATCGTCGGCGGCATCGGCGTGTCGTACACGATGAGCCAGGGCAGCACGATCAAGGTCGGCGGCATGGTGCTGACCACGGTTCAGCTGATCATCATCGCGATCAGCGTGATCGTGATGGCCGGCGTCTACGCCTTGCTGCGCTACACCAGGCTCGGCAAGGCGATGCGCGCCACGGCGGCGAACCGGATGCTCGCCAGGAATTGCGGCATCAGGGCCACCCGGGTGATCGCCATCACCTGGGCGCTGACCGGCGCGCTGTGCGGGCTGGCCGGCACCGTGTTCGCGATCGACGTCGGCAGCTTCGACCCGTCGAGCACCGACATCTTCCTCGTTCTGATCCTGGCCGCGGTCTTCCTCGGCGGCCCGGGCAACGCCTACGGCGCCATGCTCGGCGCGCTCGTCATCGGCGTGACCACCGAGGTGAGCGCAGCCTACATTCAGCCTGACTACAAGTACGTGGTGGCGTTCGTGATCCTGCTCGCGATGCTCGCCGTCCGGCCGGCCGGCCTGCTCGGCGCGAAGGCCTAAGCCGGGGGTCGCAGATGTACTACCTGATCATCCTGATGGTCTACACGGCGGTTGACGCGATCGCCTGCCTTGGCCTCAGCCAGCAGTTCGGCGTGGCGGGCGTCACCAACTTCGGCTTCATCATCTTCCAGGCGGCCGGAGCCTATGTCGCCGCGATACTCGCGCTGCCGAACGACGCGGCCAACGGCGGCTTCCAGACCTACGTCGGCGGCTTGCACCTGCCGTTCCCGCTGCCGTGGATCGGCGCGGCGGTGGCTGGCGGCCTGCTCGCGCTGCCGTTCACGCTCCTGGTCGGCAGGCGGCTACGCGGTGACTTCGCCGCGATCGGCCTGCTGGTCACCGCGGTGCTGCTGAACCTGCTCGTGATGAACTACCGCCCGCTGTTCAACGGTGACGCCGGCGTCTCCCTGGTGCCGACGCCACTGCAATGCGGCATGTTCGTCGGCGCTCAGGTGAGCTACCAGTACGGTTTCGCGATCGGCGGCCTGGTGCTCGCGGCGCTGGTGTACTTGTTCGTGCGCCGCCTGACGCAGTCGCCTTACGGCCGCACCTTGCGTGCCATGCGAGACAACGACAAGGTGGCTGACTCGCTCGGCAAGAACCTGCTCGCGCTGCGCACCGGCGCGCTCGTCACCGGCGGCGCGATCGCCGGATTGTCCGGCGCGATACTGGTCAGCTTCATCGGCGTCTGGTCGCCGGCCGCCTGGAGCTACGCCGAGACGATCGTCTTGTTCACGGCCGTCATAATCGGCGGCGCCGGCAACCACGTTGGCGCGGTGCTTGGCGCCGTGCTCGTGCCGGTCGGATTCGAAGAGATCACCAGATTTATTTCCAATAGCAACCCGAGTTTGCCGCCGAACCTGCTGCCGTCGCTGCAATGGGTAGCGATCGGCCTGCTGATCGCGATCTTCTTGTGGGCGCGACCGCAGGGCGTGCTTCCCGAGCGAAGACGCGTGAACGCGCCGCCGCCGGCCGCTAGGCAACCTGGCGATGGCATGGCGCGGCTGGCCGTACGGCGGCCCGCTGGCCCAGGCGCGGAGATACTGGCGGCGATAGATTTGAGAAAGGACTTCGGCGGCCTGCACGCCGTCGACGGCGTCTCGCTGTCGGTTACCGCGGGCACGCTCACCGGGTTGATCGGGCCGAACGGCGCGGGCAAGTCCACGCTGCTGTCTTTGCTGGCCGGAACGGACAGGGCATCCGGCGGGCGGATCAGCTTTCGCGGCCAGGACATCACCACGTTGCCCGCTTACCGCCGAGCCAGGATCGGCCTGGTCAGGACCTTCCAGCTCGCGAGTGAGTACAAGCGGCTGACGGTCATGGAGAACCTGCTGTCAGCGGTGCCGGTCAACAGGGGCGATTCGTTTATCGGGGCGATGGCCGGCCGCTGGTACTGGCGCGACGACGAGGAACACGCGATCGCCAGGGCCACCGCGCTGATCGACAGCTTCGGCCTGACCGACAAGGCCAACGAATACGCCGGCGACCTCAGCGGAGGTCAGCGCAGGCTGGTGGAGATCATGCGCGCGCTGATGACGGCGCCTGACATGCTGCTGCTCGACGAGCCGATGGCCGGGGTGCACCCGGAACTCGCCGGGCGGATCGGGGAAGCGCTGCGGGAGCTATGCCGTCAGGGCATGACGATCTTGATGGTCGAGCACGAACTCGCGATCATGGACAAGTTCTGCGATCCGGTCATCGTCATGGCCGACGGCCAGGTTCTGGCGCAAGGGACAATGGCCGAGTTGCGCGATCGCAGCGAGGTCGTGGAGGCCTATCTTGTCGGCTGACGATGCCGGGGTGGCAGCGGCTTTGCTCGCGACCGATGTGACAGCGGGCTACGGCGGCGACCCGGTGATCAGAGGCGTGTCGGTGCGAGCCGGTACCGGGCAGGTCATCTCGGTAGTCGGGCCGAATGGCTCGGGCAAGAGCACCTTGCTGAAGGCGCTTGCCGGCGTGCTCCCGGTTTCGGCGGGCCGGGTCAGCATACGCGGTCGTGACGTAACCAATGCCACGCCGGAAAATATGGCCAGGACGGGCGTCGGTTACGTGCCTCAGGTCGATGACGTCTTCGCGCCGCTCACGGTGCGGGAAAACCTTGAGATGGGCGGCTACTTGCTGCCCGGCGGCCAGGTGCCCGACCGGATCGAGCACGTGTTTGCCCTGTTCCCTCGGCTCCGCGTTATGGCGCGCCGCCCGGCAGGAAAACTCAGCGGCGGCGAGCGCAAAATGCTGGCCATGGGCCGGGTCCTCATGCTCAGGCCAGATGTATTCCTTCTAGACGAGCCAACAGCCAACCTCGCACCGCCAATTGCGAGAACATTGCTCGACGAACAGGTGACAGCACTGGCAAAATCAGGCGCAGCGGTGCTAATCGTAGAACAGCGTGCGAGAGCAGTGCTTGCTGTATCGGACTACACCTATGTCATGGGCGGAGGCGAGCTGCGGATGCGGGGCACACCAGCCGAGCTGACCGCCAATCCCGCCTTCGTATCGTCATTCTTTGGTGGTCATAATGATCCAGCAAGCTCAGCCGGATAGGCCGGGAGGCGCGCGCCGCGCCATGGACGGTGTTCGCGGCCGGGGCTTCACCCAGGCGACGATTCCAGCGGGCTACGCCAAGTACCTGCTCGGCCAGCTATTCGAGCCGTGGGCGAAGGACATGATCGAACGCGGGACACCGAGTCCAGGTGACACGGTGCTCGACCTCGCGACCGGACTCGGGCCGGTCGCCCGCCTGGCCGCGGCGGCCGTCGGCATCAGCGGCCGGGTCGTCGCCAGCGATATCAGCCCGGCCATGCTCGCGGTGGCCGCCGCGCGGCCGGTAGAGCCTGACTGGGCGCCGATCGAGTACCTTGAGTGCCCTGCCTCGGCCATCGACACCGCTGATGACAGCTTCGACGTGGTGTATTGCTCGCACGGCCTTGAGTTCTTCGCCGAGCGCGAGGCGGCACTGGCCGAGATGTACCGGGTCGTCAGGCCCGGCGGCATCGTGCTGATGTCGGCGTGGGCGGCGGAGCACCCGGTCGGCCTGTTCACCGAGATGGGTCAGACCATGCGCGAGGTTGGCCTGAGCCAGCCCTACTCCCGCGCCTACGACGGCGACAGCTACCGGATGAGCGGACCTGAGCTGAAGCGCATGGTCGAGGCGGCTGGCTTCGGCGATGTCAAGGTCGAGATGGTGGAACTCGAAGGTCGCTGGGACAACCTCGATGACGCCGCGAACACCGTGCGGGGAACGCCGTTCGGCCCGCTGGTCGCGGCCATGTCAGCCGACGATCGGGAGCGGGTAAGCAAGATCCTGCTCAGCAAGCTAGGCGGATCAGCCGACGGCGTGACCGTCCGCAGCATGTCCAACGTCGCGACAGGCACCAAACTCTGACGCCGCCGACGAGCGTCAGCCCGCGCCGAGGGCGACGCCGATCGCGCCGATCTCATCTCGTAACGTGGGCGCCGCCGCGCCGTTGATCTGGCCCTGCGATCGAAACTGGTCGAACTGCTCAAGCAGCTGTGCGTACTGCTGCTCGATCTGCTGGGCGTTGGTTCGCGGCGTGTTGAACAGCAGTTGCTGTAGCTGGTTGAAGAGGTTCTGTCCGGCCTGCACTGACACTTGACCATCGGCCTGCGCCGATTCAAGTTCGCCAACGAACGCGGCGGCGGCGGACGCGACGGGCGAGAGCCCCCGAGCGGGTGGCGGCAGGGCAGCGGGCGGGCTGCCCTGCCCCGCAGCCGGCCTGCGATGCGACTGGTACGTGGCAGCGGTGTGGTTGGGTGGCGCCGACCGAACGGCCGGATTGGCTGGCTCGGTCAGCAGCACCACCGCGAGCGCGGCGAGCGCGGCAAGCAGGCACATGGCGAGCACAGCCTCTGACGGCCGCCACCGATAAGCGCCGCTCGCCGGGCTGACCTCGACGCGGCGAACAGGCGGCACCGCGAACACCGCGGTCTGATCCGGGGCCAGGGCCGCCTGCAGCCCTTCCCGAACAGCCAGCGCACCAGCGGGCCGGTCAGCCGGCTTCTTGGCTAGCAAGCGCGCGGTGATCCAGTCGAGTTTCGCTGGAATGGCTGAGCGCCGCGCGGAAGGGAGCCCTGGATCGTCGTGCACATGACGGTAGGCCACGCCGACTTCTGAGTCTGCAGCGAACGGCGGCGTGCCAGTGAGCATTTCGAACAGCACGCAGCCGAGCGAATACAAATCGGATTGCGGGCCGACCTGGTCGCCCGATGCCTGCTCGGGCGAGAGGTAGGCGGCGGTGCCGAGCACGCCGTTGGTCCTGGTGCCACCGGCAGGAAACGCAGATCTGGCGATACCGAAATCGAGTACCTTCACCTCGCGCCCTGACAGCACGATGTTGGCCGGCTTGATGTCGCGGTGCACGAGCCCGGCGGCGTGAGCGGCGTCAAGAGCCTCGCAGACGGCGGCCGCGATCGCGACCGCGTCCTGCGGTGGTATCGTCCCTGCCTCGTCGAGCACCTGCCGGAGGGTGCGGCCTGATACCAGCTCCATCACGATGTAAGGCGTCGCGGCGTCGACGCCGCAATCGAACACCGTGACAATATGTGAATTGCTCAGGGCGGCTACGTTTCGTGCTTCGCGATTGAAGCGAGAAACGAATCCAGCGTCGGCCGCGAATTGCGGGCTCAGCACTTTGACGGCCACGTCGCGGCCAAGCACGTCGTCGGTCGCGCGCCAGACGGTCGCCATGCCGCCCGATCCAAGCACCTCACGCAGCTGATACCTGCCGCCGAGCAGCTGCGCGCCTGTGACAGCCATAGCACTAGTCATACACGGTTTTGGTGATCACCGGGTGCCATCGAAACCGCACGGTGACCGGTCGGCATGGTGTGATTACCCAAGGCATTAGCTGGGAAAAAGCTGAGAAAAGGATCATGTTCATGGGTCTGACCTGCCCAAATACGCATGGCCGATTAGGAACGCCCAAGCTGGTACGTGTTAGATGCGTTCGTTCCGCAGCGCCCGTGGCACGCTTGAGGGCGTACCAGCCCCATCGAGGAAGGACAAGGGTACGTGCGCAAGTACCTTTATCTCGCGATGGCAGTCGCGTCTGCCACGGTCCTAGCGGCCCCGGTCGTCGCCCAGGCGGCCCCCTCTGCTCACGCCCACGTGCTGACCATCAAGAAGGTTGGCGGCACGGCGGTCAAGCCAGGTGCGGTGCTAAAGGCCAACCTGGCAAAGGGCGCCACCGCAAAGTTCGTGATCGGGTCGGGAGCATCAGCGATCACGATCACGTGCAAGTCGTCGAGCTTCACCGCCAAAGTGGTCAAGAACCCGCTCACTAAGGGCTCGGCCACCGAGTCAGTCACCGCCGAGAGCGTCGGCAAGTGCACGGCCAGTCTTTCCGGCCTGAAGGTCGGCAGCATCACGGCACTCAATCGGCCATACAACTCGACTGTCAGCGACAAGAAGGGACTGCCGGTTACCGTCAGCGGCACGAAGAAGACAAGGCCC
>Ga0134126_10006433_pt1 | contig 14712 bp, 7 predicted proteins | sample KB31752_FD_96881 | JGI IMG/M metagenome (GOLD analysis project Ga0134126, IMG submission 96881) | Terrestrial soil microbial communities with excess Nitrogen fertilizer from Kellogg Biological Station, Michigan, USA - KB3-175-2 | ecosystem: Environmental > Terrestrial > Soil > Unclassified ... | reverse complement strand
TGAACTGCGGGAGGACATCCGGGCGGCGGCGGTCTTCAGTTTGTTCTTGTATACGGGCTGCCGCTGCTCTGATCTGGTCAACCTCGAACTGCACGACCTGCTGCTGGCCGAACGCAGCGGCACCGTAGTCTTCCGGCTCGGCAAGGGCGGCAAGCAGCGCTCCGTGCCGCTTCCACTCCCTGCCCGACGTGCGCTCCAGGCGTACCTCGACACCCGCCCGCTGTTGCAGACCGACCGGGTATTCGTCGGTGAGCGGGGGCCGTTGACGGATCGGGGCGTGCGAGCTTTGTGCGACAAGTACAGCGCTCTCACCGGCATCAAGCTGCACCCGCACCTGCTGCGGCACACAATGGCGCACAAGTACCTCGAAGACAACGGTAACGACCTCGTGAGTCTTGTCCAATTGCTCGGCCACGAATCGCTGAACACGACGGCTCGCTACACGAAGCGGAGCGCCGAGCAACTGGCTGATACTTCCGAACGGCTGATTTACTGACGAGAACAACTGAGAAGATGTGGCATTTATCTAATCTAATTATCTTTTTTTTGGTTTTCCTGGAAGGCAGGTGGTCGAGGGGGCGTGTCGGGGGCTGCGCTGACCTTCTTTTCCATATCAGTCTCGTAACATTTTTCTCACGAGGAGTATAGAAACCTACCTGGTGAGGGGTTAAAAGTTCCCGTGAGGGCTAAAGTCGAAAAATCGGGCGGCAAAGAATGGACTCGGCCACAGGGTCGCAACTGCTGCTCCGAACTTCTCGTCATGTAAAGCTGTGTTGCATTTTTCTCGGCATGTTCGCAGACGACCAGCTTGGTGGGGCCGAAGTTTTCTCGAAGGAGCATTTCCAAAAAACGGCGGCAGGAAAGCTCGTTCTTCGGCCAGGATTTCACTACCGAGTTGCTGGTGCATCCGTGAAAAGAAGAAGTCCACGATGGCCAGAACAAAGAAGGGCGAATCGAAGGGGCAACTGAAAGTCGAGCCAGAGCAGAGGTTGAAGCTCGTTCCTTACGTTCGCCAGCAGTGCATCCCAACCCTTCCAGCTTCAGCGAATGGCGATTGCCGGAGGAATGGGAGTATACCGAAAATGCGAGCAGAGGGTCAAAAAAGTGGGGAAGGAAAGGGAACCGGGCAATGAATTGCCCGGCTCCCTTTTTTGCATTCCGAATTACATTTCAGAATTGCATCAAAATTACATTGCTTCCTGTCGCCGCAAGTGCTTATCTCACTAGCACTTCTGACTACCCCCAAGGGGACTCGAACCCCTGTCTTAGCCGTGAGAGGGCTATGTCCTAGGCCACTAGACGATGGGGGCCTTTCTTCCTTCCTTGATAGTCAGTCCCCACGGGAGTGTCAAGAAGATCTTGACACTCCCGTGGCGTAACCCAAGCCACGACTGCTGGCAGCATCTTCCCGCGCTGTTATAATGCTCGACACGGATCGCTCGCTTCCGCACCTGGGAGATGGCAATGATCTGCCGCTACACTCGCCCTCCACGCCGCGTCCTCGGCATGCTGAAGGCTTTTCTGCTGGTTCCGATTCTAACGCTCGCGGCGCTGGCGCGGGGCGAGGAACTGGCCTCCGTGACGCTCAGCGGCGAAAGCCGGGCGACGGCTCTGCGTCTGGGCGAGGCCCAGAAACACCTCGACGCGCGAAAATGGGCCGAGGCCATCGAGCAACTGCAAGCGATCCTCAACACCGCCGGTAACGATCTGGTCCGTCTCACACCCACGCACAGCATTCAGGCGCGGCAACTCTGCCGGATTCGACTCGCTTCCTTGCCGCCGGAAGGACTGCGTTTGTATCGCCAGCGCTACGAGACGCAAGCAGGCAAAAGGTTGGAACAGGCACTCGCTAAACAAGATACCGACCTGTTACGTAAGGTTGTCGAGGATGCGTTTTGCACGCGGGCGGCCGAGAAAGCCCTCAATCGGCTCGGCGATCTCGCCTTCGAGCGTGGTCGTTTCGCCGAGGCCAAGCAATGGTGGCGTCTGCTGGCCCCCTTGCCCGATGCTCGCCGCGATGCCGCGACACGCGAGCTTACGCTCGTTTACCCCGATCTCACTCTTGATCCGGCACGAATTCAGGCCAAGCAATTGCTGGCGCGTCTTTTCCACGGCCCCGAGAGCGAATGGACTAGGGAACTCGATGCCTTCCACGCCCGGCATGGCAAAGCCAAGGGAACCTTGGCCGGTCGCACGGGACATTACGCCGACTTGCTGCACACGCTGGCTCAGGAGAGGAAGAAAGAAATGCAGAATGCAGAATGCAGAATGCAGAATGAAAAACACTCTCCTCATTCTGCATTCTGCATTCTGCATTCTGCATTCGAGAGTGATTGGCTCACGTTCGGCGGCGATCCGAGTCGCGGCCGGGTGATCGCGGCCCCCGACGATATTCTCGATCGTCTCAGCGCCCTATGCCGATCCGGGCCGACTTGGCGTTTCAACCTGGACGATCACACCCAGCAAGAAGGGCCGATGCCTTCGCCGGCCGTCAACGCGGCGCAGGCGCGCTCGTTGGCCTTCCATCCAGTCCTTGTCGGCCATCACGTTCTGGTGGCCGATGCCCAGTACGTGACAGCCTACGATCTTCGCACCGGCCAAAGCGAGATATGGTGCGATGTCGGAGACAAGAACGGTGGAGTAAAGCCCAACTTGAAATTGCCGGCTCCGCCCGACCTGCGCTACACGCTGACCGTCGCGAATGGCAACGTCTACGCGCGCCTTGGCGCTCAAGACATTGGCGTGGAGGCAGCAGCGCCGGTGCCGCGGATCGGGAAGGCGGCGAAACCGCGCCGCGACAACGAAACATTCTTATCCTGCCTGAGTCTGCACTCCGCTCGCAAGGAAGAGCGTTTCCCCCACCTCCGCTGGTCTCTTGACGGCATCGTCCCCCATAAGGAAGTCCTTTTTGAAGGCGCTCCGCTCGTCGAGGATGGACAAATCTGGATCGCCGCGACGCGCTACAATGGCGGTCGTTGCATCACTTCCCTCGACTGTTATCCCACCGACGACAGGGGCGAACCGCCGTTGCGTTGGCGGCGCGATGTGTGCGAGACACGCGAACTGAAACCCGGCGAGCCGCGCTACCGCCATCATCTGCTAACCCTGGCCGGCACACAACTCGTTTACTGTTCGCACACGGGTGCTGTCGTTGCCGTTGATGCCCGCAGCGGGCGGACGAACTGGGGTATCCGCTATCCACGCGGAAGCAGGGCGAAAGACGACGATGTCCAGACGGCCGAGGTCAACTGGAAGGATCTGGCCCCTGTGCTGTTCGCCGCTGGGCGGTTGTACGTTGCGCCGGCGGACTCCGATCGCTTGCTGTGCCTGGACCCCGCCAGCGGACGCACCCTCTGGGAGCGCGAGGCGATGAAGGTCGTGCATCTGCTCGGCGTCGGCCAGGGCCGGCTGATTTTCAGCACCACCAAGGGACTGCGCGCGGTTGGCGCGGCCGATGGCAGCGACGCGGAGGGCTGGATCATCCCGGACGGCGGCGATGGACGAACGCCGGGCAACGGCCTGACGCCGGCGGGGCGCGGTCTTCTCATCGGCGATCTGGTTCTCTTCCCGACCACCCAAAAACGCAGTCCGGTTTCTGTTGAGACGGTGGTTTACGCGATCCGCCAACGCGATGGCCGGCCCGCGGATGATCCGGCTCTGCTGCATCGTCTGCCGGCCGGCAATCTCCTCTACGCCAACGGGTGTCTTGTCGTGGCCGACCGCCACACGCTGTCGGTTTTCGTTCCTCCGGGAATGCTCCTGAACGAGCGTAAGGCCGAGGCCCGGCGTCATCCCCAATCGATCCCGCTTTTGCTGGAGCAGGGCCGCGCGGAGGCTGACGCGGGATTGACTGAGCAAGCCATTCAGACGTTCCGCCAAGTCGAGAAACGCTTGCAAGTCAGCGCGAAGCCGTCAGCGGCGAAGAAATTGTTGCAGCAGGCGCATTCCGAGAGACAATGTGCGCTGTTGGAGTCGGCCCGCTATGCGGTCAAGGCGGAACACTGGGAAGACGCGGCGACGGCGTTTCGGCAGGCCGCCGAGGTGCCCTTGTCCGCGCGTGCCCGGCTTCACGTCCTCACGCGGGCGGCGCAACTCTGGCAAGACGCGGAACAATCGGATCGTGCCATCGCCGTCTGGGAGACGATCCTCGCCGACGATGCCTTGCGTTCGATTCAGGTGATCGACAAGCACGGCACCCCCGGCTCCGCCGCCGTCTATGCAAAGTCGGCTCTGGCACGCTTGCGCGGCGAGCGACCGCAAGCGAACTCTCCCCCTCCCCCACGAGATCGGCCACGCCCCGGAGCAACCGAGGTTAGCGAACCCTCGCTGCCGTTATTCCGCGGTTGGCACACGACGCTCGGCAACGACGAATGGATACTGGCCGGCTGGCGGGAGACGGACCCGGAACTATTATTAACCGGCTCACCGGAAGGACGCCTTCTTTGCCGGTCCACCTCCACTGGCGAAACCCGTTGGCAGCATCGGTTGCCCTTCGTGCCGCGCTGGACCAGCTGCCACGCCGACATCATTCTGGCGGGCGGCGAACAGGCTGTGGCCTGCCTGCGCCGCGAGGATGGGGAACTCGTCTGGCACTTCCTCGCTCCCGCTGCCGGTCGTTATCCCAGCGCTGCCGTGGATGGCGTGCGCGTCGTGGTCGATCCGCAGACGCCGGAGCCGTTGACGGATTTTCAGTCGGCGGCGGGACGGCTGTTTTTTCTGCAAGGCCAGCGTCGTCTGTTCGCGCTCGATGCGGCAACCGGCGCAGTTCTCTGGAACCGCTGGGCGCCGGATGGCGGCTTCCATTGGCCGTATCCCCACGGTTGTTTCTCGCCCTATTATTACGCCGGTTCCGAAACGGTCCTCATTCAGATGGCCGGCCGGCGTTGGCTCCTGGATGCCGCAACCGGCCGGCAAATCCATCGAGCAGCCGATGGCCGCGAGCTTTGGCAGCGGCCTCCCTTGTGCCTGGATCAGCGTACCTTGTGCGTGGTCACGGATCGGCGGCATGTCGTGTTGCTCGATGCCGTGTCCGGCCAAAATGTGTGGACGCACACGTTGACCGGAGGGACCACCCGGAGCGGCGAAATGCCGCACGTCTTGGGGCGGGACGACCTATTATTGTTGGCGACGCCGACGAACATCGGGTATTCCTTGCAGCGCCTCGACCGCGCCACCGGCAAACCCGTCTGGCCTCGGCCACATCTATTGACGATGAAGACGCTGGACGCCTCCACCTGGGCATTCGATCGAGACGCGGTTTATTTCGTGGAGGATCGCTCGCTGGCCGCTCGTTCTTTGGCGGATGGACGGGTGTTATGGCAGCGATCATTGCACGGAAGCGATGCCTGGCAGGTGCAACGCAGGGGCGATTATCTCGCCGTCTATCCGATTCCATCGGCTCTCGATGCGCGATTACGGTTTCGCTCGTCGTTTGGGTCGGTACAATGGATTTTGGGTCCGGCGCTGACGCCGGAATCCATCTTTACGGTGTCGTGTTTCGATCCAAAGAATGGCCAGCCGATCCAGCGGCTGAACATCCGGATCGAGTCGCCGGTAAGAACGTCCTGGGAACGGCGAAGAACCTTGGTGGATCGCGATCAATCCGCGATCTTGCGAACGTCTTTTTGGTTAGCGAGCGAAATGGGGCCCGTGGTCCGGCTTGCCTCTCCTCAGCCCTTCGTCGCCGTTGGGGGCGAGGTCTGGGGATTGGTGAATCGTACCGAAGTCCGTGATGCCGAAAGGCCATGAATATATGAACATTCGCTGTAAAAGCTGTGGATTAACGGTTCAAGTGCCCGCCGGAGGGCGCCGGCTGTGTGGTTGTGGAGCTTGGCTATCGGGTGAGGAAACGATGCCCGTCGCCGAGCCAATCGTGGAAGAAGCTCCCGCGCTTGTGGAGGCCGGTTCGGGCGAAGCCTGGCCACGCATTGAGGGCGATCTGTCGGCCATCGAACGTCTCAACACCGGCTATCGCCGCATCCGCAAGGAGATGAGCAAGGCCATCGTCGGTCAGGAAAAAGTTCTCGAAGAATTGCTCATCGCCATCTTCGCGCGGGGCCATTGCCTGCTCGTCGGTGTGCCGGGCTTGGCGAAGACCCTCATGATCCGCACCTTGGCCGATTCGCTCAGCCTGAGTTTCAGTCGCGTGCAGTTCACGCCCGATTTGATGCCGTCGGACATCACCGGCACCGAGGTATTGCAAGAGGACAAGACGACGGGACAGCGACTATTCAAGTTCCTGCATGGCCCGCTGTTCGCCAACGTCGTGCTTGCCGACGAGATCAACCGCACCCCGCCGAAAACGCAGGCCGCGCTGCTCGAAGCCATGCAGGAGCGTCAAGTCACCGTCGGCGGCACCAAGCACAAACTGCCCGATCCGTTCTTCGTCTTGGCCACGCAAAACCCCATCGAGCAGGAAGGCACCTATCCGCTGCCCGAAGCGCAACAAGATCGCTTCATGTTCAATATCTACGTCGATTATCCCGAGGAAGACGAAGAGTTTCGCATCGTCGAGCAGACCACATCGACGCACATTCCGCAACTCGAACGTGTGCTGTCGGCGACCGACATTCTGGAAATGCAGGACATCGTTCGCAAGGTGCCGGTTGCCCCGTATGTGATCCGCTACGCCATGAAGTTCACGCGCCTGACGCGCAAGGGCAGCCGCGTTGCCTCCGAGAAGACAACGACCGCGACAGCGACAGTCGGAGCGAAGTCGAAGATCGTTGAGGTGCCCGATTTCATCCGCGATTACGTCACCTGGGGCGCTGGTCCACGCGCGACACAGTTTCTCATCCTGGCGGCCAAGGCGCGCGCCGTGCTGCATGGCCGTTACTACGTCTCCTGCGAGGACGTGCGCGCCGTCGCTCCGCCGGTGCTGCGTCATCGCATCATCACCAATTTCAACGCTGAAGCTGAGGGCATCAAGCCGGATGACATTGTTCGCCGACTTATCGAACGCATTCCGCGCGATCCGAATGAACAAGCGGCCGTTGGTACGGCGCAGATGGGGAGTTAGGTTATGCTTCCTAATAACCATTCTATGGTGTTGGCATCTCGGGACGATTCATGGCGATCAAACCAGTTATCCGGTATATGCTGCTCTGCGATGACTGGCGATTGGACCCGGCGAATAACCGACGAGTCATAATCGTTGGATTGATTAGTAATATCCATGCAGTCGATGACCCACCCTTCCCGCTGCTTTACCGGGAGATGTGTGTATTCCTGGCCTTGACCAATGGGCATGGGCAAGGTGAGGGAAAGATAGTCTGCGTGTACGAGGCGAATGGCCAAAAGATCTTCGAGACGGGTTCCCGATCTATCGCCTTTGGATCCGATCCGCTTGAGGTTCTTGGAGTTCCTTTCCGGATTCGGGACATTTCGTTTCCCCAAGCCGGTCTCTACTCTGTCCAGTTCTGGTATGAAGGAGAACTGGTGGAGGAACGGCCGTTGAGATTGAGGCAGGTCATGGATAAGCGCGGACAAAACGAGGGATTCCGTGTGCTGGATGATTTCGTTTGTGAAGCTATCCACAACCCAGCCATTCCCCAAGCAGCATCGAACCAACGGGGCCAAAATGAGGGCGTGCGCGTCTTGGAAGAACACTCCCTCAACATGGCTCAGACACCGCGTGTAGAGAAAGACTCCGCAGTCGAGGGATTGTGCTTCCAGTTCTCAATTGAATTCGATCCATTTGGCATCCCACCGGGATTCAAGGATCGTTTCCAATGCACCTTGCGCGAGGAGGCCGTCATCGGTAAGGGGCTGAAGTGCTACCTCGGCGCTCTCGGCGGAAACAGGTTCACCTACGGTTTCATGTGGCGGCCCGGTGGTGACATCACGCTGGAGGACCGTCAAGTGTTTGAGGAATGGCTCCGTACTCAACTCGTTACCTGCAAGGTCGCCTTGGGAGATCCCGAACCGATGGAGTCATCCGACATCAACCGCGAGGTCACGGAGCGAGTCTTTGAATTGGATAACTTGAGTGCGGCAGATCGCCAAGCGGCCGCGGAGTGGAAAGAACGGGTGTTTGCCAAATTGTCCAACAAACCAGGAGAGCGGGCCGAACCCTTATGAGGCGGCTATGGGATCCACGATTGCACTCTATCCATCGGAAGAAGCTTATCCCATGAGCTTGCAGAGCCATCGCGAGTTGGAAGCGACTCGTGAGAAACTACGATTGCTTGAGGAGCGCTACGAGGCGAACAAGCGCGAACCAGATGAAGACGAGCATGTGCGGGAATTGAGTAGGAGATCGCTTAAGCGACTCATCAATCAGTTGAAAGAGGAGATTGCACGCTTTGAGTCGGAGAAGCGGATCAATGCCAGGCGCGGTAACATTCCTGCGAAACAACGTGAGTTTTTACAGGTCGATCCTGTATCTCTCCCCTTGCCCCGTTCACGCCAAAATTGAGCCGGTGATTACTGAACCCTTCGGCGCGGTAGAATAGTTGCTGGAAAGGAGGGACAACATGAGTCAGACAGTGGAAGCCGTTTACGATGGTGCCGTCTTGCGGCCGGAAACGGCGCTCGGGTTAGAGCCGAATACTCGCGTTCGCATCACGGTGGAAGTCTTGCCGCCCGCTGAGGCCGCCGCGCCCTCGTTCCTCCGCACGGCGAGTTCCCTGAGACTCAGCGGCCCGGCGGACTGGTCCGCCAACTTCGATAGCTACTTGTATGGCGATGGTGATCAACTCCAGAGATGAGGTGTTTTTGGATACCTCTTACGCCCTGGCCCTGTCCGCTCCGACCGACCAGTTCCACGGCCAAGCGGTGCGACTGGCAGACGAGTTGGAGGTGACGCGGGCGCGGCTGGTGACGACGCGCGCTGTGTTGTTGGAAATCGGCAACGCTCTAGCGCGGCAGCGCTATCGCCCTGCGGCCATCAGCTTGCTACAGGCGCTGGAGGCGGACCCGAGCGTGGAGTTGCTGCCATTGTCCGACGAATTGTACGCGCGGGCGTTTCAGTTATACTGTTCCCGCCTGGACAAGGAATGGGGACTAATCGATTGTGCCTCCTTCGTGGTGATGTCCGAGCGGGGAATGACGAAGGCTCTCACGGCCGACGAACACTTCCAGCAGTGCGGTTTCCGGGCCTTGCTCCGCGAGGAGAACATGTGAGTTATCACCGAACACATCCAACCGCCTTGGTGCTAAGAGAAAATATTTTCCACGCACACGATCACTGAGAATACGCATGCAAGACACTCACCAATATCTCGACCCCATCGCCCTGGCCAAAGTCCGCAACCTGGAAATTCAGGCACGGCTCATTGTCGAGGGCTATCTATCCGGCATGCACAAAAGCCCGTATCACGGCTTCTCCGTCGAGTTCGCTCAGCACCGCGAATACGTGCCCGGCGACGATCTGAAACATCTCGATTGGAAAGTCTACAGCCGCACCGGACGATTCTACCTCAAACAGTATGAGGAAGAGACGAACCTGGCGTGTTGGCTGTTGGTGGACGCCAGCGAATCGATGCGCTACGGCTCGGGGCCGGTGGGCGACGATGGCAAGCCACTCGTGAGCAAATATGATTACGCCTGCATGAGTGCGTCCGCGCTGGCTTATTTGATCCTGCATCAGCAGGACGCGGCCGGTTTGGTGACGTATGACAATCAGATTCGCCAGTTTCTCAAACCGGCGAGTCAGCCATCGCACCTCAAGCAGATGATCGCCTGCTTGAACAAGGGGGCCGGCCGCGAACGCACCAGTCTGGCACCGATCTTCCATGATCTCGCCGAACGCATTACGCGCCGCGGTATCATCGTCGTCGTCAGCGATTTTTTCGATGATTTGCCGGACATTCTCAACGGGCTAAAGCATCTGCGGCACAAGCGACATGAAGTCATTGTCATGCACGTCCTGGATCGGGCGGAACTGGAGTTTCCCTTTCAGGAGGCCACGCTGTTTCGCGGGCTGGAGCAGTATCCCGAATTGCTGACCGATCCGCGTTCGCTGCGCGACGGTTATCTTGAACAGATTCGCAACTTCATCGGCGAATTGCAGCGCGGTTGTCTGATGCAAAACATCGATTACGTGCAGATGAGTACCGATACGCAGCTGGGCGTCGTGTTGTCGAGTTACCTGGCGCATCGGTTGGCGCGCAGCAGTCGTCATTAATAATTCCCCAGCCCGCAGCGCCAGCAAGGGACACTCCCTTGCTGGCGCTGCGGGCTGGGGAAGTTGGGAGATCGCACTCGTGAACTGGCTCCCCTTTGCTTTCGTGGAAGCCCCGCTCGCCGTCGCGGCCGTCGCCGGCGGCGCAGTCTCCATTCCCATCATCATTCACCTGCTCAACCGCCGGCGTTTCAAGGTCGTCACCTGGGCGGCCATGCGCTTTCTATTGGCGGCGCAGAAGAAAAATTCGCGGCGCATGCGTCTGGAGCAACTGCTGCTCCTCGCCGTCCGCTGCCTCATGGTACTGCTGCTCGTGTTGGCGATGGCCAGCGTGACCGGCTGGGCCGAGACGGTTTGGCGCGCGTTTGCGCCCAACGGCGGATTGGCCCTCGCCAGCAGCGGGCAACGCACGCACAAGATCCTCGTGATCGATAGCTCGTTCAGCATGGGACTCAAGAACGGCGACGGCAATTGCTTCGAGCGCGCCCGCGCCCTGGCCGCCCAAATTGTACGTGAATCCAGCGGCGGCGATGGATTCAGCGTCGTCCTCATGGCCGCGCCGCCGCGGCGCATCGTGCCGGAACCGTCCGAAGATGCGCGCAAAGTCATCGCCGAAATCGAACGGCTGCACTTGACGCACGGCAACGCTGACCTTGCCGGTACGCTCAACACGGTCGAAAGTCTGGTACGGGCATCGCCGGGCAAATATCCGACTCGCGAGGTGTACTTTCTCACCGACTTGCAGCAATCCACCTGGATCGCGCGCCAGCCGGCCCTGTTGTCGGCGACCTTGCAAAAGATCAAGGACCGAGCGCAAACGATCTTCGTCGATGTCGGTCGTGAGGGCGTCGGCAATCTGGCGGTGACGAATCTCGTCCTCGATGAATCGATGGCAGGTACCGGCCACAAGACGCCGATCATCGCCACACTGACTAATTACGGCGAGACGCGCACCGATGTCAGCGTGCGGCTATTCGTCGGCAGAGCGAAGACTGCGGCGACCGACAAGGTGCTCGACCTGCACGAGGTTACGGAATCGACCGTCAAGCAGGTCAAACGCGGCGAGGCGATGCCAGTGACGTTCGCTTACAAGTTCCCCGCGCCCGGCGATTATGTGCTGGTCGTGCAGGTAGCCCACGACGACCTGGAAGTGGACGACATGCGCAGCGCCGTCGTCACGGTCAAGAACACGGTGCCGGTCATGCTGGTCAATGGCAAGCCGGCCGTCGAGGCGTTCGACCGCGCCAGCGAATGGCTGCGCGTGGCGCTGAACCCTTATGACGAAGGCGGTACGCCAACCAGTGTCGCCGCCCGGACGAAAGTGTTATCGCAATCGCAGTTCGCCGACGAGGGTTTGGGCGATCTGACGCCCTACGATTGCGTTTTTCTGTGCGATGTGCCGCGTTTCAGTTTGGCCGAGGTGCGCCGGCTGGAAAGCCACGTCCGCCGCGGTGGCAGCGTCGTCTTCTGTCTGGGGCCGCAGGTGGATCGCGGCTCCTATAACGACATGCTGTATCGCGACGGCAAGGGACTGCTGCCGGCTCGTCTGACCGATTATGTGCAGGCGAACGGCCGCTACAATTTCCAGTTGGCGATGGACCCCGACGCCGACCGCGAAGATCCTTTGAAGCCGTTTCGCAGCGAGGAGGCACGCGAATATCTGTTGGCCTCGCGGTTCCGCGAGTTCATCCAGACCGAGCCGGCCGCGCGCGCCGGCCCGCGGCGCATCCTCTCGTTCGTGCCGGTTCCGATCCCCGGCGCGACCAAAACGCAGCGCGGCGGCGCGGCGCAAGCGTCGATTCCACCGGGTGGTCCGGCCATCCTCGAATGGCGTCCGCCGGCGGGCAAAGAACCCGGAGCGGGCCGGCTGCGCGGCCGCGTTGTACTTATCACCACAACGGTCAACTCGGACTGGAACAATTGGCCTACCTCGCCGAGTTTCCCGCCGTTGATGCACGAATTACTCTTCTACGCTTCCGCCGCCCGGCTGCGCGAGCAGGTCGTGCAGGTCGGCGAACCCATCGAGTTGTATCTGCCCAACACCAGCGGCGGCGCAGAGGCGGTCATCAGCACGCCCGATGGCCGAACCGAGACGATCCGCACGCAAAACCAGGACGAGGCCAGCGTCCTGCGTTGGACCGACACGGACATCAGCGGTATTTACAGCGTCGTCGTCGGCCAACATCCCCAACAGCATTTATTCGCTGTCAACGTACCGGCTCTCAACGAGGCGCAGCAACTCAGCGAGAGCGATCTGACACGGACCAGCCGCGAGGATTTGCAAAAGGCGTATCCCGAATGGGAAGTGCAAGTCGTGACCGAACCCGGTCAGGCGCGACACGCGCCGCCGGCGGAGGGTGAGCCGGAGCACGTTCTGCAACCGTTGGGCGATGTCGTCGCGCGTTGGCTGTTCCTGGCGTTGTTCGCGCTGATCCTGGCCGAAGTCGTGCTGGCCTGGCACTTCGGCCATTACAGCGCCGGCGTCATGCCGCTGGAGGAAAGCACTCAACCCCGGCCGCGGACGAAGGCACAATGGGCGCTGCTCGTTCTGCCGTGGCTGCTGTTCGCTTGCGTCCTCGGCATCGCGGGTGTTCTGCTGCACAATGCACTGACCGATGATTTCCTGGCCTTCCTGCCCGATACGGGACGCCGTTTCCTCGAGCGCGTCGCCGACATCCCGGCACCGGCTCCCGGCGAGGGCAGTCATTGGCGTCTGGAATATCGCTGGTTTTTCTGGGATAACCGAGCCGATCCCTGGCTAGCGGCACTGGCGGCCCTCGGTGCGGCGGCTCTCGTTTATGCCATCTACATCCGCGAAGGTAGTCAGACACTGCGCCGCCAGGATATGGGGGGACGATTCCTCCGTCTCGGCCTGCGCATGGGGCTGGTGTTCCTCATGCTCGCCGTGCTGATGCCGCGCGACCGCGTTTGGTTCGAGCGCCAAAGTTGGCCCGACATCGTCATCCTGATCGACGATTCCCAGAGCATGTCCACCGTCGATCAATACAAGGACACGCGCATCAAGAGCGTGGTTGATCGGCTTGCCCAGCACGATGGGCTGACAAAAGCGGATCGTCTCTCGCTGGCGCAGGCGCTTGTCACGCGCGGCGATCCGGACTGGATCACGGCCATGTTGACGCAGCGCAAGGTGCGCGTCCACGTTTATCATTGCTCCGGCCGCGCCCATCGCCTCAAGGACGTGACCGCGTTCAACGAAGTTGGTCCGGCCGTGGAAGCAATCAACAGCTTGCAGGCTGAACCGAAGAACGATTCGAGCCAATTGGGGATGGCCGTGCGCCAGGTGCTTAACGATTTCCGTGGCTCCTCGCTGGCCGCCGTCGTCATGCTCACCGATGGGCAGACCACCGAGGGCGAGGATCTGGTCAAGGTGTCGAAGTACGCCCAGCAAATGGGTGTGCCGCTGTACTTCGTCGGCATCGGCGATGCCCAGGAAGTGCGCGATCTCTATCTGCACGATCTGCAAGTCGCGGACAGTGCCTACGTCAACGACCGCCTCAACTTCAAGGTGCGGCTCACCGCGCAGGGCTACAACCGCCTGACGGTACCCGTCGTCCTGCGCGAAAAGGGCAAGGACAAGGTTCTGGACCGCAAGACGGTGCAGTTCGATGGCACGAACAAGAGCGTGGAAGTTCGTCTCTTGCACCAACCCACCGAAGCGGGCGAGAAGATGTATGAGATTGAGGTGCCCGGTCAGGAGGAAGAAGTCGCCACGGATAATAATCGCTTGCAACGGCCGGTGTTCGTCCACGAAGCCCGCGAGATGAAGGTTCTCTACGTCGAGGGCTACCGGCGCTGGGAATATCACTACATCAAGACCCTGCTCGAACGCGAAAGCAACCGCATCAAGGGCAACAAGAGCATCAACCTGAAAGTGCTGTTGCTGGAAGCCGACCCCGACTTCCCCGCCCAGGATCGCAGTGCCATTGCCGAGTTTCCGACCAAGGCGGAGTTGAATACTTATGATGTCGTTATTCTCGGTGATGTCGATCCGCAGTCGAAGTACGATCCGAAGATGACGGAGCATTTGAAGGATTTGGCCGACTTCGTGCGCGAACGGGGCGGCGGTCTGTTGATGATCGCCGGCGAACGCTACGCGCCGTTCGCCTACAAGGATTCGCCGCTCAAGGACATTCTTCCCATTGATGTGATCGACGACAAGCCGCCTGAAGATGTCGAAATTGCCGAATCGTATCGTCCCGAACTGACGCCGACGGGACGGATGCACCCCATTTTCCAGTTTGGCAGCGGCGGCGAGAAGGAAAGCGATGAAATTTGGGCGCGTCTGAAGGAGATGTACTGGTTCGCCGACGGCTATCAGATTAAGCGAGCCGCCGAGGTATTGGTCGTGCATCCCACCAAGACACGGCGCGGCGGCAAGGAGGGCGCGCGGCCCAACAAGAAGCAGTCCGCTCTCGACGGTCATCCGCTGGTGGTGCAACAGTTCGTCGGCGCCGGCCGCAGCATGTTCCTTGGGTTCGATGAAACCTGGCGCTGGAACTTCCGCGAGGATCAAGCCCATTTCAACCAATTCTGGATTCAGATGGTGCGCTATCTGGCGCGCAGCCGGC